>Ga0209640_10006546_pt1 | contig 10201 bp, 8 predicted proteins | sample RifCSP10_1_FD_184018 | JGI IMG/M metagenome (GOLD analysis project Ga0209640, IMG submission 184018) | Soil microbial communities from Rifle, Colorado - Rifle CSP2_sed 10_1 (SPAdes) (version 2) | ecosystem: Environmental > Terrestrial > Deep subsurface > Rock core/Sediment | place: Rifle... | reverse complement strand
ATACTGGCATTTGATCACCAGAAAATTCTTGATGATTACATCCGCTTTAAAACCAGCGGAAAACGCCCGCGGCTGCAACCATAGTCAGTATGCAATGAGCCTTTCATGAAAATAATGAGGGTGGATTGCAATTGCAGTACCGTTGAAGGCAGATTTGAAAGCTACCTCCGCCGAATCATTCGCCCACTTTGTGCAATAGCAAATTGCCAACGCGATCGGCATGGCAGCGCCAGCCAACGTCAATAAACGTGGTGGCCACTGGCTCGGTAATTAACGCGGGACCCGGCACCTCATGATCCCTTGGCAGTTGCGTGCGCGCGATTACCGGTACCGGCGGCTCGATGCCATAGAGTTGCGCGGTTGCGGGCGGCGCTGACTGGGAACGTTGGTCGTGGGCCAGGAATTTCTCCAAGCCTTGCATACCCTGGGATACACCGTGAACCCTGACGCGGGCCGTTACTATTTCAACCGCCAGCGCCAGGCGGTGTCCATAGCGCTGTTCATGGTTGAAGTGAAAACTACCGAGGGTTTTATCCGCACCCAGCCAGGGAATATTCAGCGTGTAGGATTGGCCTTGGTAACGCACATCAACGCTGGAGGTGGCCACTAGCTCGTGTTCTGTCAATCCTTCCCGCTGCAAAGCTTGCTTGCCTTTGTGCGTCAAATCTTCAAATACCTTGCACAATTGGTTTTCATCGATGCGGTTAATAATGCCGCTGAAACTTTGCGACAGCTGCCGGGCTTTGGGCGCGACCAGCATACCCAGGGCAGACAACACCCCCGCATGCACCGGCACCAGCGCATCCCGCATGGATAGCGCATCCGCCAGCGCGCATACATGCAAGCCACCCGCGCCGCCAAATGACACCAGGCATAGTTGGCGTGGATCAATCCCGCGCTGCACGGACATCACCCGCAGCGCCCTGGCCATGTGTTCGTTGGCCAGGCGAATAATGCCTTCCGCCATAGCTTCCGCGCCAAGGCCCAAAGGATCAGCAAGCGCCTTTACCGCATGACGCGCGGCGCCGAAGTTTAACCGCATCCGGCCGCCGAGAAACGCATCCGCGCGCAGACGGCCCAGCACCAGGTTGGCATCAGTGACAGTCGCGTGTTGACCGCCCCGGTCATAACAGGCCGGACCCGGGTTGGCGCCCGCCGACTGCGGTCCAACCTGCAGTAATCCGCCCTCGTCAATGCGCGCAATCGAACCGCCGCCCGCGCCGATGGTATGCATATCCACCATGGGCACCGCCACCGGATAAGGCCCGATATGGCCTTCATTGGTCGGTTGCAATTCGCCGTCGATGAGCGCCACATCCGTTGATGTGCCGCCCATATCATACGTTAACAATCGCAGCTTGCCGGAACGCGCGGCGGCATACCGCGCTCCGGCCATGCCGCCTGCGGGCCCCGACAGCAACAAATGCGCGGCCTGGTGCGCCGCTTGTTGCGCCTCGATGGTGCCGCCGGAACTTTGCAGCACCGAAACACGGGTATGATATGGCGGCTGGTCCGGAATGCGTTTTGCGACGCCTAAGGACAAGCGTTGCAAGTAATTTTGCATTATCGGTCCCACCGCGGCATTCAGCCAGGTGGCGATACCCCGTTCGTATTCCTTGATTTCCGGCAATACCGCGGATGAGCGCGAAACGAAAATATTGTTATCAATAGCTTCCGCCAAGCGCTTTTCGTATTTATCTTCCAGGTAGGAAAACAATAAATTGATCGCCACCGCCTCGGGTTGCAGCTTTTCAATTTGTTGTCTGAGTTGCTCAAGGTCAGCGGTGGTTAACGGATCAAGCAGTTCGCCGTGCGCGCCGACGCGGCCGCCGGTTTCCAGGCACAACTCGCGGGGAACCGGGGGCGGAATCGGTTGGGGCTGCAGATTATAAAGTTCGCGGCGCGCCTGGCGGCCGAGGGTGAGAATATCGCGCATGCCGCGATTGGTGACATAGAGCGTGCGCACCCCCTTGCCTTCGAGCACGGCGTTGGTGGCGACCGTGGAACCATGCACGATGTACAAATCAGCGTTCAGTGGAGCGTGCAGGCCCAGCTCATCGATACCTTGTAGAATAGCCTGTTCCGGCGCCTGCGGTGTGGAAAGCACTTTATGAATGGTCAGCTGATTATCTTTTACCAGAACAAAGTCGGTAAACGTTCCTCCGGTATCGATACCCAGCAATATCATTCGGCTAGCGCAACTTGGTTTCTTCCATTGTGTTTGGCATTATAAAGGGCGCGGTCGGCGCGTTCCACCAGGGAATTGACCGCGTCGTCCGTTTGAACCATGGTCACGCCCATGCTGATGGTGACATCCAGCAGTCCTTCCGGCAGGTCAATGGGCGTTGCGGCGATCCGCGACCGAATCCGTTCGGCGACCATGCGCGCGGTCTGCAAATCGGCGCGGTTTAAAATCAGCAGAAATTCCTCGCCGCCATAGCGGCCGACAATATCAAAACCACGCAGGGAATTTTTGATGCGCTTGGCCACTTCTTTCAATACGCCATCCCCCGCCAGGTGGCCATAATTGTCGTTCACGCTTTTGAAGTGGTCGATATCCGCCATGATAATGCACAACGGCGTTTCGTCGGCATGCGCCTTGTTGATGGCCTGCTGCAATTCGTTAAACACATGCTCGTGATTGATCATGCCGGTCAGGGAATCCGTGATGGCGTGTTTTTCCAGATGCGACGCCAGCACCTGCATTCCATCCAGTGATTGTTCGAACGATTTGAGCTGGTTGATAAAACAGGTGTCGATGGCGAGTGACATATCCAAGGTGGTTATTTTCAGCAAAAACCGGGTGAACGCCTGATAGTCATCGAGGTTATTGCGCACGGACGCGGGAAAATTATCAATAATCGTCTGAATCAGCAACTGAAAGGCGCAGATATACAGGCTGATCGGCAAACCCGCGGAACTGTGGGCGACACCCACCCGCAAACGATCTTCAAAATAACCCAGGCTGTCAAACCCCATGCCCAGGCTGAGCAAAAATTTGGATTGATTCAAGCGTTCGGATTTAACCAGCTCCGGATTATGCAACAGCTGCTTTACTTCGGGAATTTGCAGCAGGCGATTGAAAAACTGGTCCACGATAGCATTGAATTTGGGAACGATTACTTCCTGCTGCAAGCGGCCGGCGATGGCATGATCTATTTCCGACAAACCAACCAGCACCAGGCGTTCATCCACCCTGGGTTTGTCATAATCAAATTTTTCACAGTACTGCAAATCCATCTACTATTAGTCCATTCGCCCTGCATTCGCCCTGAACACCGCTGAAACAGTTGTGAATGCCAAGGACAATTGCATATACTTTACCCGCGTCAGCCGGGCCATCAACAGTCTATTTGCCAGGCGCGGGGCGCCTCTTTCAAGCATAGAGTAAACCGGCTGATCTGCTGAGAATTTGTTCAGATAACTGAGAACTCACAGCGCTTAAACATACCGATTTATTCACTACTGAAGTATTAACTAACGTATAGCAAAAACCATGCAAAACGACCCATTTGTGCAAGTGAAAGAGGTTTCGCGCTTTTACGGCACAAGCTGCGCGGTGGATCACATCAGCTTCACGGTAAAACAGGGTGAAGTATTGGGATTTCTGGGGCCCAATGGTGCCGGAAAATCCACCACCATGCTCATGCTCACCGGCAACCTCGCGCCCTCGGAAGGTGAAATCAGCATCAATGGCGTCGATTTGCTGGAAAATCCCCGGCAGGCGAAAGCGAGTCTCGGCTTTCTGCCCGAACAACCGCCCTTGTATCGCGACATGACGGTCGATGAATATTTGCGCTTTTGCGCGCAACTGCATCGAATTGAGCGCGGGAAAATCAACGCGGCGGTCGATGCGGTCAAACAACGCTGCGGTTTAACCGAAGTGGGACAACGCCTGATCGGCAATTTGTCCAAAGGTTATCAACAACGCGCCGGTATCGCGCAAGCCATTATTCACTCCCCGGCCGTGGTGATCCTGGATGAGCCCACGGTTGGCCTGGATCCGATTCAAATCCGCGAAATCCGGCAATTGATCCGTGAACTGGGTGGTGAACACAGTGTGATTTTGTCCTCACACATTTTGCCGGAAATACAGGCGACCTGCGACCGCGTGCAAATCATCCATGAAGGCAAACTGGTGCTGAGCGACACCATCGCCGGCTTAAATCATTACATGCACGAGTCCTGCGTGATGATTATGTTGCAGCAGCCGCCGCCGTTGTCAGAATTGGAAAAATTCCCGGGGGTCACCGCCGTTGAAGCCTTGGATGAACGCCGGTTTAAACTTTATCATGAGCCCGGCCAGAGTCCGGCGGAGTCCCTGGCGGAAATGGCGGTGCAAAACCGCTGGCGGTTGACGGAGTTGACGCCGGAAAAACGCAGCCTGGAACAAATTTTTGTCGACATCACCACCACCGAAAAAACCGCCGATGCACCCGGCAATGGCGCCGCGGAGCAAGCGGCATGATAATGACGATAGCCGCCAGGGAACTTAAGGCCTTGTTTCTATCACCCATGGCGTGGGCGATACTCGCGGTGGTACAAGCCATCGTGGCGTATTTTTTTCTGATTTACCTGGATTATTTTGTCTCGCTGCAACCGCAGCTGGCGCTCCTGCCCAATGCCCCCGGCATTACCAGTATTGTGATCAGCCCGCTCTATGCCACCGTGGCCATTGTCCTGCTATTGGTAGCGCCGTTATTAACCATGCGCTTGATCAGCGAGGAACGCCGCAACCGGACGCTTCCGTTATTAATGAGCGCGCCGGTTTCGGTGAGCGAAATTATACTGGGCAAGTTTGCCGGTATTGTGAGTTTTCTGTTGGTGCTGCTGCTGTTAACCAGCCTGATGCCCTTGTCGTTGCTGGGCAGCGGCAAACTCGATTTTGGATTGCTGCTATCGGGCCTCGTGGGCACATTTCTGGTGTTATGCAGCTTCGCGGCCGCCGGTCTTTATATCTCGACTCTCACTGCACAGCCTACCGTCGCGGCGGTGGGAACCTTCGGCCTGCTGCTGCTGTTGTGGATCCTGGATATCGCGGGTAATACCGGTGATGCCAATGGGGTGCTGTCCTATCTCTCCATGCTGAATCACAATCAAGCGTTGTTGCGGGGAATCTTCAGCTCAGCCGATGTGATTTATTATTTATTGTTTATCACGGTATTCCTGGTGTTAAGCGTCCGCCGGCTGGACGCGGAACGATTGCAGCGCTAATGGATGAGTTGAGTTATCGCCTTTAAACCATGAAAATTTCACCCAAACTGGCTTTCCGGCTGCGCCTGCATCAATCCTTGTTCACGGTGTTATTGCTGAGTGTGACTGGCCTGGCGGCGTTTGTCAGCGCTCGCTATGATTTTGAAACCGACTGGACCATGAACCAGCGCAATACGCTGTCGCAAGCCAGCCGGGTTCTGCTGCAATCACTGGAAAAATCTCCAACGTTCACCGTGTACGCCACCGACGACGACCAGATTCGCAGGCCCATTGATGAAATGCTGCGGCGTTATCAACGCGCTCAACCCGCTATTAAAATTCAGTTTGTCAATCCAGAGCTGGAGCCGGATTTGGCGCGCGAACTGGGGATTAGGGCCAATGGTGAAGTCATTGTCGAGCTAAACGGCCGTCAGGAGCAGATTACACAACCCACCGAACAGAACATTACCAATGCCATCCAACGCATCGCGCGCAATGACGACCGCTGGCTGTTGTTTGTGGAGGGACATGGCGAACGCAAACCGGACGGCATCGCCAATCATGACCTGGGGGAATGGGGCAACCAGTTAAAAGCCAAAGGCATCCGGTTGCGCGGTTTAAATCTCACGGATACTCCGGTCGTACCGCGGAATACCGCGGCCCTGGTGATCGCCAGTCCACAGCTCGATTATCTGCCCGGTGAAGTTAGCGCGATACGGCAATACATCAACGAAGGCGGCAATCTGTTATGGACGGTGGAACCCGGCAACTTATATCAGTTGCAGGCCATCGCGGAGTTTCTTAACCTGGAATTTCAATCCGGCATTATCGTAGATCCCAACACGCAACTGCTCGGTATTGATGACCCGCGGTTCGCCATAGTGTCGCAGTATTCGCAACACCCTGTTACCCGCGATTTTTCGGCGATGACGCTGTACCCCAAGGCCAGGGGAATCCAAATAAAATCATCGGATCCGTGGCGGCATTCCGTAATCCTGCAAACCCTGCCCCGCAGCTGGTCCGAAACCGGCGGACTGACAGGACAAATTGAATTTGACGCCGCGAGCGACCTGCCGGGTCCACTCAGCATCGGTATAGCAATAACCCGGGACATCCAAGTCTCATCCGATACGGATAGCGCGGCCTCAAATAACAAACAACAACGCATCCTGGTGCTGGGTGATGGCGACTTCCTTTCGAACACCTATTTAGGCAACGCGGGCAATCTAAGGCTGGGATTGAATATGGTGAACTGGCTGTCCCATGACGACCGCTTTATTGCCATACCGGCGACGACCGCCCCCGATGTCAATATAGAATTGACGCCTGCCGCCAAGGCTGCAATCGCGTTGGGATTTCTCATCGTGTTTCCCTTGCTCTTGGGTGGAACAGGAACGCTCATCTGGCTGAAACGGCGCAGGCGTTAACTAAATGACAAAGCCATTTATTACCAATCTTGTACTGTTGTTGCTGGCCGCCAGCCTGGCGCTGGTTATTTGGTTGCAACCCTTTTCCAGCCCGCCGCCGAAACCCGTGCTGTTAACCGGGGTTGATCCCAACAGCATTAGCGCCATTCGCTTGACCAGCGGCAGGGAATTGCTGTTCGCACTGGAGAAACGCAGCCTGGCTGGGGCAAGCACCTGGTATTTGTCAGATCCCGCGGTAATGCCGGCCAATTCCGACAAAGTCAAGCAATTACTTGAGCTGTTGAGTACTGACAGCGTGCGGCAATATGAGATAAAATTAGAAAATCTGGCCAAGCTGGGACTGAATCCGCCAGGCTGGGAAATCGCGCTGGACGAAACCGTTATCCAATTTGGAAAAACCGAACCCATTGAACAACGGCGCTATGTACGGGTTGGCACTCTTGACGGAAGCACTACCGGCACTAGCGCCGGAACCCTGGTTGAAGCGACAGCCGGAAATACCGTGCATTTAATCAATGACCGTTTCAGTCAATACAATTTCGGGTCACCTTACATGCTTGCAAATCTGGATATATTACCCGTCGACAAATCGGTAACCGAAGTGCATTTACCGGATAAAGTCGTCAAAAGAGTCGATGGCCAATGGCAATCAACTCCCTCCGATGAGGCGATCTCCCAGAGTACATTTAATGAATTCATTGATGAATGGCGTTACGCGCAAGCGCTGCGCGTTACCTTGGCCGATAAACACGCTTCGGACAAAAACGCCAAGCCCGTCACCATTTATCTCGAAAAAGCCGAGCAGCCGGTCCACCTTACCGTGGAGTCCACCGGCCAGGACTTTATCATCACCAACAAGGACTGGGGAGTGCGTTATTACCTAGCCAACAATACCGGTAAACGCCTGTTGCAGATCGCCCCGCCAACCATCGAATAACTTTCGCCAGCCGGAATATTTTTTTATTTCCAACCCCTATGCCAGAATTGCCAGAGGTTGAAACCACGCGCCGTGGCATAGCTCCGCTCATTACCCATCGTTGCGTCACGGATGTAATAGTCCGGCAATTCAATTTGCGCTGGCCGATTCCGGCTGATTTGCGCGGCGCATTAACCGGGCAGACTATCACCGGCATTCAGCGGCGCGGCAAATATTTGCTACTCTCCACGTCAACCGGCACCTTGCTGATTCACCTGGGCATGTCGGGCAGTTTGCGCGTGCTGCCGGCAAGCGTGCCCGCCGGGAAACACGATCACGTTGATATCGTTTTCGATAACCATAGTGTATTGCGCTTGCGTGATCCGCGGCGTTTTGGCGCCGTGTTGTGGCTTGAGGACGACCCATTGCGGCACAAATTACTCAACAAGCTGGGTGTAGAACCCTTGGCGAAGGAATTATCGGCGGCGTATTTGTTTGGCGCGGCGCGCCGGCGCAAAGTGGCCATCAAGACGTTCATCATGGATAGTCATATCGTGGTTGGCGTGGGTAATATCTATGCCAACGAAGCTCTGTTTCTGGCGGGCATCCGGCCGACTCTTGCCGCGAACCGTGTCAACCGGCCGCGTATGGAATCACTGGTCCTTGCCATCAAGCAGGTTTTGAAACGCGCCATTCGCAGCGGCGGAACAACCTTACGGGACTTTACCCGTGGGGATGGACGGCCCGGGTATTTTCAGCAACAACTGAATGTTTATGGCCGGGCCGGGGAGGCGTGTAAGCAATGCGGCGCGCCGATTAAACTCATCCGGCAAGCACAACGCGCCACTTATTATTGCAGTCATTGCCAGAAATAAACGTGTTCCAAATAAAAACCCCGCACACTGGTTGCGGGGTTTTTATGCTTCTTACGTATCATTGTAAGCAGCGCGTCAAAGTATTATGTCGATAATGGCGCTACGTTTTTTGCCGACCATCCTTTTGGACCAGGAACCGCTTCGTAAGTAACACTTTGACCCTCCTCAAGAGTCTTGAAACCGGAACCGGATATCGCGGAATAGTGGACAAAAACATCTTCGCTGCCGTCCTGAGGCGCTATGAATCCAAATCCCTTTGCTTCGTTAAACCATTTGACTTTACCTTCGGCCATGGAATTTACCCCCGATTTAATGCTATTTTCTTTGTTTAAGCTTGGTGTTTTGCAGGTTTGCGGCTATGCATTTCCAACTTAGGTACTTGCTAACGTCAATGTACGTTTAGGTACATCGGCGTTAGTTAGGTTCGTAAGTTAGTAAACGGTTGCCAGCTTTCACCTATGCAGTAGGTTAACGAAACAAACCTTGCAGGATAATTTCAAAGTGAATTACGTCTTAGTACTGCAGTGCGAACCAGTATAATATTTATTCTATTAAGAAGCTATATAGGCTGATTAATTACAAAATCAATAAAAATTAAAAGCAATTATTTAACTCAGATAAGCACCGCGTCTACCCGCTAACGGATTGATCTGAAAGTGGTTTTTCGTCCGCGCAATAAACTATTTCAAGCATTCAGTTTAATAATATATGGACATCTTTCAGCGGCCGTCGCCAATATTAACAACCACAGCGTCCGGTAATCCCATTGCATGGCGCCCGGTTAACGAAAAAAATAGGCAGCGTGACTCTTGCCGTGAATTCAGTTTTGCTGTGGGCTTAGCTTGAAACAGGGCGCCTGCTTTTCGATAAACAAGAAATGCAGTATTTGCACCGTCAACACAATCATCAATCCCCATTCCAGTTTCATTAGTGAGTAATAATCATCGTTGCTGCACGGTGACGGTTTAGCGGCGATGTCGTCTAACATGCCGCGCACGGCGTGCGTATCAAAAATACCCGTTTTATGCAACGCGTCTTCTGACAAATAGTGTTTCAATTCCGTGATCTTTTCCGGGGTAAAAAACCATTCTTTAATAGGTGTATAAAATGCCCGTTTTTTGAATGCCTGGGGGTGCTCCGGGAAATGCGGCACCATTATTTTCCGCAACAAATATTTCTCGTCCATGCCCTTGAGTTTTAAGCCGGGCGGAAGCCGGGCGGCGAACTCAACCAAGGGGTGGTCCATAAATGGAACCCGCACTTCGACGCTGTGCGCCATGCTTAAGCGGTCACTTTTCCATAATATCCAGCCCGGGAGGCGCGTCTTGGTTTCAATGTAGAGCGACTGATTCAGCGGATGACGCTGTTCCAGCTTTGGTTTCATGCGCTCCACCAGTTCGTCCATTTGGCTATTATCACGCAATTGGTCTTTGACAGACCTTGACAGCAACTTGTCTCCCACATCATCCAGAATATGCCATGTATCATGCCAGACCGGATAACAGCCGTACTGTTTAATCGTGGCCTGCTGGGCGCTGGGTTCGTGCAACCGCAGCAACATGCGCATATGCTGGTCCGCGAAGTTGTCTTTAAACCGCGTAAAATAAAATTGCTCGCGTTGTTCCACGTCGGCTTTTTCATTGCCCCAGACTCGAAGCATGTCCTGCCGGTAACAGTCATAACCGCCGAATATCTCATCGGCGCCGTCACCGGTGTACACCACCTTGTAATGATGGTCCCGGACCAGTTCCGACAGCATGAAATGCGGTATGTCGACCGCAACCCGTTGG
>Ga0209640_10006545_pt1 | contig 10201 bp, 10 predicted proteins | sample RifCSP10_1_FD_184018 | JGI IMG/M metagenome (GOLD analysis project Ga0209640, IMG submission 184018) | Soil microbial communities from Rifle, Colorado - Rifle CSP2_sed 10_1 (SPAdes) (version 2) | ecosystem: Environmental > Terrestrial > Deep subsurface > Rock core/Sediment | place: Rifle... | reverse complement strand
CATTGCAAGCGAAGCGGAGCAATCGCGCCACACCTATCTGCCATTGCGAGTAGCTCCACAGCGCCAGCGCTCTTCTTACCCGCGGAAACTGTCATTGCGAGTAACTCCACAACGCCAGCGCTCTTCTTACCCGCGGAAACTGTCATTGCGAGCCGAAGGCGAAGCAATCTCCAGCTCGGCTCGGACGGACTCACTTCGGTAGCGAAAGTCCCACACCGAACGCTTTTCATCTGTCGTGGCGCACCACTGTTCATGCAAACTTACTTGCGCCTGGCAATAAAAAATGAATACACGCCCCTGGCACCAACCGGGTCGGCGTCGAAATAAGGTTGCACTAACCTTCGGGTCAAGGCCAGATTCCAGGCGTGAGGCGCCAAAATCCAGCGCCCGGTTAACCGGTGGCTGACCAGAGAGGGCAACCCGAAGTAGTGTCCCCACTCCAAGATGTGTAGGGCCTCCGGAGGGAAGTAATGCCACCACTGTTCCAGTTCAAAGCCCGCCTGATTTAGACGCGTTTGCCATATTTCTGGCGGATCACAATTCTGATGGCGTGAGATCCGGTTAAAGAAGGATCGATAAGCCTTCCCAAGAGAACGCAATTTGATCCGGTCAAGGACACGGCCAATGGAAAGGCTATCGAGGAATCTGTCATTTGGAACGCAGAACAAAAAGAGCCCTCCAGGCTTAGTCACTCTTGCAACCTCATCCAGCACGGCTTCCACATCTGGAATGTGTTCCAAAACTGAGTTGCTGACGACACTGCCAAAGTATGCATCTGGAAACGGCATCTGATTTCCAAATGCTTGAACAAGAATTTTATAGCTCTTATAACGATTGGCCTGCCGCAGGGAACTGCTCTCTGGATCGATCCCGGCGTCCAATTGCCGGTCAAATGCAGCCCGTGCAAAGTGACCATCTCCGCACCCAACGTCCAGCACCGGCGATGTCAGGCTATGATCATGGTAAAAACGCGCCTCAACCGCTCGCAATAACGATCGGAAGTATGGCAGTTCTTGGAGATGGTACCAGAGCAAATCTTTTTCACCCATCATTTTGTGCCAGCCTTGCGAAGGTTGGTCTTCCAGTACCTTCGCCCTGAACGGAAACCTTCGCAAGGCTTTTCATCCTTACTTCTTGATTTCCTCACTGATTTGCAAAAACAGCTTCTCATACTCCTTAGCAGCTTTCTCCGGTGAAAACTGATCTTTCACGGAGGGTGCATCACCTTGAAAGTCCTGAGGTCTCTCAAAGACCTCCTGAATAGCCTGTGCCAAACGCCTTGCATCGCCCGTTGGCACCACCTGTCCCATACCCGTAATTGATACCGGCTGCCTTACCCCTGGCAGGTCCGAGGCAATTACCGGAATGCCGTTCATCATCGCCTCAATCTGGACCAAACCGAAAGACTCCGTGGAATTCAGACTGGGAACCACCAGGACATCCAAATTATGATAAAAGGCCGCCATTTCTCTTGGCTCCAATGTACCGAGAAACTGCCACTGATCTCTCTCCCGGTATTTTTCGATAACCGGGAAAAGGCGCCCGGCGTATTCTTCCTCGCCCAAAACAGCCTTATATTGACCGGCATATAAAACAACCGCATTTGGATAGGCCTTCTCTAAGAGGGAAAGCGCACCCAACAGGACTTCTACGCCCTTCTCAGCGGCGAAGCGAGCTGCCATGCCGATGACAGGTCCGCGCCCGTCCAGGCGCTCCTTCTGAGCAAAACGACCAACTGCCTCAATGGAAGTCTCTGGCAGTTCGACGGGAGGCAGGATTGTGTGAACTTTGCCAGAATACCGGCTGGCATACGGCGAGTTTTTGGCGTAATCTTCGGTATAGGTCACGATCCGGTGGGCGGAAAGCGCCGCGATATGGTTCATCAGGTCTACCGCATAATTTGCCATCTTATTGAATAAACCGGGGGGCAGCTTCACATCGCAATGATACGTCAGCACGGTCGGTTTGTTCATGAATCGGCCGCGCAGGGCAATCCCGGCTGCATCAAACTGGGGCAAATGTAAGTGCACAACATCATTTTCCGACACCAATTTCGTAGCCAATGCGCCGATCGTGGGCATGATTACCCCTTTGCTGATTCGCATCATCACCGGTGCACGCACGATGAATACGCCATCCCGGACCTCCTCTCTGGGCAACGAGCGATCGAACTGGGAGGTGAGCACCGTAACCTGGTGACCCTGGCGCGCAAAAGCCTTTACCAGTCGCTCGGTATAGACCGTCAAACCACTGACATAAGGCCGATAATATGTAAGGGCTGTCAATATTCGCATTTATTTAATTTAACCGCTAATAAAAAGGAATATCTTTAGTGTTGGATTAAGAAAAATAATCCTGGTCATGTACTGAATAAGTGGATGTGTTCCTTTACCCACTTACCCAGCTCTTGCACACCCCTCTCTACATCGATCCTTGGTTTCCAGCCCAAAATCCGTTCTGCCTTGCGAATATCAGATACATAAACGCGCTGGTCGCCTGCACGCCAATCCCGGGAATTTGCTTTAATCGGACCACCGATCAAATCCTGAAGGAGAGGCCTGAACTCCTGCCAGACGGAGAGCGTGTTCTCCGGACCGCCGCCAATATTAAATACTTCTCCGGCGGCTTGTTCGGTTTTTCCTATAGCAAGGTCGTATGCATCCATTAGATCGGCTACGTGCAGCACATCCCGAACCTGTTTCCCATCCCCATAAATGGTGATCGGCATACCGGTGACCGCTGCGATCACAAACCAGGCCAACCAGCCCTGATCCTCAATGCCGAACTGGCGAGGACCATAGATGCAGCTCTGGCGGAAAACAACCGTGGGCAGACCATAGATGCGGCTGTAATCTCGCACGTACTGGTCACCGGCCCCCTTTGAGCAGCCGTAAGGTGAATGAAAATCTAGGGGATAAGACTCGGGAATCCCTAAAGGTAGGTCAACATACCGGTAGCGCCTCTCCTCCTCAATTACGCCCACGTCTTCCATGCCCCCGTAAACTTTATTGGTGGAAGCATATAACACCATCGGTTTATTCCCAGATAACCTGGCCGCCTCCATGACATTAAACGTGCCGATGGCGTTGCTCTCAAAATCTTCCCTTGGATGGGCGACCGACCTCGTCACCGCGACCTGGCCGGCGAGGTGTACGATTATCTCCGCATTCCGGGCAGTTGCGGTGAGCAAGGCAGCATCCCGCACATCCCCGACCACCAGTTCGAATGACTTCTTTCCATGGCTCTCCTGCAGCCAGGCGATATTGTTCATAGCACCCGCTCTGGAGAGATTGTCAAAAACGATTACCCGTTCCTCTTGTCTGAGCAGGCGGTCTACATAATTGCTTCCGATAAAGCCTGCGCCTCCCGTAACAAGATAAGTCTTCCTCATTTGTCCACTTCCATCCTATTTTCTCAAGTCGTTTCCTTTCGGATGCGGTAATACAGGTTTCCTAAGGAAAAACCTTCATTTGCCAAAGCATATCCACCGATCAGGCCGGTTACCACAATATTCAAAAGATGGCTGGCAAACGCGTAAGCCAGCGCAGTGCCCGGTTGCAAACCTACCAGGGTAAGGGCACTGACCCAGGCTGCTTCCAAAATCCCTACATACGCCGGCGATGACGGCAGGGCCACCCCTAACGCCACCACGCCCTGGCCAAACGCAGCCCACAGGAAATTTGCTGAGGGCGCGAACGCTCTTAGAAGTAAAAACTGGGCCGACACTGCGGAAAGCCAGGCTGCCAGCATCCAGGCTAAGACCTGCGCAAACCGGCTGAAATCGGTCAATGCGGCCAATCCAGTAAAAAAAGCCTGGATGCGATGTTTGCCAAGAGCGAGCAATCGCGGCGATCGCAAGCTCAATTTATCAAACAGCGCCAACGCTTTATCTCGATTGCGCGCTAACAGATGCAGGACAAACAAGCCGGTCAGAACGACACCCATGACCAAAACCGCAACCTGGTTCGCGCCTGCGGATCCCCAGACAGCTGGCAAGGTGCCCAGCACCAACCCTGCCACAATCGCCATGTCAAAAGCCCTTTCGATCAGGATGGTCGTAAACACCCGCCAAAAACCAAGTCCTTTCCGTCCCAGAATAAAAGCCCGGCCCAGCTCACCCAACCGGAAGGGCAAAACATTGTTTAGCAGGTAACCGGCATTTAGAACCAGGAAGACGTTTCTATAAGAAACCTCCTCTTTCAAAAGGCTCCGCCAGGCCATCGCGCGCAAACCCAGACCGATCGTGTAAACCAGGATCACCGGAAGGAGATAACGATAATCGGCCTTCCGGAACGCTTCTTTGACCTCATTAAAATCAATAAGATAAAGAACAGCCGCGAGGGCTGCCAGGCTGATCAGGATTCCAGGTAAAACTCGCCACAGCCCTCTCGAGTTGGGAGCGGATGTTTCGATTTTAATCCTCCCTCAACTTGAGGACTGCCAAAAAGGCTTCCTGGGGAATCTCAACATTGCCAACCATCTTCATGCGTTTCTTCCCGCGCTTTTGTCTTTCCAGCAGTTTCCGCTTGCGAGAGACATCCCCACCATAGCACTTGGCCAGGACATCTTTACGCAAAGCTTTGACGTTAGCACGCGAGATCACCCTCCCCGCAGCATAAGCTTGAATCGGTACCACGAATAACTGCCGCGGTATCAAGTCCTTTAATTTCGAAATAATCGCCTGCCCTCGATGGTAGGCATCATTTCGGTGCACAATTGTCGCCAGCGCGTCTACTGGTTCGCCATTCACAAGAATTTCTAGTTTGACAAGATCATCCGGCCGGTACCCGGCGAATTGGTAATCCAGCGAAGCGTACCCGCGTGTTCGAGACTTAAGCTGATCGAAGAAATCAACGATCATCTCCGCCAGCGGAATCTCAAAATTTAATTGCACCCGGTTTGCAGTAGGATAATCCTGATCGAGAAAGAATCCGCGGCGGCTCGTAGCCAGCTCCATCACCTGCCCATAATAATCTGTGGGCGTAAAAATCTCGATTTTCATCCAGGGTTCCCGGATTTCCGCAATCTCGTCCTCTTCCGGCAATTCTGCAGGTGAATCGATGCGGATCACCTCGCCATCGCGCAAAACAACCTCATACTCCACTGAAGGCGCGGTAATGATGATGTCCAGGTCATATTCACGTTCTAACCTTTCCTGGAAGATTTCCATATGGAACATTCCCAGGAAACCGCAGCGAAAACCGAAATTCAGCGCTTCCGATGTCTCTGGCTCATATACCAGCGAGGCGTCGTTGAGCTGCAGCTTCTCCAGCGCATCTTTTAGATCCGAATAGTCCTCGCCTTCGACCGGATATATCCCGGCGAATACCATCGGCTTGACTTTGCGGTACCCCGGCAGTGCCGCTGCCGCTGGTTGGTCCGCATTGGTCAACGTATCTCCCACCCGGCATTCTCGGACAGTCTTCAGCCCCGTAGCGACGTAGCCAACTTCCCCAGCAATTAGACGCGGTGCACTCCGCATTTGCGGTGTAAATATCCCGATTTCGACCGGCTTCACAACGACATTATTGGACATCAGCCGCAGCGTATCATCTGGATTAATCTGTCCATCGACCAGTCGCACATAGGCCACAACCCCTTTGTAAGGATCATAGTGAGAATCAAAGATCAGTGCTCGCAGTGGCTCCGTCGGGTTGGCCGCCGGAGGCGGCACTCGCTCCACCACCGCTTCCAAAACCGTTTCAACGTTGAGCCCACCCTTGGCCGATATTCGCAAAATCTGATGTTCGGGCACTCCGAGCAAATTGCTGAGCTCCTGAGAGACTTCATCAGGCCGGGCGGCAGGCAAATCAATCTTATTTACCACAGGTATGATCTCTAAATCGGCTTCCAGCGCAAGATAAAGGTTTGCCAGAGTTTGCGCTTCTATCCCCTGGCTAGCATCTACCACCAGGAGCGCCCCTTCACAAGCTTCCAGCGCCCGGGATACCTCATAGCCAAAATCCACATGTCCGGGTGTATCAATCAGATTCAGCTCATAAGTCTGTCCATCATGAGCCATATAGTTCATACGAACCGCGGATGCCTTGATCGTTACCCCTTTTTCGCGTTCCAGGTCCATCGCATCCAGCACCTGTTCCGTCATATCGCGGTCGGATATGGTGCCGGTTATCTGCAGCATTCGATCTGCCAGGGTGGATTTCCCGTGGTCGATGTGTGCGACAATACAAAAGTTACGGATGTTTTCAATCGTGGATAAATCGGACATAGGCGGGCTGAAGTATAATCAAAAAATCCATTTAACCAGGTTTTCATCATCCCAGTTAATTCAGAACATTAGCAATCAGATCTTGCAGGTCTGCACTTGATCCTCGCGAAAAGATCAGATAGGCCAGAAACTCGATATTCCCTTTTGGACCCAACAGTGGAGAATGGGCCAGACCATCCACGCCATAGCCAATCTGCTGCGCATAACTAAGGACTTCGCCGAGGACTCGCCGGTGGATGTCCGGATCTCGGATCACGCCTTCGCCCCGCGCGGCTTCCTTTCGACCGGCCTCAAACTGGGGTTTGATCAGGGCGACGACTTCGCCCCGTTCGCCTGGGTCAAACCAACCGCGCACGACCGGGAGCAACAGCCTTAAAGAGATAAAAGAGGCGTCCACAGTAATCAATTCCACCGCTTCCGGTAGGCGCTCCACCTGGCGGGCATTTGTGCTTTCCATGACGACGACGCGCGGATCCTGACGCAGTTTCCAGTGCAGTATGCCTTTACCCACATCGATGGCATAGACCTCAGCTGCTCCGTGCTGCAACAGACAATCCGTAAATCCACCGGTGGAAGCACCGACGTCAGCGCACACTTTTCCGGAGATCGCCAGATCAAAAGTTTGAATGGCTGCCTCAAGTTTTTCACCGCCACGCGACACATAACGTGGCCCCACATCGACTTGAAGTTCAACCTCTGCGGGAACCGTTGTGGATGGTTTTTGGATCAGCTGACCATCTGCCCTTACCTGTCCCGCCATGACCAGGCGTATGGCTTGAGAACGGCTTTCAGCCAATCCCTGATTAACCAACAATACATCCACCCGCTCTTTACGCATAGGTGTATTGTAACATTCCACCCGTTATCACGGTGTATTCAGCAATTCTTTTCCATTCCTTTGGGCAGCGGCAACCCGCGCCTCACTCGGTATAGGAAGTTGTTCGATTACAACTCCTTATCAAATGGTTCTAGGCAGCTGCAATTAAAAACAGGTGCAGCCGAGAAATTCGGCTGCACCTGTCCTGCTATTTAACTGGTCTTATGATTTGTAAGCCTGGTCGGACTTTGCTGCCATGATGAAATCATTGAGGTGCAGACCGTCGACCACGTGAGTCCACCAGCTCAAAGTGACCTTCCCCCACTCAGTGATGATCTGAGGGTGATGATCTTGTTCCTCAGCCAGCTCACCAATCTTGTTCGTAAATGCCAGCGCTTCCCTAAAATTCCTAAATTTATATGCACGTCTCAAGCGCTTTACGCCGTTTTCCTCTGCGATCTCCCAATCCGGGATTTGAGACTTATATTCTTTTATTTCTTCTTCAGTAAGCATCGCCTCCTCACCCTTCTTAGCGTGGACGGTATCCATGGTCTTTAGATCATCCATCTCTTGCCTCCTGTTCACCGATAAAAAAGAACGAATTGACAGAAACGCCGCTGACAAAAGCCACGTTATTAATCCTAACCGGCCTGATCCTTACTCGCCTAATTGAGCAACCTGGCGTAATAACCCGAGCAGGAGCAAACCCAACTTAATCCCACTCCCAGTCGTCACTTCAACGCGCTCACCGCGTTTGTCTGCGTTTTGAATTAATAAATAAGCGCCGCTAACTCCAATCAGAGCGCCAACAACCGCGCCGGCGACCATCGTCTTGGTTTTCCAGCTTTCATCTGCGTCGCGCAAATCAATACTGGTGCTCATCAATATTCTCCTTTCTCATGTCTTTATAAAAAGGTACAGTTATTCCAAAATGCCAGCCAGAATAACACCAATACCCCCTCCAAGTTCATGAGCTACCTTTCCCGCTCGAAAAATTTACTCACAGCTCACGTCGCAGCGCCCGAAGTGCAGCCCACCAGCTTTCGATGCGGATGATGGGCTCAACAGCAATATTAGCCCCGCGCCGCACCTGCTGTTCAATTTTGGAGAACAGGTTTTGAACCCTGAGGGCAAAGGGCGGAATAATCCTCAAGATCCGCATGAAGGCGTAAATCGAACCCGCAAATATCGCCAGAAACAACAATGAAACGAACATGACCGGGATCAGAAGAAAGATTAGCGAGATATCCGCCCATCGGCTGGCTTCCGCTGGTCCCGCTAAACCTGCCAGCACTGCGAAAAAAACCACCAGAACCAATCCCGCAAAAATTGGGAGCATAATTTGCCACAGCTTCTGGCGAGCATGGGACCTTTGGGTAACCGGATTCCGATCTAAGAATTGTGGGGATTTCATACTTTCCATCTCATAAATAATTGTAGCATGATTTTTCCCTGCCATTTAACCGATTGACAGGAATATTTGCGGTTGCCATCCGGTACTTGTTGACCAGGCTGTGAGGGCGTGCTAAAATCCTTATCATCTCAGGCAAGCACTCCAGGTTTTAGATAGGCCGCACGCAGTTGTCGGTGGTGTCCAATTAAACATCATGAAAAACATCATTGAAGAAACCATCGAACCATCAAGCTTGTTTCATAGAGAACCCCCTCAAAGGTTGACCAAGTGACAGGTCCAGTCTCAAATGCTCCAATCAAGGTTTTGTTGGTGGAAGATGATCATGAATTTGCCGCCATGTTGGAAGCCATTCTGACGGCGGTCAACTTAGGTCAATTCGTACCGACCTTCGCAGCATCACTGGAAGAGGCGATTGATCTACTGAAAAAATCTGACTTCGATATTGTTGTCCTGGATCTCTTTCTGCCGGACAGCAAAGGTCATAAAACATTTGCCAAACTGATTGAGCAGGTGCCTGAAATACCCATCGTCGTTGTAACAGGTCATAACGACCGGTCCCTGGCGGTCAAATCCGTGCGTGAAGGAGCTCAAGATTATCTTGTGAAGGGAGACCTGGAGGTCAACCAGTTTGTTCGCTCATTACTTTTCTCCATCGAGCGGCACCGGTCCCGCCGCATGCTCCAAACTTTATCCTTAAGTGATGAGCTAACCGGTTTGCTTAACCGGCGCGGGTTCTTATCATTGGCGGCGAAACATGTAAAGATCGCTCAGAGGGCGGGATGGGAGTTATTAGTCTTTTTCATTGATCTGGATGAACTAAAATCCATCAACGATAGTTTTGGTCATCCGGAGGGAGATCAGGCTTTGAGAACAGTCGCAACCATCCTCAGAAATACATTCCGCACTTCGGATGTAATGGCGCGTATTGGAGGAGATGAATTTATTGTGTTGGCCATCAATGCCACCGATTCGTGTATCGATACCATTATTTCCCGGCTTCACCAAAATATAAAGCAGTGTAATAGTAATGGCAAACCATACCGCGTATCGATTAGCTACGGGGTGGCAAGGTGTAATCCTAATGAGCAAATCTCTCTTGAAGATATGATGGTCAAAGCGGATCAGGCGCTCTACGCGAATAAACGCAATAAACTCGGGCTCGACAACCGTCAGGATCCTTGATCTATGCTTGCCCGAGTCAAGTCCTGCGCTGTCATCGGGTTGGAGGGGGTGATTGTCGACGTAGAAGTGGATATCGGTCAGGGTCTGCCCGGTATCACGATTGTCGGTCTACCGGACGCCACCGTACAGGAAAGCCGCGAACGTGTTCAAGCTGCAATCAAGAACTCGGCGTCCTATTTCCTTAGAAAACGGATAATCGTAAATCTGGCCCCCGCGGCTGTGCGCAAAGAAGGTCCGGCATACGATCTGCCAATCGCAATCGGCGTATTAATCGCCACGGACCAGCTCGAGCCCATCTGTCTCGAAGATTCGTTAATGGTCGGTGAGTTATCCTTGGATGGCGCCGTCCGGCATGTGCGTGGTATCTTGCCGATGGCTGCAGTTGCGCGACAGCAGAACTTCAAGAGAATCTTCGTCCCTCCGATGGATGCCTGCGAAGCAGCCCTCATCCCGGACTTAGAAGTCGTCCCAGTTCCTTCTCTGGCTGCCCTTCACGCCCACCTGGCCGGTTTTGAAAGTCTCGTGCCTCAACCACCCGTAGTCGTCGAAGACCTGCCCC
>Ga0209640_10006543_pt1 | contig 10203 bp, 6 predicted proteins | sample RifCSP10_1_FD_184018 | JGI IMG/M metagenome (GOLD analysis project Ga0209640, IMG submission 184018) | Soil microbial communities from Rifle, Colorado - Rifle CSP2_sed 10_1 (SPAdes) (version 2) | ecosystem: Environmental > Terrestrial > Deep subsurface > Rock core/Sediment | place: Rifle... | reverse complement strand
CAGCGGTGCGGAGTACTTCGTCCGACGTACCAAGAGTCTTCTCGCTGCACCAGAACTTTCCCAACCCGTTCAACCCCACGACAACAATTCGATACGACTTACCTGCTGCCGGTTTCGTCTCTCTCAAAGTTTTTGATATTCTCGGAAGAGAAGTGCGAACGCTGGTGAGCGAGGTTCAGGATGCAGGCTTCAAGTCGGCGCGTCTCGACGCGAACGGATTGGCAAGCGGGGTGTATTTCTACAAACTCAATGCCGGAAGTTTTTCGGCGAGTAAGAAGCTCTTAATCGTACGATAGCCAAATATACTGAGGACAAAAAAGAAAATGAAGTTCATCACACTGGTTCTGGTCAGCATTCACCTGCAATCTTATTGCCAGGGAGTCATCACCACAACAACTGCCAATTGTGATGATAAACTGTATATGTCATTAGATGGAAAATGGAAAACTAAACATGATTATCCGGGCAGCCCCGGTTTTTCAAAGACGGAACAACAGGAAACGTTTAAACGGTTGGATGCAGTACACAAATTAGTATTTGAAGCCTACCCTGAGCCAAAAGGAGTTGATGCTGTGTGGCACCGCACACAAATAGCCAATAGTTTTTTTTGCACAGAAAATAAAATACCGTAAAGAACCTGATGGAAGTTTTACAGGAGATGATATCAATGGAAATTCAACCGGCAAATACAGTTATACAGCCAGCTTCTTTCATTATTACTGTTTCAATGATGCCCCCAAAAGAGAAGTAAGAGTGAGCGGCGAAACAAGCACCTGGCTTTCTATTGATGTAAATGCTGCGCTGCCAGGTTTGGGAAGTAAAGGTTCTGATATGGATAATATGACGATCAATGGCTACCAGGTATATCAACGTTATCCTGCTAAAGAAACATGGAAGGGTTATGAATTCTTTCATCAGCCCGGTTCCCACAATTTCCGTGGTGTCCTGATTTGCCGCAGAGGTAGTCAGCCTTATTTACCTGTTTCCCGAAAACAATACCTGGACTATTGCATTCCCTGGCTTGATAAATTTTATGATCAAATGTTACAGGGTATTCTTTCAGAAATGCCAGTTCGTTCAAAGGAGGAACAGGAAGCAACAAAAAACAAATGGCTTAATAAAATAGACCAAGATTATAAAAACAATCCTACGAAAAAAGAAGCAGCCAGGAAAAATTATCTCGATAGTTACAGAACAGACGAACAATTGAGAGATGAAAAAAAAGATAAAGTGATGAAACTAAAAGCAACAACATTAAAGCTGTATGAAAAAGAGATGGAGAAAACAACCCGGGAAGGCTTGCTTGATTCACCGGCTATCATTTATGACTGGCATCCTGTAACTGCAGACATTCCCATTTTTATGACGGAAGCGGAAGGCGGAGGAATGCTGGTAACGGCAAATCCTTCTTATTGGCGGAAAGATCTGCCGAAATATGCTCCCCAGATTATTTGGATGCATTGGACCTGGAACTCTGGTGCTGTCGGTGAAAATTTCAGAAAAAGGATAGAAGAATATTTCCCCATAGAAAAATTGCAGGCGATGATTGATAAATGAGGTCAGCAGAAAAGAAGCGGCGTGTACTTTTACAAGCTGCGCGCGAATGGTGGATTCGGCTGAAAGTAGGCTGTACTCCGGTATGTTTCTAGACCCAAAACAATGGCGCGCCCATGTACAGACGGACGATTACCACAAACGTTGGTAACAACTCCACCGATTCTCCGACTGATCTTATTCTGCATCAGAACTACCCGTTCAATCCAAGCACGAAAATAGTTTATAGAGTCAAGAGTCGAGAGTCAGTCAGTCTGAAGGTGTTTGATGTTTTGGGGAGGGAAGTGGCGACACTTGTGGATGAGGTGAAAGCGCCGGGAAGTCATGAGGTGAAGTTCGACGCGAGGGGATTAGCGAGTGGTGTGTACTTGTACCGGCTCAAAGCTGGAGAGTTTGTTCAAACCAGGAAGCTTGCTCTTTTGCGGTGACCCCAGTCCGAAGGGTGGAGGTGGTCTGGGGGTCAAAAAAAACCCTGCCTTGTGAGCAGGGTTTGTTATTACAGCCTGTTTCCGTTCTTACTGGACGACGCTGACGTTTGATGCATTGAGACCTTTCGGTCCCTTCTCAACATCAAACTCAACCTTATCGCCTTCATTCAAGCTCTTGTAGCCGCTTGCCGTGATTGCGTTGAAGTGGACGAACACATCTTCGCCACCCTCGCGGGCAATGAAACCGAAACCTTTTGCTGCATTGAACCACTTGACTGTTCCTTTTTCCATGGAACACGTCCTTTCTTGTATTGTATCGACCCGGCTCAACCGCCGGGCAAGGTGTACGCCAACGAGCTTATCTGAATGATGGCGTTGCGACCTTGGAAGGACTCGTACGGTTCATCAGCAGCTGCACAAGCGGTGTACTGTTATTTGACACTACATCATACACAAACCAGGCATCAATTCCTAATTATGTTTTGTCCAACGGCGTTCTCCCCCCTGCCAGCACATCCCACACATCTCTGACCTGGTTCAGGTGGACAGAACAGGCATAAACACCCCTTTCTCCATTCATCATTCCTTGTTCGATATTCATTCTTCTCCGTGAATACCGAACAAGGAACACGGAATATTGAATGTAGAAATTGAACCAGGTGTTTCCCTACAAATGGGTGGACACCATGCAGCTGATTGGTATGGAAGGTCGTCAAACGGAGCCTCTGTCGGCAGCGGCGTGTATTTCTACAGAGTTGAGGCGAGACCGCTTGGTGGGCAGCCCTCATTCACAAACGTAAAGATGTTGCTTCTCAAATAACTCATTACATAGGAAGCAAAAGGGCCTAGCAGGACGGGGTTTGACTCCCTGTTTCCATTAGTGTACCTTTTCCCACAATAGGAAAACGGGTCCATCCGTTCTGACTGCATTGATTTGGGTCCTCCGAATAGTACCACCACCTGGTGCCATAAGTGAGGCATTCCGCGTATCGTCTATTCTTGCCGAATCTTCTCCTGTTGGGAGGACTTCCCTTCTTCGCACCGGCGCAGGTTCAAACGGTGACCTTCCAACGCTTCACCGTTGCAGACGGTCTGTCGCAAGGAACAATCACTGCTATCGTACAGGATCATCAAGGGTTCATGTGGATTGGAACTCAGGATGGACTTAATCGTTTTGACGGCGTGGAGTTCAAGACTTATCGGCACAACCCACAGGACACAAACTCACTGAGCAGCTCGTGGGTTACGTCTCTGTACGAGGACCGCACACACAATCTGTGGGTTGGCACCCTGCAAGGTCTGAATTGGTTCGACCGACGATCGGAGACCTTTGCCCGCCACTACCATGCACACACCGATTCGAATACTCCCACCCGCAGTCACGTTCAGGCAATTCACGAATCGTATATTGGTGGGATCTCAAAGCTGTGGATCTCCATGGGACGCCTCTTCGTGTTCGACCGCGAGCGAGGAGTGTTTACTCCATCCTCTCCAAGGGCTGAGGATTCCGTTCTTGACGGTAGCATTCAGACCATACAGGAAGATCATGAAGGTTTTCTCTGGGCAGGAACTGAACTCGGCCTCTTCCGATTTGATCCCCGAAATCAGACCGTCGATCAGTCTCTTTATTTTCAACACGGAGTATCAGCCATTGATGTCTCACGCGATGAGGATCAAAAATCCATGTGGATCGGTAACGCGAGAGGCCTGTTTGAAATGAATCGGGCGACTCGCAGGGTGAGCTGGTATGGCAGCTACGGCGTGTCGTCTTTTCTTCAAGACCGTTCTGGTCAATCGTGGATTGGCACGTCAATGGGCCTTGGGCGATTGACTTACGCGGAAAACGCAAAAGCTTCCATTGATTTCTTCCAGAACGATCCCGGCCTCTCCAACAGCCTGAGCGACAACTATGTTCACTGCCTATTCGAGGATGCTTCAGGTAGCTTGTGGGTTGGTACGTACAACGGCCTGAATCGGACCGGAAAGTTGTCGCCTGGGTTCACTGTCTATCGTCATCGACCAGACAACCCGAACAGCCTCGGGCATGACTTTGTTTTGCCCATCATAGAGGACCGGGACGGCAACATATGGTTCGGCACGTTTGGGGGCGGAGTGTCAGTGTTACGAAATGATCGAACAGCCGTGCAACACTTCACTCACCTTAAACACGATCCCGTAAAGGCTCGTGGTCTGCATGGTGACAATGTTCGTTCGTTGCTTCAGGATCGGACCGGGACCATTTGGATTGGGACAAACGAAGGCTTGAATGTGCTTGATCCGGCAACCAGAGCCGTAGTGCAGCGCCTGCCCTTGTGGAACGAATCACTTACTGAAACCCGGGACGGCATGATATGGGCTGGCACCACGAAGACAGGACTGGTCAAGATTGAACGCATCCCGAACGGACCAGAATCCCGCGTAACCGAGCGAAGTCAGTTTCGATCCACTGGTTATCCGCTTGATGGACGGATAGGCCCCGGGGCTTCAGAAGAAATACACGCTCTTTTCGAGGATCGTCATGGCGCCTTGTGGGTCGGCACAGAAGTCGGCATCGTGAGATTCGATCGTGATTCAAGGACGTACGTTCGATTCGTTCACCAACCGACGGATTCGACGAGCCTGAGCAATGACAATGTATGGTGTATTGCTGAAGATTCCCTCGAGGGCGTACTCTGGATCGGCACGAGTCAGGGGCTCAACAGGTTTGACACACGAACCGGCAAATTCCGGCGGTACCTGAAGCAGGAGGGTTTTCCCAACGCCTACGTGTACGGGATTCTGCGTGATGATCTGGATCGACTGTGGTTGAGCACAAATCACGGCCTAACTCGTTTTGACGATCGCCAGCCTCAAGGAAGGAAGTTCAAGAACTTCGATGTCACGGACGGAATTCAAGCGAATGAATTCAACCGCTATTCCTACTGCCGTCTGAGGAATGGAGAGTTTTTGTTTGGAGGAACTCACGGTGTCACGCGGTTCCATCCAATGCAGATACAGGACAATCCGTATGTTCCACCCATTGTGCTCACAGCATTTACCAAGTTCGGCAAGAGGACCCAATTTGACAGCGACATTGCCGACGTCACGGTCATCGAGCTGAACTACGACGAGAATGTCTTCGCATTCGAGTTTGCGGCACTGAACTATACCAACGCTTCAGGAAACCGCTACGCGTACATGATGGGTGGGTTTGACAAAGACTGGATCTATTCGGGCATACGGCGATACGCAAGTTACACACACCTCGATCCGGGCAATTACGTATTCAGAGTGAAAGGGTCAAACAACAACGGTGTGTGGAATGAACAGGGAGTAACCGTCAGCGTGATAATCAGCCCGCCGTTTTGGGGAACGTGGTGGTTCAGAGTGCTCTCCTCGGTCACTATCATTGCAAGCCTCCTCATGTTCTATCAGCGACGCGTGCGGGGGCTGGAAAGAGAGAAACGCACGCAGCAGGAATTCTCCACTCGTCTCATGGAATCTCAGGAGAACGAGCGAAAGCGCATCGCAGGTGAGTTGCATGACAGTCTTGTGCAAAACCTCCTCGTTGCGAAGAACAGATCCCTGCTGGGAATGATGAAAGCGGCTGATGCCGAAAGCGTTACTCGCGAACTGTCGGAAATTTCGGATGCATTGACCGAAGCCATCGATGAAGTGCGGGAGATTGCGCACAACCTCAGGCCGTACCATTTGGACCGTCTTGGCTTGAGCAAGGCACTTCGTGCACTCGTTGAGCGCATGCGTGAGTCCTCGACGGTTGAGTTTCGTGAAACAATCGACCCGATCGATTCGTGTCTCAGTCCCGAGAACAGTATTCAGCTTTTTCGGATTGTCCAGGAAGCGATGAACAATACCCTGAAGCATTCCGGTGCAACACGTGCTACTGTTTCTGTCAGACAGAATGGACCGGTTATCGATGTCGCAGTTTCTGACAACGGCAAGGGCTTCATTGTTCACAAGACGGCAAAGGAGGATGGCAGGCCTGCGACGTTTGGGCTCGGAGGAATCGAACAACGAGTAGGGATGATGAACGGAACATGGTCGGTTCAATCCTCGCCGGGGAGTGGAACGACGGTGATCATTCGGATACCGGTGAAGGGCCAGCCGCAATGAATTCCTCCATCACTCTCATCCTGGCAGATGATCATCCTTTGTTCCGGAAGGGACTCCGACAGGCCATCGAGGAAGACGCCGGGATGAAAATTATCGGTGAGGCGGCGGATGGCACTGAAGCCCTCACCCTTCTTCAAGAACGCACACCCGATGCCGCAATCCTTGACATCAATATGCCGGGGATGAGCGGCCTGGAGATTGCACAGCATGTCCAACGGGACGGTCCGTTTGTCGCAATTATCATCCTTACGAATTACAAGGATGAACGGATGTTCGACGAAGCAATGGATGCGGGTGTACGGGGATATGTTCTGAAAGATACCGCTGTGGTCGATACGCTCGCGGCAATTCGAGCGGTAACAATGGGACGGTACTATTTCAGCCCAGGTCTCTCCGACCTTCTCGCGAAGAGAAGTCAGCGCGCAAAGACTCTCTTGCAGGAGCGCCCATCGCTGGCAACACTCACACCCACAGAGCGCCGCATCCTAAGACTGATCGGAACACACAACACCAGCAAGGAGATTGCCGACGAGCTGCATATCAGCTATCGCACCGTCGAAACCCACCGCACCAACATTGCCACAAAGCTGAACATCCACGGCAGCCACAGCCTGCTGAAGTTCGCCATCGAGAACAAATCCGCTCTGCAAAATCAGTAGACGCGCCTCCGTTCGTCCCCATTAGCAGGTTGATGAAAAGTCCGTTTGGGAAGATAGAACTCATCCCCCGGCCCCTTCTCTTAGGAGAGAAGGGGAGGTCTGAGCGCGGATTCGATAAGTCCCTCTCTTCCCAAGAGAGGGATTTAGGGTGAGTTCCTTTGCAAAAGTACTTTTTCATCAGCCTGTTCGGTTCTACGTGTTTCCCCGTAGCCATAATTACGTGGCTCCCTTTATTCCTTCTGCTTCTGTGCCTCTCTATACTTCAGATAACATTCCTAAGTTGCCCATGATCCTCATTGCTGACGACAGTCCCCGGATGCGGGAGACGATCAAGATGATGCTTGCCGATGCGGGCCCGGATTTCATCGAGTGTGCCGACGGCGCTGAAGTGCTTGCATTGTACCGGAAGCACAAACCTGATTGGGTACTGATGGATATCCGGATGGGAGCGATGGATGGCATCGCTGCCACACGTGAGGTCACTTCTGCCTTTCCTAACGCGCGGGTCATTATCGTAACGAACTACAACGATCCAACCCTCCGTGCAGAGGCTCAAGAAGCTGGCGCGGTGGGCTATGTTTTAAAGGACGATCTCTCACCACTTCTCGATTTTATTCATCATTCTCCGGAGGTTCAACCATGAAACACATACTTCTGCTACTCGCACTCCTTCCAACGTGGCTGCTTCAGGCGCAACCGCTCAATGGCTCATACACCGTTGGCGGTAGCGCGCCCGACTTCGCTACGCTGCAAGATGCGGCAAGCGCGATCAAGTCACGCGGCGTTTCAGGAGCGGTCTTCTTCAACATCCGACCGGGCACCTACACGAAGGATGGTGGTGCAAGCACACTCTTCGTGCTCGACAGCACCATTGCCGGCGCGTCCTCCATCAATCGTATCACCTTTCAGCCCGATGCTGCATCAGGAGGCAATGTTGATAACGTCATTCTCCAGGCGGATTTCAACAGCAGCTCCATCCGGATTCTTGTTCGCCTTTCAGCAGACTATGTCACGCTGCGAAACCTGACGTTCAAGGACGCCGACTCAATGGATACCCCCGTTGGACATTTCATCTATGCCGGTTTTGATAATAACAACCCTTCAATTGACGGGCTGGAATTCGATGGTTGTAAGTTCATCGGAACACCTTATTTCATTGCCGGGGAACAGTTCGGGACGGACATTGGCTTCGGGTCAAACCAGACGCTGTCAAGCGCCTCCTTTACGAACAACCGGCTCTACAGAATTTTGAGGGGAATTACCAATGAGAATGGCAACAATCGTGGGGGGGCCATAATTGTAGAAGACAACGAGTTCTATCAGGGTTACAGGAGCGCTACAGGATCAGGAAACCCTCTGGGTACGGCAATTGAGTTGGCGTGCACGTACGCCTCGGTCAAGAGGAACATCATCGATCTTGCAGGCGGAAGAGGAGCCAAATCTGGAATTGAGGTGAACTTCGCAACGACGGCGATCATCGAGCGCAATCTCATCAAGAACCGCGTGGCCTTAGGGGGACCCTTCGACGATTTTACTGGCATCTCGGTGCGCAACGTCTTTTTCGTGACGGACTCCATCACCATTGTCAACAACGCCATCATCTCAAACGCCGCTACCGTGAGGACCTACTGCATGAGGATCGAAACGCCGAACACGAAGGTTCTGTACAACACGATGGTAAATGTGTCGGGAGGTCTTGGCGCCAATATCGCTTTGAACGTGACGGGAGCGAACTGCACGGTGCTCAACAATATCATTCTCGAATTCAGCAGTGCAAGTTTTGTGGCATTTGACCAGGGATCCTCCGGCCAAGCTCAGAACCTTGTGTCGAACCATAATATCATATACCTGCCGGAAGGCCACGGGGCTTCCGGCCTGGTTCGTCGTAACGGCACAATGTTTCCAAATCTCAGTGCATACCAGTCAGCAACAGGATTGGACATAAACTCTGCTTTCAGGACAGTCAACTTTTCAGACGGATTCCATATCGATGACTGCGAGGCGCAAAACCCGGACTCGACGCTCCACGGCATTCCCATACCGGGCATTACCATTGATTATGACGGACAGCAGCGCGACTCCGTGAGTCCATTCAAGGGTGCCGACGAAGGTGTGCTTATACCATTTGACATGTTCGCGGATGGATTCCGCGCCGGACTGCCAGGACCGCCCCTCTCACTGGCAACGGGAGATTTCTTCGATAATGACAACGACGATGATATTGCCGTGCCCACGTACGATAATCGACAGGTATTGCTCTTTCGAAACCAGAGACCAGGCAGGTCGTTTGTGCAGGCGGGGGAGTTGTCTACCAGCTTCCAGCCCACGGTGATAAAACTCTTCGATTTTGATAGAGACGGACACCTTGATCTGATTGTGGGAGGAGACACTTCTGCGGTGCAGGTTTTCTGGAACGATGGTGGTGGAGGATTTTCGAGTAGCGCGGTGGTGGGAACGTACGGTAGAGTACGATCCATTGAAGTCGGAGCCTTCGTGCCCACCATTGCAGACACTCCGGGAATCGCACTTCTCACGGAGGACAACGGCTTCTTACCGACATCGAGCTTTCTCGGCTTTGTTGGGGCGCTCCTCGGTACTGGGGGGTCCAGAGATCTTTGCCACGATGCCCAACGGTTACCCTCTCAGGTCCCTGTTCCTCCTTTTCCTACTCCTTTCGACACCCTACAGGCCTCGATGACCGCTCTCGTTGCAGGAAATCTTACCGGCAGCCAAACGGCTGAAATTGCGGCACTTACGATCGGACCCATTCCGTCCGAACTTATCCTCTTCAAAGACGTCGATTTTGTTTTCACCTTCCCCATCGGCGCACCCTGTGGCACCCGATACAACTTTGTCGCAACGCATACTGCGCACAATTTCGGCACAGCCTCATACGTCGGACACACCTCAAGCATCGTGATGAGAGATTTTGATGGAGATGGAGATAATGACCTCCTGACAACCAGCGCGACAGAGAACTCTTGCATTTTGCTGCGCAATCAGGGAGTTCTCAATTTTGCTCCGGATACAATCCCAACGACACAAACTAGGGCTATCATCGCACTGGATTACGAGAACGACGGTGACCTGGATTTCGTCGCAGCCAACCGCACGCTCTTTGACAAAGGTATTACCGTCTTCCTGAACGACGGCTCGGGTCATTTCACTCCGAAACCCAACTGCTACTTCCCATTCGCAAGCGGGTTCCCGAATGGCATTGTGGCGTCGGACTTCGATCTCGACGGCAAGACGGATATCGCTATCGCATCGTCGTTCGACTCTCTCTTTGTTCTTTACAATATTGGCGGGTTCAACGGAACTACAGGTGTGGACGACAACCCTCAACAACAACTGCCAGGGGATATCTTGCTTTCGCAGAACTATCCCAACCCGTTCAATCCTTCAACGCGTATTGAATACAAGCTGTCGACACAGAGTCATGTAACGTT
>Ga0209640_10006542_pt1 | contig 10204 bp, 6 predicted proteins | sample RifCSP10_1_FD_184018 | JGI IMG/M metagenome (GOLD analysis project Ga0209640, IMG submission 184018) | Soil microbial communities from Rifle, Colorado - Rifle CSP2_sed 10_1 (SPAdes) (version 2) | ecosystem: Environmental > Terrestrial > Deep subsurface > Rock core/Sediment | place: Rifle... | reverse complement strand
CCGGAGCAGCAGGCTATTCCACATAATCCTGGTTTGCGCCACCGTTGCCGCCGCATTTACCGGCCTCCAGGTGCTCCTGGGTAGTGAAGCACTTGCCCTTCTCTTTCCCTGGCGGGTATCCGTGGTATTGGTGCCGCTATCGCTCTCCATTCTCCTCGCATTCTTCGTCACAAAGATCATCCATCCTCCGCTCCCCCCTTATCAAGGGGGGTCCGTGGGGACTCTTCACCCCCCTTCACAAGGAGAGCCGGGCGGGCCTCTTCACCCCCCTTATCAAGGGGGGTTGGGGGGGATTCTTCCTCCTTCCCATGGGGAGCGGCGACGGACAGCGTCGCTTACGGGGATTCTCCTCCCCCCTCCACAAGGAGGGCCGGGCGGGCCTCGTCTCCCCCCTTATCAAGGGGGGTCGGGGGGGATTCTTCACCCCCCTTATCAAGGGGGGTTGGGGGGGATTCTTTCAATCGCCAGCCTGGCCTCTATCATGCTGCTAACACTGATCGGAGCCGCGCGTTTCACACTCGATGTCGAGGAAAGAGCCAACAGCCTGGAACTCCACATGATGCAGTATGTTAGAGAAAGCAAGCGGTCAGGGCACGTCTATCTGGTCCCGACCAAGCTGCAGGATTTTCGCCTCGAAACCGGCGCGCCGATCTATATAGATTTCAAATCCATTCCCTATGCTCAAGACGAAATTCTTGAATGGCACCGCCGGGTCCTCCGCGCCGGTCGCTTCTACCGGGTCAAAGCAGAAGCGTGTGATATGCTGGGCCAATTCGTTCAGGAAGGCGTAACCCACGTCGTGCTGGAAACCAACGACCCTATTGCCGCGTGCAAATATTTAAGGGAGGTGTACGTGGATTCGAATTATGGCGTTTATAGAATCGATCTCCAGGAGGCCAGATAATCAATCGTGCTACACCACACTTTCATCGCATGCTGCGGCGATAATCTTGGCCACGAATTGCACGAATTTCACAAAATAAAGTTCAATTTTTCGTGTCAATCTGTGAAAATTCGTGGCAAAGAATTGTTTCTCACGTAAGGAGTGTCAAAAATGGTTATCGTTCATGTCCATATTCACGTGAAGCCCGAGGTTGTCGACGACTTTATCGAGGCCACAATTGAAAACGCCAGGAACAGCCTGCGTGAGCCTGGCATCGCCCGGTTTGACTTTATTCAGAATTTGGACGATCCAACGAAATTCGTCCTGATCGAAGTCTACCGTACTCCGGATGACCCCGCCGCGCACAAGGAGACCGCCCACTACAATATCTGGCGGGAAAAGGTCGCCAACATGATGGCTGAACCCCGCCGGTCGGTCAAATACGCTAACGTGTTTCCAGATGATCAAGGATGGGGGTAACTTCCATGCGTTTTGAGTTTGCCACCGCCGCTCGCATCATCTTTGGAGAGGGGACCCTGCGGGAGATCCACAGCCTGGCGCCAAAGCTCGGGAGCCGCCCACTGATCATTACAGGACAGACTGAGGAGCGCTACCGGCCTCTGCTGGCTATCCTCAGCGAAGCCGGTTTGGATGTGCTGACCTTTGCGGTTTCCGGAGAGCCAACCGTAGAAATCGTTCGAGAGGGAGCGGAGTACGCTCGGGAGCACGGTCGCGATTTTGTGCTTGGCATCGGCGGCGGCAGCGTGATCGATGCCGGCAAGGCAATCTCAGCCTTGATTAACAATCAGGGCGAGATTCTCGATTATCTCGAGGTGATCGGCAGAGGACAACCCTTGACCGAAGCGCCCGTTCCCTGCATAGCCATCCCAACTACGGCCGGAACCGGGGCGGAAGTCACCAGGAATGCAGTGCTGGGTTCCCCGGCTCACCAGGTAAAAGTGAGCATGCGCAGCTTGCACCTGCTGCCCGGCGTCGCTCTCGTCGATCCCGAGCTGACTTACAGCATGCCGCCCGATATCACCGCCAGCACTGGAATGGATGCACTTACCCAGGTGATCGAACCGTTTGTTTCAAAACAGGCGAATCCCCTCACGGATGCGATCTGCAGGGAGGGGATGCGCCGCGCCGCCAAATCTTTAATCCAGGCATACCAGGATGGAGAAGATCGCGCCGCCCGCCGCGATATGTCCCTGGCGAGCTTGTTTGGCGGTCTGGCACTGGCCAATGCCAGACTCGGCGCGGTGCACGGTTTTGCCGGACCCCTGGGAGGCATGGTTGAGGCTCCTCACGGGGCCATCTGCGGTCGATTGTTACCCCCGGTCATGCAGGTGAATTTATCGGCGCTGAAGGCGCGGCGCGCAAATGAGGCGGCCTTAGGAAGGTATCAAGAAATTGCCCAGATCTTGACGGGTGACCCGGAGGCTCAGCCGGAAGACGGGCTTGGCTGGCTTTGGTCGCTCGATCGCACGCTAAACCTGCCTCCATTAGCAGATTATGGGCTGCAGCGAGCAGATTTGCCCCGCCTTATAGAAATGGCCTCCAAATCCAGCAGCATGCAGGGCAATCCGCTGGAATTGACCGAAGATGAAATGCAGGAGATCTTAGAGAGAGCGTTCTAAAAGGCGGGGGTTTGCGGGCGTGCTCAGCACGCCCGCAAACCCCCATACCCCACATTTCTGAGGAGTTGATCATCGCAGGATTAATTCGGTCTGCGGAGTGCTTAAGAATTCCGTGCCCGATTCGGTCACCAACACGTCTTCTTCTACGCCAATATAACCATATCCGGGAACCATCAATCCCGGCTCGACCGTGAACACATTGCCGGCTTCCAAAGCGTAATTGGGGGTCTCTCCATAGCGCTCCCAGAGCGGACCCAGGATGCCCGCGCCATCGTGCGCGCTGCGTCCCAGGTGATGGCCCGTGGCATACTTGTATTCCGGGTATCCTGCGCTCGTGATCACTCCCCGCGCAACCCGGTCGACCTCCACGCCGGTGACGCCCGGTTTCATCGCCTTTACCGCCTCTTCAATTGCCCGGATCACGGTATTAAATCCCTTCTGAACCTCCTCGGGCGGAGATTCTTCGTGCCCATCAAGGAAGTAGACCACTCTTTGTATATCTGAACAGTAACCCTCCTGCCTGACGCCAAAATCAAAGTGCACAATTTGTCCGCGTTTGATCGGGGTGTCGGTCGGGCCGACGTGACCCACCGGAGACGCCGGCCCCGCCCCAACGATCGGGCAGTGCTCCAGTTCCCAGGCTGCTTCGACGCCAAATTCGGCCAGCTGCGCCTGCATGAACTGGCTGATTTCACGCTCGGTCATTCCTTCTTCAATAGTGGCGAAGGTGCGCTCGTAAATTTCCTCGGTGGTCTTGATAGCTGCCCTGATGAGGGCGATCTCTTCGGGCAGCTTGCGCCCGCGCAGCGCCCCGATGATGCTTTCGGCAGAGACAATCCGCTGCTCCCACGGGGTATCATCAAAGTAATCGATCAATAACTGGTACAGGCCATGCGACAATCCGTCAGCATGCACGTCGTTGCGGGAATAGTTAAGGGCAATCTGCCGCGGGTAAATCCGTTCCAGGGTGTGCAGCAACGACCGGCTGATCGCATCGTGATAGGGAACAATGGTCTGGTAAGCGCCGGTATTCCGGGCGGTCCCCGCCTCAAAGTGACCCAGGATAGCATATGTTTCGCCCTTTCTGGTGATCATCAATGCGCTCTGCCAGGTCAGGTCATGGCCGTAAATCAAGGGGATTACCGGATCGCCGCCCGCGCTCGTCTCCCGTACAAATGTGAGCCAGAGATCGATCCTCTTTTCTTTCAAGATCTCGATAGCCTGGTTGACCTTGAGCTGTACAAGATTCGACATTGTTGCCTCCGTGAGGTGCAAAAGGGGCCAAAGGTATCAAAGGTGCCAGGGGTGCCAAAAGTGCCAAAGGTATCAAAGGTACCAAAGGTGCCAAAAGTACCATTGATATCTATGCTACGAATGTACCGATTTACCAATCTACCAATTTTCCGATCTACCTGTCTACTTGTTTCCCTGTTTACCACTTCCAATTCACTAATCGCCTAAGCGATTGTCTTCAATCGCCATCGCCTGATTGCCTGATCTCTTCCTTCGCCCGTCCAAACTGCGTCTCGTAAAGTTGCGCATACAAGCCGCCCTTGCTGATCAGCTCGGCATGCGTGCCTTGTTCGATCAAATGGCCCCGTTCCAGAACCAATATTTTATCCGCTGCCAGAATTGTGGACAAGCGATGGGCGATTACCAGGCTTGTGCGTCCGGCAAACAGCGGCTCGAGCGCCGCTTGAATGAGCGCTTCATTGTGTGAGTCAAGGTGGGAGGTAGCCTCATCCAAAATCAGCACGCGCGGGTCCTTTAAGATAACCCTGGCAATCGCCAGGCGTTGCTTTTCGCCGCCGCTCAACCGGTATCCCCGTTCTCCGACCAGGGTATCGTAGCCATCCGGCAGGTCGCTGATGAAGTCGTGGATGTGGGCTGCCCGGCAGGCCGCTTCCAGCTCCGCCTGAGATGCCTCCGGCCGGGCGTAGAGCAGGTTGGCGCGCACCGTATCATGGAACAGGTAGGTCTCCTGCGTAACCATGCCGATCTGGCGCGCCAGCGATTCCTGCGTGACATCTCGCAAATCATAACCATCCAGGGTTATTTGTCCTTCGGTTGGATCGTAAAGGCGCGGCAATAAATAGGTAACCGTCGTTTTTCCCGCGCCGGACCGGCCCACTAAGGCGACCAGTTCTCCCGGTTCGATCTCGAAGGATAGATCCTCCAGTGCCCAGCGGCGACTCGTAATCGCCTCGGATCCATTTTCAGAAACTTCCTCGTCCCTTGGTTCGTGACCGTTTGGAGAATCCTCTTGCCCGTCACGCGCATTGAGCGAGAGCAAATCTCCCTTTTCCGAAAGATAACTGAAGGATACATTTTCAAAGCGCACCCGGCCATCCACGTTCTTGAGTTTTACGGCTCCGCTGCGATCTTTGATCTCTATGGGCAGGTCCAGGTATTCAAATACCCGTTCAAAACTGACCATGGAGGTGGCAAACTCCACCTGCACATTCGTGAGCGAAGATATCGGGCCGTAAAGCCTGGTCAGATAGGCCGCGAAGGCCACGATCGTGCCGACGCTGATCGCTTCGTTCAGCACCAGGTGACCGCCGCCCCAATAGATCAGGGCCGTACCGATGGCGCTCGAGACGCCCAGGCCCAGAAAGAACCAGCGCCCGACCAGCGCCCGGCGCACGCCGATATCTCGGACTTTCCGGTTCGTCTCCCGGAAACGCTGCGCTTCACTCGCTTGCCGCCCGAAGGTCTTCACCAGGAGCGCGCCATTGATGCTCAGGGTTTCGCTGATCGCGCTGCTCATATCCGCGTTGTATTCCATGGCCCGGCGCCAGATATCCCGGAAGATCCCCGCCACGCGCCGCGCCGGCAGCAGGAACAGCGGCAGCACGATGATCGAGAGCAGCGCCAGGCGCCACTCGATGGTGATCATCACGACCAGCGTAGAGAACAAAGTAATTACGTTTGTTACGATATTGGGCAAAGTCCCGGTAAATGCGCTCTGCGCGCCGACCACGTCGTTGTTGAAGCGCGAAATAATCTCTCCGGACTTCGTGTGCGTAAAAAACCGCAGCGACATGTGCTGCAGGTGATCGTACATCTGTTGGCGCAGGTCGAAGATGATCCCTTCCCCGGCTTTGGCGCTGAAATAGCGCTCCGCCACGCCGATCAATCCGCTCAAAACCGGGATCCCCACCATCCCCAGGGCGAGCAGGTTCAGCCGGCTGAAATCCCGGTTCGGGATGACGTGATCGATCAGTTCCCTGTAGAGCAGCGGGGGGACCAGCTCCAGGAGAGACGTGATCGTAATCGTGAAAAGCACAAAGGACAATAAGCCCCAGTAAGGTCGGGCGTATTGCAGCACTCTCCGTAAAAGCCGCCGGTCGATCTGGGCGCGGCCCTTCGTTTCATCGTGGCGCAGGAACGTCCACCAGCCACTTCCATGCATCATAAAATATTATCTCCCTGTAAAATCTGCTCCACTCAACCAATCTACCAGTCCACAAATACCTGATCGCCCAAGCCATTGTCTTCAATGGCCATTGTCTTCAATCGCCCAAGCCATTGTCTTCAATGGCCATTGCCTGATCCAAATGATTATAGCCCAAGAACAATCCGCGGCAAACTGGACTTCCGTATAGGTTCAGGATCACCGCACGCATCGCCGTCCTCGGCGCACCCACGCCCAGATCGGTCTATCGATCGTCTCGGTCTCCCGACCGAGACGTCCTTCTACCGCCTCACGCACCACCGCTCACAGCGCCGTCCTCGGCGCTGTTCAGCAGCCGCTTCCGCAATCTCCTCCGCCGCAGTAGTATAATCAGCCTCTATGGGAGGCTTTGCAGTAGAATTTTCCAACATCGAAATTCCCCCAGAATGGGAACACCTCGAGACGGACGGTTTAGAAGGCGTTATCTTCGTAATCGGCGCCTCAGACGTCGGCAAGTCCACCTTCGCCCGCTATCTCTACCAAAAACTGCGCGGCAATGGCATCAATGTCGCCTACCTGGACGGAGACCCCGGCCAGGGCATCCTGGGACCGCCGGGCACGCTGACCTTAGCCTCCGGCGACTTGCGCCGGGCCCAGTTGCCGGAAGGCGAGGACCGCCAGCGCTGGTTTGTGGGCTCCACCTCCCCGAAGGGGCATATGCTGCCCGTCGTGGTCGGCGCCCAGCGCCTAGCCCAGGCCGCCTTCCAATCCGGCGTGAAGTGCCTGGTCTACGACACCACCGGCCTGGTCGCTGCGGACCAGGGTGGTGCCGCCCTGAAGCTGGCGAAAATTGACCTTCTCCGGCCGCCTCTCGTCGTCGCCATTCAGCGGGATCGCGAATTAGAGACCTTGCTCAGGCCGCTCAGGCGCTTTAAGCGCCTGCGCCTGGTGGAGCTGCAGCCCGCCGCCGCCGTTGTGGGGAGAAGCCGGGAAGCCCGCCAGCGCAGCCGGGCCAGCCGTTATGAAGAGTATTTTTCCTCGGCTCAGGAGATGTCGATCTATTGGCCACAGTTGGCAGTCGTCCCCGCGCCCAATTTCACGCCCAATCGCCTGCTCGGCTTCGAGGGAGAAGGTGGTTATCTCAATGGATTGGGCATCCTCCTCGAGAACGACCGGGAAAACCGCCGTATTCAGGTGCTTACACCGCTTCCATCTCTGCATGAAGTCGAGGTCCTGCGCATAGGCGACCTCGCTGTTAATCCATTCACGCACCGGGATGAATTCGTCTAAATACCTGCTCAGGTTACAATGAAAAGCCTTGCGAAAGTTCGCATATTGCTCTAGCCGCCGTCCTCGGCGGCGTTTAGTGCGCCCTGAGCGCAGTGGCGATGGCGCACGGCGACAGAAATCGTCGCCCAGGTTTTAATATATTCGATTTGTGTTCCTTTGTTAATTCCTTTGTGACCTTTGTGTTTAAATTAGACTCCACCGATTATCATCTTCTCTCTGTGTTCCAAGAGCCGCTTGTTTAAGAGGTCATATGGATATTCGCGGAAAAATAGCCCAAGAACTGGAAATCAACCCGGACAAAGTCGGCGCAGCCATAGACCTCTTGGATGCCGGTAACACCATCCCCTTCATCGCCCGCTACCGCAAAGAAGCCACCGGCATGCTCGACGAAGAGCAGGTCCGCCTCATCGCCGGATGGCTGGAGAAACTGCGCGCCCTGGAGGAACGCCGGCAGACCGTTTTGAAATCCATCGCAGAGCAGGGTCTATTAACCCCCGAACTTAGCCGCCAATTGCTCTCCGCTGGCTCCAGAACCGAACTGGAAGACCTCTACCAGCCCTTTAAGCCCCGGCGCAAGACCCGCGCTGGCCTCGCCCGGGAAAAAGGCTTGCAGGGCCTTGCAGACCTGATCGTCCAGCAGGCGCGTTCCGATCGCGCCATATCCGAACTGCTCCAGCCCTATTTAACCGCAGAGGTGCCCACCATCGAAGACGCCCTGGCTGGCGCCCGCGACATCGTTGCCGAGGCCATCAGCGATCACCCGGACGTCCGGGGGCAGACCCGCCAAAAGGCCCTGAAATGGGGTGGTTTGCAGTGCGAGCGGCTCCCAGATGCCGAGGATCCCCGCGAAATCTACCGGCACTATTATGAATTCACCGCTCGCCTCGACCGGCTGCAGCCGCACCAGGTCATGGCCATCAACCGCGGCGAGCACGATAAAGTCCTGCGCGTCGGCGTCGCCGTTCCCGAGCGAGATTGGAAAGCCGCCATCGCTGCCCATTTCAGTCCCGACCGGCGTTCGATCTTTGCACGAGAGCTGGAATTGGCCACCCAGGATGCCGCGGAGCGGTTGCTCCTGCCCGCCATCGAGCGCGACGTTCGCCGGGCGCTGACCGGAATCGCTGAAGCGCATGCCATCCAGGTCTTTGCCGCCAACCTGCGCGCCTTGCTCGGTCAGCCACCCCTCGGCGGCCATACCGTGATGGGCATCGATCCCGGCTACCGCACCGGCTGCAAGGTCGCCGTCGTGGATCGGACCGGCCGGGTGCTCGAGACCGCCACCATCTTTCCTCACGCGCCTCAAAATCATTCGGACCAGGCCCTGCGCATTTTGTCGGCGCTCGTCGACAAACACGCCGTCACCTTGGTTTCCATTGGAAATGGCACTGCCTCCCGGGAGACCGAGCAGCTCGTCGCCGGGTTGACCAGGGGACGAGAAGGCCTCAGCTACCTGATCGTCAACGAAGCCGGCGCCAGCGTTTACAGCGCCAGCCCCTTGGCCCGCGCCGAACTGCCCGGGTTGGACGTCAGCCTGCGCGGCGCCGTTTCCATCGCCCGGCGCGTCCAGGATCCTCTCGCCGAACTGGTCAAGATCGATCCCCAATCCATCGGCGTCGGCTTATACCAGCACGACGTCGACCAGAAGCAGCTCGCCGGGACCTTGGACGGCGTCGTCGAAAGCGTCGTCAACCGGGTCGGCGTCGACCTCAATACCGCTTCCGCAGCCCTGCTCGCCCGTGTCGCCGGCATCGGGCCGAAGCTCGCCGAGCGCATCGTCGCTCACCGCGATCAGAACGGCCCTTTTAAGAACCGGCGGGAGCTGCTCGAAGTATCCGGTTTGGGTCCCAAGGCCTTCCAGCAGGCCGCCGGCTTCTTGCGTATCCCGGCCGGCGAAAACCCCCTGGATGCCGGCGCTATCCATCCCGAGAGCTACCCGGTTGCCGAAGCGCTCCTGTCGCGCGCCGGTCTGGCGCTGGTGGCCCCCGTTGCAGAGCGCAAGGTGGCTCTGGAAAATTTGCTCGTCGAAACCTCCCTCCCCGAGCTCGCTGCGGAGTTGGGTACCGGCCTTCCCACGCTTGAGGATATCCTCGAACAGCTGCTGCGCCCCGGCCGTGATCTCCGGGAAGATCTGCCCGCGCCCATCCTGCGCAGCGATGTGCTCAGCCTGGAGGATTTGCGCCCTGGTTTGCGCTTGAAGGGTACCGTCAGGAACGTCGTCGATTTTGGCGCATTCGTCGATATCGGCGTCAAGACCGATGGGCTGCTCCATCGCAGCCAGATCCCGCGCGGCGTGCTCGTGAAGGTTGGCGACGTGATCGAGGTGGAGATACAGAAAGTCGAGGCGGAGAGAGGCCGCATTTCGCTCGGCTGGCCTGGTGCAGAATGAATTCATCTCAGGAATTTGGCGGACGGACCACGTTACCCCAGGATATATTCTGCGGCAGAAAAAACGTCTGGAAGCCGGGCACCGGTATTCCGCGAAGATTTGAATAGCGCTTGTGCGGCTGCCAGTTTCAGCCCGCGCAGCAGCTCAACATGGCCACATCTTTCTCGAAGGCCAGCGCCGCCAGCTTGAGTCCCTCCACGTTGGTCAGGTAGGGGAACATGGTCTCGCGCAGCTGCTTCAGCGTGATGCCGAAGCGCATTGCCAGCACGGCCGTCTGGATCACCTCGCCGGATTCGGGGGCCAGGATATGGGCACCCAGCAGGCGGTCGCTATCGGCGTCGGCCACCAGCTTGATCAGTCCACGCGTATCGCGGGCGGCCAGGGCGCGTGGTACGAAACTCATGGGCAATGTGCTGGCTTCGACAGCATAGCCTTGCTGGCGGGCCTGCTCCTCGCTCAGCCCCGCGCTGGCAATCTGCGGGTCGGTGAACGTGATGCGCGGGATGTAGGCGGCGTCGTAGATCCGCCCGGCTCCGGTGAGGGCGTTCTCGGCAGCTAGCATCCCGCCGTAGGCCGCCACGTAGACGAACATGTCTTGCCCGGTGACG
>Ga0209640_10006541_pt1 | contig 10205 bp, 11 predicted proteins | sample RifCSP10_1_FD_184018 | JGI IMG/M metagenome (GOLD analysis project Ga0209640, IMG submission 184018) | Soil microbial communities from Rifle, Colorado - Rifle CSP2_sed 10_1 (SPAdes) (version 2) | ecosystem: Environmental > Terrestrial > Deep subsurface > Rock core/Sediment | place: Rifle... | reverse complement strand
AAGGGCGTGTCGAGTGAAATGAGGCCGCAGATCGGGCATGCAATTGTTGGAGGAGGTCTGCCCATCTGCTTATTAAAGTCCCAACGACAATGCTCCTGTGAGTGTCTTTCTAGCCCTTGCAATAACGCTTGGCAAAGTGCATTGACGCAGCGTCGCTGCATCTGCAAGTTACATAAAATAATTCAGACGCGAGGCGCACCATGCAACCATCCCGTACCGGTCCTTTCAAATATGTCCCGATCAACCGCCGGCCCAAGCTGGAATGGCCGAACGGCGCACGGGTCGCGCTGTGGGTGATCCCCAACGTCGAGACCTTCCCGCTGAACGAGCCGATTCCCGGCGGCATCGGCAAGGTGCCGGACGTCTACAACTGGTCCGCACGCGAATACGGCAACCGCGTGGGCGTCTACCGGATCATGGATGTGCTCGAGAAGCACGGCATGAAGGGTTCGGTCATGCTCAATTCGGAGGTATGCGACGACCATCCGGAGCTGATCAAGGACATGGTCGGGCTCGGGTGGGAGTTGCTGGGCCATAACCAGTCGAACGCGCGTTACCTCTGGCAGTACAAGCCGGAGGACGAGCGCAAGCTCGTGCTCGACGTGTTCGACAAGATCGAGAAGGCGAGCGGCCAGCGGCCGAAGGGCTGGCTGTCCTCGGGCCTCTCGGAGACCTGGAACACGCTCGATTATCTGATCGAGGCCGGCGGCCAGTACGTGTGCGATTGGATCGCCGACGACCAGCCGTACATGATGAATGTCGGCGGCAAGCAGCTGGTCTCGGTGCCGTACTCGGGCGAGATCAACGATCTCCCCGCGATGCTGCGCGGCAACCACTCGCCCGACGAGTTCGACCGCATGATCCGGCGCCAGTTCGACACGCTGTACGCCGAGGGCGCGCAGTCCGGCCGGGTGATGGCGATCGCGCTGCATCCGTTCATCATCGGCTTGCCGCATCGGATCGGCGCGCTCGACTCGGCGCTGCGCTACATCCTGGCGCACGACGGGGTGTGGAAGACCACGGGCGCCGAGATTTGCGCCGCGTGGCTCAAGTCGGCGCAGGCGAAACAGCAGAAGGCGGCGTGATGCCGGTGTTTGGCATGCCTGTGTTCGACGCGGGCATCCACCTGGACCGCCAGGCCACGCCCGGCGGTGACAGCAAGGAATGAGCGGCGACGGTCCGGCTGGGCGCTGCCGCGCGATCGGATTGATGAGCGGCACCTCGCTCGACGGCATCGATGCGGCGCTGATCGAGACCGACGGCGAACAGGTGTTCGCCACCGGACCGTCGCTTACCATTCCCTATTCGAAGTCGCTGCGCGAACGGCTCCGCGCCATACTCGGACGCCGCGATCCGGTGCCGGACATCGAACGCGCGCTCACCGAGCAGCACGCCACCGCAGTCGAGGCGCTGCTGCGCGATGCGAGTCTCAAACCCGCCGATATCCGCGTGGTTGGATTTCACGGCCACACCCTGCTGCATCGGCCGCAGGAGCGCTACACGCGTCAGATCGGCGACGGCGCGCTGCTGGCGCGTCTGACCGGCATCGACGTGGTGAACGATTTCCGTACCGCCGACGTCGCGGCGGGCGGCGAGGGCGCGCCCCTTGTGCCTGCCTATCACCAAGCGCTGGCTCGCACTCTCGAGCAGCCGCTCGCGGTCCTCAACATCGGCGGTATCGCGAACGTGACGTATGTCGGTGCGGGCCAGCTCATCGCGTTCGACACTGGCCCCGGCAATGCACTGCTCGATCAGTGGACCGAGAAGACAACCGGCAATCCATATGACGCAGGCGGGGCCCTTGCGGCGCTGGGTACGCCGAATAAGCCGGTACTCGATCGGCTGATGCAGAATCCGTTCTTTCGCCGCAAACCGCCGAAATCCCTGGACCGGCTGGATTTCGACCTTGTTCCGCTGGACGGGTTGTCCCCATCGGACGGTGCGGCGACGCTTGCCGCCTTCACTTGTCGCGCCGTCGGCCAGGCACGCGATCATCTGCCGGAAGCACCCCGCCGCTGGCTGGTTACCGGCGGCGGCCGGCACAACGATGCGCTGATGCAGATGCTGGCGCAGCTGGTCGCGGCGCCGGTCGCGGCCGTCGAATCCGTTGGCTGGGACGGTGATGCGCTCGAGGCGCAGGCGTTCGGCTTCCTCGCGGTGCGCAGCCTGCGCGGCCTGCCGCTCAGCTACCCCACGACGACCGGGGTGCCGCGCGCGATGACCGGCGGTACCCATCACGCCCGGTCAAATTAGTCGCCGGCGAGCGTTGGTTGTCGGCTACATTTCGAACGCCAAGGAACGAACGGAGCAGACATGACACGGATCAAGGCCCTGAAGCGCGCGGAAATGGATGCGGAGCAAGGGCGCGTGTACGATGAGTTCGAGGCCGCCGGTGCGCCGACCGGCGGGCCCTATCTGGCCTACATCCGCAATCCCAAGCTCATGCGCATCGCGAACGAGCTGTCGAGCACCTTGCGCGCCAGCTCGCTGACCGGGCGGGAACGGCAGATCGCCGTTCTCGCGGTCGTTCGGCATTGGGGAGCGAAGTTCCCGTGGGCGGCCCAAGTGCGGGCATCGCTGGCCGCCGGCGTCGATCAGCCGGTCATCGATGCCATCAACGCACGGCAGGAACCGAAGGTGACCGATCCGCGCGAAAAGCTCGCCTACCAGGTCGCGACCGAGCTTCTCGCCAAGCATGGCTTGAGCGATGCGAGCTACGCCGCCGCGGAGAAGCATTTCAAACTGGACGAACTGGTCGCTCTCATCGCGACGGTCGGGCAATTCTCCATGGTGAGCTGCACGGCCAACGCATTCGACATCACGCCTCCGGACGGAGCGGCGACGCTGCGGTAGGACCTTTGGCGGTGCTTCCCGCGCAGCGCCAAGGGCTTGGCACGGACCGGCGCGAGCCGAAAAACAAAATAATTCCTCAATTGTCCTGATTAGAGCAACAAGATTTCGACTATCGCGACCCGGCTACGAAGTAAGCGGAAAATTTTTGCGTAAACCGCAGTCTCGCCCATTGCCTCGCCGGGGTGCTCCTCGGTAAGTCATCTCCAACGCAGGCACGCCGCGAACGAAATCGCGCCGCGACCGGCGGGGCGACAGAGCAGCGAATGTTACGCGATACGACACTGGCGAGTTTGAGCAAGGGGTTCGAAGAACTTCCCTTGCGCGCCCGGCTTGCGCGCATGCACGAGCATATCGACGGTCGGATGGTGTTCACCACGAGCTTCGGGTTGGAGGATCAGGCGATCACCGATGCGATCTTCGTCGGCGACCTCGCGATCGAAATCGTCACGCTGGATACCGGTCGGATGTTCCCCGAGACCTATGCGGTCTGGGCCGAGACCGAGAAGCGCTATGGGCGGCGCATCGCGGCATACTATCCGCGCCACGATGCGGTGGCGGCGATGGTCGCCAGGCAGGGCATCAACGGGTTCTACGACTCCGTCGAGAACCGGCACGCGTGCTGCCACGTGCGCAAGGTGGAGCCGCTCGGCCGCGCGCTGGCCGGCGCTGCGGCCTGGATCACCGGCATCCGCGCGCAGTCGTCCGCCAGCCGGACGGCGATGACGTTCTTTGCATTCGACCGCGAGCACGTGCTGATCAAGGCGAACCCGCTGCTCGATTGGAGCCGCGATCGGCTCGTCGCCCACATCGCCGCGCACGACATTCCCTACAACACGCTGCATGACAGCGGCTTCGTTTCAATCGGCTGCCAGCCGTGTACCCGCGCGATCGCTCCGGACGAGCCGGAGCGCGCCGGTCGTTGGTGGTGGGAGCACGACCCGTCGAAGGAATGCGGGCTGCATGTGGCTGCCGATGGCTGCTTGGTCCGCAGCCTCGCGGCGAGCGACGGATAACCAACATGGGCGTAGATGTAGTGGAACGTTCAGCTCAGCAGGCATCGGTCGTCGCGATGCATCAGCCGGCGCCGGATGCGACGCGGCTTTCCCATCTGCAGCGGCTGGAAGCAGAAAGCATCCACATCCTGCGCGAGACCGTGGCCGAGAGCGAAAACCCGGTCATGCTGTACTCGATCGGCAAGGATTCCTCGGTGCTGCTGCACCTTGCGATGAAGGCATTCTATCCAGGCAAGCCGCCGTTTCCGCTGCTGCACGTGGACACCACGTGGAAGTTCCGCGACATGATCGCGTTCCGCGACCGGCGTGCGAAGGAGCTGGGGCTGCAGCTCATCGTCCACACCAACCAGGACGGGATCGCCCAGGGCGTGAACCCGTTCACCCACGGCTCCAAGCTGTATACCGACATCATGAAGACCGAGGCGCTCAAGCAGGCGCTCGACGAGGGCGGCTATGACGCCGCGATCGGCGGGGCGCGGCGCGATGAGGAAAAGTCGCGCGCCAAGGAGCGCATCTTCTCGGTGCGCTCGGCGAAGCACCGGTGGGACCCGAAGAACCAGCGGCCGGAGCCGTGGCGGCTGTACAACGGCCGGGTCAACCGCGGCGAGAGCGTGCGCGTGTTCCCGCTGTCGAATTGGACCGAGCTAGACATCTGGCATTACATCCTGGCCGAGAACATCCCGATCGTGCCGCTGTATTTCGCCGCCGAGCGCCCGGTGGTGCGGCGCGACGGCCTCCTCATCATGGCCGACGACGATCGGCTGCCGCAGGAGCCTGGCGAGACGCCGGAGATGAAATTGATCCGGTTCCGCACGCTGGGCTGCTACCCGCTGACCGGCGCGGTGGAGAGCGAGGCGGCAACGCTGCGCGACATTGTCCGCGAGACCCTGCATGCGCGCACCTCCGAGCGCCAGGGCCGGGCGATCGATCACGACGGCGCTGCCTCCATGGAGGCGAAGAAGCAGGAAGGCTATTTCTGATGGCGACGGCAGTCCGTGCCGCGCTCGGAGCCGCGTCGGTTTCTTCGCTGCAGGCGCCGCGCTCGCGACTCCGCTTTCTCACCTGCGGTTCGGTGGACGACGGCAAATCCACGCTCATCGGGCGGCTGCTCTACGAATCCAAGCTCTTGTACGAGGACCAGATCGCGACGCTGCAGAAAGAGTCGCGCAAGGCAGGCGCCCAGAATGGCGCGTTGGACTTCGCGCTGTTGGTGGACGGGCTTGCGGCGGAGCGCGAGCAGGGCATCACCATCGATGTCGCATATCGCTATTTCTCGACCGGCAGCCGAATGTTCATCGTCGCCGACACGCCGGGCCACGAGCAGTACACGCGCAACATGGCGACCGCAGCGTCGTCATCCGACCTTGCCGTGCTCCTGATCGATGCGCGCAAGGGCATCCTCACCCAGACCAAGCGCCACAGTTTCATCGTGTCGATGCTCGGCGTGCGTCACGTGATCCTCGCCGTCAACAAGATGGACCTGGTCGGCTATTCGCAGGCGGTGTTCCGGAAGACCGAGGCCGAGTATCGCGCGTTCGCCGCGTCGCTCGGGTTCACCGAGATTTCCTGCATCCCGATGTCGGCCAAGCTGGGCGACAATGTGGTCGAGCTATCGGCCAACATGCCCTGGTACCGCTACCGGTCGCTGATGGCGCATCTCGAAAGCGTCGAGATCGAGGATGACCTGCGCAGCAAGCCGTTCCGCATGCCGGTGCAATGGGTGAACCGGCCGGACGCCGATTTCCGCGGCTATTCCGGCCTGATCGCGAGCGGCACGGTTCGCGTCGGCGACAGGCTGCGGGTGCTGCCGTCGGGTAAGGAGAGCGGGGTCCAACGCATCGTCACGTTCGACGGCGATCTCGACGTCGCACTCGCCGGCCAATCGATCACCGTCGTGCTGGATGACGAGATCGACGTCTCGCGCGGGGACCTGTTATGCGCGGCGTCGACGCCGGCGCATGTCGCGGACCGGTTCAGGGCCAAGGTCCTGTGGCTGTCGGAAGCCCCACTGCAGCCGGATAAGCCGTATTTCATCAAGATCGGAACCAAACGCCTGCCGGGCGCGCTCGCCAGGCCCGAGCACGCGATCGACATCGCGACCCTGGGCCAGAAGAGCGCGGCGACGCTCGAGATGAACGAGATCGGGGTGTGCGACGTCGCCCTCGACGCGCCGGCCGCGTTCGACAGCTACGCGGAGAACCGCGAGACCGGCAGCTTCATCGTGATCGACCGGATGACCAACAACACGGTCGGGATGGGGCTGATCCTCGATGCCGGCGGCGATCCGCGGGCCGCGCGGCGGCCGCCGTGGTTCCGAGTGGCGCGGAGGAACGCGCGATCGCGCGAGCGTAGCTGGCGCAGCCTCGCCAAGGCAGCTTCGTGGCGCTCCGTCGGCACGATCGATACTCTGGTGCTCGCTTATATTTTCACCGGCAGCGCCGCGATTTCGTTCGCGATCGGCTCGATGGAGGTCGCGACCAAGACGGTGCTCTACTATCTCCACGAACGGACGTGGGCGCGCGTGCGCGCCGGAGTCCGCTGATCGGGAAACCCTAGATCGTCGGCGTCATTTTGCCTCGGCCTTGGCGCTCACCTTCATCTGGTCGAGATAGTTCTCGACCACCTTCGTGATCTCGTCCGCCTTGTTGTGGAAGAAGTGGTTCGCGCCCGGCACAACCTTGTAGGTGACCTGGATATCGCGCTGGTGCGCGAGCTTTTGCGCAAGCGCGGCCACCGATGGCTCAGGCACCAGCTCGTCCTGTTTGCCGTGCACGATGAGGCCCGAGGCCGGGCACGGCGCCAGGAATGCGAAATCGTAGATGTTCGCGGGCGGGGCGATCGCGATGAAGCCGGAAATCTCCGGTCGGCGCATCAGGAGCTGCATGCCGATCCAGGCGCCGAAGGAAAATCCGCCGATCCAGCAAATCGGCGCGTCGGGATTCGCGGCCTGCAGCCAATCGAGCGCCGCCGCGGCATCCGACAGCTCTCCAGGCCCGTCATCGCATTTGCCTTCCGAACGGCCGACGCCGCGGAAATTGAATCGCAGCGCCGAGAAGCCGCGCTCCACGAATGCCTGGAACATCTGGTAGACGACGCGATTGTTCATGGTGCCCCCGAAACGCGGGTGCGGGTGCAACAGGAGCGCAATCGGTGCGTTCTTGGTTTTGCTGTGATGGTAACGGCCCTCGAGGCGTCCCTCGGGGCCGTTGAAAATGACTTCTGGCATGAGGATTTGCATCATATCCAACCGGTGCTGGCGGATTCAAGTAAAACCAGCAAAAATCGTGTAGAATGTGCGACTTATGAGCCGAATTTACCTTGATCATAACGCCACGACACGGCTCCGGCCGGAGGCGCTTCAGGCAATGGTTGAAGCGTCGGGGAAGGTGGGAAACCCCTCGTCGGTGCATAGTTTCGGCCGCGCGGCTCGGAATTTGGTCGAAGATGCGCGGGAACGGGTGGCGCGGCTGGTCGGGGCGCGGGCGGCCGATGTGGTGTTCACCTCCGGCGGCAGCGAGGCCAACAACCTCGCGGTCAAGGGCGCCCGAGCAGTGCGGGCGATCGTGAGCGCGATCGAGCATCCCTCGGTGCTGAACGCCGCGCCGGATGCGGCGCGTATTCCAGTGCATAGCGACGGGATCGTCGATCTTGCCGCCCTGGAGCGAATGGTGGCCGAAGCGCCCAGGCCGACGTTGATCGCGTTGATGCTCGCCAACAACGAGACCGGTGTGATCCAGCCGGTGGCCGAAGCCGCGCGTGTCGCGCATGCGCACGGCGCCAGGCTGCATTGCGATGCCGTGCAGGCGGCGGGCAAGATCGCGGTCGACGTCGGGGCGCTCGGGGCCGACACGATCGCCTTGTCCGCCCACAAGCTGGGCGGTCCGCAAGGCGTCGGCGCGCTGATCGTGCGCGAGGGCGCGGGGCTCAGCGCACTGATCTCCGGCGGGGGCCAGGAGCACGGGTTGCGCGCCGGAACCGAGAATGTCGCCGGCATCGTCGGCTTCGGCGTCGCGGCGGAGTGCGCGCGCGACGAGCTGGACGTCTATGCGCGGATCGCCGCGTTGCGGGATTACATGGAGCAAAGCCTGGGCGCGCGCGTGTTCGGCGCGAACGCGCCGCGGCTGCCCAATACCAGCCACATCGGCATGCCGGGCGTGGCCGCCGAGACGCAGGTGATCGGGCTCGACCTGGACGGCATCGCGGTCAGCGCCGGCTCCGCTTGCTCGGCGGGCAAGGTCGAGGCGCCCTATGTGCTCGCGGCCATGGGCGTGCCGGAACGCGAAGCGGCCACGGCGATCCGGGTCAGCCTCGGCCGGGCTACCACGCGGGAGGAGGTCGATCGTTTCATGGCCGCATGGCGTGCACTGCACCGGCGCACGCGCCGGTTGGATCGCGTTGCGATCCAACCCGCGGAATAATGCCGAAAATCACCTTCATCCTGCGCGACGGCATGCGGCGGGAGACCGACTCGCCCAGCGGCTTGACCCTGCTGGAAGTCGCGCGCCGCAACGACATCGACGAGATCGAAGGCGCCTGCGACGGCTCGCTGTCGTGCTCGACCTGTCATGTCGTGATCGCGCAGCAGGATTACGAGCGCCTCCCGGCGCCTTCGAACGATGAGGAGGACATGCTGGATCTGGCATCGGGCCTCACGCCGACCTCGCGCCTGGGCTGCCAGATCAAGGTCACCGAGGAGCTCGACGGGCTCACCGTCACGATCCCGCGCGAGACCTTCGATATCCGGAAGCGGAAGTGACGCGCCAGCGTCACCAGGGGCATGACCGTATCGGCGAGGGACCTTATATTCCGGCCATGAACTCCCTCGGCCTCGAACAGCGGCCCGAAGACACCCGCGTGGTGGTCGCCATGTCGGGCGGCGTGGACTCCTCCACCGTCGCCGCGCTGCTGCACGCCCAGGGCTACGATGTCGTCGGGATCACGCTGCAGCTCTACGAAGCGCGTGAGACGGCCGCGCGCGGCAAGACCTGCTGCGCCGGGCAGGACGTCCATGACGCGCGCCGCGTTGCAGCCGCGCTCGGAATCCCGCATTACGTGCTCGACTACGTCGCCAAGTTCCGCCGCGACGTGATGGCGGAGTTCGCCGCCGCCTATGCACGGGGCGAGACGCCGGTACCGTGCGTGCTGTGCAACCGCACGGTCAAGTTCCGCGACCTGCTCGCGGTGGCGCGCGATCTCGGCGCCGCTGCGTTGGCGACCGGCCACTACGTGCGGCGGGTGGTTGGCGCGCACGGGCCGGAGCTGCATCGTGCGGCCGATACCGCGCGCGACCAGAGCTATTTCCTGTACGCGACCACGCGCGAGCAGCTCGATTACCTGCGGTTCCCGCTCGGCGACATGGCGAAGGACCAGGTGCGCGAAACCGCGGCGCGCTTCGCGCTCCCGGTTGCCGCCAAGCCCGACAGCCAGGACATCTGTTTCGTGCCGGACGGCGATTACGCCAAGGTGGTGTCCCGGCTGAAGCCGGACGCCGCCGCGCCGGGCGACATCGTCGACACCGAAGGTCGCCCGCTCGGCCGGCACGACGGCATCATCCATTTCACGGTCGGCCAGCGGCGCGGGCTGGGCGTTGCGGGGCCTGAGCCGCTTTACGTCGTCGCGCTCGATGCCGAGCGGCGGCGCGTGATCGTCGGACCGAAGTCGGCGCTCGGCAGCCATCTCGTGCGGCTTACCGACGTGAACTGGCTCGACGGCGCTATTCCAGCCGACGACCGCGCGGTCACGGTGAAGCTGCGGTCGGCGCAGCCGCCGGTCGCCGCGGCCATCCACGCGCGGGACGGCGCGCTCGAAGTCGTGCTGAGCGAGGCCGGGCATGTGGCGGCGCCCGGCCAGGCGTGCGTGATCTACGAGGGCAACCGCGTACTCGGCGGCGGCTGGATCGCGCGGGCGTGAAGCCGGCCTCGGGAAGAGGTTAGCCGGACTCGACGGTGCGGCAGCCGGCCGCGATGCAGTCGCAGATGCACGAGGATGGAGAATAGCTAGCGTTTTGTGGCGCGTGCTTGCTTGCGCGCGCGCCGGCGCGCATCGGCCTGCAGCATTTTCAGCAGCGTGGACCTGCAGGCGCCGCACAGCTGGCTGCAGCGCCAGCGCGCGAACACGGCCTCGACCGTGCGGGCGCCGTCCGCGATCGCTTCGCGGATCTGCGCTTCGGTCAGGCTGTTGCAGTGGCATAGATTCATCGGTATTTAGCGCGGCCCACGCTGCTGGACGGCGTGGGCGCACATCCCTATGTTACCGCGCGCGTGGCGGCGTAGCTCAGTCGGTAGAGCAGCGGAATCATAATCCGTGTGTCGCTGGTTCGATCCCGGCCGCCGCCACCAT
>Ga0209640_10006540_pt1 | contig 10207 bp, 10 predicted proteins | sample RifCSP10_1_FD_184018 | JGI IMG/M metagenome (GOLD analysis project Ga0209640, IMG submission 184018) | Soil microbial communities from Rifle, Colorado - Rifle CSP2_sed 10_1 (SPAdes) (version 2) | ecosystem: Environmental > Terrestrial > Deep subsurface > Rock core/Sediment | place: Rifle... | reverse complement strand
GTTTTGCGCGACGGCCGACATGCCACTCAGCGACAGCGTGACGGCCAACGCCGCACTTGTATAGGCGGTTCTCATGCGCTCCCCCGAGGTTACAATCTGAGCCTTGCTCGAGTGTAGGGTGGCTCCACCGATGAACACAAGCATCGTCAAGTGTGGCATTGCGTCTGCGCTGCTGGTGTTGCCGCTCGTCGCCTGCGCGCATCACTCGAACGCCGAATACGATCGCAATACCGTGCTCGAGCTCGAAGGCGAGATCGTCGAAGTCGTGTGGCGGAATCCGCATGTCGGGCTCACGATCAAAACGGCGGGCGAGGGCGGCGCGGAAGCGCTATGGAAAATGGAAGCCGCGGACCTGATCGGCACAGTGCGTCGCGGCGTGCCCGCCGGAACGTTCGTCGTCGGCCAACGGGTCAAGGTCGCGGGGTTTCCGTCGACGCGGCGTGAAGGCCGGCTGCTCATGAGCAACGTGCTGTTGCCCGACGGCGTCGAAGTGCTCATGTTCCGAACGGAGACACGCTGGTCGGAGCGCACCATCGGCGGCGCGGAATGGGTCGTGCCGGACACCGCGGAGAGCGGCGCACCCAGCGAGGGGCTCTTCAAGGTCTGGACGCCCGGGCGCACGACGCGGTCCTCGTTCGTCGAAAACCCGCCGCTGACGCCGGCGGCGCGCGCCGCGCACGCGCAATGGGATTCGTTCGACGACCCGGCGCTCGACTGCGTCGCGATCGGTATGCCGCGAGCCATGACGCGTCCGGGCCCGCATCCGATCGAATTCGTGGCGCAGCCCGACGGCGCCATTCTGCTACGCATGGAGTACTTCGATCTCGAGCGCGTGATCCACATGAGCGCCGAAATGCCCCCTGCCGAGACGGAGCCGTCGCCGCTCGGCTACTCGATCGGCGAGTGGCAAGGCGATACGCTCGTCGTGACGACGACACACGTGAGCTGGCCTTACTTCGACATCAACGGGCTCGAAGGCGTGCCGCAGAGCGAGAACGTCGCGATGACCGAGAAGTTCGCCGTCGGCGAGAGCGGCAACGAGCTCACTTACAGCATTACCGTTACCGATCCCGCGGCATTCACGGAGCCCGTCGTCGCCGCCGATTACTCCGTGTGGGAATGGCGCCCCGGCGTTGCCGTTCTGCCGTACGAGTGCACGCTGTGATGCCGTTGTTTTTCCTCCACGCTCTGACGACGCCGTTATCTTCCATTCACGCTCTCACCATGCCTTTGTAGGAGCGAGCTCCGCTCGCGATTCTTGTGATCGCCGGTGGTCAGCTCGCGCCGGGCGCCACGCTGCCGTCCGTGCGCGAGCTCGCGCTCGAGCACGCCGTGAATCCGATGACGATCTCGAAGGCCTATGCGCTGCTCCAAGCCGACGGTTGGCTCGAGCGCCATCGCGGCAAGCCGATGACAGTCGCGGCAAGGCGGCGAAGCCAAGCGGCGCTCACGCAGCGGCTCGCTCAGCTCGAGAAACCCGTCGACGAGCTCGTGCTCGCGGCGCGCCAACTCGAGATCACCAAGAAGGAGCTCGTGACTTTGCTCAACAAGAAATGGGAGGACGGCGATGTCTGAACCGGTAGCGAGCGCGCGGAACTTGAGCAAACGCTTCGGAACGAAAGACGCGTTGATCGATATCACGGCCGAGATCGAGCAGGGCGACGTGATCGGCGTGCTCGGCAAGAACGGCGCAGGCAAGACGACGCTGCTCGAGGTGCTGCTCGGCTTCAGCCCGCCGAGCGCGGGCACGGCGATGATCTTCGGCGAAGACAGCCTGCGGCTTTCCGAAGCCGCGAAAGCGCGCATCGGCTTCGTGCCGCAGCAGGATGAATTGCTCGGCATGCTGTCCGGCAAGCAACAGGTCGCGATCGGCGCCGTGTTTCACAAGCGCTGGGACCATGCGCTGATCGACCGGCTGCTCGTCGACTGGGAAGTGCCGACGGATCGGCGCATTCACACGCTGTCGGTCGGAGAGCGGCAAAAGCTCTCGGTGCCTCAAGGTGTCGAGGTCGCCATCATCATCTATCCCGTGGGCGCGCTGACCGCCATCGTTCTTGCGATGCTCGTATTCACGGGCCAGCCGAACTGGATCTGGATAGGACTGCCGCTGCTGTCCGGATTCATGCAGTGGATGAGCGCGGGCGGACCCGCACATCTGCGCGAGGCCGGCGTATCGTTGCCTTGGATCGTTGCCGTCGCCTCGGTGGGCGCCCGGGTCGTGTTCGCGACTTGGTACCTGCGCGCCCGTTACGTCCGCCCCGTGCTGCGGGTTGCGACGGCTGATTCGGCGCGCTCCGCGTGGCCGTGGGGAGCTGCCGCGTTGCCCTCCGAGCTTACGCGCGCGGTGGCGGTGCGCATGCTGCTCGCAGGCCACGTGCAAAGGCCGCTCGCGCAACAACTGCTGATTGCCGCCGGCATCGGCGCACTGCTGTGTCTCGTCGCGCCGCTGCTCCAGTATCTGCCCGGGCAACAGACCACCACGCCGCCGTTCACGAGGTTCCTTTGGCCGTTCTATGCGATGGTCATCATGGCGTTCGGGACGCACCCGCTCGTGCGGCAATCCCGATTCCTATGGCTGCGCGTTCCCGGTGCGCGCGGGGAAGTCTTGAAGCTCGTCGAGCGCATGGTCGCGCGCCTCTACGCGCGGGTCGCCGTCGCGATCGTGGCCTTCGTGCTGTTCGCGCTCTGGGTGCTCGGGACGCCGCTCGGCGAGGCGGCGTGGGGAGTGCACTCATGTGCTCGGCCGCGTTGTATTCGGCGTGCTTGGGTCTTGCCGCGGTGCGCAATGTCTGGCTCTTGGTCGTGGGCGTGATCCTCATGTTCATCGTGCAGGGCACCGTTCTCACGCTTGTCGGGGAGCCTCCGAGCGTGCTGCAGCTCACGTTCGCCGTGGCCGTGCAGCTGGCCGCCGCCGCTTTCTTTCGTGTGCTCGCCGCGCGCCGCTGGCGCGGCATCGATTGGCTCAAGTTCAAACCCGCGCGCTTCGGTAGGAGCGAGCTCAGCGCGCGCTAATGCCTCTGCGGTCGATGTAGGAGCGAGCTTCGCTCGCGATTCTTGCTCTAAGATCGCGAGCAGAGCTCGCTCCTACATGGGGGAGGTCGCAGGGTTGCACGCGGCTCAGGTAGAATCCGGAGCCGTAACACCAAAGCCCACGAAGGGAGCACGATGTCTCACCCAGCCCGCCGCCTTGCCACGTCGCACGCCGCCGCCCTCTCGATGGCGCTCGGCGCAATGCTCGTATCGTCCGACCTCGCGGCGAACGAAAGGCCCGATTTCACGGGTGTATGGGGCGTCTACCGCGAGCCGGGGCAAGCCGGCGGCGGCTTCGGCTTCGGCGCGCCCGAGACATTGCCGCTCCGGCCCGAAGCGCAAGCCAAGATCGACGAGTACAACGCGCTCGTAGCCCCGGCGCAGGACACGCCCGGCGGCTTTTGTCTCGGCACCGGCATGCCGGGATCGATGCTCGGCTCCGGCGGCTATCCCATGGAGATCGTGCAGCACGAGGACATCATCGTCGTCATCTACGAGGCGCACGGGGAAATTCGGCACATCCACATCGGCAACCGCGCGCCCGAGGAAGACCTGTTCCCGGACCGCAACGGATACTCGGTGGGCCGATGGGAAGGCGATAAGCTCATCGTCGAGACGACACATCTTAAAGAGGCCGTCGATCAGCGGCGCTATCCTCACAGCGATCAGGCGCGCATCGTCGAGGAGTACGAGCTCATTACGAACGACGACGCCAGCAAGGTGCTCGTCGCGAACATGACGATGACGGATCCGGTCTTCTATACGGAACCGATCACGGCGGAAAAGAAGTGGAGCTTCCTGCCGGGCGTGCGTCTCTTGCCGTACGAATGCAACGAGCCGACTTGGGAAGAGTATCTGGATTCGCTGCGCGAGCAGGCGGCGGAGTGAGGCCGGTCATGAAGCGCTTGATGATTCTCCTGCTCGCTGCCGTGTTGGTGCCGGGTATCACGCTGGCTCATCATTCGGCATCGCGCTTCGATCTCTCAGTCCGCGATAACGAAGTGTCCGGCATAGTCAAAGTGTTCGAGGTCGCGAATCCGCACACCAAGATCGTTCTCGAAATCACCAACGAAAAGGGTACGCGCGACGTCGAGTTCGAAGGGCATAGCCGCAACAACTATTACCGCTCCGGGTGGCGTATCGGCATGGTCGAGCCCGGCGATCGCGTCACGTTGGTCGCGGCGCCGACACGCGACGGCAGCGACGGCGGCTATGCGCTCGGCGTCATCACCGAGGACGGAACGCGCTTCTGATCTGAGAACAAGAATTAGATCGCGAAAGGCAACGGGGGAACGACCTTGAAGCGAATCACGATGAGCGCGGCATTCACGGCCGCCGCGTTGTGCCTGAGTAGTTACGCATGGGCGCAGTCGCTCGAGCTCCACACGCGGCTTTCGCCGGTGCCGATCGATCTGGGAACGCTCGCGTTGATCACGGGGCACGGCAGCGCGGACGCGACACTCGACGGCCGCCGACTCGTCGTGTCGGGCACGTTCGAGGGTCTGCAAGGGCCCGCGAGCGCGGCCCGGCTGCACTTGAGCGCCGCGACGGGAGTACGCGGCCCGGCCATCTACGATCTCGAGGTCACGCACGCGGCGGAAGGCGACGTCGACGGATCGCTGCAACTCTCGGCGGAGCACGCCGAGGCGCTGCGCGAGGGCCGCATCTATATTCAGATCGATACCGAGAGCACGCCCGAAGGGAATCTATGGGGCTGGCTACTTCCATAGGAAACAATAAGATGTATCGCATTCCTCAGATGATTTCTGTGCTCGCGCTCGGTGCGTTCGCGCTGCCGGCGGCCGCGCAGAGCGGGCCATTCACTGCGAGCCAAGCAGCCGCGGGACGAACGTCGTATCTCGTCAATTGCGTGGGTTGCCACCTGCCGGATCTGCGCGGCACCAACGAGGCCCGGCCGCTCACGGGCGCAGACTTCATGAACGTTTGGGGGGAGCGCACCGCCGGCCAACTCGTCGCGTACATGCAAGTCACGATGCCGCCGCCGCCCGCGGGCCCGGGAAGCCTCGGCGCGGAGACCTACGTGGATCTCACGGCATTTCTGCTCGCCGCCAATGGTGCGACGCCGGGGACGAGCGCACTGACGGCCGCGAGCGATGCGCGCATCAGCGCCACGGCGAACGGCGAGTTCCCTGCCGAGCTGCGCGAGGCGCTCGCTTCGGCCGCGCCGACCGGCGGCCCGGCCCCGCAATCGCGCGCGACCGGCGTCACCGTCGCGGGCACGGTGCCGAACTATCGGCCCGTGACACAAGCGATGCTCGAAAACCCCGATCCCGCGGACTGGCTCATGATTCGCCGCAACTACCAGGCGTGGAATTACAGCCCGCTCGACGAGATCGATCGCGACAACGTCGGCGAGCTTACGTTAGCGTGGGTGTGGAGCATGGGCGAGGGCGGCAACAATCAGCCGGCCCCGATCGTGCACGACGGCATTCTCTATCTGCAGTTGCCCGACAACACGGTGCAGGCGCTCGATGCGGTGACCGGCGATCTCATTTGGGAGAACCACGTCGGGCCCGCGAATCCGGCCGGCGCAATGCGCGGAATCGCGATCTACGAGGACAAGATCCTGTTCTCGGCCAAGGATGCACGCCTCGTCGCGCTCGACGCGCGCAACGGCAACAAGCTTTGGGAGACGATCATCGGCGATCGCACCGAGGGAGACTACTCGAACTCGAGCGGTCCGCTCGTCGTCGACGGCGTCGTGATCTCAGGCTTGGGCGGCTGCACGCGCTATCGCGAAGAGAAGTGCTTCTTGAGCGCCTACGACGTCGACACCGGCAAGCAACTCTGGAAATTCAACACGGTCGCGCGCAACCTCGAGCCCGGCGGCGACACGTGGGGCGGTATCGAGGATACGTTCCGTGCCGGCGGCGAGACTTGGATCACGGGCAGCTACGACCCCGAGCTCGATCTGACTTACTGGGGCGTCGCGCAGCCGAAGCCGTGGATGCCCGTGAGCCGTGGCATGACGGTGCACGACGACGCGCTGTACACGAGCTCGACGCTCGCGCTGAACCCCCGCGACGGGTCGCTCGCCTGGTATTACCAGCATGCGCCCGGCGAAGCGCTCGATCTCGACGAGGTCTACGAGCGCGTGCTCGTCGACGCCGACGGGCGCAAGCTCGTGTTCACGATCGGCAAAGCCGGGATTCTTTGGAAGCTCGATCGGCAAACGGGCGAGTATCTGGCCCACAAGGAAACCGTGTTCCAGAACATTTTCGATTCCTTCGATCCGGAAACGGGGCGGCCCAATTACCGTCCCGAGATCGCGAACCATAAGTTCGACGAATGGGTGCAGTCGTGCCCGAGCACGGCCGGCGGCCACAACTGGCAGGCCGTGAGCTATCACCCCGGCGCGCGGCGTCTCATCATTCCGCTGAGCCAGAGCTGTCTCGAGATCCGCGCGCGCGAAGTCGAGTTCGAGCCGGGCGGTGGCAGCGCGGGCGCCGATCGGCGCTGGTACGAGATGCCGGGCTCGGACGGCAACCTGGGCAAGCTCGCCGCGTACGACGTCTCGACGCTCGAGGAGCTCTGGTCGATCGAGCAACGCGCCGCGTTTCTTACGGCCGTGCTCTCGACGGGCGGAGGGCTCGCGTTTGCCGGCGATCTCGACCGCATGTTCAAGGCCGTCGACGTCGAGACGGGCGACATCCTCTGGGAAACGCGGCTCAGCACGTCCGTGCAAGGTTTTCCGATCACGTTTGCCGTCGACGGCAAGCAATACATCGCCGTCACGACGGGCTTGGGCGGCGGCAGCCCGCGCATCGTGCCGCGGCTACTTTCCCCCGACGTCCATCATCCGTCCACCGGCAACGCGTTATACGTCTATGCGCTCCCCGATTGATCCCCCCTCCTTTGTAGGAGCGAGCTTCGCTCGCGACTCTTCAGAAATCGCGAGCAAAGCTCGCTCCTACATATTCATGATCGGCCTTCTCGGTGCGTCACTCGCCGTCGCCCAGGACTTCGATTTCCCCGGCACCCGCGACGGCCACCCCGACCTCAACGGCATCTGGCAAACCTTGAGCACCGCGAACTGGAACCTCGAGCCGCACGCCGCGAGCCAAGGCGCCATCGAGACGCTCGGCACGATCGGCGCCGTGCCGCCGGGCTTGGGCGTCATAGTAGGAGCGGCCTCCGGCCGCGATTCTTCCAGCCGCGATTCTTCCGGCCGCGAAGGCAGCACGATTCCGTATCTACCAGCCGCACGCGCACAACGCGACCAGAACTTCGCGAGCCGCCGCACGAACGACCCCGAGGCCAAGTGTTTCTTGCCCGGCGTGCCGCGCGCGACCTATATGCCGCACCCGCTGCAAATCCTCCAGACCGACGACGACATCATGATCCTCTACGAATACGCGAGCGCCGTGCGGACCGTTTTCATGAACGAGGAGGTACCCGCGATCGCCGAGAGCTGGATGGGTTGGTCGAACGGCCGTTGGGACGGCGATACGCTCGTCGTCGACGTGACGGCGCAGAACGGCCAGACGTGGCTCGACCGTGCCGGCAATTACGGCTCCGCGACGATGCACGTCGTCGAGCGTTACACGCCGCTCGGCCCCAATCACCTGCAATACGAGGCCACGATCGAGGACCCCAACGTATACTCTCGGCCGTGGACCATCAGCATGCCGTTGTATCGACGGCTCGAGCCGAACGTGCAACTCTTGGAATTCAAATGCGTCGAATTCGCCGAGGAGCTCATGTACGGCCACTTGAGCAAGGGAGAAGGGCAATGACTAGACTGACGTTGACGTCGCGGCTTTTCGTTCTGGGTCTCATAGCGGCGCCGCTCGCCGCCATGGCGCAAAACGGCAAGAGCGACCGAGAAGTCCCGCGCACGGCCGCCGGGCAGCCGGATTTGTCGGGCCACTGGACGAGCGCAACGATCGTACCGCTCGAGCGCCCCGTCGAGCTCGGCAACAAGGAGTTGTACACGCAAGAGGAGGCCGACAAGCTCCTGGCCGAGAGTCTCGTCGTCACAGAGACGGAGGCAGGCACCGCAGCCGACGTCCACTATCAACTCGATGACTTCGGCCTCGATCGGAGCCAAAACCCGATCGCCCTGAACCTGCGTACGTCGATCATCACGGATCCGCGGAACGGCCGCATGCCTGCGAGCACCGCGGCGGCCAAGGCGGCAGCGGACGCTCGCGCGGCGCGGGCGCGTGAGCGTGGCTTCGATAGCGCTCAGGACCGGCCGCTCGCCGAGCGCTGCATCGTATGGCCGAACGAAGGCCCGCCGATGTTGCCCGTCGGTTACAACAGCAATCTGCAGATCGCGCAGACCGACGACTACGTCGTCGTGTTGCTCGAGATGATCCACGATGCACGCGTGATTCCGGTCGACGGACGGGCAGGGCTTCCAGCCGGTGTCCCACAATGGCTCGGCAGCTCACGCGGCCGGTGGGAAGGCGACACGCTCGTCGTCGAGACGACGAATTTCACGGGTCGGACAGGCGTGCGCGGCGGCAATGTACTCAGCGCGAACGCGCGCGTGACGGAGCGCCTCACGCGCACGCGCGACGACACGGTCCTCTATCAATTCACGGTCGACGATCCTGAAACATGGACGGAACCGTGGTCGGGTGAATATCCGCTGACGAAGATCGACGGACCGATGTTCGAATACGCCTGCCACGAGGGCAACTACGGGCTCGCGAACAACTTGAGCGGCGCGCGCGCCGAGGAACGCGCCGCGGCCGAGGCGGCAGAGAAGCAATGATGCTCGTGCAACGCCTCGCGGTCGTTGCCGCGCTCGCTTTTGTTTCCGCGGAAGCATCCGCACATCACGCGTTCGCGGCCGAGTTCGACGTGAACCGCCCGCTCGAGCTCAGCGGCACCGTCACGAAAGTCGAATTGATCAACCCGCATTCGTGGATTCATATCACTGTGGCCGGTGAAGGCGGCGAGACGACGGACTGGATGATCGAAGGCGGCAGCCCGAACTCGCTCTACCGGCGCGGCATCACGAAGGACTCGGTGCCGATCGGCTCGGAGCTCAAGGTTGTCGGCTATCAGGCCCGCGATGGTACCAATCGCGCTGTCGGCCGAACGATCACGTTCGCGGATGGGCGTTCGCTTTTCTTCAACAGCACGCCGGTGGCGGGGCCCGAGTAGCAGCCGAGTAGGCAACTGCGATGCCGCGCCGGAAGGCAGCTCCACGCCGCGGCGCCACAACGCTCGTCCCGTAGAACAGGTATTTCCATTACTACCATCATGGTTGAAATGGAAGTTTCTAGCGCAGACGTATTACAATTGCGCACGGCTCACGACATCGCGATTCGACCCGACGAGAAAAAAGGACACAAGCATGCGAACCCTCGGCACGTCGACGCTAATCTCAGTTGCCATCGGCATCGTCTGTTGTTTCGCCCCGACAGTCCCCGCATTCGCGCAAGCGGCGCTCGAGGAGATCGTAGTCACGGCGCTCAGGCGCGCTGAGAGCTTGCAGGACGCGCCGGCGACGGTCACAGCCTTCGATGCCGACGTGATCGAGGAGGCCGGAATCAGGACCATGCGCGACTACGTGAGCATGACGTCGAACATGACGCTCATGGAGACGCAGAACAACGCGTTCGCGTTCGTGAACATCCGCGGCCTCGCGCAGATCCGCAATGTCGATCCCACGGTCGCCGTCGTCATCGACGGCGTGCTGTCGACGACCAGCCTCGCTTTCTCGCAAGAGCTCTACGACATCCAGCAAATCGAGGTGCTCAAGGGCCCGCAGGGCGCGCTGTACGGACGCAACGCCACGGGCGGCGCGATCAACATCACGACCAAGCAACCGACGACCGACCCCGAGGTCTACGTGCGCGGCGGCGTCGGCAACGGCGACAATGTCCAGCTGTCGGCCGTCGCGAGCGGGCCGCTCGGCGGCGATGCGGTGCGCGGGCGCATCGTCGTCGGCTACAAGGACGCCGACGGCTGGCGCGACAACGTCGCAACGGACGTCAAAGCGGACCCGTACGAAGACCTCACGATCGCCGGCAAGCTGTTGTGGGACATCGGCGAGCGCACGACGCTCGACCTGCGGCTCACGCTCAACAACACGCAATCGACGGGCTCGCAATTCATCTCGAACGCGCCGAACTTCGTGACGGGCTTCCCCGGCAACGCCCAATATCCCGGCAACGGCACGGCGCCGCCCAGCGCCGCC
>Ga0209640_10006539_pt1 | contig 10208 bp, 9 predicted proteins | sample RifCSP10_1_FD_184018 | JGI IMG/M metagenome (GOLD analysis project Ga0209640, IMG submission 184018) | Soil microbial communities from Rifle, Colorado - Rifle CSP2_sed 10_1 (SPAdes) (version 2) | ecosystem: Environmental > Terrestrial > Deep subsurface > Rock core/Sediment | place: Rifle... | reverse complement strand
CCGCTCGGTCCGGGGCAACCCTGACCACACCCCGCTTGACATGCCCCACTTGCACTGCTAGCGTCGCCGCGAACAACTTTTCTCCCGGACCTTGGCCGGGCCGACCGTCGTGGCGGTCTCAGGATTCTCCGACCCGCCGAGGCGTTCGCGCTGGTTCTCGCCGTCCCACAGGGTTCGTCTGAGCCCGATCCCGTCTCGGAACGAATAAGGAGGGGACACCGTCATGCGCCGCTGGCTGCTCACGTTGGTCGTCGCCCTAATCCTGGCCCCGCCTGTCGCGCGGGCCCAAGTCACCGTTCAGGTCTACGCCTTGCCCGGCGGTGGGGGCTCCCCCCACGACGTCGCTGTCGGCGCCGATGGCACCGCGTGGTACACGGCGCAGCGGAGCGGCCAGCTCGGTCGCCTCGACCCCGGAACCGGGAAGGCGGATCTCATCCCCCTCGGCCCGGGGGCGGCCCCGCACGGCGTGATCATCGGGCCGGATGGCGCGCCGTGGATCACCGAGAGCGGGACCAACGCCATCGTTCGCGTTGATCCGCAGACGCGAGGGGTCAGGCGGTGGCCGCTGCCCGAAGCGCGCGGCTACGTGAACCTCAACACCCCCACCTTCGACAGGCGCGGCCGCATCTGGTTCACCGGCCAGAACGGCGTCTACGGCCGGCTCGACCCGAAGACCGGGGACATGCAGGTCTGGGACGCGCCTCGCGGCCGCGGTCCCTACGGTATCGCGACCACGCCGGACGGCGCCGTCTATTACGCCTCCCTGGCGGGAAGCCACATCGCTCGCGTGGACCTCGACACCGGCGTTGCCACCGTCATCGAGCCGCCGACCAAGAACCAAGGCGCGCGGCGCGTGTGGTCGGACTCCCACGGTCGCGTCTGGGTCAGCGAATGGAACTCCGGGAACGTCAGCCGCTTCGACCCCCGGACCGGGGGCTGGCGGACCTGGAAGCTGCCCGGCGAGCGGCCACGCGCCTACGCCGTCTATGTTGACGACAGGGATATGGTGTGGGTGAGCGACTGGGGGGCCAACGCCATGGTCCGCTTCGACCCCCAGACTGAGAAGTTCGAGGCCTTTCCGAGCGACCGCCCCGGGGCCAACGTGCGCCAGATCCTCGGCCGGCCGGGCGAGGTCTGGGCGCCGGAGTCCGGCACCGATCGGCTCGTCGTCTATCGAGTGAAGTGACGGGGCCGGCCGGGCTGCTCCCCGTCGTTCTCGCCCTGCTCCTGGCGCCCCTGCCCGGGGCGCGCCCCGACCCCCTGCGGGGCGAGCGCGTGTTCCAACGCTGCTACGCCTGCCACTCCGTGATCGCCGGCGAGGACACTCTTCCCGGGCCGAACCTGCGCGGCGTGCTCGGCCGGCGTGCGGGAACGATGCCCGGCTTCGAGTTCTCGCCCGCCATGCTCGAGGCCGGCACCGCGCGTGGGCTCGTGTGGACGCGACGAACCCTCGACGCGTTTCTCGCCGATTCGCAAGGCATGGTCCCCGGCATGACGATGACCATGCTGGGCCTGCCGGACGCCGACGACCGCCGGGACGTGATCGACTATATCGAGCAGGCCAACTGACGCCTCTTCCGCGGGGACTATCCCTCCTGCATGGTCGCGGCTGGTGTCCCTCACGATGCCGAACCGGTGCCCCCCGATCGGCTGGGGTTGTCCCAAGCCCGCCCAGCGGCGCGCCGCTTTAGTTAGAGGATCCGAACTTAGGCAATTTGTACTTCGTTCTTGCCTCCGTTAACTTGCTCATCGCGTTCCCTCATGGATCGCCCTCGCCGGGGTCTGCCTGCTCCTCGCGGACCCCCGAAGCCACAACGGCCCTCCGGGGGGAGGTGATTCGGATGAGGCTGTGGTTGGCCGCATCAGCTTCTCTTCGGTGGGCGGCATTCTCGGCTGGCGATCCGCTCATCCGATGGCGGGGAGTCTCCCTCCGGGGTCTGTTCGGAGCCTCCTCCAAACCTCACAAGTGTCTATTCGGTTGACACGATGCGGTCCCATTGATAGGTTGAGTGCGTCAGGGATTTTGTGCAGCGATTCTTCTTCCCACGGAACAACTTCCGGATGAAAGGAAGGATAAGCATGGGGGAAGCCGACTGGCGGGACCGGATCTTGCTCGATCCGGCGATACACCACGGAGATCCTTGCATCAGGGGAACCCGTGTGCCCGTGAGCGTCATCATCGGCAGCATTGCCGATGGCGATACTCTGGCAGACGTGCTCGCTGCGTATCCGTCGCTCACAGAGGAGGATGTCCGCGCCGCCCTCCGCTTTGCCGCTGAGGCTGTCACTCGGGCTGATTTCCTACCCCTGAAGGCGGCCAGGTGATTCATGCCCGTCCGCGTCAAAATCGACGAGGACTTGCCCCATCAAACCGCAGATCTTCTTGCTGAGAAAGGGTACGAGGCGATAACTGTTGTTGGGCAAGGTTGGCAGGGATTACCGGACGAGGAACTTTGGTCTAGGCTCCAGGCCGAGGGACGCTGGCTCATCACAGCAGACAAGGGATTCGCAGACCTCCGGGCGTATCCCCCCGGCACTCACGCCGGGGTGTTGCTCTTCCGGCTGGAGCCTGAGAGTAGCCGCGCCTATCTCGATCTCGCCCGTCGGACTCTGGAAACCCTCGACCTCGCCGCCGTCCCCGGCGCCGTTGTCGTCGCATCCTCCGCAGGCATTCGGATTCGGAAGGGGTGACCGAATGCCGTCCCCGTGGCCACCACCGGGGTCGTCAGTCCCGTGAGGTGCCTGAGTTCGCCTTCCAACTTCCTGTGGGTAATGTCCGCCGACTCCTGATCGGCGATCTGGCGCTCCTTTCAGGATAGCAACTCGACCCGGTGGGATGCTCGGAGCGGGGCCGACGATGTCGCTCTCTCCAGCGGGTGTCCGGCTTGATGCCTCTAGCGGCCGGTGGTAGCGTCGCCACAGATGGCCCGGTCTCACCATCGAGGAATTCAAGAAGCTCCTCTGAATATCACCCTCCTGCCGTGACCCTTCGTCTACCCGCCGATGAATAGCGCACGGTCTTCCATCCGAGCAAATCCAAGCCGCTGGTAGGTCTTGAGCCTCTTTTCGTGCATCTTCCTAAGCACGGGCGCGTACAGGTCGGCATAATCATATACCCGCACCTCGCTTTTCCCCTCAGCGGTTCGCATTGCGCGTCCCACATATTGGATCAGCTTCCCCTTAAAGGAAATTGGGAAGGTCAGAAACAGCGTGTCAATCTGGGGGCAGTCGAAGCCTTCGCCAAGGTACTGTCCGGTGGCGATCACAACCAAGGGCGCTCCCGCCCGCACTTTCCCGTCCGGACCTACATATTTACCAGCAGCTCCGGCCCTGACGCCCCCCATCAGCTCCTCGCGTGTTCTCTTGGATAGTCCCCCCTCCAAAAGAATTGGGGTATGGCCGTCAGCCGTCAGCCGCTCCGCGAAGGCTCGGCAATGTTCTCTCCTCTCGCTCAGGATCAGACACCGCCTGCCGGACGCCAGGGCCTCAAGAATGTCCCTGCAGATCGCGCTGGTCCGTCGGTCGTCCTTGATCAACGCGCGAAAGACCTGCTGGATGGATGCTCCCTCGGTACTTTGAAATGCGAACGCTGTCTCGCGAACCACGAGCTCGAGGGCAAGTCTGCTCATCGCGCCCGCCTGACGGATCGTCATGGTATACCGAATGGGACCACATTGCATGGTCATGATGTCCTGGAGCCCATCCCTGCGGTACGGTGTCGCGGTAAGCCCCAGGAAGTATCGAACCGAGGCGCGCTTGACCACCGCCTCGAATGAGAAGGCAGGCAAATGGTGGCACTCGTCCACGACGATCAGGCCGTAGTCGGCGAAGAAATGCTCGGCATCCTCCATTCCCCTCAGGCTTTGGATCATTGCGAGGTCAACCACCGCCGTCCTCTTACGCCTGCCGGAGCCGACTTGACCGATGTCGCGCGATGAGAGCCCAAGCAGACTTATGAGCTGTAGCCGCCATTGTTCAAGCAGGGGTTTCCTATGCAGCAAGACTAATGCAGGCACTTTTCTGGCGGCAATCACGTAGCAGCCGATGACGGTCTTCCCGGTGCCTGGCGGAGCAACCAGCACCCCCTGTTCGTGACGCAACAAGTTACTCGCTGCCTGCTCCTGGAGAGGAGTGAGCGCCCCCCTGAACTCCATATCTACCCGCTTCGGGGAACTCCGCTGATCTACGATGGCCAGCTTGCTTCCCGCCTTTTCTACCGCCTCCGAAAGATCAGCCAGGATGCCTCGAGGCAGATGAAGGTGGGTCACATCCTCTTCATAACACCTGATGAAACGCGGTATGCGATGGGTCGAAAGCCGAAGCTTCTGCCTTTCGTAGAACACAGGATTGTGCAGAGATACGAGGTGCTTGATCGTGGAGAGAAGTGACGGCGGCAGGCCGGACTTCTCAAGGCTGATCCCCGCACCCAGGATACACGCCATGCGGGGAGGTGGGCGGCGCTGCTCCCGCTGTGGGCTAGGCGCAAGCCCAACTGAGCCGGGGCCGACGGCTACGCCCGCATCCGAGACCCCGACAAGGAAAGCTTCAACTTGCGACGGAGTAAGGCGCTTCACTTGGCTGAGAAACGCCCATTGGTCGGGCCAGGGACGAAGGTCGGGGTCGAGGAATTCCGTGTTGCCCAGAGCTCGACACTTCTTCTGGAGCGGTAGTGCAATCAGGTTTCCAAAGCCGCCCTTCGGGAGAAAATCCTGGCTAGGGAAGAAACGATCATAAGTGGCGAGATCCATTTCCGCCCGAGCAACCATCGTTTCCCGGAGCAGGAAGGCTCCCATCCGCCTCGTGGAGGTGGCCGGCACCGGAGCCGAAAAGAAGATCCAGACATGGCCCCCGTTGCCAGATCTGGACCTTTCCAGATATGGCGGGACCCCATATCTTGCGCAAACTGCGATAAACTCCAGAGCATCCAAAGCCCACCCGCCTTTATCAAAATCACAGGCGAGGAAACAGCACGTATCATCCCGGAGAAGCGGGTACACACCGATCGTCTTCTCCCCTGAAAGATGGGCCGCGATGACCTCGTCGTTTAACGGCAAATAATCCTTCGCAGCCCTTTTCCCGCCCTCTTGCATTTTCCTTTTGAAATCAGCCGAGGGCTTGCAGGCCGGTGCGTAACCCTTCTTGCCGGTTCGCTCGTTGACCCATAGGACGGGATACACGTCCTCTCGGCCACGAAAGAGTTTCCGGAACAGAGTGATCTTGTCCTTCGTCGAAGAACCGGCACCGACTTGTGGAAGGGGATCGGCTGGCGGGAAGAGCTGGGGGGTAGGTTCGCGGACTCTCAGGCCTTCGGGGGTGTCGGGAAGGTTCAGCGCGCGACGCAGGCGAGCATTCTCCTCGCGCAGCCTGACACATTCCTCCCGGGCTTCATCGAGCTGCCGGAGAAGGGCAGCGGTCAGATCCTGTGTGTGCGGTTCTTCAACCATGCTGGCAGATGCGTTAGCCCCTCTTGGAGCCGGAGCATAACCATCGCGTAACAATGAGTCAACCGCGCGTCAAGTGTCAAGTGCTTGTGGGCCCACATTGCGCGGATCTATCGCAACGTCTTGGGTTCCTTGACTGGCCGATACCAGATGCCTATGATTGCCCTCAACGCATTGGGGGGCTTGATGGGCCTACCAGAAACCAACCTACGGGAAAGACACTTCGCACTCACCAATGCGCAGAGATTGCTGGAGAGGTTTGGGGACACCCAGCGGCCCTCGCCGAGGTTCCATGTGGCTGACGTGTCCGGGCCAGGTTTTGAGGTTCCTGTGGATACCGCAAGCTGGGGTGGGGATAGAAAGTATGCGACCGGTGTGGAGGCACTCGGTCCTTGATCAGGCCTTGGGGCGGCCGCCCGGGCGGTAGCCTTCCAGATCCAGGAGGACGTACTGGTAGCCGGCGGCCTTGACCTGCCGCACGACCTCGGCGGCCAGGGCGGGGTCCAGGAGGCGTGTGCGCTCCTCGGGTGGCAGCTCGATGCGGGCGATGGCCTCGTGGTGTCGCACGCGCACCTGGCGGAACCCCAAGGCCCGCAACGCCGCTTCGGCCGCCTCGACCTGTCCCAGCCGCTCGATGGTCACGGGAATGCCGTGGGGGATCCGGGAGGCCAAGCAGGCCATGGCGGGCTTGTCCCACGTCGGCAGCCCCAGGGCGCGGGAGAGCTCGCGAATGTCCGCCTTCCCGAGTCCCGCTTCCACCAGGGGGCTCCGGATTCCGTGCTGGCGGGCCGCCTCGCGGCCCGGGCGGACGTCCCCCAGATCGTCCAGATTGGCCCCGTCCAGCACCCAGGCGTAGCCCTCCGTCCGCGCCATGGCCTCGAGGCGCTCATACAGATCCGTCTTGCAGTGGTAGCAGCGGTCCGGTGCGTTGGCGACATAGCCGGGCCGGTCGAGTTCTGCGGTCTCGATGCACACATGCCGTGCCCCGAGGCGCCGCGCCAGTTGAGCGGCCTCGTCCCGCTCGGCTGCCGGCACGCTGGGCGAAAGGCCCGTCACGGCCAGGACATTCTCCCCCAGGCACTCCCTGGCCACCGCCAGGAGAAAGCTGCTGTCCACCCCGCCCGAGAACGCGACCAGGACCCGTCCCATGCCCCGGAGCAGAGCCCGCAGCGTCTCGTAGCGCGTCGTCAGTTGCGGCGCCAGCGATGCCGTGAGAGGAGGCGTCACGCCGTCACCTCCCGCCGTCACCCCGGGCGGCCTGGAGCAGGGCAGTCAGCGAGGCCGCCTCCGGCAGGACGTAGAATCTCCCCTCGATCCGCTGGCCCGGGTCCTCGAAAAGGGCTTCCACCACCAGGACCTCTGACCCTTCCCCTTCCAGATCCGCCATCACCTGCTGGATCAGCCCGGGAAAGTTGTCGACGTGCAGTTGGGGCGGCGAGGGCATCAGGCGTTTTCCCAGCAGATCGGCGAGGCCACTCAGAAACGCCGAGGCCAGGATGTTCCCCACCTCCTGCACCGCCGACCGCTCCGTCTCGGAGAGGGACAGCAGCCGCACCTGCCCCTTCAGGAGCACCCCCAGCATCCGGAAGACCGTCGCCAGCGGAAACAGGATGACGATCTGGCCTGCGGCCTCGCCGCTGAACCGGATCAGGAGGCCGGCCATCGGCCCGGACACGGCCTCGGCCGTGAGGTCGGGCAGGGCACCGACCGGTACCGTGCTGATGGCCGAAACCGTGAGGCGCACCGGGTGCCCTAACAGCCCAGACAGCGACTCGCCGGCCCGGCGGAGGCTTTCCTCGCTCACGGCCCGGAAGCGCGTCAGGGCGAGATCCGGCGTGTCCTCGCTACCCGTCATCATCCGCTCGCCATCTTCCCCGCTGACTCACGACTCCCCTCCTGCCCGTTGGGAAGGATTTCTCCGGTCAGCGGAGAGGCTGGGCCAAATCTGGTGAATGGTTCCACGGACGGAGGTGGGCTCGCCGCCCAGGGGAATCACAATGTGTTGAGGTCCAGGATGAGCACGGTACTGCCGTCCCCGAGGATCGTCACCCCGGCAAACCCGCGCATCCCTTTCAGGGCCTTCCCCAGGGACTTGACCACGACCTCGCGGTAGCCGACCATCCGATCCACCGCCACCCCCACCAGGCGGCCCCGCATCATGCACAGGACCACCAGGGGATTGGTGCGGGACGCCTTCTGGGGGCAACCCAGGATCCGACCCAACCGCACCAGCGGCAGCAGAATCCCGTCCCGCGCAATCAGCTCCTGTCCCTGGGAGCGCTGGACGTCGTCCGCAGGGATCTCCAGAATCTGCTCCACATAGGACACGGGCAGCGCGTAGCGCTCCCCGCCCACGTCGACCAGCAGGACCGCCACCACCGCCAGCGTCAGGGGAAGCTTCAGGGTGAAGGTGCTCCCCTGGCCCACCACGGACTCGATGACCACACCCCCGCGGAGCGACTCGATGGTGGCCTTCACCACGTCCATCCCCACCCCGCGGCCGGAGACGTCGGTGACCTCCTTGGCGGTGCTGAACCCCGGCACCGTGATGAGGTTCAGGACCTCGTCGTCCGTGAGACTGTCATGCAACTCCCGCGTGATGACCCCGCGCTCCAGGGCGATCCGCCGGATGACCGCGGGATCCATGCCCCGCCCGTCGTCGCTCACCCGGATGACGACACTCTCCCGCTCCTTGGTGGCCTCCAGGCGGACCGTGCCAGTCGGGGACTTCCCCTTCCGCACCCGCTCCTCCGGCGGCTCGATGCCGTGGTCGATGGAGTTCCGGAAGATGTGGAGCAGCGGATCCGGCAGCTCTTCCAGGATCGCCCGGTCCAGTTCGATCTCCTTCCCCACGATCTCGAACTGGATCTCCTTCCCGCGCTTGCGGGCCAAGTCCCGCACGGCCCGCGGGAAGCGATCGGCGATCAGCTCCAGCGGCATCATGCGGAGTTTCATGGCCTGCTGCTGGAGACCCTTCACCAGGCTGTCCACCCGGTCGATGGTTTCGGTGAGGGCGCGGGAGGCGACGGTCTGGCTGACCTCCAACAGGGTCCCCTTCGCCGTGACCAATTCGCCCACATGATCCATCAGGTCGTCCAGCAGCCGGGTGTCCACCCGAATCATGCTCGCCGCGCGAGCCGGGGACACGGCGGGTCCCGCGGCAACCGGTCCCGGCGGGGCGGGGGGCGGGGTGACCTGGGCAGGGGGCCGGGCTCCCCCGACCGGACGGGAAACCTCGACTACGGCAGGGGGGGGAACCGGTCGCGCCGCGGCCTCCCCGGAGTGCGCAGGACGAACGAGGACGGAGGCCACGTCCGGCAGAATGGTCAGGAAGGCCTGGATCTCCGCGGAAGTCCGGGACGTCGCCAGGAGGATCGAGAGGGTCCCGGAGAATTCGCCGGCCTGCACCTGGGCCACCGAGGGAACGGAACGCACCAGCTCCCCCAGGTCCCGCGCACGCCGCAGCGTGATGTAGGCGCGGGCCGAGGGTAACGGGGCATCCGGCGCAATCTGGAGCTCCACCGCCAGGAGGGCGAGACCCTTGGCCTGGGCCCGCTCTTGGGCCGCCACGATCTCCGCCCGATCGCCCGACGCCGATCCCGCTGCAGCGGGACCGGTGACCAGCAGGGCCGCCATCTTGACCACGTACGGCTCTGCCGTGAGGGTGGGCTCCCGGCCCTCGGCGATCTCCTCCACTGCTTTCCGCAGCAGGTCCACCCCCTCGAAGAGCACGTCCACGCCGTACCGCTCCAGGGCCCCTTTGCCGCCGCGGAACCGGTCCAGGTAGTCCTCCATCCGGTGCGAGACCTTGGCCAGCTCCTCATAGCCCATGGACGCTGACATGCCCTTGAGGGAGTGCGCTTCGCGGAAAAGCGTATCGATGGCCCCCCGGTCCTCGCTATTCTGCTCCAGCGCCAGCAGGAGCCCGTCCATCTTCTGCAGATGCTCCTGCGACTCGCTGACGAACATCTTGATGTACTTCGACATGTCCATGGGGCACTTACTCCGGGCTGCGGGCCAGGACCGCCTCCGAGAGCCCCGCCAGACTGAGGCAGGCCTCGCGGATGGCGGCGGCCATCCCGCCGATGGGCACCAGGCGATCCGTCAGCGCCGCCTCGGCCAGCACCCGCGGCATCCCGTACACGACGCACGACTCCTCCGCCTCGGCCAGGATCATCCCGCCCCCAGCCTTGATGGCGCCTGCGCCGGCCAGCCCGTCGCGCCCCATCCCGGTCAACACCACCCCGACCGCCCGGGACCCGAAGGCCTGCGCCACCGAGGTGAACAGCTCGTCCACCGAGGGACGGACCCCGTGGCGGGGCGGCTCATCGGTGAGCCGGGACCGGTAGAGGCCCGGGCCCACCCGCTCCACCTTGAGGTGGCGCCAGCCCGGGGCCAGGTAGATCCGTCCCGGCTGGAGAAGCGCCCCATCCTCGGCCTCCTGGACCGGGAGGCGCGACACCTCCCCGAGCCGTCGCGTCAGGATTTTGGTGAACTTCGGGTGGATGTGCTGGACCAGGAAGACGAAGGTCGGGATGGGCAGGTCCAAGGCGCTGAGCAGCGTGAGTAAGGCCTTGGGGCCGCCGGTGGATGCGCCGATGGCCAGCACCGGGCGGACCACCTCCCGAAGGTGAGGGAGTCGCCGCTTGCGGCCGTGGCTGCCGGTCATCGCGGCAGCCCTCCGGCCCCGGGCAGAACCAGCGGGAGGAACTGGTCATCCAGTCCGAGCACGCTCCGCGCCACCTTGAGGACGCGGCTCGCCTGAAA
>Ga0209640_10006538_pt1 | contig 10208 bp, 4 predicted proteins | sample RifCSP10_1_FD_184018 | JGI IMG/M metagenome (GOLD analysis project Ga0209640, IMG submission 184018) | Soil microbial communities from Rifle, Colorado - Rifle CSP2_sed 10_1 (SPAdes) (version 2) | ecosystem: Environmental > Terrestrial > Deep subsurface > Rock core/Sediment | place: Rifle... | reverse complement strand
CCTTCTTCGACTACGACCGGGACGGCTGGCTCGACCTGTTCGTGGCCAACTACGTCAACTTCAGCCTGGACATGAAGCGCGAGTGCTTCTCTGCGGGTTCGGCACGCGATTACTGCAACCCGGTCGTGTACGACCCGGCGCCGGACACGTTGCTGCACAACAATCGCAACGGAACCTTCTCAGACGTGTCGGTTCTGGCCGGCATCGCTCGGTCGCCCGCGCGTGGGCTTGGCGTGCTCGCGGCCGACCTGAACGCCGACGGCTGGACCGATTTGTACGTGGCAAACGATGGCGACCCGAATCACCTCTGGACGAACGAACGTGGTACGGGCAGCTTCCGGGATGACGCCCTGCTGTCTGGCGTGGCGGTCAGTCGCATGGGGCGGGCCCAGGGAAGCATGGGCGTCGACCTGGGAGACGTGGACCGCGACGGCGACGAGGACCTGTTCGTGACCAACCTGGACAACGAAGGCAACACGCTCTACGTGAACCAGGGTCAGGGGCTCTTTGAGGACCGCACGGTCGAAGCGGGGCTGTTCAAGCTGGGTCTCACCGGGTTCGGCACTCACTTGACGGACTACGACAACGACGGATGGCTCGACCTTTTCATCGTCAATGGCGCCGTACGGCAGATGAGCAGCCAGGTTCGGACGGGTGACCCGTATCCGCTCAAACAACGCAACCAGCTGTTTCGCAACGACCGCGGCCGATTTGCGGAGGTGACCGCGCGCGCAGGACCGCCGTTCGAGCGGCTCGAGGTGGGCCGCGGGCTGTCGATGGGCGACCTCGACAACGACGGCGACAGCGACGTGGTGATTTTCAACAACAACGGTCCGGCACGGGTGCTCCTGAACGAGATCGGCAGTCGCCGCCACTGGATCGGGGCTCGTGTCCTCGACGGCCCGAATCGCCGCGACGCGCTCCACGCGCGCGTGGAGCTTGTTCGCCGAGGGGGTTCGTTGTGGCGGCGTGTCCAGGCCGACGGGAGCTACGCTGCGTCGAGCGACCCGCGCCTGGTGTTCGGCCTGGGCGAGGACGCCACGCCACAGACGATTCGCGTGCACTGGCCTGGTGGGAAGGCCGAGGAATTCCGGGGTCTTACCGCCGATCGGTACTGGGTGCTTGAAGCCGGTAAGCCGCCACGTGGGTTGAAGACTGAGTCCCGATAGGCCACGATGTTCACGAGGGTAGCCACGAAGGGCACGAGGATCACGAAGGCTGGCCACGAAGGACACGAGGACCACAAAGGCTTCAGGGCCATGAACAACCATCATGTTCTTCGTGTTCTTCGTGGCTACCGGTTCCCGCGTGCCGGTTACTTTGTCGCGGCCTGTGCGATGGTGGGATCTGTTTCCGTCGTTGCGCAAGGTGTGCCCTGGCCGGCGGAGCTCGCACCGGCGCGCGTCGGGCTCGGCATCGTCCCGCTTCCTCCGATCGACGTCCTCGAACCGCCGGTCACGGCGCACCTGCAGGAAGCACGGCAGGAGTTCGAGGTGGCTGTCGCGCGACGCGGGCGCGCGGACGCCGAGCTCGCTGATGCGTATGGAGCGCTCGGCCGGGTCTTTCACGCCTACGAGTTCTTCGAGGCAGCCGAAGCCTGCTACCGTAACGCCTCCCGACTGAGGCCGACTGACGTGCGGTGGCTCCACCTTCGCGGCTACCTCTATCAGCAGAGCGGCCGGCTCGAGGAAGCCGTTGACCTCTACCTTGCGGCGCTGCGGTCGGCACCCGACGATCCCGCCGCGATCATCCGTCTCGGTGAGACGTACCTCGGCCTTGGACGCACCAACGTTGCACGTGAGCAATTCCAGGCGGCGCTCGCGAGGTACCCGGCCGCGGCCAGCGCGGCCCTCGGTGACGTGGCGCTCCGCGAAGGCCGGCACAAGGACGCCGTCCAGCACCTCGAAGCCGCGCTCGAACGGATTCCCAGCGCGACGTCCCTCCACTACTCGCTCGCGATGGCGTATCGCGGGCTCGGTCGCCTGGACGAAGCCCGTGCTCACCTGGAGCGGAGAGGCCCAGGCGGAATCCGGGTCGTCGATCCGATCGTGGACCTGCTACAGACGCTCGTGCGCGGTGAGCGCCTCCTGGTGATTCAGGGCAGGCGCGCGTACGAGGCTGGGCAGTTTCAGGATGCCGCCAACGCGTTCAGCAGGGCGATCGGTGTCGCTCCCGGAAGCGTCTCGGCGCGCGTCAACCTGGCGGCAGCGCTGTCACAACTTGGCAATATCGCCGGCGCCGTCGAGCATCTCCGAGTGGCCGTCGAGCAGGCGCCCGGTGAAGCCGACGTCAGTCGGGCCCTGGTTGGGGCGCTCGTGCGGCTGGAACGCGAGGACGAGGCGATCGAGGTGCTGACGCGGACCAGGGCCTTCATCCCTGATGACGAAGAGACGCTGCTGAGCCTGTCGATTCTGCTGGCGCACCAGGGGCGCTACCAGGAGGCGGTCGGGCGGCTCGAGGACGGCTACCGCCGATTTCCGGATCGAACGCGGACGGCCACCACGCTCGCGCGGCTGCTGGCCTCGTCTCCCAATCTCTCGCTTCGCGACGGACGACGGGCACTTGACCTCGCGATGGCTGTCTATGAGTCCAGCCCGTCGCCCGTGCACGGCGAGACCGTCGCGCTCGCGCTGGCCGAGCTGGGACGTTGCGCCGACGCCTTGGAGTGGATGAGCCGCGCGGTGACCGGGGCCGAACAGGCGAAGGAGGTGGCGGAAGTCGTGCGGCTCAGGGGCGAGACGTCGAAGTACGAAACCGCACCGTGCAGGCCGGGGCGATAAGGGGGAGGGCAGGAAGGACTGCGGCGAGTGGCAGTGTGCGCGGCAGGATCAAGGGGTCTGACTCTTGCGGAAGGGTACGCGGTCGGTGACGCCCTTGCCTTCGACGATCGTCAGGATGTGGTTGGCCGGCACGTCGCCGAGGACCTCGGTCCTTCCGGAGGGCCATCGGATGTCGATCTGATCGATGGTCGTGGCGCGGCCAATACCGGCGTGAACTCGCAAGTCGTGCTGTGCCAAGTAGCTCGATCCGGACTTCACCTCGCGAATCTGGGTCGTCCTACCCACTCTCACCAGCAGTCGCGCTCCGATCCCATCCCGGTTGCTCGTGGTCCCGACGAGGCGAATCAACACGGCGTTCTGGCGATTCCCACCGTCGTTTCGCAGCAGGTCGACGCTCTGTCCGTTGTTCGTCACCAGCAAGTCCAGATCGCCGTCGTTGTCGACGTCACCGATCGCCAGCGCACGACTGACCTTCTCGAGCGCAAACCCCGGACCGGCGAGACGCCCCACTTCCGTCAGCGTGCCGCCGCCGTCGTTGCGAAACAGCAGATTCCGTTGCGCGTAACGTGACCCGCGATCGTACTTCGCGGCGTTCGTCAGGACGTGGCCGTTCACGACGGCGAGATCGAGATCGGCATCGTTGTCGTAGTCGAGGAACGAGGTGCCGAAGCCCACGAACGGGCGCGTCGCGGCCCCGATGCCGCTGCTGGAGGTTACGTCCACGAACAGCCCGCTGCCAAGATTCCGGAACAGGGTGTGGCGCTCCAGTTCATGGTTCGTCACGAACAGGTCCAGAAGTCCGTCGCCATCGTAATCGCCGAAGTCAGTACCCATCCCTGCGCGCGCCTTGCCGTCGCTCGGCACCGACACCCCGGCCAGCAGACCCGTCTCGGTGAAGACACCCTTCCCCTCATTGTGGTACAGGAAGTCCGGCACGGCATCGTTGGCCACGAACACATCCGGCCAGCCATCGTTGTCGTAATCACCAACCGCGACGCCCAGGCCATTGCCCCGCCGGTCGCCCAGACCGGCCTCGCGGCTGATGTCGGTGAACCTGCCGTTGCCCTCGTTGCGATAGAGCACGTCCGGCTGCCCCTGATAGACGAGCGGGTGGCAGTAGAGCCGCGTCCGATCCGCCGGATCACTGCCGCCGCAGAAGACGTTGTGGCCCGCTGTTGCGTCCACGTAGTTGACCACGAACAAGTCGAGATCACCGTCGCGATCCACGTCCGCAAACGCACAGCTTGCGCTGAAGAGTGGAGAGCCGACGCCGGCCGCCTTCGTCACATCGGTGAACGCGCCGTGCCCGTTGTTTCTATACAAGACATTCGGGCCCAGGTTGGTGATGTAGAGATCGATCCAGCCGTCGTTGTCGTAGTCGCCGACACACCCGCCCATCCCGTACTCGCGGTGACGCAGACCGGATGAGGCCGTCACGTCGTCAAAGGTGCCATCGCCACGGTTTCGAAACAGACGATGCCGCGCCTGGCGGTCGACCTGAGGGTCGGCGAGCGAACCGCCGTCAATCAGCACGAGGTCGATCGAGCCGTCGCTGTCGTAGTCGACGAACAGCCCGCCAGCGCTCATCGTCTCGACGAGGAATTTCTCCGCACTGGCGCCGTTGATGTGTCGGACGTCGACACCGGCGGCTTTGGCGATATCGCGGAATTGAACGGCCTCCTCTCTGGAGCCTGTCGACGTGTCATCGCGCTTCTGGCGGCCATCGAGTGCGGTCACGGCCAAGGCGAGAAGAAGAGGGAACAACACGTATGCTCGCCGGGAGGGCGCTCGGGTCAACGGCCTGCACCTTCCTTGCGAAGTCGCTCGTACAGCTCCCGATGCCGTCGCGCTTCGTCCGACTGTCCGAGTGCGGTGTAGACGTCGGAGAGGTGCTGATGCACCTCCGGGTCGGCTTTCAGCGTCAGGGCCTGCTCGAAGGCTGCGATCGCTTCCGGGAGCCGCCCGGCGTTCCCAAGGACGAGACCCAGACTGACTCGGAGGGCCGGGTCAGCAGGCTTGAGCAGGATGGCTCTGTTGAGCTGGGAAGCGGCCTCCTCGTAGGCGCCACGCCCGATGCTTTGCGTGACGTCGCGCAGCAGGGCGGTCACTTGGAATTCTCGACGGCGGTTGGCCTCGGCCTCGGCGCGCATCTGCTGATACCGTTCGAGCTCCTTCTTCCCCTCGTCGATTCGGCCGAGCCGGATGAGGGACGTGGCAAGCGCGTACTGTGCCTCCACACGCATGGGATCGAACTCGAGCGCACGACGTGCGGCGAGTTCGGCGTCCGCGTGATTCCCCACTCGGATATTTGCCTGCGCGAGGACCGCGTAAGTGTCCGTGCGCTGCGCGTCGATCATCAAGGCCGCCAGCAGTTCCGCCTGCGCCTCGCTGCCGCGGTCCTGTTCGAGATACGCCTTTCCCAGCTCGATGTGCGCGTCCGCGTTGTTCGGATCGAGATCGACTTGCTCGGCGTAGAGTGCGACGACAGCCTCGAAATCCCTTTCGACGGAGAGCCCCTCGCCAATCGCACGATAGAGGGCGGCCAGCCCTACGACGGGAGTGAGTGTAACGGCCTCTCTCAGCTCGCGCAGGGCTCGTGACGGATGTTCCAGAGCGGCGCTGACCTGGCTCAGCTTGAAGTGAGCCTGACCCGAACCAGGTATCGCCTGGATGGCGTCCTGGAGTACCCGCTCGGCGTCGGCGAATCGTCTTTGGGCCACGAGCAGGTCGGCGAGCGTCATCCGTGCCCGTTCATTGGCAGGATCCTTCCGAGTCCCCGCCTCGAGTTGCTCGATGCCCTTGGCGCGCTGCCCGTCGGCCCAATACACGACGCCAAGGATCCGGCGGGCCTCGCTATTGTTGGGGGCAATGTCGACGAAGGCTCGCAGGTGATCGAGCGCGGCGCGCACTTGCCCCTGCCTGAGCGCCATGGTGGCCTGCGCCATGCGCTTCGAGGCCGTGTCGGCTGGCGCGGTCAACGGATCGGTGACGGCGGCGCCCTCGAGCCTGGACACGGCCTCGTCATAGCGGCCCTGTTTCAGCAGGGCGAAGCCCTCGCGATACCGCGCGGGCGCGAACCACGGCATCGTGTCCGGCGGTTCCTGAACGAGATCCCATTGCACGAACGGCGCGGCGACTGGTTTCGTTGCCGGCGGGAGCGCCAGCGCGTCGTTTCGCGCGCGCACGAAGGCCTCCCGCGTGCGTTCCGCTTCCTCCAGCTCACCGACTTCCCGGAGCCGCGACGCCAACAAATAGGAGGTGATGGGCTTGCCTGGATCCAGTCGGGCAGATCGGCGCAGGGCTGCCGCGGCCTCCGCGGGCCGCTTCCTCTGCCCCTGGACCGTGCCCAAGAGGAACCACAGGTCGGCGCGTGAGGGATCGGCCACGACCGCGGCCGTCAATTCCCGCACGGCGTCCTCAACCCGACCGCGATCCAAGTACAGGAGCCCCAAGTCCAGGCGCATGCCCGCCGCGCGGCTCGGCGACGCACCCTGAATCTCCGCAGCCACGAGCTTCTCGTACGCCGACACCGAACCGTCCCATCGGGACAGCGCCTGCCGCATCCCGTCGAGGCTCGACAGGACGCGGGCCCCCTCGTCGCCGTAGGTCCCGGTGATCGCCTCCACGAACTCCGCAAGACTCGTCACGAACTGGTCTTTCGGCCTGGGCTGTGCGCCCGTTTGCCCGAGTGCCGAGGGAGCCACCAAGCACACAACTCCCAACACCCTGAACGCGACCGAAGACGTCCTGCGTGCGCGGCTCCTCATGGTCCCCTCGGGAACGTCCCGAACGCGCCGTTCGGACGCGGGTGCCCTCAATCAGACACTACCGAGCGGAAACGGCTACGACGGAATCAGGCGACGGGCGGGATAAACCGACGAACGAGAAAAACGTCAGTTGGAACTTCGTCAGAAATCAACCAGATTGTGCCGACGGGCATGGCCCCCTGTCAATACACCTGAACCAAGGAACCTGGACCCTGAACACGAACCGAGCACCGAGAACCGAGAACCGAAGAACGGTGAACAAAAAAGGGGCGGGCCCCCCTAACGGAAACCCGCCCCTGAACTGCCTACGCGCCTACGCGCACGCTGAAGCGTGCGCTCTACGACCGAGCGTTCTAGAAATCAAACTGCGCGCTGAACTTGAACATGCGCGGCAGGAGGATCGACTGCGGGGTCCGCCAGGCCCCGCCGTAGGTGGCGTTCTCCGCGATCACGAAGTTGCCGTTCAACACGTTGTAGAAGTCGAAGTTGAGGTTGACGCGCGAGGTGCCGAAGCGGACGATCTTCGCTACGCGGAGGTCCATCTGGTTCAACCGCTCGACATACAGATCGCCGCCCTCCACGATGTTGAAGTTCCGGAACGGTGCGAGGGAATAGCCGCGTCCCAACGTGCCAGTCGTGAACGTATTGGCATTCGCGCTCACGACCGCTCCGGGCAGATTCTGGAACGTCCCGCTGACCTGCACGTCGATTCTCGGGATCGTGTAGGCGGCCAGGCCCTGGGCCGACGTTCGCCGCCCTTGGTTGTCGTTGCAGCGCTCCAGTGGGTTCGCCGGGAAGGCGAAGAACCGCGTGTTGTTGCCGAAGAACGTGTGCAGCGCTTCCGGCAGCTCCTCGACGAGCTCGCAGTTGTTCGTGACCACGCGTCCCATGCCGAAGCCGCCCTGCACGAGAAGGCCGTTCTGGAGTCGGGCATTGACCGAGACGTTCACGCCGTCGAAGTGCTCGGTCTGTTTCCCGTAGTTCTCCGCCCTTGTGACGAGCAGGCGCTGAGCCCTGAGGGCCGCCGCCGGCGTCAAATCGAACGCCGTCCGCGTGTAGCTTCCACCACCCGGTAGCCGCGCATCGGCGGGCACCGCGAAGGTGAACTGGCTGTAGTCCGCAGCGGTGACAGACGTGTCATCCTGCACGCGGAAGTTCCCGTACAACCGCCGTGCGTACTGAACCTCGAGCGCCAGCCGAGGGACGATCTCCTGCTGCACGGCCGCGGTGAACTCCCAGTTGTAGCCGCGCTTGCCCCAGCCGCTCATCAAGTCAGGATCGAAGGTGAACAGAGGGTTGATCGTGCCAAAGTCCGCGGCATTCACCAGGACGCCGCACTCGCCGTTGGCCGCGTAGTTGAGCAGGTCGCAGTTCGGCTGGAAATTGCCGGAGCGAGGGTCGCCTGCGCCAAACGTGTTGTCGTTCCACGTGCGCGTCGTCTGAACGTTCATCCGAAGGATTGGGCTGGGGGAATCGGAGACGCCGCTACCCGTGGTGCCCAGGCCCTCGAGATACTTGTTGAGGGTCACCTTCAGCGCCGTGCGTCCGTTGCCGAACACATCGTAGGTCGCGCCCAGCTTGGGCGTGATGTCCTGCCAGTTGAGGTTGTCCTCCTCCGGGAAGCTCACGTTCAGGTTCGGCGCGAGGATGCTGGACGCAATCGACGTCGCTGGGAACTTGTTCTTGAAGTGGTCATAGCGGACCCCGCCCGACAGCGTCCACTTGCCGGTCGTCCATCGGTCCTGCGCGAACAGCCCCAGGTCCCGAGTGACATCGACGATGACCGTGCGTGGCGCGATCCGATACGTCAGCGAGTTGGGTATGCCGTTGGCCATGCCATAGCTGTACGGTGTGGCGGGATCTGTGTACGTCGTGTTGTCGTGATGGCCGTAGGCGTTGTTGAAGCCCACCTTGAAGTTGTGGGACCCGGTGATGTAGGACAGCGCCGCCCGGTAGTGAACGTTCCAGTTCCATGAGTTGTTGAACTGGGCGGCCGACCGGTACGTCAAACTTGCCCCGGTGGCTTTCGACGGATTGTCGACGACCGAAATGATGCCCGGCGTGAGGTGATCGATGTTGCCCGCATTGCCCGTCTGCAGGTGCATGCCACCCCACCGCTCGACGCGGTGGATCGCGCTCGCCTCGAGCAGTACGCGGTTGGTGACCGGCGAGTTCCAGTCCACCGTCACAAACCGCTGCACCGGGAACCGTCGATCGTTGCCCGCCTCCGGCGCAACCGTCGCGTTAATGCCGGTCGTGCACGCGCAGTAGTTCTCGAAGTCCGTCGTCACCCCGAGCTTGTTCTTGGCGTTGGCCTGCCACGTGAGGCGAAGCTGGTAGATTTGCTGTGTTTGCGGAAGGATCGCCTGCTTGTCGGTGGGCACGTAGTCGAAGCGGGTCAAGTCGTTGGCGTTCGCGTTGTAGAACATGCCCGGAACGTAGTTTTCGGCGAAGACGTAGCGCCCCGATGTGAAGAACCACAAGGCGTCGCGTTTGAGGGGCCCGCCGACGCCCGGATTGAAGTCCCCGTTCTTCCGGATCTTGCCCGGGGCAGTCAGCCCACGCTGCTGCACGTCGGTGCCCGTGTAGTTATCAGCCGTGAAGTTCTCGTTCGCGTAGCTGCCGAAGATCGTGCCGCTGAAACGGTTGCCGCCGTCTCGTGGGATGAAGTTGATGCGGACGCCGCCGGTGGCCGCCTGCGCGTCCACGGCCGACACGTCAATGGCGAACTCGGAGGTTCCGGTGGCGTTCGGCACGGCGCCGCCGCCCCACCCACCGCCGATCATCGAGCTCAGCGCGACACCGTTGACCATCAGGCGCTGATCCGCGGTGCGGCCGCCGTTGGCTTCGAGCGACGCCACTTCCTGCACGACGGAGCCGCCGACGTCCTGGCTCATGAACCCGCCACGGCGGACGCCTGGGATGAGCACGCCCACCGTGAACGGGGTGCGCGAACTCGGAATCGCCGAAATGATCTCCTGGGTCATCGACGACTGTCTCGTCGTGCTCTGCAGGTTGACGAGCGGTGTTTCCCCGCTCACCGTAATCGTTTCCTGCACGCCGCCCACGACCATGTCGATGTTGATGGTCACGACCAGCGTTCCGCTCAGTAGCACACCTTCGCGGCGAACCGTGGTGAAGCCGGGCAGCGTGTAGGTGATCACGTAGGTCCCAGGCCGGAGATCGGCAATCAGGTACCGCCCCGTGTCTTCTGTGACAGCCGAACGGACCTTCTCGATCAGGACCTCGCTCGACGCCTCGACGGTGACGCCCGGCAGCACTGCGCCGGACGCGTCCCGGACGAGCCCAGCCAAACTCGCCTGGGCATAGGCGGCCAACGGCAGGCCGACCAGGAACGCGATTGCCAATAGTGACGACTTCAGTCCACGCATGTACACCCTCCTAAGGCCGAAAACCCTCGAGTCGGACGCCGGTACGCTCCCTTGTTTCGAGCCGAATGTCAATACTCTTTTTCGACGGGATCCATGCTGCTTCGATCCAATCCGACGGGCCAGAACGGATTCTTGGATTCGGACGCGCCGAGCCACCCAGAACACCAGCCGCAGCCCGGATGAAGCCGGACACTACGTGCAAGGAGATGCAGTCCTGCCGGACAAAGACGTACAAAAAAGAAGAGGGGCGGGTCCCCTGCAGGGAGCCC
>Ga0209640_10006537_pt1 | contig 10208 bp, 8 predicted proteins | sample RifCSP10_1_FD_184018 | JGI IMG/M metagenome (GOLD analysis project Ga0209640, IMG submission 184018) | Soil microbial communities from Rifle, Colorado - Rifle CSP2_sed 10_1 (SPAdes) (version 2) | ecosystem: Environmental > Terrestrial > Deep subsurface > Rock core/Sediment | place: Rifle... | reverse complement strand
CCCGGACGGCTCCGCGCCGCCTCTTCGGCTGGCGTCGGCTCGCGCCCGAACCCGAGATCCTGGAGCACGATGATCGGCCGGCTGTTCCCCTCCAGCAGCCGTGCCGCAACGCTGCCGTACCGCTCACGCGGGTCGCCGGTCTGTCCGTGCGCGGACACCAGGACGAGGTCGACGTCGGCCTCGTCGGCCATCGCCCGGATGGCTCGGGCTCTCCGCGACGCCACCATGACCCGCGTCCCGACGCGGATCTTCTGGTCGACAAGCCGGTCTCGTAGATCGCCGAGGTAGCGCTCGGCCTCGAGCCGGTTCCGCTCGGTCAGCCGCGACACCACTGCCAGATCTTCCGCCGATGGCGGCAGACGCCGCGGCATCTCGGGCTCCGGGACGACGTGCGCGAGGATCATCTCGGCGTCATGCGCGCGCGCGAGCGCCGTCGCGAGCGGCAGGACGCACTCGGCCCGTGGCGAGCAGTCGAGCGGCACGAGCAGCCGGTGCACATGGACATCGCCGATCCGCCGCCCCTCGGCTGCGCGCGCGGGGACGACAAGGACCGAGCTGTGGGTGCGCGCGACCACCATGAGGGCCGTGCTGCTGAGTGCCCATGCGGTGAGTCCCCCCTCGCCGTGGCTCGAGAGGACGACGAGATCGACCTGCTGCGCCCTGGCGAAGTTGATGATCTGCTCGGCGGGCCGTCCCTCGAGCAGCTCGATGGCCGACGTCAGCTCCCGCGCCTTGAGGTCGCGGTCGATCCGGACGAGCTGGCTCTGCGCCTCGGCCCGTCTCATCTGCCAGTCCACCGCATCGTGGTGGTGGCTCGTCGCGATCGAGATGGCCGGCTTCTCGAGGACCCGCAGGAGCGTCACGCGCGCGGCCAGGGCCTGCGCCACCGCAACGGCCCAGGGGAGGGCACACTCGGCCAGCGGCGAGCCGTCCAGCGGTACGAGCACGTGGCGGATGGTGAGCCCGGCGCATCCGGCCTTACCTTCGCCACTCAACGCCTCCACGACAGCTCCCGGCGCGGATCCCTCGGCCGGACCAGGGGCCACGTCCGGACGCCCGGGAGTGCCGGAGTGGCGCGAGAGCGATTCGCTGAGGCTCGACATCGAGTTCGACTGCATCGCCAATCCTCCCCGAAGGCTTGGTCAGTATGTTCACTAGGGTCTGATCGAGTTGCTCACGCCGGGCAGAGGTTGCATTCCGAATGCCAGACAGAAACGCTGAGTATTCAGCAGGTTATTGTCCAGCCGACCTCGCGTGATGAGATCCCTATCCCACACCTGGGGCGGGGCCGCCCCATTCTCACGCGTGCGCTCGACCTCTGGCCGGAGGAGGCTCGCGCGTAGACCGGCCATGGTATGGACTGCGCCTCACGTCGAGGGATAGCTCCCCGCCCCTCGCTACGGTCGCCCCGCTCGTGTGCGGAGAATCGGTCAGAGCGATCTAAGGCCGTAGAAGACGCCGAAGGCGATCGAGCCGAGCGCGCTGGCGAACGCCAGGGGGCGACCAGCTCTGGTGTTGCGACCGATGCGGGAGGCCGGATAAGCCAGCGTCATCGTGAACGCCGCCATTCCCGCAACGGTGCCAATCCCGAAGACCCCGAGGTAGAGGAAGGCGCTCCACGATGAGCGCATCGTCGCGAGCACCAGAAGGGCGACGGCGGCGCTCCCCGCCAGGCCGTGGACGGCTCCGATCAGCACGCTGCGGACGGCCCAGCACCCACGCCGGCCCGTCATCGCCCCCAAGAGACGCCTGGATGGGTGCAGGTGGAGATGCTCGGCTGACCGGGCGCCGTGCGGGTGCGCGTGGCGGTGGAGAGCCTCGGCATGTTCATGCTCGTGGTCCGCGACCAGATGATCCGGATCCGCGGTCCGGAGCCCGCGGCGGATCTCACCGAGTCTCACGAGTCCCAGCGCCACGAGCATGACCGCGACCAGCAGCTCGAGGCCGGCGCCGACCCGGCCGGGGACGGTCAGGTTGAGCGCGATGATCACCCCGCCGGCCAGCATGAGCGTGACGGTATGGCCGGCGCCCCAGAGAAGGCCGATCAGCGCTCCGCGTCGGAGGCCCCGCTCCCCGGTGACGATGGTTGCCACGGCGACGAGGTGGTCCGGATCGGTCGCGTGCTGGATGCCCAGCAGGAACCCAAGGAGGACCGCCGAGGCGACGGGATCTGCCGCGCCCACCTAGATGTCCTCGAAGTGCGGCGCGCGCTTGGCGAAGAAGGCTTCGAGCCCCTCGGCGAAGTCCCGCCCGTCGGCAATCCGCGCCAAGTGCTCCAGCTCCTGGTCGAGATGGTAGTCGAGCCGGTCGACTCCCGCCGCCTGGTTCAGGAGCCCTTTGGCGATGCCATAGGCTCTCGTCGGCCCCTCGGCCAGCCTCCTCGCCAGCGCACGCGCCTCGGCGTCGAAGCACTCGGCTGGGTGGACCGCGGTGATGAGGCCCATCTCGAGTGCCGCCCGGGCGGTGAGGCGCGGGTTGAGCAGCACCAGCTCCATCGAGCGGCGGAGCCCGATCAGCCGGGGCAGGAAGAACGTGGAGCTCTCGGCGCCGGTGAGGCTGGTCTTGGGGTAGGCCCATTCGAACGTGGCACGGTCGCTGGCAAGCACGAGATCGCAGGCCATGGCGATCCCGAAGCCCCCCGCCGCCGCCATGCCGTCCACGGCCGCGATGAACGGTTTCGAAGCCCGCTTGATCTCCGAGATCGCGCTGTGAATGTACTCAAGAATTTGCCTGAAGGCCTCGCCGTAGCCGGCCGGCACCGGCCGGGCCTCGGGTGAGAGGTATCCGAGCTCGCACCGCTCGCCGCCCGCGCGGATGTACTTGAGGTCGGCCCCGCTGCAGAAGACCCCGCCCGCACCCCCAATCACCACGGCGCGGATCTCCTCGTCGCGCGCGTACTGCAGGCCCGCCTTCCGGAAGTCCCGGGCGGTCTCGACGTCGAGCGAGTTGAAGCGCTCTCGCCGGTCGATGGTGATGACGCCGACCGCGCCGTCGCGCTCCATCCGGATGTGCTCCATCCCGACGCTCCCCTTCTCCACCGCTCCTGTCCCGATGGCCATGGTCGTCCCCTCAGCAGATCCGCGGCAGCGGCTCTCCCTCCGGCTCGGAGAGGAGCCGCCGGCCGAACCCCGTGTCCAGAATCACGCCGCCCGCGTGCTCGACGATGCAGCTCCCGATAATCGCCGCCTGCTCGCCGAGCGGGTGGGACCGCAAGGCCGCCAGCACCCGGTCCGCCGCCTCGGGCCGGACACCCAGGACCGCCTTGCCTTCGTTGGCGATATGAAGCGGGTCGATACCCAGGAGATCCGCGGCCGCGCCGACGACGGGCGACACCGGGATCGTCCACTCGTCCAGGACGATGCCGACCCCGCTCTTCTCCGCCATTTCGTGGAGCGCGCTGGCCAGCCCCCCGCGGGTCGGGTCCTTCATGGCCGCCACCCCGCCCCCGCCCGCTCCGAGCGCGCGGGCGATCAGATCGTTGAGCGGGGCCACGTCGGAGCGAAGATCGCCCTCGAGCTCGAGACCCTTGCGCCGCGCCATGATGGTGAAGCCGTGATCCCCCATGGTGCCCGTCACGATGATCCGGTCGCCGGGTCTCAGACCCGAGTCGGGGACCACGCGCTCGGTGAGGCCGACGCCCGTCGTGTTGAGCACGATCCCATCCAGCTCCCCCCTACCCATCACCTTCGTATCGCCGGTGACGATCACGGCCCCGGCCTCCCGGCAGGTCTCGCGGATCGAGGCCTGGATGCGCTCCAAGTCGGAGCGGGCGAAGCCCTCCTCGAGGATCACCGCGCACGTGAGAGCCAAGACCTCGGTGGCGCCCATCATCGCCAGATCGTTGACCGTCCCCGCGATGGCCAGGCGGCCGATGTCGCCGCCGGGGAAGAAGACCGGATGGACGACATGGGAGTCGGTGGTGATGACGAGCCAGCGATCGCCGATCCGGAGCGCCGCGCCGTCGTCCATGGCGGCGAGCCCGATGCCGCCCTCGGGCGCCTCGGCGGAGCCGTCCACGAAGAGAGACTCGATGAGCGCGCGCATCGCCCGCCCCCCGGCCCCGTGCTTGAGACCGATCCGCTGGTCGAGCAGGAGCTGCCGCGGTCTCACGGCGCGCCTCCCAGATCCGGATGGCCCCCGTACTGGTGCCAGATCTTGCACGTCCCCTCGCTCGACACCATGCAGGCGCCGACGGGCGTCTCGGGCAGGCACTCGTGACCGTAGAGGGCGCAGTCGGTCGGCGAGGCGATCCCCGCCATGATGTCACCACAGAGGCAATCTTGGACCAGCGCGGAGGGCGCGGAATCCCAGAGGCCGGTCACGTCGATGCGGAAGCGCCGCCGGGCATCCACGCCCGCCCACTCGTCCCGGAGGCGCAGGTTGCCGTTGGGCACGTGCGCGATGCCCCGCCACCGGCCGCCCACGGGGCGGAACACCTTCCAGAGCTGCTCCTGCGCGCGCAGGTTCCCCTCGCGCGTCACACAGCGCGGGTACATGTTCTCCACCCGGGGCCGACCGTCGTGGATCACCTCCAGCAGCTTCACCAGCCCCGCCAGGATGTCGAGGGGCTCGAAGCCCGCCACGACCACCGGGACGCGGTGGCGCTCGACGAACCGCTCGAAGATGCCCCAGCCGGTGATCGTGGCCGCATGCCCCGCGGCCAGAAATCCCTCGACACGGGTCTCCGGCATCTCGGCCACGATCTCCATCACGGGCGGGATGTACTTGTGGGCCGAGAGGACCGAGAAATTCCGCGGTAGCCCGCGCAAGATCACGGCGGCCGTGGCGACGGCGGTCGTCTCGAAGCCCGAGGCGAAGAAGACCACCTCGTCGTCGGTCTCGCGGGCCAATTCCACCGCCTGGGCGATGCTGTAGACCACGTGGACGCGGCCGCCCTCCGCCTGGGCGTCGGCGAGCGACCGCACGGTGCCGGGCACCTTGACCATGTCGCCATAGGTCGCGATGCGCACTCCCTGTGTCGCCAGGACAATGGCCTCGTCCACCTCCGGGACATCGGTGACGCAGACGGGGCAGCCGGGCCCCATGATAACGTTCAGGTTCCTGGGGAAGCTCGCGCGCAGGCCGAACTTGGCGATGGCCTGCTCGTGGCTGCCGCAGACGTGCATGACCGAGACCGGCGCGCGCCCGATCTGTCGCGTCAGGCGCGCGAGGGAGCCGGCCATGGCTCGCGCCTTGGTCGGATCACGAAACTTGAGCTGGGTGGCCGACGGCTGAGGGCTCAGCGTCGTCACGGCTCGCCCCCGCCGCCGGTGGCCCGAATCTCGCTCCTGACGTCGGCCGCCATCATGTCCTCGCCGGACTCGCGGAGGAGCTGCTCGTAGAGCAGGAGCGTCTCGCCGATCTCCTCGGGGGGGATCCGGCGGATGGCGAAGCCCACGTGGTTGAGGATGTAGTCGCCCGGGCTCACCGGCTGATCCACGCTGTCGAGCAGGATGGGCCGGCGCAGCCCCCAGAAATCCACGATGGCGACGAGCCCGTCGACCTCGAGCACCTTTCCCGGGACGCCGAGACACATCGGGCAGCCTCCTCAGCGGCGCGCGAGCCGGGCGCGGGCCACCGCGGCCTGGCCGAGGGCGAGCCCCCCGTCGTTGGGCGGAACCAGGTGGTGGGTGGCGACGTCGAAGCCGGCCGCGCCGAGGCCGCGGCACGCCGCGGTGAGCAGGGTCACGTTCTGGAACACGCCGCCGGTCAGGACGACGCGGCGGAGGCCGGTCGCTCGGCGCAGGCGCCCGCACACCTGGACGATGGCCTGGGCCACCGTGGCGTGAAACCGGGCGGCGATCACCGGCGGCGGCGTCCCGGCCGCGTGGTCGCGCACCACGGCCGTGACGATCGGACCGGGCTCGATGACGAGCGCCGCTCCGCCCGTGATCGTCAGCGGATACGGGACGTCCGCGGTGACGCCGTCGGCGAGCGCCTCCAGCTCCATGGCCGCCTGCGCCTCGTAGCGGGCGCGGTGGCGCACGCCCACGAGAGACGCGACGGCGTCGAAGAGACGCCCCACGCTCGAGGTGAGCGGAGCATTGACGTCGCGCTCGATCTGCCACCGGATCATCCGCCGCTCCGTCTCGCTCGCCGCCTGGACGGGGAGCCAGCGCGGATCCCAATCGCCGAAGGCCCGGAGGAGATGGGCCAACGCCATGCGGTAGGGTTCGCGCGCCGCGCGGTCCCCGCCGGGCATCGGCACATAGCCCCAGTGGGCCGCGCGCTCGAATCCGGCATAGTCGGCCACGAGGAACTCCCCGCCCCAGATCGCCCCGTCGGGGCCGTACCCGGTGCCGTCGAAGGCCACGCCGATGACCGGGCCACTGAGCCCGTGCTCGGCCATGCACGCCGCGACGTGGGCGTGGTGGTGCTGAACCGCCACCCGCGGCACGGCCGGGGCCAGCGAAAGGGCATAGCGCGTCGAGACATAGTCGGGATGGAGATCGTGCGCCACCGCGTCCGGGCGCACCCGGAAGAGCTCCGCCATCCGTTCCACCATCCCGGCGTAGGAGAGATAGGTGTCGTGGGTTTCCAGATCGCCGATGTGGGGGCTCATGAACGCGTAGGGCCCGCGCGTCAGGCACACCGTGTTCTTGAGGTCGGCGCCGAGGGCCAGCACGGCCGGCCCCTCGGAGGGCAGCCGCACCGGGAAGGGCGCGTACCCCCGCGATCGGCGCATCGGCAGCTCATCGCGTCCCGCAACCCGGGTCACGGAGTCGTCGCACCGGACGTGGATCGGGCGGTCGTGGAGGAGGAATGCGTCGGCGATGGTCGAGAGCCGGCGGAGCGCGTCGCCGTTCTCCGTAGCGATGGGCTCGTCGCTCCGGTTCCCGCTCGTCATCACCAGCGCCCGGGACCCCGTCCCGTCTCTCCGCAGCAGGAGATGATGCAGCGGAGCGTACGGGAGCATGAGGCCGAGCCAGCCGAGCCCGGGCGCCACCGATGGCGCGATCCCCGAGGCGGAGCGCGCCCGGAGCAGGACGATGGGCCGCGCCGGCGATCCGAGCAGCCTTTGCTCCGCTGGCGAGATCTCGCACAGGCGCGCGGCCGCGGCCAGGTCGGTGACCATCACCGCCAGGGGCTTCGCCTCGCGGCCTTTCCGTTCCCGGAGCCGGCGCACCGCCGCCTCGTCGGTCGCGTCGCAGGCCAGATGGAACCCACCGATGCCCTTGATGGCCACGATCCGTCCGGCTGACAGGAGGCGGCGGGTCCCGTCCAGCGGATCTCCGGGCCGAGGCGCGCCTCCGGCGTCCAGGAGGCTCAGGCGCGGGCCGCACTCCGCGCAGGCGTTCGGCTGGGCGTGAAACCGACGGTCGCGTGGATCCTCGTATTCGGCTCGGCAGCGGCGGCACATGACGAAGCCGGCCATGGTGGTGTTGGGCCGGTCGTACGGCACGGCACGGATGATGGTGAAGCGCGGGCCGCAGTGGGTGCAGTTGGTGAACGGGTAGCCGAAGCGGCGGTCCACCGGATCCATCACTTCGCTCAGGCAGTCCGGACACGTCCCCACGTCGGGTGATACCGGCTGAAATCCATCCCCGTCGAGCGAGTGCTGGATCTCGAAGCCGCCGCGGCCCCGCGGCTCCAGCTCCTCTTCCCGCAGCCGGTCGATGTGCGCGAGCGGCGGCCGTTCGGCGCTCAGCTCGTCGACAAAGGCGTCGACCGCGTCCGGGGGCCCCTCGACTTCGATCTCGACGCCCGAGGCCGTATTGCGCACCCAGCCTCGAAGCCCGCGGCGCGTGGCCAGGCCGTGCACGAACGGACGGAAGCCCACTCCCTGCACCACGCCTTCGACGAGGATGCGGCGGGCGGTGAGGACCGTCATGACGGCCTCCCCACCGCCGGCTCTTCCCACCACGGAGGCGGCGGCGCGCGGTCCACCGCCGGCTCGCCCGGTACGCCCCACCGCCGGAGCTCTTCGAGCACCTCGGTCTGAAGCTGAGGCAGCGCCGCCCGCACCGGCGGCGAGAAGCCCGTTCCCGGGTCAAGACGCTCGGGCTCCATGCCCCAGAGCACGACCTCGGGCGGCTCGCGACCCAGCAGCCGCGCGGCAGCCAGCAGATCCTGGACCCCGACTTGATGAGGGGAGATCTTGACGTCGAGCGCGGCGGGCACTGCCTCTCCCGCCAGCCGCGCGACTTCGCCCGGCCCGCGACCGAGCTTGACCGCATCGATGAGCAGCAGGCGCCCGACGCCCTCGAGCCGCGGCAGGAGATCCAGCCCCAAGGTTCCTCCCTCGAGGACGGTGACCTCGGGCGGAAACTCGAACCCGCGGCGGAGCGCCTCGGCCACCCAGACCCCGATCCCCTCGTCGCGCAGGAGGATGTTGCCCAGGCCCAGGACGAGGATCTTCGTCATGCCCGCCGCCGTCCGAACTTGTAGCCCGTGAAGATGCTGGTCAAGAGCCCGTTCTTCTCCTCCAGATCCATGAGCACCGCGCTGTAGACGTGGTGAACGGCGAAGCCCAGCAAAAGCCACATGATCATGTGATGAGTGAGTCGCACGGCCTGGAGACTCATCACGGAAAAGATCCAGGTGAACAGGGCCCGCCGCCAACCGCCGCCGCCTAGCGACTGGAGGGCGAAGCCGGTCAGGACCTCGACCACCATGAGGAGGATGACTACCGAGTAGGTCAAGCCCGCGAGCGGGTTGTGGCCGAGCTCCTGCGGCGGCTGCCGGCGGATGAAGGTGTAGTAGAGAAAGGTGCCGCCGAGGCCGCGGCGCCCCTCCGGCGTGAGATACGGGAAGAGCGCCCGCCACGAGGCCCACGGGTTTCCCGCGAAGGCCCAATAGAGGCGGGCCAGGAGGCTCGCCACGAACGCCCAGGCCGTGATGCGGTGGATGCCGCGCATCCAGGCCATGAGGGACACCGAGCCGCCGAAGACCGGGCTGCCGATATAGAACCCCGTCGTAGACAGCGCCAGGATCGCCAGCACCATCACCCAGTGCGTCAGCCGCACCGGGACTTCCCAGACATAGACGCGCTCGCCGTTCACGGCGCGCCCCCTACGCGACCTGGATCCGGGTGATAGGCTCGCGGACCGGGCCTATCACGTGCACCGCGCACGCCATGCACGGATCGAAGGAGTGCACCGTGCGGAGGATCTCGACCGGGCTGTTGGCGTCGGCGACCGGCGTTCCGAGCAAGGAGGCCTCATAGGGACCGCGCTGCCCCTTGGCGTCGCGCGGCGAGGCGTTCCAGGTGCTCGGCACCACGCACTGGTAGTTGACGATGGCGCCGTCCTTGATTCGCACCCAATGCCCGAGCGCGCCCCGCGGGGCCTCGTGGAAGCCCCAGCCCTGGGCCTCCTTGGGCCAGGTCGCCGGGTCCCAGCGCTCGCCGTTGTGGATCTTGAGATCGCCGCGCTTCATGTTGGCCACCAGCTGGTCGTGCCAGGCCAGGAGCTCGGCGGCCACCACCTGCGTTTCGATGGCGCGGGCGGCGATGCGCCCGAGCGTGGAGAAGAGCGCGGCGGGGCCCACGCCAAGGGCCTTGAGCGCGCCGTCCACCGCGGGCTTCACCGCCTGGTGGCCGGAGGCGTAGGCGATCAGCATCCGGCTGAGCGGGCCTACCTCCATGGGCAGCCCGTTGTAGCGCGGCGCCTTGAGCCAGCTGTACTTCTTCTCGGTCTCGAGGAACTCGTAGGGCGGCTTGGGCCCGGTGTACTTCGGGTTGGTCTCGCCCTCCCAGGGATGCTTGGCCGTTGCGTCGCCGCCGTCGTATTCGTACCAGGAATGGGTGACAGACTCCGTGATCTGCTTGTGGTCCATGGGGTGAACGCGCGAGAGATCGCGGTTGACGATCACTCCTCGCGGCAACCAGAGTCGGGCCGGATCGCCCGTGGTGTCGATCGGGTAGTCGCCGTAGGCGAGATAGTTGCCGACGCCCGCGCCGTACCCGGCCCAGTCCTTGTAGAAGGGCGCGATCGCCAGGACATCGGGCAGATAGACCTGATCGACGAACTGCTTGGCCGTGACGAGCAGCTGGCGCTGTAGCGCCAGCTTATCGGCATTGAGCGCGGCCGCGCTGTTGGGATCCAGCGGGATCGCCATCCCGCCCACGAGGTAGGTCTGGGGGTGCGGGTTCTTCGACCCGAGGATCGCGTGGATCTTGATCACCTCACGCTGCCAGTCGAGGGCCTCCAGGTAGTGGGCCACCGCCATGAGGTTGGCGGCCGGCGGCAGCTTGTAGGCGGGATGCC
>Ga0209640_10006536_pt1 | contig 10209 bp, 10 predicted proteins | sample RifCSP10_1_FD_184018 | JGI IMG/M metagenome (GOLD analysis project Ga0209640, IMG submission 184018) | Soil microbial communities from Rifle, Colorado - Rifle CSP2_sed 10_1 (SPAdes) (version 2) | ecosystem: Environmental > Terrestrial > Deep subsurface > Rock core/Sediment | place: Rifle... | reverse complement strand
GCGGCGGCGCTTGGCGGCCTCAAAGGCCCGATCATGAAGGTGGCGCAGCTGCTCGCCACCATCCCCGAGGCGCTGCCTGCGGAATACGCCGCCGAGCTTGGGCAGCTCCAGAGCCAGGCCCCGCCCATGGGCTGGCCCTTCGTGCGGCGGCGCATGGCGGCCGAGCTTGGGCCCGATTGGGAGGCGAAATTCGCCATGTTCGAGCATGAGGCGGCGGCCTCGGCCTCGCTCGGCCAGGTGCACCGGGCCAAGAGCCATGACGGGCGGGCACTCGCCGCCAAGCTGCAATATCCCGACATGCAGTCCGCCGTCGAAGCTGATCTCGCCCAGCTCTCCGTCCTTTTCTCCATCCACGCCCGCATGCAGCCGGCGATCGAGACCTCCGAGATGCTGAAGGAGATCGCGGCGCGTTTGCGCGAGGAGCTCGACTACGATCTCGAAGCCCGCCACATGCGGCTCTACGGCCTCATCTTCAAGGACGATCCGCTCATCCGCGTGCCTGAGATCGTTCTTCCGCTTTCCACCAAGCGGCTGCTGACCATGACCTGGCTCGAAGGCCGCAGGCTCCTCGATTACACGAGCCGGCCGCTCGAGGAGCGCAACCGGATCGCGCGCGCCATGTTCCGCGCCTGGTGGTACCCGTTCAGCCAATACGGCGTGATCCACGGCGATCCCCATCTCGGCAATTACACCGTGTTCCAGGACAGCGAGGGCAGGGCGGCCGGGATCAATCTGCTCGACTATGGCTGCATGCGCACCTTCGCCCCGAAATTCATTCAAGGCGTGGTCGATCTCTATCACGGGCTCCTTAGGAACGACCGCGCGCTCATCGTTCACGCCTATGAGACTTGGGGCTTCGGCGGGCTCTCCAACGAGCTGATCGACATCCTCAATATCTGGGCGAACTTCATCTACGGCCCGATGCTCGAGGACCGGGTGCGCACCATCGCCGAGCAGGTGAGCCCGGGCATGTATGGGCGGCGCGAGGCGTTCAAGGTGCATCAAGGCTTGCAGGAGAAAGGGCCGGTCAAGGTGCCACGCGAATTCGTGTTCATGGACCGGGCGGCGATCGGGCTTGGCGGGGTGTTCCTGCACCTCAACGCCGAGCTCAACTATCACCGCCTGTTCAACGACACCATCGCCGGCGCCGATCTCGCCGATGTAGCGGAGCGCCAGCGCGACGCCTTCGCCGAGGCGGGCGTCCCGCTGCCTGAGGGGTCCGTTTGAATTGGACTCACGAACCACTTCGTCATCGCGATCCTTCTTCGTCATGGCGGGGCTTGTCCCGGCCATCCATGATGCATCTCGACACTCTCTAAACTCCGCATCGCTGCACCGCCCTATTGGATGCCCGGAACAAGTCCGGGCATGACGAGTGAAGCGAAGGCGAGCGAACGCATCGCCGCGGCACGGGTGAGGCGTCCGGCTTTTCCTCTGTTTCCCTCGAGTTGAGGGGGGTGGCGCGCCGAAAAGCGCAAACCTATGGCTCGTGCCTTGCGGCACGCGGGCGCCTCTCGGCGCGCCAGTCGCGGCGATTTAGCGGACGGCCGGGCCGCGCTTTCGCCGTAAGTGCCCCGCTTCCCGTTTTTAGCCTCCAAAGGAGGGGTCCGGGTCGCGTTTGGAATAGACCTTACGGTCGTCAGCCAGCTCCTGGCAGGACCTCATCTTGGGTCCGGGCGGAGCCCCGGCGCCGCCCGAGTGACTTGGTTGCGAGCCAAGCCCCGCGGGGCACCGCACCTCGTCCCGCCAACGCGCGCCTCGCGAGAGCGCCCCTCAAGCGAACGAGGTGAGTGCAGTGTAAGGGAGGTTTGGAGCGCGGGGATAAGTTCGACTCGCCATCACCGGCTGTCGATCACGTTCTCGGGGGCATGCTCCGGCAATCCAGTCCACTGGTGCTTGCGCGCGGCGAGGATGCGATCGCCCCCTAATTGGTCGGTGCACACTCGCCGGTCCATGGCAGGATACGGCAGACCGGCACGCAGTCGACAGCATTCCACGGACAGGTGCAGACCCGGTCGAACGCGACACAAGGCGTTGCCGCCCGCGCTTGAGCCTCAATCGAAACAACGAGTGCCGTCGCCGCGACGGCGAGGAGCGCAGACAAGACCAACGTGCGCATGGCTGAAATCCTTGCTGCTCACTCGGCAGAAAGGGGGGAGCCCAAGGCGTCGTCTTTGCGAACTACCCTAGGGCTCCCCATGCTTCTAGTCGCCGAGCCGATATGGAGCGGGGATCCCGCTTCCCGCGCTCACAGACGGATGGGGAAGGTTCGGATTTTGGAAGCGACCCGGGTAGAACGGGCTATCGGGACCGGCCAGGGCTAGTCCACCGAATGCAGCGGTGCCGACCACCACGGTGACGACGACAGCGACGGCTTTTGCGATGTTGGTCATTGCCTTGTCTCCTTGTAGACTACCGACCATTCGGTAGCCTCTCTACCTAACGATAGGTACGCCAGGAGTCAAGCAAAAAATATGTTGGAAGTAGGCCATTGACTTCGCGCCTTACCTACCGTAAGGTAGGCGCTATGGATACTAGGGAAAAAATCCTAAACTCGGCTCAGCGGCTCATCCAGACGCGGAGCTTCCACGGCTTCAGCTTCCAGGACATTGCCAACGAGGTCGGCATCCGCAAAGCGAGCCTCTATCACTATTTCGACTCCAAGGACGCGGTTGCCGTTGCCGTGCTCGATCACGCCACTGACTGGGTAAACGCGCGAATGGAGAAGACTGAGGGACGAGAACCGATTGACCGCCTCGAAGCCTATTTTGACATGTTCCGCGTCATTCACGGCAAGGCCGAGCGCATGTGTCCCGGCGGCTCGTTCGGTGCCGTATTCGGTGCCGTCTCCTCTCCGTTGCAGCGGGCGTTGCACCGCTTCTCCCAGATGCACCTCGATTGGCTTGAGAGCATTGTCCGCGAGGGTGTGGAGCAAGGCCAGTTCGCCATCGGCGACCAGCGGCCGCGTGACGTCGCCGTACAGATCCTGGCCGGCGTTCAGGGCGCTCTGTTGATGGGGCGCCTAACCTCTGATCCACATGTCATCGATTCGGTCGCCGCCGAACTCAGGAGCTATTTGGGCTCTGCGCCCAAAGGCACACGTCGAACATCCCAAACGACTACTGGAGCGATTGGCTAACAGGACGAGGTCTCATCCGGCGCATTAGTGATGGGGGTCAAATGTCCCAGTCCACACCACGCCTCATAACGTTCGCCGCCTCTCACTTCTGCGAGAAAGCCCGATGGGCGCTGGATTGGCATGGCATCGCCTATGACGAAATCGGTTGGCCGCCAGGTTTGCATCTCATCTTGGCCAAGTGCTGCGGCGCGAAGCAGAGGACCGTTCCTATTGTCCTGGACGGAACCGATGTCATTCAGGGAAGCGGCGCCATCATCGACTGGGCGGAGAGCAAGGCCCAAGACCGCGGGCGAAGCCTCAATCCAAAAGCCGCCCTCGACGAGGCTAAGGAGGTCGAACGGCGTGCCGATGAGGTGATCGCCGTTAATGTGCGCCGCCTGGCCTTTGCCGAGCTGCTGCCGGGCCACGCGCATCTCGTCAAATCGGCGCTCTTCTATCGAGCCTCGGGTTGGCGTCGCCAGGCCGGCAACGTGATGTGGCCGGTGGCGTGGCGCATCCTCATGCGGATGTACGATATCAGGCCCGGAGCCGCAGCCGAGAGCCGATCCAAGCTCGAAGCGGAACTCGACTGGCTTGATGGCAAGCTCGCCGACGGCCGGACCTATCTCGTCGGAGACCGGTTCAGCCGGGCCGATCTCGCGGTGGCGAGCCTGCTTGCCAATTTTGCCAGGCCCAAGGAACTGCCGGCGCACCATGGCATGAAGGGCCCCGATGCTCTCGCCGCCGATGTCAACCGCTGGAGCGAGCGGCCGGTGATGCGCTGGGTCATCGCACAGTACCGCGCTCATCGAGCTCCAATGACAGTCTAGCTGGCGACTACCGGGGTTGCGGGTAGCCCATGACTCCTAAGCCGCTTGGTGGGTGCGGCCTTCGCGCTCAATGCGCGAGATTTCCGGCTGTAAATGCCCATCGCGTAAAGCACCGACTCCATAGCCAAGCGCTATTGGGCAAACGCGCTCCTCAGGCCCACCTATCTGATGTTCGAACGGCACCCTTGGCCAGCCGGCCGAACCTCAGATCAACCGGCCAAACCTAAAGGAGAATACCGATGAAGAAGATCATGCTCGCCGTCGCCCTGATCGTCGCCTCCGCCGCGCCCGTCATGGCCGAAGGTTTCCCGAACGCCTACCAGACCCAGCGCTAACCGACACGCTCACAGGAGATACAACCATGAAGAAGATCATGCTCGCCGTTGCCCTGATCGTCGCCTCTGCCGCGCCCGTCATGGCCGAAGGTTTCCCGAACGTCTACATGACCCGCTAGTTTGCTGCGGGTCATAGGAGGCGATGGTCGCTATGACCAGCAATCTCTTCCCCCTTCCCTATTGGGCACCCGCTTTGCAGCGGGTGCCCATTCCGCTCCAGGTGCTGAACGAGGCCTATCTTCGCGGGGAGCGTGCGCGTGACTGCGCTGAAGGATTGCGCCCCCTCACCATTCTCCCGTCATTCCGGCGCAAGCCGGAATCCAGCTGCGCGAAGCGCAAATGAAGGACCTGGACCCCGGCTTTCGCCGGGGTGACGCAGTGCGCGCTTGGCCTCCGCTTTAGCGGCCCAGCAGTTTCTTCTGCTGATCCACGTATTCTTGCGAGGTATCGCCCGCCGCAATCAGCGCGTCCACGCAGGCTTTGGAGAGTTTGGGACCGTTCTGCTTGAAGCATATGTCGAGCAGCTCGGAGCCGATCGCATATTGACTGCAAAAATTGTGGTAGTCCCACTGGCAATCCTGTTGCACGGCGGGCGTGATGGTGACGGACTCCGCTTGCGCCGCGCCGGCGAAGCCGAGGACCACAGCAAAGGCGATCAATCGTTTTGCGGTATGGAAACTCATCGACACGTCCCTCCCTTGTGAATCTCGGCCAGCCCTACCATTCTCCCTCCCCCTGCAAGGGGGAGGGATAAAGTCCGCTAATTACATCCCCATGGCGGCGGCCTTGTTGAGCAGCGCCTCGGCCTGGCGGATCGAGGCGATGTCGATCAGGCGCCCATCTAGCGACACCGCGCCCTTCCCTTCCTTAGCCGCCTGTTTCATGGCCTCGACGATGCGCTTGGCCTTGGTCACCTCGGCCTCCGACGGCGTGAACACCTTGTTGGCCAGCTCGACCTGGGAGGGATGGATCGCCCATTTGCCCTCGAAGCCGAGCACGGCGGCGCGCTTGGCCGCGGCCGTGTAGCCGTCGGGGTCGGAGAAATCGCCGAACGGCCCGTCGATCGGGCGAAGCCCGTAGGCGCGGCAGGCGACCATCATGCGCGACAGCGCGTAGTGCCAGGGGTCGTTCCAGTAATAGGTTCTGGTCCCGCTCTCGTCCTTGTCGGAGAGGATGCCATAGTCCGGGTGCGGCGCGCCGATGCCCATGGTGCGGGCGCGGGTGGAGGCGGCGTAGTCGGCGACGCCGAAGCTCATGGCCTCGACCCGCTTCGAGCTTTGCGCGATGGCCTCGACATTGGCCATGCCGAGCGCCGTCTCGATCAGGAGCTCGAAGCCGATCTTCTTGTCGCGCTTCTTATATTGCTCGATCTGGGTGACCAGCATGTCGATGGCGTAGACGTCCTGCGGCACGCCGGTCTTGGGGATGAGGATCATGTCGAGCCGCGGGCAGTTCTCCACCACGTCGACCACGTCGCGATAGGCGTAATGGGTGTCGAGGCCGTTGATGCGGATCATCATGGTCTTCGAGCCCCAGTCGATCTCGTTGAGGCCTTGGACGATGTTCTTGCGCGCCTGCTCCTTGTCGTCGGGCGCCACGGCGTCCTCGAGATCGAGGAAGATAATGTCGGCGGCGCCTTTGGCCGCCTTCTCGAACAGAGAGGGGTTCGACCCCGGCACGGCAAGTTCTGAGCGGTGGAGACGCGGGGTCGCCTGTTGGATCAGGGTGAAGCTCATTTGATAGTCCCTCCTGGTTTAGCCTGTGGCGCCGAGACCGGCGGCAACGGTGTTGATGGATAGCAGCAATGCGGATTTGTAAGCCTCGCGCTCGGCCTCGGTCTGCGCGCCCCGGAAGCGGCGCAACAGCTCGACCTGCATGCGATTGACCTCGTTGACGGTGGGGAGCCGCGAGGCGAGGCTTGCACGAAATTGCGGGAAGCGGTCGCCGATCTCGCTGGCGCCGCTCACTTTCAGCACCATGTCGCGGGTCAGGTTAAGCTCCTGCTCGATCATGGCGAAGATCATCTCGCGCACGCCCTCGTCCTCGACGAGACTCGCATAGTCGCGGGCGATATCGAGATCGACCAGAAGCAGCGTCTTCTCCACCTCGTCGATGATGAGGCGGAACAGGCGCGAATCCCGGAACAAATGGGGCAGCAGCGCCTCGCCCTGCTGGCCGCGCACCTGGAGCAGGCTGTGCAGAGCGCTGCCCACGCCGTACCAGCCGGTGATGATGTGGCGGTTCTGCGCCCAGGCGAACACCCAGGGGATGGCACGCAGGTCGCTAAGCGACCGCGCGCCGAATCTGCGCGCCGGGCGGGAGCCGATATTGAGCAGGGAGATCTCCTCGAGCGGGCTCGCCGCCTGGAAATACTGGACGAGGCCGGGATGGGAGACGAGGCCGGTATAGGCGGCGCGGCTGGCGCCGGACAGCGCCTCCAATATGTCGTCGAACTCGCGCTTCGGCTTAAGCGCCTCCTCGCGCTCGGATTTCAGCGCATGCTCGAACACGCTCGCGGCGAGCAGCTCCATCTGATAGAGCGCGGTACCCTTATTGGCATATTTATAGGACACCACCTCGCCCTGCTCGGTGACGCGGAAGCGCCCCCTGATCGAGCCGGCAGGCTGGGCGGCGATGGCGCGGCCGGTGGGCGCGCCGCCTCTTGAGACCGAGCCGCCGCGCCCGTGGAAGAAGGCGATGGCCGTGCCGGTCTCGGCGCCGACGCGTGTCAGCCGCGACTGCGCCTTGGCCAGCTCCCAGTTGGAGGCGACGAAACCGCCGTCCTTGTTGGAATCCGAATAGCCGATCATCACCTCCTGCACGTTGCCCTGCCAGTGGGTGCTGCGGCGGATGAGCGGCACGGACAGGGCCTCGCGCATGATGTTGGGCGCGGCGCGGAGATCGTCGATGGTCTCGAACAGGGGCACGATGGGAAGGGCGCAAATCTCCGTGCCGGCGGCATCGAGAAAGGCGCCGCCCTCCTTGGCCAAGAGATAAGCGCCGAGAATGTCGTCGACCGAGCGGGTCATAGAGAGGATGAACGAGCCGAAGGCGTCGCGGTCGAGCCCGCGCCTGGTCTCGGCGGCCTGGCCGAACATGTCGATCAGCTCGGACGCCTCGGCGGGAAGCTCGGGGATCAGCCTTGGCCCTGTGAGAGGCCGCGCCAGCTCGCGGAACAGCCACACCCGCCACTCGCGGCTCCCGATCTCCGGCGGGGTGTCGTCGCTATGGCCGGCGGTCGCCCACCACAGCGCCTGAAGCGCGACGGTGGTCTTGGTGGTGTTCTCGCGGAGATCGAGTCGCACGGTCGAGAAGCGGAAGATCTCGACGGCGCGGCGCACCGGCTTGACCAGATTGGCGGCGAGCGACGGGCTGTTCGCCTCTTGCAGCGCGCTCTCGATCACGCGCAGATCGAGGATCAGCTCGTCGGCATTGGCGTAAGCAGCGCCTGGGCCGCCGATGTCTAGCCCCTCGACGCGGGCGATGGTGGCGTCGAGCTTGCGCAGCACGATCGAGAGATATTGGCGATAAGGCTCGCCGGGATTGCGCGCCTTGATCTGGTCAGCCTCGCCACTTCCCGCGAGCGCATGCTCAAGCTCAGGGCGGAAGCCAGGCGGAACGGGCAGCGCGCGCTCGGTGATGGACAGCGCTTGGGCCAAGCTCACGATGCGCTCGCGGTAATGGCGCAGCGCGGCGAGCGCGTTCTGCCGCAAGGTCCAGCCGGTGACGGAAGTGGTGACGGACGGATTGCCGTCGCGGTCGCCGCCGATCCACGAGCCGAACTGGAAGAAGGGCGGAAGCTCGAAGTGCTTTCCCGGATAATAGCGCTCGAGCGCGCCATCGACGAGGGCGAGCATCTCGGGCGCCTTGTCGAACAGGCTCTCGTCGAAGAAGTGAAGCCCGCGGGAAACCTCGTGCTGCACGGTCGGCTTCTCCAGATGCAGCTCGCCGGTCATCCACACGAGCTCGATCTGATCGCGCAGATCGTCGATGAGGGCGGTGCGCTCCCGTGTCGTCCAGCGCGGCATCTCCAGCTCGCGCAAGAGGAGATAGATGCGGCGGTATTTCTCCAGCACGGTGACGCGCTTCGACTCGGTCGGGTGGGCGGTGATCACCGGCCTGATGCGCAAGCCGGAGAGCAGCGTCTGGATTTCCTGGGGGGGAACACCGTCCTCCACCGCCTCGGCGAGCACATGGGCGAAGGTGCCGCGCAAAGCTTCGCGCCCGCGCGTCCGCTCGATCTGGCGGCGGCGGCGCATGGCGGCGTTCTGCTCGGCGATGGCGAGAAGCTGGAACAAGATGCCTTGTGCCTGAAGCGCCCGGGCCATCAGCTCAGGGGTGAAGCCGGAGATATTGGCGCCGCCGAGAAGCACGGGCTCGATCTCGGGCTGGTGGCGGCGCACCACTTCGAGGAGAAGCCGGAACAGGAGATCGGCCGCCTCCGTGGCTGAGGTGCCGCTAATGACCGCCCCCGGCGGCTCGGTCTCTAGACGCGAAGGTTTGAGCTCCTCGTTCATGGCAACGCAAGACACTCCCGGCCCCAATGGCCGGCTTGGCAGGGGGTGTGCCGGGCGCTGGGGCGCCCGCTCGTTCGCTCTCCTTAGAACAAAATCAGCCTGAATAATATCGCTGCCGTCCAAGCTCCCCCTCACCCTTCCTAACTTCATACCTCCCCCTTGCGGGGAGGTCGGCGCGCAAAGCGCACCGGGTGGGGGGAATGATCCCGTCCGCGCGCTCACCCCACCCGGCTCATCCGGCCGATGGCCGGCTGAGCCACCCTCCCCATCAAGGGGAGGGATGGGAGCAAGCGGACTCGTCGGCGACGCGCCCGCGCTTCCGATCACGCGCTGGCCCGGCGCTCCGGGCGGGACGCCAGCACGCCGGCCACGGTCGAGCCGAACTCGCTCGGATTGGGCGCAACCGTGAGCCCGCAGGAGCGCATGATCTCGGCCTTCTCCGCGGCGCTGTCGCCGACCGCCGAGATGATGGCGCCGGCATGGCCCATGCGCCGTCCCTTGGGCGCGGTGAGGCCAGCGACGAAACCGATCACCGGCTTCGACATGTGGTCCTTGATCCAGGCCGAGGCCTCGGCTTCCTGAGGGCCACCGATCTCGCCGATCATCAGCACGGCCTCGGTCTCGGGATCCTCCTCGAACAGAGCGAGGTGATCCAGGAAGGACGAGCCGTTGATCGGATCGCCGCCGATACCGACGGAGGTCGAGATGCCGACGCCCTTGGCCTTCATCTGCGAGGCGGCCTCATAGCCGAGCGTGCCCGAACGCGAGATGACGCCCACCTTGCCTTGCAAATAAATGTGCCCCGGCATGATGCCGAGCATGGCCTTGCCCGGGCTGATGATGCCGGCGCAGTTCGGCCCAACCAGCATCGGGCGCCGGTCTTTGGGATAGCGCATCAAATAACGCTTCACCCGCATCATGTCCTGCGCGGGAATGCCGTCGGTGATGGAGCAGATCAGCCTGACGCCGGCGTCGGCCGCCTCCATGATGGCGTCGGCGCAAAAGGCCGGAGCCACGAAGGTGATTGACGTGGTGCCACCGGTCGCCTTCACCGCCTCCTTCACGGTGTTGAACACCGGCCGGTCGAGATGCGTGCCGCCGCCTTTACCCGGGGTCACGCCGCCGACCACGTTGGTGCCGTAGGCGATCATCTCCTTCGCATGGAAGGTGCCCTTGTCGCCGGTCATGCCTTGCACGAGGACCGGCGTGGTTTCATCGATCAGAATGCTCATGACGTTTCTCTCCCGATGACGCTCAAGCCGCGGCGCGCGGCGACCCTTGGCATGCTGCCACGGCCTTCTCGGCCGCTTCGGCCAAAGTATCGGCGGTGATCAACTTGAGCCCGCTCTCTGCCAGAATCTTCTGTCCTTCCTCCACATTGGTGCCGGCGAGCCGCACCACCAGCGGCA
>Ga0209640_10006535_pt1 | contig 10210 bp, 11 predicted proteins | sample RifCSP10_1_FD_184018 | JGI IMG/M metagenome (GOLD analysis project Ga0209640, IMG submission 184018) | Soil microbial communities from Rifle, Colorado - Rifle CSP2_sed 10_1 (SPAdes) (version 2) | ecosystem: Environmental > Terrestrial > Deep subsurface > Rock core/Sediment | place: Rifle... | reverse complement strand
GCCCAGGCCATGGAGCTCGCGCGAGTTCTCGAACGTGAAGATGAGCGCGACCAGGAGCGACGCGGCGGCCAGGATGGCTCGGAAGGCGATGGCCAGGGGATCGACGACCAGCATGCCGGAGAAGACCACGCTGGACGGGGCCTGGGCCTGCAGTTGGATGCAGAAGACGAAGGCGGCCGCGAGGGAGGCCACGGTGAGGAGCCGACTCATGCCGTCCCGTGCCTTCGCTCCCGAGGAGTCGACCAGGACCACGAGCAGGAGGCCGATCGTCAAGGCCAGCTCCGGCCAGAGGAGGCTCACGTCCTTCCAGACCTGTTGCATCTATCCCTTGAGGATGTCCGCTTCGTCGAGGTTGGGGCTCCGGCGCAGGCGGTAGAGGGTGAGGACGATGGCGAGGCCCACCGCCACCTCGGCCGCGGCGATGACGATCACGAAGACCGCGAAGAGCTGGCCCTGGAGCCCGCCCGGCCCGAAGCGCGAGAAGGCCACGAGGTTGACGTTCGCCGAGTTCAGGATGAGCTCGATGCTCATGAGCACGTTCACCGCGTTCCGCCGCGTGAGCACGCCCAGGATGCCCAGCGAGAAGAGCGCGGCTGACACCACGAGGTAGTGCGGGAGGGTGATCATGCGATCTTCTTCCGCCGCACGATCATGGCCGCTCCGATCAAGGCCACGAGCAGCAGGATGGAGGCGGCCCAGAACGGCATCAGGTACTGGCCCAGGAAGAGGTCGCCGATCTCCTCGGTGGTGGCGGAGGGAGCACGGCCTGCGCCCGCGGCCCAGGGCGTCCGCAGCGCGGTCAGGGTGAGGATCCCGAAGGCGCCGGCGGCCACGATCAGGCCCGGGAGGAACTGCGTGACCTCGCTCCGCAGGTCGAGGTCGTAGATCTTGTGGGTGAGCATCACGCCGAAGAGCAGCAGGACCAGGATCCCGCCCACGTAGATGAGGAGCTGGGTGGCGGCCAGGAAGTCGGCCCCGAGCATCAGGTAGAGCCCGGCCACGCCGAAGAACGTGAAGAGCAACGCGAAGGCGCTGTAGATCAGGCTGCGGGCGAAGACCACGACCGCCGCCGAGCCGACCGTGACCGCGGCGAAGATCCAGAAGATGACGGCGGTGGGGCTCATGCCGTCAGGCTCCCGCCGGGCTCGGCGGCGGCGTCCCCCCGGCCGGGGCGGCCGGAGTCGCGGGCGCAGGCGGGGTCTCAGGGGCCGGAGGTGTCGAAGGCGCCGCCGGAGGAGGAGCGGCGCCCGCGGGAGGCGCCGTCGCGGCCGCCGCCTTCTTCTTCGGGTCCTCGGTGATGAACTTAGCGTTCTTCTTGGCGAAGCGGTAGAGGTGCTGGGTCAGGTCGGTGGAGGCGAACTCGTACTCGGGCGTCATGTAGATGCAGTTCGTGGGGCAGGGGTAGGTGCAGAGGTTGCAGTAGCAGCAGAGCGACATGTCGATGTCGAAGACGTGGACGTCGAGCTTGATGCCCTGCCCGTTGGCCGCGAAGATCGGCGTCGCCTTCGGATCCCGCTTCTCGGCCTTGATGTAGATGCACTGCACCGGGCAGGCCCGCGCGCACTGCCCGCAGCCGATGCAGTCTTCGTACTTCATGAAGAGGCGCATGCGGCTCTTGGGCGGCAGCGACCAGCGCTCCTCGGGGTAGTGGAGGGTGACCTTCTTCACGAAGAGGTGCCGCCAGGTGATCTTCATCCCCACGAGGACGGTGTAGAAGCCCATCCAGAGGTCGGAGAGCCAGGTCTTCATCGGACGACCTTCGCTGCGGGCATCATGACGCCGCCAGCTCCTGCGGCCGGCGGCGGCTCCAGCGGACGGCCCGGAAGATGCCGACGACGAGGTAGGCCACGACGGCCACGGTCAGCGGCCAGCCGAAGTAGCGGTCCCAGGGGAAACCGAGGGAGGTGGGCTTCCACAGCACGAGGCCGCTCACCACCACGACGAGGCCCAAGGAGATCGGCAGCAGCACCTTCCAGGCCACGTGCATGAGTTGGTCGACACGCAGCCGGGGCAGCGTCCAGCGCAGCCACATCATCACGAACATCAAGGTCCAGGCCTTGAAGGTGAGCCAGAACCAGCCCAGGGGGATGGGCCCGAGGACCTGGAGCGATTCGTGGGGAGCGAGGTACCCGCCGAAGAAGAGGACCGAGGTGACGGCCGAGATCACGAACATCTCGGTGTACTCGGCCATGAAGAACATCGCGAAGAAGAACCCGCTGTACTCCGTGTGGAAGCCGGCCACGAGCTCGCTCTCCGCCTCGGGAATGTCGAAGGGCGCCCGGTTGCACTCGGCCATGCCGGCCGTGAAGAAGACGAGGAAGGCCACGATGTTCAAGGGAAAATACCGGAACACGAACCAGTTCTGCAGCCCGCCGAGCTGGGCGGTGGTGATGTCCTGGAGCGAGAGGCTGCCCACGAGGATCACCATCGCGACGAGCACCATCACCGCGGGGATCTCGTAGGAGACGATCTGGGCCGCCGAGCGCATCGCCCCGTAGAGCGCGTACTTGTTGTTCGAGGCCCAGCCCGCCATGATGAGCCCCACCGTGGCGAGGCTCGCCACCGCCGATACGTAGAAGACCCCCACGTTCAGGTCCGCAGCCTGCAGGCGCCCTCCCCAGGGCACGACCAGAAACGGCATGAACGCGCCGACGTTGACGAGGCACGGCGCCAGAACGAAGAGGAACTTGTCGACGCCCGCGGGGAAGATCGCCTCCTTGAAGAGGAGCTTCACCGCGTCGGCCACGGTCTGGAGCATGCCGTGGGGTCCGACCCGCTTGGGGCCGATGCGGTCCTGGAAGAAGCCCGCGAGCTTGGTCTCGGCGTACACGTAGATGAGGCAGGCCATGGCCCCGAACATGAGGATCACGAGGCAGGGGATGGCCACGGCCAGGACCACGACCAGCCACGGGGGTCCCCCGAGGCCCGCGTCCTTCAAGAGGCCGGCGACGAAGTCCATGTCAGTGAGCAGCCGGGGTAATGCAGCCGTCCCCGAGCAACGGGCTGCGAGCGTCGCGGGATTGCTTCATCGGTCGATTTCTCCGAGCACCACGTCCATCGACCCGATCAGCGCAATGATGTCCGCGATGTACATGCCCTTGGCCAGCACGTGGAAGACGCTCATGGCGGTGAAGCAGGGGCTCTTGACCTTCACCCGGTAGGGGTTCACACCGGTCCCGTCGGCCACGATGTAGTAGCCGAGCTGGCCGCGCGGGGCCTCGCTCCGGAAATACACCTCCCCCTTGGGCGGCTTCACGCGCTTCGGGACCTTCTCGTGGACGTCGGTCTTCTCCATCCGCTCGAGCGCGTCGAGCGCCTGGTGGATGATCTTCGAGCTTTCCGCAAGCTCGACGCAGCGGACCCAGTTGCGGTCGAAGCACGAGCCCACCGGGCCGAACTGCCCCTTGCCCACGGGCACGTCGAACTGGAACCGCTCGTAGCCGCAGTAGGGCTGGTCCTTGCGGATGTCCCGGGCAAGGCCGCTGCCCCGGAGGTTCGGGCCCGTGAGGTCGTAGGAGATCGCCAGATCCACGGGGATGACCCCGACCTCGGCCGTCCTCTTGATGAAGATCTTGTTGGTGATGAGGAGGTCCAGCAGCTCGGGGACGGTGATCGCGTCGTACTCGCGCAGGAACTGGCGGCAGGCCCTCAAGAAGCCGTCGGGGAGGTCGTGGGAGACCCCGCCCACCCAGTTGTAGTTGTAGAGGAGGCGCGCCCCGCAGGTCCACTCGAAGAGATCGAGGATCTTCTCGCGATCGCGCAGGCAGTGGAGGAAGGGAGTGAAGGCCCCGAGGTCCATGCCGTAGGTGCCGACGGCCACGAAGTGCGAGGCGATCCGCTGCAGCTCCGCCATGATCACGCGGACGGTCTGGACGTAGGGGCTCACCTCGATGCCCATGAGCTTCTCCACGGCGAGGGCGTAGCCGAGGGAGTTGCCCATGGAGGCGACGTAGTCCAGCCGGTCGGTGTAGGGGATGACGCCCGGGTAGTCGACGTTCTCGGCGTGCTTCTCGAAGCAGCGGTGGAGGTAGCCGATGTGGGGCCGGGCCGCCTTCACCACCTCGCCGTCGGTCTTGAGCTCGAAGCGCAGCACCCCGTGAGTGGCGGGGTGCTGGGGGCCCATGTTGAGGACCATCTCTTCGCTATCGACGTCGACCCGCCAGTCCGCGGCGCCACTGTCGAGCTTCAGGGCGGTGGCCATGGCTTACGCGGGTTCCTCGACGTGGGCGTTCGGAGGAGTGAAGTCGAAGGGGCCGACCCCGATCTTCTCCCCCCCCATGGCCCGCTCGGCCATCTGGGCCGTGGGCTTCACGTGCATGCCGTTGTAGAACTCGGGGTCCTGCCAGTCCTTCCGCAGCGGATGCCCGACCCAGTCGTCGGGCAGCAGCATGCGCCGCAGGTCGCTATGGCCGGTGAAGGCGATGCCGAACATGTCGTAGGCCTCGCGCTCGTGCCAGTTGGCGACGCCCCAGAGGTTCTCCAGCGAGGCCACGGCCGGGTTCTCCCGGGGAAGGTGCACCTTGAGGGCGAAGGTGTGGCCGTGCTCATAGGAGAGGAGCTGGTACACGACCTCGAAGCGCGGCGGCGTCTCCTTCGGGTAGTCGGCGCCCGCCAGGCACATGAGGTTGTCGAAGGCGAGGTCGGGATCGGACTTGCAGAACTCCGCGACGTCGACGATGGCTTCCGTGGCCACCACGGCGAAGGGGCTCGCGGTCTCCAGGTTCGCGCCGGTGATCTTCTCGCCGAAGCGTCCGGTCAGCCGCTCGTGGATGGCCTTGGCGTCCACTGGCTATTCCCGTGCCCTCGGCCGCGCGCTCATGCTACTAGGCATCCGTGCCCATCACCGCACCGGCCAGGCTGCCCAGGGTGTCGCCCTTGCGGCGCAGCACTCGGTCTTCCTGGATCTTCTCCTGGAGCTTCATGATCCCGTAGAGGAGGGCCTCGGGACGGGGCGGGCAGCCCGGGACGTACACGTCCACCGGCACCACCTCGTCGACGCCCTTGAGGACGTGGTAGCCGTATTTCCAGTAGGGGCCGCCGTTGTTCGCGCAGGAGCCCATGGAGATGACGTACTTGGGCTCGGGCATCTGCTCGTAGAGCCGCTTCAGGCGCGTGGCCATCTTCAGGGTCACGGTGCCGGCCACGATCATGAGGTCGCTCTGGCGGGGCGTTCCGCGGGGGATGAGGCCGAAGCGGTTCCAGTCGTAGCGGGTGCCGCCGGTCGCCATCATCTCAATGGCGCAGCAAGCGAGGCCGAAGGTCATGGGCCAGATGCTCGACTTGCGCGCCCAGTTGACGAGGTTGTCGACGGTGGTGACGACGACGTTGTCGCCGAACTTGTTCTGGATCGGTCCCGTGATCGCGGTCATCGTTCTAGCCTCGATCCTCGGCCCGCACCCACTCGAGGTCGCCCTTGCGCCACACGTAGACGAGAGCCACGGCCAGGATCAGGATGAAGACGAGCCCTTCGGTGAAGGCGACCATCCCGAGCTTGCGGAAGACGACGGCCCAGGGCAGCAGGAAGACCGCCTCCACGTCGAACACGATGAAGATGAGGGCGAAGACGTAGAAGCGGATGTTGAACTGGATCCAGGGGGAGCCCTGGGGGTTCTCTCCGCACTCGTAAGTGGTGAGCTTCTCCTCGCTGAAGCGCGAGGGCCGGATCAGCCACCAGAAAGCCAGGTTGAAGGCCAGGAAGCCAATGATCACGACCAGGAAGGTCAGGATCCCGGAATGCGCGGCGAGGAAGTCACTGGTCGGTCCCGTGGTCATGGATCTCCCGTGAGGCCGAGCTCAAGAGTCGCGCGGACTCTATCAAAGGGTCAGGGAGCAAGTAAAGAAGCGGCGGCGGGGAGACTCAGCTCGACGGGCTCCCCTTCAGGCAAGAGCGCTTGCTCGCCGCGCCACGAGAAGAAGCTCGGTCCCGGCACGTCGTTCTCCGCGAGAAGGAAGAGGGCGTTGACGCGCGTCAAGACGGCGCGGCCCGAGCCCTTGGCGAGCGGGGGCTCTCCCTTGCCCGCGTTCCTCGTCCAGGCGCGGAAGCGGAGCCCGACCACGTCGCCGGCGGTCGTCCGCGGCGGCAGGGCCACAGCCCCGCGGAAGCAGCCGTTGGGAAACTCCGTGGGCCGGCGGGCGATGCGGAAGGACGGCAAGCCGCCGTCCGCGTCGAACCAGCGCGTCGCGTCCTTTGCTCGCACCGCCAGAGAGAACGAAACGGTCGTGTCCCTCGATTCCGCGCAGGCCTCGAGGGTGGCGAAGCGGCGCGGATCGGGGACCTTCTTGGATCCCGGCCGCGCGTGCTCGTCGACCCGCCCCTCGCGCCGCACCTCCCGGGCGCTGACCGCATACGTCCAAGGCGCGGCGTCCATGACGGCCTCTCGCGACCGGTCGCGAAGGTCGAAGGCCATCGGCGCCGGCGCCAGGCGCAGCGTCGCCTTTCCCCGATCGCGGACCATGTTGTTGTCGGTCGCGACGTAGAGCACGGGATGGTCGTCTTCGTGAGCGCCCGTGAAGGGCAGCAGGCGATGCTCGGGGCCCTGGTATTGCTCTCCGACCATCCTCCCCGCCGCGTCGAGATCCACGCCGTAGACGAACTCGATGTCGGTCAGGCGGCCCCAGGTCGCCATCAGACGATCGGGCGGAGTGCCGCCGTCTTCGTTGCTGAACACGACCGAGTACCGGAGGCGCGTGCCTCCGCCCTCCAGCGGCTCGGTCTCCACCCACATCAAGAGCGGCAGATCGCTGAAGCGGCCGACCGAACCGGGCCGGGCTTCCAGAAGCGGAGCGTGGGCCAGGGCGCGCCCCTCGGGTGAGTCCACGAGTGTCGGGAAGACCGTCACCTTCGAGACCATGGCCCTGCCCACCTGCTTCGCCGACCGACGATCGAGGGTGATGACCAGGCGATGCGTGCCCCTTGCCCAACGTCCGAGGGCGACGCGATAGTCGCTTTCGCCGTCGCGCGTGAGGACCAGGTGCTGGGAATAGCGGCCGTCGATCCGCAACTCCAGGACCGCGGCTTCGCGTCTCTTCTTGCCCCAGTCGCAGCCGTCACACCCGGCTCGAATCTCGGCGACGACTTCGGCCGGCTCGTCGACCCGGAAGGGTTCGTCCCGAAGGACCATGAGGCCGGCAAGCGAAGCGATCAGGGCGATCGGCAAGGAAGCGAGCTCCTACGCCTCCACGGCCTGCATCAGCGCCTTGATGTAGCCGTAGCCGAAGGCGAAGGCCTGGTCTTGTCGCGGATCGTCGCCGTGCCGCGGCATGTGATCGGGCATCACCATGTAGGGGTAGCCGACCTCCTTCAGCGTCCGCATCACCGCGACCATGTCCATGTCGCCCTCGTCCGGGAAGACCTCCTGGAAGGCGTCGCGCCGGCCGCGAATGTTGCGGAAGTGGATGTTGAAGATCTTCTTGCGCTCGCCGAAGTATCGAATCACGCCGTGGATGTCGGCGGCGGGTCGGTCGAGCATCTCGGCCGTCGATCCCAGGCACAGGTTCAGCCCGTGGTAGGGGCTCTCCTTGATCGCCACGAAACGCTTCAAGCCCTCCACGGTCCCGAGCACGCGGGCTACGCCCCGGAATCCCCGCGCTGGCACTCCCGGGTCGTGCGGATGGCAGGCCAGGCGTACCTTGTGCTCCTCCGCCACCGGCACCACTCGCTCGAGAAAGTAGGTGATCCGGTCCCAGGCGGTCTCGGCCGTCACCACTCCCGCGGTGGTCAGCGGCGGCTCCTCCCGGGCCTCGGCCAGCCGCCACGTGCTGTACCGCGATCCGCCGCGCCCCGGCGTGTCCGCGGTCCGGAGCACGCCGAGCAGGTTCATGTTGTACTTGGCCGCGGGGATGCCCACCCGGGCACAGGCCCGGATGATCGCGCACACCTGGTCGATCTCCCGCTGCCGGTCGGGCTCGCGGCCGAGCATGATCCCCTTGCGTGCGGAGCGGTCGATGGCGTCCGACGACAGGGTGGGGAACTGCACCATGGCCAGGGTGACGCCGTGCGATTCGCAGAGGTCGCGCAGCCTCTGGAGGGCCTCCACCGTCCAGCTCGCCGGATCGTCCTCGTTGGATGGATAACCGCAGATGTGGTCGACACCGTGGCGCTTGAAATGCTGGAGCCGCCGGGCGTCGGTGGGTGACCGTTGGCACCCGACGACCATCGTCGTCCTCGGCGCCGGTCCGCGTTGCGGGGGCGACGCGGATGCGGGCGATGCCTTCCCGAGGGTCGCCAAGGCAGCGCCCGCGCTGCCACAGGCCGAGACGAATTCACGACGCTTCATCGGGCGACCTCCCGCTCGTAGACACGGATCTCCGGGTTCACCTTGCCGATGTTCGAGCGCACGAGGGCGCCGGGCCGGTCGAGGAGGTCCTCGGTGCGCAGCAGCAGCCAGGGCGCGTCGTATCGATGCGCGAAGGCCAGCCGATAGCCGAGGATGCCGCTCTCGAGCCCCGTGTAGAGCTCGTGCTCGCCGGAGCCGGGGTCGGCCCGCTCCGTGTAGTCGGCGTTCACCACCACGAAGCGTGGCTCGACGTTACGGAGGCGGGTCACCGACGGCCCCAGTGGCCGCGCCTCCAGCCCGTCCATCCGCGGCAGGTACTCGAGGGGGCCGACGGGAGACACGAGCGCCGGCGGGGCCGCGTGCTCCCCGAGCCACGCCTCGGCCGCGTAGCGGGCGTCGTGGACGAGGGCCAGGTCGAGAGACAGGCACCGGCCCACGCCGTAGGCCAGCAGCAGCACCACGGCCGCGCGGGCGAGCAGCGCGACTCGGCCGGCCGCGTCCCAAACCCGCGCCAGGACGGCGCCCCCGAAGAGCGCGAGGAGGATCGCGACCGGGAGCACGAACCGGTCATAGCAATAGAGCACCACCATCAAGAAGAGGAGGTAGTACGAGACGGCCGGTGTGATGAGGGCGAGGGGCGGGAAGCCCGCGACTTTGCGGCCGCTCGCCACGAGGCCGACGAGGCCGAGGGTGAAGGCCGGCCAGCCGAGCGTGAAGGCCAGGTTGGCGATGGTCTGGGCGAGCAGCGACAGGTGGCCCGAGACCGTGCCCGCGAACTCGCGGAAGTCCTGGCTCGCGCTGCCGGTGATGAGGGCGAGGTGGGCGCGGAAGCCCTCGGCGTTCCACGGGATCCCGTACACCAGGACGAGCAGGACCAGGGTCAGGACGGCGGCGGCCAGCGGCTCGCGCCGGACGGCGGCGCGCAGGACGCTCCTGGCGTCCGCGCGACCATCCCGCCGGGCCCGGCTCCAGAGGAGCCACGGCACGCACAGGACGTAGAGGCCGTACATCTGGTCCTTCGTGCCGACCGCCGCCGCCGCCGTGGCCGCGAGCAGCAGGTAGTCGACGAGGTGGTGATCGCGCAGCGTCCGCAATAAGAAGAGGAAGGACAGCGCCCACCAGAAGAGCGACGGCAGGTCGACGTTGGCGAGCTTGGAGTAGAAGACGAACGGCGGCATCGTGGCCACGAGCGCAGTGGCAAGGAAAGCGGGCTTGGGCGCCGTGGCGATGCACCCGGCCACGTAGACCGCGGCCAGCACGCCGCCGGCCATCAATAGGCTCAGCGCTCGTGATCGACGGAAGAGGCGGGCATAGGCCGCGTTCGATTCCGCCGCGCCAAGGCGCGCGGGTGCCGCCGGGCCTGGAGGGCCGGCTGCGGTGACGGTGTCCGGAGTGGTCGAGTAGAGGGCGCCCAGAAGGTAGTAATGGAGCGGCGGGTACTTGGTGTGCCAGCCGCCCGAGTAGCGGCGAGCCTTGGCCTCGAGCACGTCGCCCGGGACCAGCTCGTCGGGCGCCCAGCCATACCGCGACGGCAAGCCCCAACCGAGGCCAACGGCGTTGATCGCGAAGCTCACGGCCAGAAGGGCCAGGAGGGCGAGCGCGGAGTGCGATCGCTTGCCGGAGGGCGCCTCAGCCGCGCTCGTCGTCGCGGCCCTCTTCCAGGAGCATGATTCTCCGCGTCGGATGTTTCGAGCGGTCGATCGAGTCGGCCGGGGCCATCGCCGGGATTATAACGGCCTCGTCGGATCCAACTCGCGACGTTTGCGGGGCCCCGAAGCTTCTGCTACCGTTTTCTGTCGCCCTCCCCGTGAAGGCGCCCCACCGGCCGGCGTAGCTCAGCGGTAGAGCAGCTGATTCGTAATCAGCAGGTCGTCGGTTCAATCCCGACCGCCGGCTCCAAACAGGTCAAGCAGTTACAGACGGCGCTCTCGGGG
>Ga0209640_10006533_pt1 | contig 10212 bp, 3 predicted proteins | sample RifCSP10_1_FD_184018 | JGI IMG/M metagenome (GOLD analysis project Ga0209640, IMG submission 184018) | Soil microbial communities from Rifle, Colorado - Rifle CSP2_sed 10_1 (SPAdes) (version 2) | ecosystem: Environmental > Terrestrial > Deep subsurface > Rock core/Sediment | place: Rifle... | reverse complement strand
CAATGGCAAGGGTAGCGTGGACGACATCGATCACCTCGGCAACCGCAGGGTACGCAGTGTGGGCGAAATGGCGGAAAACGTATTCCGCGTGGGCCTGGTCCGGGTTGAACGCGCCGTGCGCGAGCGGCTGTCAGTGGCTGAGAGCGAAGGCTTGTCACCTCAGGAGTTGATCAATGCCAAGCCCGTTGCTGCGGCAGTCAAGGAATTTTTCGGCTCGTCACAATTGAGCCAGTTCATGGATCAGAACAATCCCCTGTCGGAAGTGACGCACAAGCGTCGTGTGTCTGCCCTCGGCCCCGGCGGCTTGACGCGGGAACGGGCCGGGTTCGAAGTACGCGACGTGCATCCAACCCACTACGGGCGGGTTTGCCCGATCGAAACGCCTGAAGGCCCAAACATCGGGCTGATCAATTCGCTCGCGGTCTACGCGCGCACAAATGACTATGGCTTTCTCGAGACTCCCTATCGCAAGGTCCACAACAGCAAAGTGACGGGTGAAGTGGAATACCTGTCTGCCATTGAAGAGGGCGATTATGTCATCGCACAGGCAAATGCCGAGCTGGATCGTTACGGAAAGTTTAGCGACGAATTCGTTCCTTGCCGCCACCAGGGTGAATTCACGCTGAAAGAACCTTCACAAATCAGCTACATGGACGTCTCGCCGAAACAGATTGTGTCAGTTGCAGCTTCGCTGGTTCCGTTTCTCGAACACGATGACGCCAATCGCGCATTGATGGGGTCAAACATGCAGCGCCAGGCAGTGCCGACGCTGAAAGCTGAAAAACCCCTCGTAGGCACAGGTATGGAACGCGCGGTCGCCACCGACTCGGGGGTTACCGCGGTTGCCAAGCGTGGGGGAATTGTCGACCAGGTGGACGCAGGACGTATCGTTGTTCGCGCCAATGAGGAAGAAGTGCCGGTGGGTGATCCAGGCGTGGATATCTATAACCTGACCAAATACCAGCGCTCCAACCAGAATACCTGTATGAACCAGCGCCCACTGGTGCAGGTGGGTGACATCGTCTCCGTCGGCGATGTATTGGCAGACGGACCGTCAACCGACCTCGGCGAATTGGCATTGGGCCAAAATATGTTGGTCGCCTTCATGCCCTGGAACGGCTACAACTTCGAAGATTCCATTCTGATCTCCGAGCGGGTGGTGCAGGAGGACCGTTACACCACGATCCATATTGAAGAACTGACCTGCGTTGCTCGTGACACCAAGTTGGGCTCCGAAGAAATCACCGCGGACATACCCAATGTCGGTGAGCACAACCTCAACAAGCTGGATCAGTCCGGCATCGTTTATATCGGCGCTGAAGTAAGTGCCGGCGACATCCTTGTTGGCAAGGTAACGCCCAAGGGTGAAACCCAACTTACGCCGGAGGAGAAGCTGCTGCGTGCCATTTTTGGCGAAAAAGCTTCAGACGTGAAGGACACGTCCTTGCGCGTACCGTCTGGCATGGACGGCACCGTTATCGATGTTCAGGTCTTCACCCGCGATGGCGTTGAAAAGGATACGCGTGCCATCTCCATAGAGAAGGAACAGTTACGGCAAGTACGTAAGGATCTTGACGATCAGTTGCGCATCGTTGAAGGCGCTATTTACCAACGGCTGCACAATGCGCTTACCGGCAAAATGGCCGACAAGGGTCCAAAAGGGTTGAAAAAGGGCAGCAAGATCACGGCAGCCTATCTCGACGGCCTGGACAGGGAAGACTGGTTCAAGATCCGCATGCGAAATGACGATGTCAACGAGATGCTCGAACAATTGGCGGATCAGATCAAGACACAGCGCAAAGCCTTTGATGCCCGATTCGATGAGAAAAAAGGCAAGATCACCCAGGGCGATGACCTTGCTCCGGGCGTGCTGAAAATGGTCAAAGTCTATCTCGCGGTGAAACGACGCATTCAGCCTGGCGACAAGATGGCGGGCCGGCATGGCAACAAGGGCGTGATTTCGATGATCGTGCCGACTGAAGACATGCCTTACATGGAAGATGGCACTCCCGTGGACATCGTACTGAACCCTCTCGGCGTTCCGTCCCGCATGAACATCGGACAAGTGCTGGAAACTCACCTGGGTTGGGCGGCCAAGGGACTTGGACACAAGATTGGCAGAATTCTGCAAGCGAAAAATGCCATTGCGGAACTGCGCAAATTCCTGGACCAGGTTTATAACAGCGATCGCAAAGGCCGTGTGGATCTGAGCGAGTTCTCGGACGAAGAAATCCTCGCGATGGCATCAAATCTCGAACATGGTGTGCCAATGGCGACTCCGGTTTTTGATGGTGCCAATGAGGCCGAGATCAAGCAGCTCCTGAAATTGGCAGACTTACCGGAAAGTGGCCAGACCATCCTGTACGACGGTCGCAGCGGCGATGCGTTTGAGCGCCCCGTCACCGTGGGATATATGTACATGCTGAAGTTGAATCACCTGGTGGATGACAAGATGCATGCACGCTCAACCGGTCCATATAGCCTGGTGACTCAACAGCCACTGGGTGGAAAAGCGCAGTTCGGCGGGCAGCGGTTCGGTGAAATGGAAGTCTGGGCTCTGGAAGCGTATGGCGCGGCTTATACGCTTCAAGAAATGTTGACCGTCAAATCCGATGATGTGCTGGGTCGAAACCAGATGTACAAGAATATTGTCGATGGGAACCACGAGATGGCAGCGGGTATGCCGGAATCCTTCAACGTGCTGGTGAAGGAAATCCGCTCTCTTGGTATCAACATCGAACTTGAAGAATCCTGATCAGGAGCAGATGGGCAATGAGAGACTTACTGAATCTCTATAATCGCCAGCGGCAGCCGCTGGATTTTGACGTCATTCGGATTGGACTTGCGCCACCGGATCTCATCCGTTCTTGGTCATACGGCGAAGTGAAAAAGCCGGAAACGATCAATTATCGAACTTTCAAGCCTGAGCGTGATGGCCTGTTCTGTGCTGCCATCTTTGGCCCGGTCAAAGATTACGAATGCCTGTGCGGCAAGTATAAGCGCATGAAACATCGTGGTGTGGTCTGCGAAAAATGCGGCACAGAAGTCACCCAAACAAAGGTGCGCCGCGAGCGCATGGCGCATATCGAGCTGGCGAGCCCGGTTGCCCACATCTGGTTCCTCAAGTCCCTGCCATCCCGCATCGGTTTGATGTTGGACATGACATTGCGCGATATTGAACGGATTCTCTACTTCGAATCCTATGTTGTGCTAGACGCAGGCTTGACCAGCCTGGAACGCGGACAATTACTGACCGACGAGCAGTATCTCGACACCATGGAAGAATGGGGTGACGAGTTCGAAGCCAAGATGGGCGCCGAAGCAATCTATGAATTGTTGCGCATGATCAACCTGAACGACGAGGTCAACCGGCTGCGTGAAGAGATGAGGTCCACGCGCTCCGAGACCAAGCTCAAGCGATTAAGCAAACGCATCAAACTGGTTGAAGCATTCATTGATTCCGGGAATCGTCCTGAATACATGATCATGACGGTTTTGCCTGTGTTGCCGCCGGATCTGCGCCCCCTGGTACCTCTGGACGGTGGCCGTTTTGCCACCTCCGATCTCAACGACCTGTATCGCCGGGTGATAAACCGAAACAACCGCCTCAAGCGCCTACTTGAACTGAATGCGCCTGATATCATCGTGCGTAACGAAAAGCGCATGCTACAGGAAGCTGTTGACGCCTTACTCGATAACGGTCGTCGTGGACGCGCAATCACGGGCACCAACAAGCGCCCGCTGAAGTCGTTGGCTGACATGATCAAAGGCAAGCAAGGCCGCTTCCGGCAGAATCTGCTGGGTAAACGAGTGGATTATTCCGGCCGCTCCGTCATTGTAGTTGGACCGACGCTTAAATTGCACGAATGTGGCCTGCCGAAAAAAATGGCGCTGGAGTTGTTCAAGCCATTTATTTTCAGCAAACTGCAACGTCGCGGCATGGCCGCAACGATCAAGGCGGCCAAAAAACTGGTTGAAGCTGAGCGTCCGGAAGTTTGGGACATACTTTCTGAAGTAATTCGTGAGCATCCGGTGATGCTGAACCGGGCACCCACATTGCATCGACTGGGCATCCAGGCATTCGAGCCAGTCCTGATCGAGGGCAAAGCCATTCAGCTGCATCCGCTCGTCTGCACCGCTTTCAATGCAGACTTCGATGGCGACCAGATGGCCGTCCACGTGCCTTTGTCTGTGGAAGCCCAGTTGGAAGCCCGCGCGTTGATGATGTCCTCCAACAACATCCTTTCACCGGCCAATGGTGAACCGATCATCGTACCAACCCAGGACGTGGTTCTGGGGTTGTATTACATGACCCGGCAACTGGAGAACACCAAAGGCCAGGGTATGTATTTCAGTGATACGGCAGAAGTGCACCGCGCTTATGAAAACAAGGCCGTTGCTTTGCATGCAAAAATCAAGGTTCGGATTGATGAGCTGGTAATTACGGAACACGGCGAGGAAGTGCGTGAAACCAACCTTGTAGAAACGACCGTTGGGCGTGCTCTGCTGGCAGAAATTCGTCCAAAGGGTATGCCATTCAGCTTGTTGAACATGACGCTGAAGAAGGGCCAGATATCGGGACTGATCAACTCCTGTTACCGACGTCTTGGCCTGAAAAAGACCGTGGTTTTTGCCGACAAGCTGATGTACACCGGCTTCCATTATGCAACTGTGGCTGGAGTTTCCATTGGCATCGACGATCTGATGGTCCCACAAGAAAAGAAAATGATTTTGGGCAAAGCAGAAGCGGAAGTTGTAGAGATTCAAAACCAGTACATTTCCGGTCTCGTAACCGCGGGTGAGCGTTATAACAAGGTTGTGGATATCTGGTCGCGAACCAACGAACAGGTCGCGCGTGCGATGATGCAGCGCATGGGGAAAAGCACCGTTAAGAGCAAGAACGGAAAGATCGTGGAAGAAGATTCCATGAACTCCATTTTCATCATGGCTGACTCCGGGGCTCGTGGTTCGGCTGCACAGATCAGGCAGCTGGCCGGTATGCGCGGCTTGATGGCGAAACCAGACGGATCAATCATTGAAACACCGATAACCGCTAACTTCCGTGAAGGTCTGGATGTGTTGCAATACTTCATTTCCACCCACGGTGCACGCAAAGGCTTGGCGGATACGGCGTTGAAGACTGCCAACTCGGGTTACCTGACACGCCGACTTGTGGATGTTGCGCAGGATTTGGTCATCACCGAAGTGGACTGTAAAACTGAATACGGTGTAACACTGCAGCCGATCGTCGAAGGTGGCGACGTAGTAGAGCCATTGAGTGAGCGTGTGTTGGGCCGCTTGGCTGCGGAGGATATTCTCGTGCCCGGAACCAACAAGGTATTGTGCAAGCGCAACACCTTGCTGGACGAACAGTGGGTGGAAAAACTCGAGGAAGCGGGCGTCGACCGCGTCTACGTTCGCTCGACAATCACTTGTGAGACCAAGCATGGCGTCTGCAAATATTGCTATGGACGTGATCTGGCACGCGGTGACCTGGTCAATATTGGCGAAGCTGTCGGTGTCATCGCGGCACAATCTATCGGTGAGCCCGGAACGCAGCTGACTATGCGTACTTTCCATATCGGTGGCGCAGCTTCCAGAGCGGCAGCCGTTGACCATATCCAGGTAAAATCCACCGGCACTATCCGCTTGCATAACATGAAGACGGTGGAGAACGCCAATGACAAGCTGGTGGCAGTATCGCGGTCCGGTGAAATATCGGTAATCGACGAACATGGGCGTGAGCGCGAGCGCTATAAAGTTCCTTATGGCGCGCTCATCTCCTTGCGTGACAAAGATGCCGTAACTTCAGGCGACACCGTTGCCAACTGGGATCCCCATACCCACCCAATTGTGACCGAAGTGGCAGGCCGGGTTAAGTTCCACGAATTTATCGATGGCGTAACGGTAAACGAGCAAGTGGACGATGTTACCGGGCTGACAAGCCTGGTTGTGACCGACCCCAAGCAACGTGGTACCGCAGGCAAGGACGTACGGCCAATGATCAGCCTCGTGGACAAGAAAGGTAAACAATTGTGTCTGGCTGGAACCGCAAGCCCAGCGCACTATTACTTGCAGGCTGGATCCATTGTCCAGATGCAAGATGGTCAGGACGTGATGGTTGGTGATGTGGTGGCCCGCATTCCCCAGGAATCGTCCAAGACCCGTGATATCACGGGTGGCTTGCCGCGTGTTGCCGACCTGTTCGAGGCCCGCAAGCCGAAAGAACCGGCGATCCTGGCGGAAGTATCGGGCATTGTCAGCTTCGGCAAAGATACAAAGGGCAAACAACGGTTGATTATTACCCAACCGGATGGAGAAACGCACGAGGAATTGATACCGAAGTGGCGCCACGTGATCGTGTTCGAAGGCGAACAGGTGGAGAAAGGCGAAACCATGGTTGACGGGGAGCCCAATCCACACGACATTTTACGCCTGCTGGGAGTAGAAGCCCTGGATGCGTACCTGGTGAAGGAAATCCAGGACGTTTACCGTCTGCAAGGCGTGAAAATCAACGACAAGCACATTGAAGCCATCGTGCGCCAAATGTTGCTGAAAGCCGAAGTCACCGACCCCGGTGACACGCGGTTACTGCGTGGTGAACAAATCGATGTGGCGCGCGTGCTGGAAGAAAACCAGTTGGCTGCCAGAGAGAAGGGCAAAACCGCCAAATACCTGCGTGTGCTTTTGGGTATTACCAAGGCATCCCTGGCCACTGAATCATTCATTTCTGCAGCGTCCTTCCAGGAAACGACGCGGGTACTGACTGAAGCAGCCGTGAGAGGCACAACGGATCATTTACGCGGGTTGAAGGAAAACGTCATCGTCGGACGCCTGATCCCGGCAGGAACCGGGATGGCATATCACAACGCGCGAAAGCGCGCACCGCAGGAAGAGCCGGAAATTGACCTGGCCGCCCTTGCTGCTGCAGTTGCCGCCGAGGAGTTTGCCAGTCTGGACATAAATCTGGACAAGGAGTAGTTCAGAAAACGCATGGAAATACCCGGAGGGGTGTTGGCCAAAACACCAGCTCGTCGCCCAGGGCAGCCGACAACGATGATACGGACGTGAGTATTCCTTCGGTAACCCCAAATTCATTGTTTTTTGATCTTGTCAGCTTGGGTTGAACCTGTCATAATTCTCCGGCTAAATACCTAGAACCCCTTCGAAGAAGGGCCGCGCGGAACAATATCCGTTGCGGAGAGCCGATGTCGCCGGCGCGTGGGCCGGACTCAACGGCGCCCAATCCCGGGCAGTTTTTTCGCGGGGGTTGGGCGTTTGACATTGCTGGGACAGGGCACTTGAATTCGAGCCCTCTGGGCGGTCGGGCTTGGCCCGTCTGCCTTTTACTTTGTCAGAACCCCGAAATTTATCGGGCATGGACGCTGGGAACATTTATCAGGAAAACATATGGCAACGATTAATCAGCTTGTACGCAAGCCGCGCCAGCCCAAGGTGTTCAAGAGCACCGTGCCTGCGCTGGAAGGTTGTCCGCAGAAGCGCGGCGTGTGCACTCGCGTGTACACCACAACGCCCAAAAAACCCAACTCTGCATTGCGCAAGGTTGCCCGTGTACGACTGACCAACGGCTTTGAAGTCACCAGCTACATTGGTGGAGAAGGACATAATCTGCAAGAACACAGTGTAGTTCTGATTCGCGGCGGCCGAGTCAAGGATTTGCCCGGAGTGCGTTACCACACAGTGCGCGGCAGTCTCGATACTGCCGGTGTGAGTGATCGTCGCCAGGGACGCTCCAAGTACGGTGCCAAACGCCCGAAAAGCTAATGCTCGCTTAATTCAACGATAAGGTAACGGAAATAACCCATGTCAAGAAAACAGTCAAATTTCGTTCGAGAAGTCCTGCCTGACCCCAAGTTTGGCAGCGAAATGATCACTCGATTCGTCAACATGGTAATGGAAAGCGGTAAAAAATCTGTCGCCGAGAAGATTGTGTACGGCGCAATTACGACCATTAACACCAAGAACAAAAGTGCAAATGCTGTTGAACTGGTGCAGAAAGCGCTGGACAACGTGAGCCCAATGGTGGAAGTGAAATCCCGCCGCGTCGGCGGAGCGACGTACCAGGTTCCGGTTGAAGTGCGTCCAAAGCGGCGTCAGACACTGGCCATGCGTTGGATTATCGATGCTGCCCGCAAGCGGGGTGAAAAGAGCATGCCAAACCGGCTCGCAGGTGAATTGCTGGACGCAGCGGAACAGCGCGGGTCTGCAGTCAAGAAGCGCGAAGACACGCATCGTATGGCTGAAGCAAACAAAGCTTTTGCACATTACCGCTGGTAAAGAACCTGGCGTTGGATAACAGGACAGATTGAGGTAAAGACAGTGGCTCGCAGGACACCTATCGAAAGGTATCGGAACATCGGCATCATGGCTCATATTGATGCCGGTAAGACCACGACTACCGAGCGCGTGCTTTTTTACACCGGCGTGTCTCACAAGCTCGGTGAAGTACATGATGGTAACGCCACCATGGACTGGATGGAGCAGGAGCAGGAGCGCGGCATTACGATCACCTCGGCTGCTACCACCTGTTTTTGGGCCGGGATGGACAAGCAATTCCCGGAACATCGGATCAACATCATCGACACCCCGGGGCATGTGGATTTCACCATTGAGGTAGAGCGTTCATTGCGTGTGCTTGACGGTGCGGTAGCGGTGTTTTGCGCTGTTGGCGGAGTTCAACCCCAATCCGAAACCGTGTGGCGCCAGGCAACCCGTTACAAGGTGCCCCGCGTTGCTTTTGTAAACAAAATGGATCGAATGGGCGCTGATTTCAATCGTGTTGTCCGGCAGATTCGTGAACGTCTGGGAGCCCGCGCGGTTCCTGCTCAATTGCCGATTGGGTCAGAAGAGGCGTTCGAGGGCGTCATCGACCTGGTAAAGATGAGGGCCATTTACTGGGACCAAGAGAACCAGGGGCTCACTTTCGAGGCCAGGGAAATTCCTGCTGAACTGCAGGAAGAAGCTGCAACGGCTCGCGATTTCATGGTTGAGGCGGCTGCTGAATCCACCGAGGAATTGATGGAGGTTTACCTCGAAACTGGAGAATTGTCCGAAAACCAGATCATCGAGGGGCTTCGCGCGGGCACCATAGCCAATGAACTGGTGGTTTGCCTGTGTGGCTCGGCTTTCAAAAATAAGGGTGTCCAGGCGATGCTGGATGCGGTGGTGCAATACATGCCTTCGCCCGTGGATGTTCCTGCGATAGCCGGCATCAATGAAGATGAAACTCCCGGTGAGCGCAAAAGCAGCGACGATGAGCCGTTTGCATCGCTGGCGTTCAAGATAGCTACCGACCCGTATGTCGGCACCTTGACTTTCTTCCGGGTATATTCCGGTGTTCTGAATTCCGGTGACACGGTTTACAACCCCTCCAAGGGAAGAAAAGAGCGTGTTGGTCGAATTCTCCAGATGCACGCCAATTCCCGTGAGGAAATCAAGGAAGTGCGCGCTGGTGATATTGCAGCTGCGGTTGGTTTGAAAGACGTCACGACGGGTGAAACGCTTTGTGCCATCAACAAGGTCATTACGCTGGAACGCATGGAATTCCCAGATCCGGTGATTTCAGTAGCCGTGGAACCGAAAACCAAGGCAGACCAGGAAAAAATGGGCATAGCACTGTCCAAGCTGGCGCAGGAAGACCCTTCATTCCGTGTGCATACTGATGAGGAATCCGGGCAGACTATCATTTCCGGCATGGGCGAGTTGCACCTGGATATTATCGTTGATCGCATGCGGCGCGAGTTTAAGGTTGAAGCCAACGTAGGCAAGCCCCAGGTGGCCTACCGCGAGACGATCCGCAAAGCCGTGCAGGCGGAAGGAAAATTTGTTCGCCAGTCCGGCGGTCGCGGTCAGTATGGTCACGTCCGGATCAAACTCGAGCCCACTGAAAAAGGTGGCGGTTACGAATTTGTCAACGCCATCGTGGGCGGTGTGGTGCCCAAGGAATACATCAATTCAGTCGGTAAGGGTATAGAAGAGGCAATGGCCAATGGTGTCATCGCCGGCTACCCGATGGTCGATTGCAAGGCCACGCTGTATGACGGTTCCTATCACGAGGTTGACTCCAGCGAAATGGCGTTCAAGATTGCCGGCTCCATGGCATTCAAGAATGCTGCCCAAATCGCATCACCAGTGTTACTTGAACCAATCATGAAAGTCGAGGTGGTTACGCCGGAAGATTACATGGGCGAT
>Ga0209640_10006532_pt1 | contig 10212 bp, 7 predicted proteins | sample RifCSP10_1_FD_184018 | JGI IMG/M metagenome (GOLD analysis project Ga0209640, IMG submission 184018) | Soil microbial communities from Rifle, Colorado - Rifle CSP2_sed 10_1 (SPAdes) (version 2) | ecosystem: Environmental > Terrestrial > Deep subsurface > Rock core/Sediment | place: Rifle... | reverse complement strand
GAGGCCGAGGACGATGATCGCACCCACGACCGCCATGATGAACCCGGCCGCGTCGCCCTCGCGATAGAGACCCATCACCCGGCCGAGCCAGCCGCCGAGCATGGCGCCGACGATGCCGAGCACGGCGGTCAGGATGATCCCGCCCGGGTCCGACCCCGGCATGATGAGCTTGGCGACGAGGCCCACCACCAAGCCGAACACGATCCACAGCAGAATGTCCATCGCGGCACTCCTTTCGGGTGAGCGGGAAGTCGCGCACCCACACGACGGACATCGGTTGCACACCGGATGCCACGAACGGGGATTGTAGGAGCTACTCGTCGGGCTGCTGCCAGGTGGCGTCCGCCTGCGTCAGGTAGCAAGGCAGGTACACCAGCGAATTGCCGCCGAAGCGCGCCCGGTCGACCAGCGTCGTCATCTCGATGACGCCGGTAAAGGGCACCCAGCGATCGGTGATATTGGTGACGTAATAGGTCGACAGCGGCTCGCTCAGCAGCAGCGAGGCGCAGATGATGCCCTGGTACGTTACGGCGTCGAGCCGCGAGCGCTCCGCCGCAGTGAGCTGACCGCACAATCGAGCGATGGCCGGCGTCGGCACGGTCATCACCGCGGCATCGAAGTCATGGCGCGCGCCCGATTGCAGCTGCACGATCGCGCCCGTCTCAGTACTCTCAACTTGTGCGACGCCGGCACCGTATGCCGTGCGTACGCCGATCTCGTCGAGCCGCCGTTGCAGGCGCGACAGGATCAGATCGTAGCCGCCATCGACGTAGCCGAACATTTCCTGCTTCAGTCCCGAGCGGCGCGCTGCGTACATGCGCGCGATGATCGCCCAGATGAAGGCGGCGCTCGCGATGCGCCAGTTCTCACCGAGCTTGCTCTTGAGCAGCGGCAGCCAGATGCGCTCGACCACGCGGCGGCCCGACCAGCGCCGCAGCCAGTCCACCGACAGCACGCGTTCCAGGCGACGCCAGTTGCGGATGCGCGCGGCGAGAAAGATCGTGCCGCCGAGGCGCAACTTGTCCCACAGGTTGAGAGGCGGAAATCTCAGGAACTCGATCGTGTTCGACATCGAGTAGAGCCGGCCGTCGGTGTAGAAACCGGTGCGGGTGATGCCCCAGCGCAGTTCGCCGCTGAGACCGAGCTCTTCGAGCAGCCGGCGCAGGTTGACGTCCGACATGAGAATGACGTGATAGAAGCGATCCCAGCGGTAGCCACCGATGTTCGAGCCGACGGCCAGGCCGCCGCTCGCCGGGGCCGCCTCCAGGATCGTGACTTCGTGGCCGGCCTGCCGCAGGCGCAGCGCCAGGTACATGCCCAGAATCCCGCCCCCGACGATCCCGATGTGTTTAATGCGCTGATCCACTGCCGCTACGGCCTGGTTGTTAGTGTTGCCGGCACCATCCCAGGGCCCTCCTGTCTGAGCCCCAGGAGTACCCACCGGCGCCTTATTATGACTAAAAGCCGTCGATTTCCGGCATGCGCGCCGGCCCTGGACTCGAGATCGGGACAGCGCAGCGCCCTCGAATATGGCCCTAGGAGTCTAGGGAGCGATCCGGGCCGCTGGCGTGCGTAACTTCACACAACGATTTCGGATGACCGGAAGCGGGACCGCGTCACAACCCGCTCCACCTAATTGCGGCGCTCCATGCCGGAATCGATTCGAGTCTTGAGAGCTGTGCCGAGGTGAAAGATCTCCTCGAAATATGCCTTGTTCTGCAGAGCGAGGATACCGAGGCTCACCAGCTGGATGGACAGCATAAGGGACAGCAGCCCGACGATAAACGTGTGCGGGTATAGGGCATAGGCCTGCGCAACGGCGGCCGACGCTTTGCTGCCCGGCACGTCGCCCAAGGCGTTCCAGGCCTCGACGAAGTGCACGATCATCCAGGCATTGGTGTAGAGCGCGAAGACAAGCAACACCAGCCCCGGAACGATGAAGAACATGAACGGGCGCAGAATGAATCCCGCCAGCAGCGTGGCGAAGACCTGGCGCAGAATACGCATGCTCGAGCGCCGCTTGACGCCGACCGCAACCTGGCGGCTCCAGTCCAGATGCGCTGGTACCTGCTCTATGCGCCCGCGAAGGATCATCGACTTGTAGACCACCTCCGGCATGATGTCCATGCTGGTGGAGCGCAGGATCAGCGAGCGCACGAAGTCGCCGCGATAGCCGCGTACCATGCACGTCAGCGTCGAAAGATTGCCATGCGAGAACAGCGACAGAAAACGATTGGCACTGATGCTGAGGATCTTTCGCAGCCAGGGCACTCGAGTCAGTCGTCCGCCCTTCATGTACGGAGAGGCGAGAACGAGATCGGCATGCGTCGCAATCAGCACCTCGAGCAGCGCTTCGATGTGATCGGGTGAATAGCTCAGATCGATGTCGAGCGTGACCACGTAGTCGCCGCAACAGTGCTCGAATGCCGTACGGAACGCACGGCCCAAGCCGCCGTTGCGCGCATGATGAATGACGCGGATGTTGGCAAACTCGCCACGCAGCGCCTCGGCAATCGCGGCGGTCTGGTCGCGGCTACCGTCATTGATGATCAGCACTTCCCAGCGGAATCGCTGTGCGAGCGCAGCGATGTGCCGTTCGATCTCGGCGACGTTGTCGCGCAGGACCGCCGCTTCGTTGTATGCCGGCAGCACCAGCGTGACGAGCGGTCGTGGGTCGGAGTTGCGCGAAGATCCGAGCGCCGCTCCGCGCCCGCTGCTCGTCGGTTCGGTCTTGATTTCGCTCATCGGATTCAATTGCACGACAGACGCCGCAGTGTAAGGTTGCCGCGCAGGTTTGGCTACGCGCTCAGCGGAAATAGACCAGCGGCAGGTAGAGGCTGAGCGCGACCCAGAAAATTGACAGAATTACCGAGCAGGCGATCGCCGGACGAGCGCCGCGACTCCTTGCCCACCGCGCCAGGACCGCGATTGCCGCAAGTTGCAGGATGAGCAACGTGCCGATTGCCCGGCTCACGCGCGTACGGTAGGGAAGATAGCCGTCGTTGAAGTGGGGATACATCGCGAGCAGTCGATTGAAATTCTGGTCCGCGCGCAACGCGACATCCGGTACGGCATCACGTGCCAGCTCGACCGTCAATGCGCGGTTGACCACGCGCGCTGCTGCCGTGATTTTTCTGTCCTTGCGCGCGATCGAGTGGCGGCCGGCGGCATCGGTCCAGTTCAGTTCCCAGTCCTCAGGCGAGTGCCACCGCAGTCGCGGCTGCATGCCGGCGGCAGGAGTTGCGTCGCGGGTCAAGAGGATTGCTGCGGCTGCAGTCGGCGGGGAACGACTGATGAGCGTGTGCGCGGGCTGCGGAGCGCTGCGCGCGGCGGTCCAGCCCGCGAACGGACTCTCAGACCCGTGATAGTGTTCGATCAGGCGCTGCCCTGCGAATGCCACGGCGAGACTCTTGCCTCCCACCATTGCCTGCCACTCGTCCGGCGACGCCTGACTGGCGAGCGCCACCCGAGGATCAAAGGTCCAGCAGGCGCTGATCTCGGCGGCCGCGCCGTCCGCCGAATCGATGATCACCCACGTGCGCGCATGCTGGATGACCTGCCGGCGCAGGCGTGCACCACTCTCCGTCCGGCGCTCCAGGTCGATGGCTCGCAGCTCACGTGAGGCCAGATCTGCAAATCCCAGCTGCTCCGGCATCGATCTCGGCTGCCCCTCGCCGGCCAGGTGCGGCGCGTTCGAACCGCACCAGCCGGCCGCCGCGCCGCGCAGCGCCGAGTCGTAGGGCCAGTAGCCACTTGCGGTGAGCCAGTCGATCCCCTCGCTCCACAGGAGCACGCTCATGTCGTCCGCATGCTTGTGCGCTCTGGTCGCAATGTCGGACCAGAGGACGACGGTCTGGTCGGACACGGCGCAGTCCGCGCTGCGCGGGCACGACCACCAGACACTGACGCCAGAGCCTGGTGCGTGCCACACGCCGGGCAGCTGGATCGACGTGGACATCCGTTGTAGCGGCCCCGCGCCCCCGCCCGGCGCCGTCGAGGTGATCAACGGCAAGGGCATCGGACTTCGCGTGTCACCGATGGCGGGCAACGATCCGTCTGGCCGTCGCAGGGCGATTAGAAAGCGCTGCGCAGCTTGCAGCCGCTCCATGTAGTCGGGTGTGAGCTCGATGTCGAGCAGAGCAGCGTAACGTGCGGCCGCCGAAAGTAGTTCCACGCCGAAGAGATGGTAACCGGCGGAATGCTCCAGCACCACGCCCTCGCTACCGACATACGAGTCGAGCTGATCGATGAATCGGCTGCGCCCTATTTCGCCCGCGCGCTGCGCCTGTGGCAGGTCCGGAAATGCCACGGCGACGTGCAGCAAGGCGAGGTTCTGCATCACACCGTGATTGGTCCGGTAGGTAAAGTACTCCGGCTTTTCGAGCAGTGCGACGCTCTTGGCAATCGCCTCCAGGATAAACTGCGCGTCTTCGTAGGAGAGTCGACCGCGTGCCGCAGCGGCCATCCAGTACTGAATCAGCACGTAGACGCGCGCCGCCACCGCATGATCGTTCCATTGCAGGCCGCGGGGCAGCCGTGAGGTGCGTTCGAAGGCCCACCAGCGTTTAAGGTATTCGCGCGCGCCATCGAAGAACGTGTCGTCTCCGCTGAGCGGCGCCGCTTTAAGATAAAGAAAGGGAACTGCGAGACTCGCGATCTGCAGCTGTATCGCGGAAGATGTGGATCCGTAGTCCAGCGGCGAAAACGATCCATCGATCGGCATCGCTTGACCGTCGAAAGTAGCCAGCCGGCCGGCGCGCGCCGCCAATGCTCCAACCACGAGGGCTTCCGGGCTACGCCCGGCCAGCGGCGTGAAGTCGAGTGATTCCAGCTCGCGCATCTGCGGCGTGACTCCGCGAGCAAGTGCACTGCGCAGCGTCTGCCCGCTCACCTCGGTATCGCCGGTGGCGTAATGGCGAAACTCCGGTAGCCAGACAGTGGCCAACGCAACCCCTGCTCCTGCCATGGCGATCAGAGCCGCGACGAGAATCCTGGGCGCCGCTGTCTGCATCAGGCAATCTCGTCCAGGAGGGCGGCAAGCTGTCCCGCCTGCGCGCGTCGGGAATAGCGTTGCCATCCATTCGGATCGCAGGTCCTGGCAGTTCGCATCCGCACCGAACGGAGGAAATCCTCGAGAGCATGCTCGATGTCTTCAGCCTCGGTCATCGACACGATGCTGTGCATGCCCTCGTCGCGCATCAGCTTCGCGCTCTCACCGCGTTCATCGGTCAGCGCCAGAATTGGTCGCTGCGACCGAAAATACTCGTAGAGCTTCGCGGGCACGAGATGATTGCAGTTGGCACCTTGAAACAGCAGTAGGCCATTTGCACCGAGCATCTCCCGCAGAGCCTCGTAGTGACCAACCGCGGGCTCCAGGTGCACGAGGTCCGCAACGCCTGCATCGGACGCGTACTTCGCATACAGCCCTTCATGTCCGGAGGCCCGCAGCACGATCCGCACCTGCGGCGCGCGCAGCACGCCGCGTTGCTTGAGCCGGGCAACTGCGGCAATGAACGGCTTGGGATCGCGCTCATTCGGTTCAAGCAGGCCGCTGTGCAGCAGCGTCAGGGGCCGGTCCGTGCCACCGTCGTCCGTCGCCTGCATACCGGCACTCACATGCGCGAAGTTTTCGTCGTCGAACCCGTTGCGAATCACGTTCCAGTGCTCGCGCGGCAACCCCGGGTAGCGCTCTTCGTACAGCAACCGCGCCGACTCTGTCGTGAGGACTACGCGAGTGGCCCGCGCGACAACGCGCGCTTCGAGGCGCTCGTACTGCTCTCGTCTTGCGCCCGGCGCCGGGAAATCCTCATCCACCATTGCATCGCGCAGGTCGACGATCCAGGGGAGCTGCGTCGCGGCCTGCAGGCGCTCACCGATCATCAACGACGTCGGGATCGGATAGGTCGACCAGAGGACCGCAGGTCGATGCTGGCGCACGAGCCGCCGGCCGGCAATGACCGCCATCGGTAACCAGCTCACCCAGCGATCGGGCATGGCCGTGAAGCCGAAGTAGCGGCCACGAATCGCCAGATGCCGGCCGGCGTCCAATGCGCGAGCGCGCGCGACCACGGCCTGCGGCGGAATCTCGCGCAGCAACTCGTCGGAACGATGTTCGTACGCCGACGGATGCGCCGCGAGCACCAGCGGATTCCAGCCGTGCCCGGGAAGGTAGCGAACGAACTTGAGTGTGCGCTGGATGCCGCTGCTGCCATGGCATGGCGGAAAGTGAAACGCGGTCATCAGTACGGATCGTGACGTGCTCATTCGTCGCCCGAGCCGACAGCAGCAGTCGGGCGCGCATGCGCCTGCCAAAGCTGGCGCAGCCATCGCAACTTCGGCCGCAACCACTCCTCCCAGGCTTTCCAAAGAACTCCGTGCGGCGTACACCGGTACAGGCGCCAGCCACGCAGTTCGCGGGTAGCGTTGCTCCAGCGCAGTTTATAGGTGTTGTGGCCGGTGCCCATCGCGTAGTAGCGCCGCCTGCCATCGAACAACTGTTGCAGGATCTGCCAATTAAGGTAGGTGCCTGGCGACGTCGCGTCGAATGCCACATCGAAATCGGCCCGCAGCGCCTGCACGGTATCGCCATCGATGACCTGGAACTCGGCTGCCACTGCCATGCCATCGAGGCGCAAGAGCCAGATGTTAAGCCATCCTCGCGCCAAGGCCGCATACGTCCAGCGGCGCAGGAATTCGCCCGGCCCGGCGCATTCGAACGTTGTGCCCGTGCCGCGCTTCCAGCTATTGGCCGAGATGCGCGTCACTTCGGCGATGAGTTGTTCGGTCCATTCCGTACCGGCGCTGCGATCGACGCGCTCCACTTCGATTGCGGCGTACTGACGCTTGAGGTGATTCGCCACCAGGTTGTTACCCTTCTTAAGGCGGCGGGACCGCGTGGCGTAGTATTGTTCCCACGAACCCTCGAGTTTCACTCCGAGTTCGCTGTCCACGCCGCAGGCGTACAGCCGCAACCCTTGACGGGCGGCGGTCCTCTGGAGCTCTTTCAGTGCGGTTGCAGACTCCAGCAGGCGCGCGAATTCGATGGCGTCGCAGCGAGGTGGCTGCTGACGCAGATGCTCGAGAACGCATTCGATCACGCGCTCACGATCGTTGGATCGAGCGATGAAATCGCAATGCGGTGAGTCTGGTATGGTGAGAAACTCCAGAACGCGGATGCCGGGCACGGCACTCATCCTTGCTCGAACGCACAACGGCGCGATGCCGATGAGCCGACCAGAATCGCGAACACACAGCACGTGGAGAGTGGCCGATTCGCGCGCCCAGCCCCAGGCAGCATCAAACCACTCGTGCCGCAGAAACACGCCGTCGCCCAGTTCGAGCAGCGCATTCCACGGCTCGCGCAGCCGGGCGAATGCCATTTCGTCGGCGACGGTCTCGACCTCGAGCATGAACTCCTCGGCATCTGGTGCTTTTCGCGAAGGCTCGAGCTTCGGCTTGCGGCCTCGCGGTGCGCAGCCCGCCCGAATTCTTGGCCGCCAATGATATAGGCGGCCCCGGACGGCAAAGCGACACAGGTCGCAATTCGCACGCTCGACGGCCGCGCGAACTGCCTCGTCTAGCAGCCCACGCGGTGCTTGCACTATAGTACTTGCGCTCCGCGCCTCGACCAACGCACACAACACCCGCAACGCGCACCGCTCATCGCATGCCGCATCTCGCCGGAGTCTTCGACCCCGCGGTCACCCCAAACGTACTCGAACGGCAACTCTCGCGCATTCGCTGTGCCTCCGTTCCCTGCACCGAATGGCGTCTGGTCGATGATGGCATAGCGGCTGCGTTGGTGGACACCGGCGTCTTCGCCAACGGCGCGCAGCCGGCACGAAATGCTGTTGCGCGCTCGTCACTGATGCTCGACGGGGAGATCTTCAACCTGCACGAACTTGCCGCGCAGCACGGCGTTGCTTTTGAGCGCGTCGCCGGCGCCGCCGAGATCTGCCTGGCGTTGCTCGAGAAGCGGGGTCACGCCCTGCTCGGCGAGCTCGCCGGCTTCTTCAACATCCTCTGGTACGAAGCCGGTGCGCGCCGGCTGCGCATCATTTCCGACCGCTTCGGCTTTCGGCCGCTGTTCTACTGCCGGCGCAGCCAGCGCTTTGCGTTTGGCACCGAACTCAAGGCGGTAAAGGCGGCCATCGACGGGGTTGTCGCGCTCGATCGCGTCGGCATCATGCAACTGCTTTGTCTCGGCTCGCATATCGGCACGCGCACCTGGCTCGAGGAACATCGGCGCATTGCACCGGCGACTGTGCTCACGGTGGACGCGAGCGGCGTGCACGAGGAGCAGTATTGGAAGTTTCGCTACGACGAGGCGGCGCCCGCGCTGGATCAGCCGACCTACGTGACCAACTTCGCGAAGCTTCTTGACCGTTCGGTCGAGCGGCAAGTGAGCGGCTCAGGACGCGCAGCCGTTTTTTTGAGCGGCGGTTACGACTCCCGCGCCCTGGCCGCCGCTATCCGGCCGCACCACCTGCCGATGCCCGCCTTCACGTTCGGCAGGCCCGACTCCCGCGATGCCCGGATTGCGCCGCTGCTCGCCGCACGGTTGGGTCTCGAGCATCATCTGCTAAGCAACACTGACGACTACCTGCACGCACACTGCCGTGCGATCGCCTGGCGCATCGAAGGGACGTTGCCCCTGCATCGCACGACCTCGATTCAGCATCACGAGCTCTTGGCCCGCCACGCACAGGTCTTCCTGCTGGGTTTCCTGGCCGAACTGAGCGGCTCGCACACATGGCCGGCGTTGATGCTCGCGCCGAGCCGCACCGCCGCCATCAACACCCTCTTTGATCGGATGACTGGCGCGCGCCGCGCCCTTGCGCGTCGCGTACTGCGGCCTGAAGTCTTCGATGCCGGTTTCGACGCAATGCGCAGCGAGTTCGCCTTGATGTTCGAGGGCATCGACAACGATGCACCGATGAACATTGCAGATGTGTGGCGAACTCGATTCCTGTATCCGCGCTCGACCTACCAGGCCGCTGCGATCGACCGCTACCGCTTTGAGGCGCGCGCGCCGCACATTGACAATGATTTGGTCGATTTCCAATTGCGAATACCGCCGTGGGCGCGCCTTGAGCAGCGTGTCTACAAGAAGGTAATCGCCTACAGCTATCCGGCGATTCGCGACATCCCCTGCACCAACAGCATGCGGCCGATTGATCCGCTGTTCGCGCGCGCCTATGCGCAGATGGCTGTGGACGTGGCCGGCCGCAAGTTCACTGGCCTCTTGCATCGCCTAGCCGGCCGTGGTCACGGCATGGGGCGCGAGATCACGGACTATGCAGCGGATTTCCGCCGCCAGCGAAGGCTGTGGAGCGATATTCTGGAGCCGCTGCTCGCGCGCGCTGTTTTTGACCCAGCGTTGTTCGATGTCGACGGCATCCGCCGTATTGCAGCCGAGCATTTCGACGGCGCGGCGAGGCACGAAGAGATGCTCGGCACGCTGATCGGATGGGGCCTGGCAGCGAAGTACCTGTTGCTCGAGGACTTCGCGGATCTGCCGGAAGTATTCAGGCCCCGCTGATTGCGATACGCTGCTGCTGTCGTCGAATCAAGGCCAGGCCGGCAGCACCCAATAGCCAAAATCCGACTGCACCACCGCCGCTGTCCGAGTCGCCCGATCCGCCTCCGCCGGCCGCGGAGACCGTGACGGTCACCGACTGATTCGTGCTGACGCCGGCCCCAGTGCAACCCAGCGTGAATGTCGCCGTGTTGTTGAGTGCGCCGGTCGTCTCGCTGCCACTCGTGCCGCGCGCGCCGGACCACGCGCCTGAGGCCGTGCAACTGGTTGCATTCGTGCTCGCCCAATTCAGCGTCGCTGAACCGCCCGGCACCACTGAAGTCGGAGATGCGGACAACGAAACTGTGGGCGCCGACGGGGCCGTGGTCACGGTAACCGTCACCCCGCGGCTCGCCGATCCACCCGCGCCGTCGCATGCCAGCGTGAATGTGCTTGTCGCGTTGAGCGGTGCGGATTGTTCACTTCCCGAAGTTGTCTTCTGCCCGGCCCAGGCTCCCGAGGCATTGCAGCCTGTGGCATTCTGCGAAGACCACGTCAGGGTCGACCGTGAGCCGCTCGTGACCGAGCTGGGTGATGCCGCGAGCGCAACGGTAGGGGCCGGCAGCAGGTTCACCGTCAAGGTTCGCTGCGTCGTACCACCGCTTCCGCTGCACGCAAGCGTGTAGCTGGTCGCC
>Ga0209640_10006530_pt1 | contig 10213 bp, 2 predicted proteins | sample RifCSP10_1_FD_184018 | JGI IMG/M metagenome (GOLD analysis project Ga0209640, IMG submission 184018) | Soil microbial communities from Rifle, Colorado - Rifle CSP2_sed 10_1 (SPAdes) (version 2) | ecosystem: Environmental > Terrestrial > Deep subsurface > Rock core/Sediment | place: Rifle... | reverse complement strand
GGTTCACTCCCGGTTGCTCCACGGGGTTTATCCCTGGGCTGGGAATGCGGCGTGCATCGGGGCATGACTCTGGAGAACCCACAGCCCAACCACGCACGAGTGCGAAATTTCCCCAGACTCTTCTGACGCTCGGAATCTGTCGGCCCGAAGCGACCTTTGGGCTGGTTGACTGCGCTGACGGACTGGATGCGTGCAGACCCACCCGTCCGGCGCGCCGCGGTGACGATTTGGAAGGGGCCTCAAGGGTGGGAGAGTCCCGGCCTGAAAGGTGAAACTGCGGCGGAGCGAGGATGGATCCCGTGGCAGGATGCGAGAGGTTCGCGATGAAGGGCGGAGATGCCGGATTCCTGAGCCTGAAAAGGTCGGACGGGACGAGCCCTTCGCTCCGCGAGCGCCCCCCTTGGAATATAGTTAGACTGAAGGTTGATTTGAAAACATCGGTGCTGAGGAATTCAAACAACCCAGCAACCCTAGTGGCGTCGCTACCCCGGCAATTGACACTCTCTGCAAGCTTTTTGGTGCCGACAGGCGATGCTTCGACCGTCAACCCAAACTAAGTTCTTCAGCCATCATGAATACCCCGCGCAGACTGATTGCGGCTGCCTTGCTCATCGGAGCCGGCTTGCCACTCGCGGCACAACAAGTGCCTCAGGACCAGGTCCCCGACGAGGAGATCGTCGTCCTATCACCGTTTGAAGTAACCGGGTCAAGAGACACCGGCTACCAAGCCACCGAAACCCTCGCCGGCACGCGTATCCGCACCAACCTGAAGGATGTCGCGTCGGCGATCTCGGTCATCACCGAGGAATTCCTCAAAGACGTCGGGGCCACGGACAGCTCCACGCTGCTCCAGTACACGCCGAACGCCGAGGTTGCAGGCACCCGGGGCACCTTTGCGGGCTTGGGAAATGCGACGGGTGTCGATGAGTCCGGCAACCTGATCAACCCCGCGGGCGCCCAGCGTGTGCGCGGCCTGGCAGCCGCCGACAACACCCGCGACTTCTTCGGCACGGACATTCCGTGGGACTCCTTCAACGTCGACCGCATCGATATCAACCGTGGTGCGAATTCCTTCCTGTTCGGCTTGGGCAGCCCGGCGGGTATCGTCAACGCGTCGACCCGCAGCGCGGAATACACGAACCGCGGCCGCGTGGAGGCACGCATCGGCTCCTACGGTAGCGCGCGTGGGACGCTCGACGTCAACCAGCAATTGATCGAAAACCGGCTCGCGATCCGGATCGCCGGTTTGTGGGACCACGAGAAATTCCGCCAGAGTTTCACGTTCGAAGACGATGAGCGCGTTTACGCCGCGATCCGGTTCGACCCGCAGATTTTCAGCGACCGCACGTGGCGCACCACCATCAAAGCGAAGTATGAGCACGGCGAAGTCGAGGCCAACCGGCCGCGCACCGTCCCGCCGAACGACAGCATCACCCCTTGGTTCCGCCCGACTTCGCATCCGTATGGTGGAATGAACAGGCTCGCGATCGAGAATGGCTATTTCCATAACGGGGCCGCCGTCGGCGTGAACGCCGCCACACTGATCAGCCCGTGGGTTGGCGCCACAGTCAACCAGCAGCAGCCCATGTGGTTCCTCGATGGGAACACCGGCGCGCTCCAACGCGTCTATTCCGGTTACATCAACAACGGCGGTCGCAATTCGACCGGTGGATTTACCGGAATTGCGGGCGGTATTCCGGGCAGGCGCTACTCGGAACAGCACTTCCGTCTGGTTGCCTTGCCTGAGGCAGCAAGGCGGTTGAACCTCCCCGGCTCGAGTTTCGGGCAGTTCCGGAACCAGACGCTGATGGATCCAACGGTCTTTGATTTCTACAATGTCTTGATCGACGGCCCGACGAAGGGTGAGTTCGAGGACTGGGACGCCTACAACATCGACGTCAGCCAGACGTTCTACGACGACCGTGTCGCCGCCCAATTCATCTACGACAAGCAGAATTACATCCGCGGTGGCCAGCAACTGCTCGGGGGAAGCCCGACCATCACGATGGACATCCTGAGGAACATGCAGGATTTCTATCTGACCAATGCGAACGGGACAACCAGCCAGACCAACATCAACTTCGGTCGTCCCTTCACGACCTCGTCGGGTGGCAGTGGCAGCACCTACGAAAGCGAACGCGAACACGCGCGTGCCTCGCTCTTCGCCGAGCTCCGTGCAGCAGACCTGCTGGAAAACGATTTCCTCGTGAAATTGCTGGGCAAGCACCGCTTCAACGGCGTTTACAGCTCCGAGCTCTTCTCGACCGAGTCGCGTGGTTACATGATGCACACCAATCCTCAGGATTGGGCCGGCTACTGGAACGGCAACAACGGCGCCACTTCCCCCATCGGTGATCGTCCTCCCGTCGGAGTCATCTACCTTGGCGGATCGGTCGCGGGCCTGTCCTCCGCTTCCGGTGCGAACATCCCCGGCATCACTCAGCCAATCGACCTCGCGGACTCGTCGGTCTACCTGATGGATTCCACCTGGCAGAACTTCGCGGCGCCCTTCGGCGACCCTTGGACGGTTCCGGCGAATCTCGCGTTCCTTTACCCGCCTTTCAACACAGCGACGCCTCCAGCAGCGATAAACTACACGCAGAATCAGAATCCCGCCAACTACATGGGCTGGAGCACCAACCGCCAGATCAACTTGATGCGCTACAACAACGGCCAAGATCTGAGCCTGCTCACCAGGTCGGCGCTGTCCAAGCGCGCGACGAAGTCCTATGCGGGATCCGTTCAGTCCTTCCTTTGGAACGATGCGATCGTGGCGACACTCGGCTGGCGCTATGATGAGGTGAAGAGCAAGGCGGTCAACGCGCGGGCCAATGGCGCGAATCGAAACATTCTGATCCTGAGCCCGGATGCTTACCACTTGCCCCCTGCAGTCTCCTTCAAGGACCACTCCACCAGTGGCGGCGTGGTTGTGCACTTGAACAGGCTCCTCGAGAAGGATCCACTCCCGATCAACATCAGCGTCTCTTACAACAAGTCCAACAACTTCCAGATCACGGATGCGCGCCGCGACATCTACGGAAATACGATCGGGAATCCGACCGGCGCCACAAAAGACTACGGTGTTCAGCTATCCACGAAGGATGGCAGGTATTCCTTCCGCGCGGTCAAATACGAGACCAGCTTCAACAACGGTAGCAGCGGCATCGGTGACCCAGGAGGCATCGGTCGCGTGATCGGTCAAGGCATGCGGTTCCGCAACGTCTTCCTGTATGACCTCGGTGGCTATGATTGGGCCTCGCGCGATCAACCCCAGGGCCGCAACACGTGGGGTGGCTCGGTGGCCCAGGGTGACCCCAACGGCAGCGCAGAACCGCTGCTGACTTCGGCGCAGGGCCGCGAGCTCGAGGATAAAGCCATCCTCGTATGGAACCAGATTCAGGCGGACTTGACTGCCAGGGGATTCTTCCAGGCTTGGGGATTCACCCCGCAGGATGTCCCTTTGACGCTTACCCGGAGCATCTATGAGGCCAATCCCGGTGCCAACACTCCGTCCAACACGGCAGCGGTGTTCGCCTATGGCGCGACACCACCCCCGAACTTCACGGTCACTGCCGACACGGTTTCGAAGGGATACGAGTTTGAGTTGACTGCCAATCCGACGCCGAACTGGCGCATTGCATTCAATGCGTCCCAGACTGAGGCGGTCCGCAGCAACGTTGGTGGTCCTGTCCTTCAGGAATACATCGAATACCTCGATCAGAAGCTGGCGACCCCGATCGGGACTTTCACCGATCTCAACGGTGTCAGCCGGTCTTTCACCGCCGGCGACATGCCGCAGTTCGGAAACGCAAGCCTGAGCATCTTCGCCAATGTCTACGGCCCGTGGCGTTCGAACTACGTGCTGATGAAGCTGCAGGAAGGCGCGGCCGCACCTGAAATTCGCGAGTGGCGCTACAACTTCATCACGAACTACTCGTTCACCGAAGGCCGCATGAAGGGCTTCGGCATCGGCGGCAGCTACCGCTGGCAGGACGAGGTCGTCATTGGCTATCCGGTGATTGTTTCCGACGGCACGTTCGACCTCTCGAAGCCCTACCACGGTCCTACCGAGGACGCGATCGACCTGTGGGCGAGCTACGAACGCAAGCTAACCAACAGGATCAACTGGAGGATCCAGCTAAACATCCGCAACGCATTCGCGGATGATGAGTTGATCCCAATCTCGGTGCAGCCCGACGGCCAGACCTGGGCGTCGGTCCGCGTCGCGCCTGTTCAGGAGTGGTTCGTCACGAACACGTTCTCGTTCTGATCGGCTGACTTGAATTGCGAAGCCCCCGGCCGCATCCGCGGTCCGGGGGTTTTTTCTTCGCCAGCCGGTTTCAGCAGACTCAGAATGGCGCCTCGCCCGCACGCCCTGGATGCATCACATTTCCCATTGTCATTGCGAGAGCACCGAGCAGCACATGCTGCGTGGTCGAGTTCATGAACCAATTCTGTCATGGCGAGGAGCGAAGCGACGCGGCCATCCATCGGGATTTCAGCTGGACTTCGTCGGGCTCGCGATGACAAACGATGGGTGTTCATTAGCAGGGGGTCCCGCCTTGGCGGTGCGACCGCGGCAATCCAGCTGGAATTTCAGATGGATTGCTTCGTCTCCCGCTGTGGCGGGAGCCTCGCAAGGACAGACAGAGTGCGTCTTGGCCACGGAGTGTGATGCATACAGGCTAGGCCCCAAGAAAATGACGCTTCACCTCGATCTGAGAAACTTGGCACTGCTCGCCCTGTTCGGAGTCGCGGGCGCGACATTCTCTGCCGCGTCGCCACGCGAGCGGATCCCGCTCAACGACGGCTGGCGTTTTCAACAAGATGATCCGCCGGGCAACACCGTCGAGTTGCGCCACGACGTGCGTCCCGAGATCGAGCAGCGTCGCGACGACGGCCCCGCTGACGCGCGCCCGCAGGAAGCCGCGCAGGTCGCGACTGCTGCGCCGGCCGTGCTCAAGCCGTGGATCCTCCCCACCTGCAATGCCTTCATCAATGACTCCGCGCGGCGCCATGTGCGCCCCGCCGGCAATCCCGGCGGCGAAGTCGATTACGTGCGCGCCGGTTTCGATGACAGTCCATGGCAGCGAGTCACGTTACCGCACGATTGGGCGATCTCCGGCCCGTTCCTCGAAACCGGCAATCACGGTGGAATGGGTCAGCTGCCGAGTTGGGGCATCGGCTGGTATCGCCGCATCGTCGACATCCCCGCGACCGACGCGGGCAAGTCCATCTTCCTCGAGGTCGACGGCGCGATGTCCTACACGACCGTCTGGGTTAACGGACACCTCATAGGAGGCTGGCCCTTTGGCTACTCGTCGTGGCGCGTCGATCCGGAGCACGGTGTGTTCGTCAACGGCGAGCGTATCCTCTTGCAGGGAGTGAATGTGCACCACGACCTCGGTGCGCTCGGCGCCGCCTTCAACGTGCGCGCGGCGGAGCGCCAGCTCGAGATGCTCCGCGAGATGGGCTGCAACGCCGTGCGCATGGCGGCCAAACCGCATGCCCCGGAGGTGCTCGAACTCACCGGCCGGATGGGCCTCCTCGTCTTCAACGATTCGTGCGACGTCTGGGAGCGCCGCAAGACACCGCTCGACTTCCATCTCATCTTCCCCAACTGGGGCGAGGCCGACATGCGCGCCCTCGTGCGCCGCGACCGCAACAGCCCGTCCGTAATCATGTGGAGCATCGGCAACGAGGTCGGCGAGCAATACACGGGCGAGGCCGGCGCCTCCGTCGGGAAGCGACTGCACGACATCGTGCGCGAGGAGGATCCCACGCGACCCACGACGACCGCGATGAACTGGGCAAAGCCCGACATGCCCCTGCCCGCGGTGGTGGACATCATCAGCCTCAACTATCAGGGCGAGGGCATCCGGCAGGAACCGGAGTTCGAGGGCACCGACCGCATTCGCACGCCGCCGCAGTATCCGGCTTTCCGTGCGATTTTTCCCGACAAGGTGATCGTGAGCAGCGAGACCGCGTCGGCGTTCAGCAGCCGCGGTGTCTACCTCTTTCCCGTTTCACCGCTCGTCAGTGCGCCCGTGCGCGATGGCCGCGGCGGTGACTCGACGATCAAGCACGTGAGCGCCTACGAGCTTCACGCGGTGGACTTCGGATCGACCGCCGACAAGGTCTTCGCCTCGCTCGACCGGCATCCGTATGTGGCTGGTGAATTCGTGTGGTCCGGCTGGGATTATCTCGGCGAGCCCACGCCCTACTATGCGGCGCGCAGCTCGTATTGCGGCATCATCGACCTCGCGGGTTTCAAAAAGGACCGGTTCTATCTCTATCAGGCGCGCTGGCGGCCGGACCATCCGATGGCGCACATCCTGCCGCACTGGACATGGCCTGATCGCGTCGCCGAAGTCACGCCCGTGCACGAGTTCACCTCAGGCGACGAGGCCGAGCTGTTCCTCAACGGTCGCTCGCTCGGCCGCAAGAAACGCGGTGCCTACGAATACCGGCTGCGTTGGGACGACGTCGTCTACGAGCCCGGCCGGCTCGACGTCGTCGCCTACAAGGGCGGCCTTGAGTGGGCGCAGGCCTCCGTGCAGACCGCCGGCGATGCGGCCGCGCTCGATTTGCAGCCGGACCGCACGGTGATCCATGCCGACGGCAGCGATTTGTCGTTCGTCACCGTGCGCGTGACCGATGCGAACGGCGCGACCTCGCCGCGCGCAGACAACGCGCTGCATTTCACGATCGAAGGCCCGGGCGAGATCGTCGCCACCGACAACGGCGACCCGACGAGCTTCGAGCCGTTCCAGGCTCCACAGCGCAAGACGTTCAGCGGTCTGTGCCTCGTGATCATCCGCGCCAAATCCGGTGAAGCCGGCTCGATCCGTCTCACCGCCAGCGGCGATGGATTGCAGAGCGGCAATGTCACGATCACAGCCGGCATGTAGCGGAACGCGCTTGTCGCGCCGTGGTCTTGGCGAAGGCGGCTGGGCGTTTCGATCCGAGCGTGACCAATCGCGCCTGCGCACCATCGAAAAACGCACGTTTTCCGCTACGGCAATCACTCACGCACGACCAGATAGCCGCCGCCCTTCGGAATGGAAACTTCCGTCGTCGTGCCCGACGGCCATCGGATCCGGAATTTCGCGTCACCTACGATGGTGCGCGGCACGGAGAAGAAGGCGGTGGCAGTCGACTGGCTCGCGAATCCTCCGCCGGCTCGAATCTCGCGTGCCTGCATCAGCCGGTCGCCGGTCACGAGCGTGACGCGGGCGCCGATCGCATCGGGGTTGCCGCCGCGTCCCTCGAGCCGAAGCGCAAAGTGCAGGGCATCGCCAGCGCTTGCATTGCGAAATGCGAGTGCCGGCTGGTTGTTGCGGCTCACGATCGCATCGGCGCGGCCGTCGCGATCGAGATCGACGAGCGCGAGCGCCTTTGCGTTGCCCGGTACGAGCCAGCCGCTTTCGGCAATGGGAACGGGTGTGAATCCGCCGTTGCCGTCGCCTCGGAGGAGCCAGCCGAGCCCGCTGTCGAACCGGCCGAGCGCGGGGATCGGCGAGTAGTCGTTGTTTGCGATCAGGATGTCCGCGTTGCCGTCGCCGTCGAAGTCCGACGCGACCATTCCTTGCACGGGCGCGATCTGAGCGAGGAGCGGCAGCGGCGCGAACGCGTAGCCCCCCGAGGGCTGGCTGAGCAACACGCCGTTGCGCAGTTCGCCGGCCGCCAGCACGCTGGCCTTCGCGAGCGCCTCCTTTCCAAGAATCTCGTCGAGAGTCGAAGCGGCGTAGCGGTTGTTCGAGGCGAAGCGCCTCAGCACCGTCGGAATCTTTGCGCCGAGCTCGCCGCGGCTCGCTACCGGTAGCAGCCTGCCGCCGTCGTCGTAGGCCAGCACGAGCTGCGGCTCCCTCGTGCCTGCGAAGTCGCCTGAGAACAACCGCAGCGGATGCGCGCGCGATGCCGTGAGGATTGTGTTCGTTCCAAGATTGCCGAGCGCGTAGTCGAGCCGGCCGTCGCCGTTGAAGTCGGCTGCTGCGAGCGAGGTCCACAACCCCGTGCCAGCGGTGTCGAATCCCCACTCAGAAGAGACGTCCATAAATCCGCGACCTTCCGAGTTCCTGAAGAAGCGCACGCCTCCCCAGTCGAGAGCGACGACGAGGTCGATCCAGCCGTCGCCGTCGACATCGGTTGCGAGTGCGGAAGTGACGAGCCCGACTTCGCGCAATCCCGGCGCAAACGAGTCCGTCGCGTCGTTCATCCGGCCGCCGCGCTGCAGGAGCAGCGCGCTCGCAGGAGTCTCCGGATAGTAGCCGGGAAACAACCGCGCGCCGAGAAAGACGTCGAGTGCGCCGTCGCGATCGAAATCCGCCGCGACTGCGGCGCCTGTGCTCATCGGCAGCGACGGCAGGAATCCCTTTGGCGCCGGAGCAAACCCGCCGCGACCATCACTGAGCCACAGCCTCGGGTCGTATTCGGGTTCCTCGGCAGGCAGCGCGGCACCACCGCCAGTGAGCAGGATGTCGTTCGCGCCGTCTCCGTTGGCATCGAAGACCAAGGGCGGGCCGTCGTTGATCGGCTGCCTTGCACCGAGCGCGCCGGTGTCGATCGCCTCGTAGCGGGAGCCCGCGCGGCTCAACACCTGTGCGCCGTCGATCGATGTGGCGGCGATGACGATCTCGTCGACTCCATCGCCGTCGAGATCGCCGACGGCAACGCCCGGACCGCGGCGATTGAACCTGCGCGGCAGGAGAGGCTGGGGGACGGTGCCCTCGAGCATTTCCTCTCGCTGGGTGATCGCCAGACCTGCCGCACGTGAAACTTCCTCGAAGTGAGTGACTGGCTTCGAGCTGTAGCCGGCCGCGGAAGCGGCGGGATCCCTGCGCTCCCGCGCAGGGCCACGATCTTCGGCTTCGCTCGATTCAGGCTCGGTCACGGTGTATCGCCGGCCCGTGGGCAGCCCTTCGAACGTCTGCACACGGCCACTTGGCCAAACGATCCTCAGAAGCTCGATGGTCTGCTCGCCGCCGAAGCCGAAATGCACGACCGGCTCGCTCGTGGAGAGGTAGCCGCGCGCGAGGACCAACTGGCGCACTTGAGTGCCCGAGCGGGTGGTCGCCTCGACACGCGCGCCCACGCCGAAGCGATTCGAGACCATCCCGCGCAGCTCGATGATCGCGGTGTTTCCCTGCTGGCTGTCGTTGCGCAGCACGGTCGATCCTTTCTCGAAGTTCGTGAACACGAGATCGAGGTCGCCGTCGCCGTCGAGATCGCCGAACGCCGCGCCGAAGCTCGCGCCCACGTGGCCGAGACCCCACTGAGCGCTGACCTCCTCGAATCGCAGTCCGCCGAGGTTCCTGTAGGCGAGGTTGGCCTCGTTCAACACCGGGCTGCTCCTCGTGATCCTGACGCGCTCGACCGCGCTCAGCGCGGCCAGCCTTCGCTCGATCATGTCGAGGTTGTTCTGCTCGCGATCCGTGCCGTTTGTGACGAACAGGTCGATGCGCCCGTCGTTGTCGAGATCCTCGAATCGAAGGGACCAGGTCCAGTTTGTGCCGGCCAGGCCGGCCATGTTTGCCGCCTCGAGACAACGGCCCGTGCCGGTGCTCAGATAGAGCGCGTTGTAGAGCACCTGGATCGCGATCTCGATGCGCTCGTTTTGCATGATGCTGGCCCTGGCGCGCGAGTCGGCGAGGCCCCGCTGCGTCTTCTCGTGGCTGGTGCCGGCCATGTCGGCGACGTAGAGATCTATGCGCCCGTCGTTGTCCACGTCGCCGATGTCCGAGCCCATTGAGGAGAACGGCGTGTGCGGGATGACGCGGTCGATGACGTTGGAGAAGGTGCCGTCGCGGTTGTTGCGATAGAGGAAATCCGGCGGCGCGAAGTCGTTGGCGACATAGAGATCGGGCCAGCCGTCCTCGTCGAAATCCCACCATGTCGCGGAGTGGCCCTGCGTGCCGGCCGCCAGTATCCCCGCGGAGTCGGTCACCTCGCGGAAGGTGCCGTCGCCGATGTTGCGATAGAGCCGGTCGCGCTGCCCGTCGGGGCTGAGCATCGCATCGTAGAGGTTGGTCTGGATGTAGACGTCGAGCCAGCCGTCGCGGTCGTAGTCGGCGAAGCAGGCCATACCGCTCGAATCCATGAGTGCGAGTCCGCGCTGCGTCGCCTCATCCTTGAAGGTGCCGTCGCCCTGGTTGATGAAAAGGAGATTTGTGACTCCGAAGCGGCAGAGGTAGAGGTCGAGCCAGCCGTCGTT
>Ga0209640_10006529_pt1 | contig 10213 bp, 10 predicted proteins | sample RifCSP10_1_FD_184018 | JGI IMG/M metagenome (GOLD analysis project Ga0209640, IMG submission 184018) | Soil microbial communities from Rifle, Colorado - Rifle CSP2_sed 10_1 (SPAdes) (version 2) | ecosystem: Environmental > Terrestrial > Deep subsurface > Rock core/Sediment | place: Rifle... | reverse complement strand
GCGGGACCAGGCGGTCGTGCTCCCCCCAAACCAGCAGCGTCGGTGCGGTGATCCGGTGGATGCGCTTCTTGAGCCCCTTGTCCGGGATCGGCCAGATGAACTTGCCGGTCGCCCCCATGGCCCAGGTGAGGCGCGTCCGCGCCAGCGCGCCCGCTTCCGGATCGTCCGGCACGGAGAACATGGCCTTCGCGGCGGGCCCGTCCGGCCGGTGGAAGACGTGCGCCGGCATCTCCGCCGGCCCCAGCAGCATCCAGTTGACGACCGGCGCGTCGTCCCGCCAGAGCCCGATCGGATCGATCAGGACCAGCCGCTTCACCCGGGCCGGCTGGAGCGCCGCCACCTCGCACGCCACCATGGCTCCGAACGAGTGACCGGCGAGCATGACGTCCCGCAGCCGGAGCTCGGCGAGCAGCTCGTCGTAGCAGAGCACGAGGTCCCACAGGTGATCCACGTGCTGGATCGCGTCGGGCTCGCCCGGCGTCGTGCCGGGATGCTCCGGGGCGTACACCGTGAACCGCTGGGCGAGCGCGTCGAGGAACGGGCCCCACGTGAGCCCCCACGGCCCGTGGAAGAAGACCACCGCGGGGCCGGCGCCGGCGACGTGCACGCGGATCGGCACGCGCCCGTTCCAGACGGTGAGGGTGCGGGTTCCCTCACCTTGCTGTCCCTCACCCTGCCCTCTCCCCCGAGGGGAGAGGGTCCTTTTGCGGGGGGGTCTGCTGCGGGGGGCTTTGCCTCGCGGGGTCATCGCGCCGCGCCGGCGGGCTGGCGGCTGGCCCGCAGGCTCTTGGGCCACCAGTGGTTCTCCCAGCCCTTGTCGTCCCAGATCTCCCGCAGCGAGGGCAGGACCTCGTGCGCGAACAGATCGATGTTCTTGAGCGTCAGCTCGTGCGGCATCGAGCCGATCTGCACCAGCACCATCAGGTTGCCGACGTGCAGGCGCTTGATCACCTCCTCGACCAGGCGCTCCTTCACGGTGGCCGGGCTTCCCGCGATCACGTAGCCCTTCTCCACGAAGTCCTTGTAGCGGAGCGTCTTGGGATCCTCCGCGCGGCGCACCGGATTGCGGTTGGCGGCCAGGAGGCTCCGGTAGTCCTGGTTGCCCGGCGGCGCGAACCACTGCGCGGGCACGTGCAGGCACTTGTGGTAGAAGTACTCGACGTGCTTGGCGTAGTCGGCTTCGGCCTGCGCGTCGGTCTCGGAGACCGCGACGAGCTGCAGGAACCCCGCGCGGTACGGATTCCGCTCGAGCCCTTTCTTGTCCACCACGTCCCAGTAGCCGTCCATCATGGTGGTAGCGGCCCGGGCGCCCGCGTAGGAGAGGAAGCAGTAGCAGACGTTGTGCTCGGTGGCGAAGTCGAAGGTGCTGATGCTGCCCGAGCCGGGCACCCACACCGGTGGGTGCGGCTCCTGGATCGGCCGCGGCCAGAGATTCACCTGGCCGAGCTGGAAGTACTTCCCTTTCCACGCGAAGATCTCCTTCGCCTGCCACGCCTTCAACACCAGCTCGAAGGCCTCGCGATAGCGCTCGCGGTGCTCCATCGGGGTGATGCCGTAGGCCAGGTTGACGTCCATCGGGCTGCCGAGCGGCAGGCCGGCGACGAGACGGCCGCCGCTGATGCAGTCGAGCATGCCGTACTCCTCGGCCACCCGGACCGGCGGCGAGGTGGTCGGCAGGGTCATGCCCATCTGCACGATGGCCACGTCGAGGCCGTTGGTCTGCTTGGCCAGCACGCTGCCCATCAGGTTGGGGCTCGGCATGAACCCGTAGGCGTTCTGGTGGTGCTCGTTGGTGCACACGCCGTCGAACCCCGCCCGGGCGGCGTACAGCAGCTCGTCGAGCGTCCAGTTGTAGTACTGGCCCACCCGGCGGGCGTCGGCCAGCTCCCACCAGGGCGGGGTGACCCAGACGCTCGGATAGCGCCGCTCGAAGTCCGGGGGCAGCTCGCGATGGGGCATCAGGTGGAACGCGCTGACTTTCATGTCCGATGGGTCTCCCTTCCCGACGCTGGGATGGGGGCAGCATAAGCGAGCCGGCAGGCCGGCTCAAGTTTGCGGAGGAAGCGCGCCCGGTCGGCTAGACTCGATTCCAAACGTGCCAACATCGGGTCCCCCGCCCACACTGCTCGAAGTGGTGTCGTCGCTGGTGACGGCGTGGCGGAATCTGGCCGCCTACCCCCCGGGCCACCCGGCGCGATCCTCGGCGCTCGCCACCGCCCATGCCCGGGTCCGGGCGTCCCTGGCCACCACGAGCCCCCTCGTGCTCGGGATCGCGCACGACGGCCTGGTCAGCGGCGGCAAGAAGCTCGAGGCCGCCCACGTGCGGGCCTTCGCGCGCGCGCTGTACCGCCGGAACGGCGGCCTGCTGCGGATCGAGGAGGACGTGGAGCCCGCCGAGCTGGAGCGCTTCCTGGCCATCCTCGGCGACACCGGCCCGGCCCGTGACCGCGCGCTCACCGGCGATGACCTGGAGGCGGCCGGGATCACCCACATCTCGGTCTCCGCCATCGACTACAGCAGCCTCGTCACGACCACGGACGTCACCCCCGCCGCGCCCGAGGAGGGCTCGCTCTGGGACGGACTGCTCCAGGCGCTGCTGGCTGATCAGCCGATCGCGCCCGGGGGCGGGCCTTCGGTCTCCCGCGAGCGGTATTCGGCGGAGACCATCGCCTCCCTGTTCCGCGGCGGCGTCGGCACGGGCGGGCCGGGCGCGGGAGGACCGGGTGGCGGGGGCCCCGGGGGCGCCGGGGTGGGCGGTCCCGGCGGTGGCGGCCCGATCGGGCGAGGCTGGGGTGGTGGAGGCCTCGGGCGGGGCCAAGGCCCGGGAGCCGGCGGCGCAGCAGGCGCGGCCGGCGGAGCCCCGGGACTGGGCGGCCGGCTCGGGATGGCCGCCGCGCACACGCTCGCGGGCCTGGTGGGCGCCCGCCTGGCCAGCGCGGATAGCGACGAGCGGGAGAAGCTCGCCCCGCAGATCATCCAGCTTCTCCGCGCGCTGCCCGGCGAGGTCCGCGAGCCGGTGCTGGCAGCGGCGCTGCGGACCCTCGCCACCGACGAGGCGTCGAGCGCGCACCTGGCCAGCCTGGCCGCCGCGCTACCGCCCGCCGATGTGCTGCGGGGGCTGCGGCGGCTGGCCCAGGAGCGGGGCCAGCTCTCGGGCCACGCGCTCCGCATGGCCCAGGCCCTGGCGGAAGCGCACGAGGAGATGGGGCCGGCGCCCGCGCTGCCCGAGCCGCCGGCCGACTTCGCGGACATGGCCGCGCTCTTCCGCGAGGAGGACGTGGACCGCTACAACCCCGAGGACCATCGAGCGCTCCTCGCGCAGAAGCCGACGGTGGACCTGACCGCCATCGCGGTGGAGCTCGCCGCCGACCCGGACGCGTTCGGCCCCGACACCGAGAGCGACGACGCGATCGAGCGGCGCCTGGTCACGACGCTGCTCGACATGACCGCGGTCTCGCCCGACATCGTCCAGGCGCTCGTCCTGGACCGCCTGCGGGAGATGTTCCTCCGCGCGCTCCAGCTGAACCGGTTCACCCAGGCCGTCGGTATCGTGCGCGCCGCGCGCGAGCTGGCCGCGGATCCGAGCCAGACGGAGCGCCGCGCGGTCCTCGACGAGTTCCTGATCTCGCTCGCCGACGCCCAGACCCTGGCCGCCCTGGTGGCCGCGAGCCGGCAGCCGGGCGGGCCGCCGTTCGTCCAGGTGCAGACGCTGGTCCTGGCCCTCGGCGCCTCGGCTGCCCGCGGCCTCCTCGAGGCGCTGGCCGCCGACCCCGACCGGGCGCGGCGCCTGCGGCTGATCGAGCTCGCCGCCTCGCTGGGCGTCGCCATCGTGCCGGAGACGCGGCGCCTGCTCGCGGATCCACGGTGGTACGTGGTGCGCAACATGGTGCTGCTGCTCCGCCGGGTGCAGGACCGCTCGGCCATGAGCGAGATCCGAAAGTGCGCCGACCATCCCGACCTGCGGGTGCGGCTCGAAGCCATCCGGGCGCTCTTCGCCTTCGATTCCAAGGTGCCGCGCGATCTGCTCGCCCGGACCATCCACCACCCCGACCCGCGACTGGCCGAAGCGGCCGTGCTGCTCACCGGCCAGCACGGCATCACGCAGGCCATCGACCTGCTCGTGGAGATCCTGCTCCGGTGGGACGTCCTCGGCCGCCGGCGGTCCCTGCGGCTCAAGGCGCTGCGGGCGCTGGCCGATCTGGCGGACCCGGCCGTGTTGCCGCGCCTCGGCCGCTTCTTCCACGAGTGGCCGTTCCCGCTCGTCGCGCTCGAGGAGCGGCGGGCTGCCTACCGGTTCCTCCACTCCTACGATGCCGCGGCCCGCGCCCCCTGGGTGGCGCGCGGTCAGAAGTCGCGGGATCCGGTCACCCGGGACATCTGCCGCGGGCTCGCGAAGGCGAGCGCGGCGGCGGCGGGCACGTCGGAATGAGCGAGCCGGCTCTCCCGGGAGCGCTCTCCGCGGTCGACCGGCTGGTGGTCAGCCTCGTCGCCGGCATCAACATGCGGGCCCTCTACGGCTCCGAGCATCCCGCGCTCGCCAGCCACGTGGACCGCATCCTGGAGGCGGTGACCGCGGCGTGCCGGGAGCGGCAGCAGGACACGCTCACGTTTCTGGTGGTCGGGCCGGACCTGGTCATCGAGAACCAGCCGCTCCGGACCGGCAGCCTCTACCACCACCAGTTCATCCGGGCCCTCACCCGGCGCGGCGTAGAGCGCCTGACCGTGGCGCGCGGCCTCGACGCCGAGGAGTGCGTGCGCTTCCTGACCCCGATGGCGCTCGGCGGCGTGCCGGTGTCCACCCGGTACATCGTGGTGGGCCGGGTCGAGCAGCCGGCCGCGGTGATCGATGAAGAAGGCCCCGGCCCGGGCACCGGCGCCGGTGGAGGCCCCGGCGCGGGCCCGGGCCGGGACTCCGCGATCGAGGCCCTGACCGCCCAGAGCGTGAACGGCGCGCGCGACGCCTTCACCGAGTTCCGCACCAACCGTCAGGGCGGGCTCGTCCGCCTCGAGCAGATCGTGTGGAGCCTCATGGACGCGCTCCAGCGCGCCACCCGGGAGATCCTGCCCCTGGCGCCGCTCAAGACCCACGACGACTACACCTTCGTGCACTCGGTGAACGTCTCGCTGCTCACCCTGGCCCAGGCGCGCTCGTTCGGCATCGAGGGCGCGCGGCTGCACGCGATCGGGCTCGCCGCGTTCCTCCACGACATCGGCAAGCTCAGGATCCCGCTCGACGTGCTCAACAAGCCGGGCAAACTCGAGGGCGAGGAGTGGCGCGTGATGATGAGCCACGCCCAGGAAGGCGCCACCCACCTCTGCGGCGTCGAGGGCAGCCATCCGCTCGCGATCCTGGTGGCGTACGAGCACCACATGCGCTACGACGGCCGGCCGAACTACCCGGTGCCGCGCATCGGGCGGCGGCCCACGCTGGCGAGCCAGCTGACGGCCATCTCCGACGTCTACGACGCCATCTGCACCACGCGCCCTTACGCGAAGGCCCGCTCGCGGGAGTTCGCGGTGAGCGTGCTGACCGGCCGCGTGGGCACCTTCCACAGCCCCGCGCTGGTGGCCAACTTCGTCCGCATGGTGGGCGTCGGGACCACCGGCGCGTCGGACGAGACGACCCGGTAGGCGCGGCGCCGGCGATGGCGGGCAGGCACTTCTCGATGATCCGCAACTTCCATCTCGCGGATCTCTTCACCATCGCCAACGGCTTCTGCGGCGTCGCGGCCCTGTTCCAGGCCATGCGCTTCCTCGCCACCGGGGAGCCCTGGCGGATCGACGTCGCCGCGGCGCTGATCGGCCTGGCCCTGCTCTTCGACGTGCTCGACGGGCGCGTCGCGCGCTGGCGCCACGTGGCCTCGCCGATGGGGCGCGAGCTGGATTCGCTGGCCGACGTCATCTCGTTCGGGGTGGCGCCGGCCGGCATCGCCTTCGCGGCCGGCCTGCAGAGCGCGCTCGACCAGATCATCCTCATGTACTTCGTGGGCTGCGGCCTGAGCCGGCTGGCCCGCTACAACGTCACCGCCGAGACCCTCGCGGCCGAGACCGGCAAGGTGCGCTACTTCGAGGGCACGCCGATCCCGACCAGCATCGTCCCGCTCGGCCTCCTGCTGCTCGCCTTCCACCGCCAGACCCTGTACCCGGTCGCGCTCGGCGGTCTCGCGCTGCACCTCGTGAGCCTGCTCTTCCTCCTGTCGGGCAGCCTGATGATCAGCAAGACCCTCAAGATCCCGAAGCCGTGAGCCCGCCCGCCGGGAGCGCGCGGATCGGGGTGCTGGTCCCGCCCGGGAACCCGACGGTGGAGCCGGAGCTCTACCGGATGGCGCCGGCCGGGGTCAGCTTCCACTTCGCCCGCCTGCAGGCGCCGCCGGCGGACGGCCCCGCGGGCGGCGCCGCCGGCATGGAGGAGCGCACGCGCGCGTATCGCGAGGGCCTCGACGGCCCGGCCCAGGCGCTCGGCGAGGTGCGCCCCGCGCTCGTGCTCCTGGCCCACACCGCGTCGAGCTACGCGCTGGGGTGGGGGCGCGAGCAGCCGCTGGTCGACCGCATCGCGTCGCTCTGCCGCGCGCCCGCGCTCCTGGCCGCCCACGCGGTGGCCGCCGCGCTCCGGCACCTGGGCGTGACGCGGCTCGCGCTCGGCACGCCGTATCCGGAGTCGATCAGCCGGCAGGGCAGAGCGTACTGGGAGGCCGCGGGCTTTCAGATCGTCGGCCATCACCGACTCGCCGGCGTCGCGGACATCTACGCGGAGAGCGAGGAGCGCGCGGCCGAGCTCGCGCGCCGGGCCGATGCCCCCGACGCGCAGGCGGTGCTGATCAGCGGCACCGGTCTGCCGACCGTGGGCGTGCTCGAGCGGCTCGAGGGCGAGCTGGGCAAGCCGGTGATCAGCAGCAACCAGGCGGGCTGCTGGCGGGCGCTGCGGCTGGCCGGCGTGCGCGCCCCGGTGCCGGGATTCGGGCGGCTGCTGCGGGAGCCCTGATCAGAGCCGCAAGCGGCGGAGCACCCCGATCACTCCCTGCTCGCTGCCTCGCTGGGTGGTGAGCGCCCGCACCCCGGCGGCGAGGGCGGGGCCGAGGTCGGGATCGGCCGAATCGAGGGGGCCGTCGTGGAGCGCATCGAGGCCTTCCGGCGTCAAGGGGATGCCGTGGGCGCGCGCGTAGATGAGGATGGCGAGCCGCACCGTCTCGTTGTCGCGCGCGATGATCCGGCGCACCGTCTCGGCCACCGCGGTCGCCGCGGCATGGCCGTAGAGCCACCGCAGAGTATTGGTGAGCGGGCTCGGCGGCCGATCGAGCTGGCCGTCCAGCAGGTCGGCCGCGATCTCGCTGATGTGGCCGAAGGCGTCGGCCCCGTCCCTCGCCAGCGCCTCGCCCAGCTCGTCGAGCCGGCTCGGCGTCCTCGGGATGTCGCGGACGAGCGCCCGCGGCAGCTGCCGCGTGAGCTGGAGCACCGCGCTGGTGGTGCCGGCCGCGTCGCCGAAGAACTCGCCGCTTCGGAGGAGGTCGAGCACCTGGGCGGCTTCCTCGGGGCTGACGGGTAGCCCGGGCCGCGCGAGGCCTCCGCCCACCTGGACCGCGCGGATCAAGACGTCCTCGCCACCCGCCTCGCCCAGCGGCCGCCGCGCCACGAACAGCTGCTCGAGCGCGTGGCGGAGCCGCTGCCCTTCGGCGCCGCCCACCTGAGCGGCCACCTGATCGAGCAGCTCGGGCGCCGGCCGCGCGGACGGCGTCTGCCCGACTCCGAGCACGGCGAGCGCGGCCGGAAAATCGAGCCCCCGGAGATGATCGCCTAGCCGCTCGGTCGCGATGCGATCGACCGCGGCGTTCCAGAGACCGTCGAACCCCTTCAATCCCGTCACCTCGGTGCCGCGGAGAGGATGCCGGGCCGCCACCGACGGCGTCAAACGGTTTGTGCCCTTACTGTGTGACCCTCATGGTCCGTCGAGGCCTGCTAGACTACGGGGCATGTTGTTCCGCGCGCTCCGGACGAACCGACCGGACGGCAGTCGGGCGCTCGCCCCGGTCGGGGTGCGGGCCCTGGGGGCCGCCGCCGCCGGGGCCGTCGCCCTGGGCGCGCTGGCGCTCGGAGCCCTCGCCATCGGTCGCCTCGTCGTCCACAAGATGAAGGTCGGGCGGTCCGAGTTCGCCTCGATGCGGATCGGCGAGCTCGAGGTGGACACGCTGCGCGTGCGCACGCTCCACGTCATCGAGGATGATCGGGGGCCAGCTCCTCGAGCGCGTCCACGCGGTCCGCGTAGAAAGCCAGACGTCCCGTGATGGGCGCCATGCGGTCGTACGGCGCCTCGTAGCTCCACACCGCGTTCTCCACGACCCCGCGCTCGCCCCGGATGCTCCAGTAGGCCGCGGCGCCCTTGTACGGGCAGTGGGTGACCAGCTCGGTCCGGATCAGCCTCCGCATGTCCACGTCTTCCCGCGGGATGTACTGGACGTCCGGCGTCCCGGGCGCGCGCATGACGAGCGCGCGCGTGGTGTCGGCGATGATCGCCCCGCCGACGCGGACGATCACGCGGCGAGGATTGGGCGCGATCGTGATGTCCGGATCGGCGGCGGGCGTTCCGGCCATCAGCCGAGCAGGCGCACCAGCTCGTCGGGCTGGCTCAGCATCGGATAGTGGCCCGTGTCCATCTCCGCGTAGCTCGCCTTCAACCGCTCCGCGGTGCGGCGCTGGTGCGCCTCGGGCGGGTTCTTGGCGCGCCGGCAGCGGATCACCGACGCCTTCCACGGGCGCTCCCAGAAGGTAGTCGCCTCCATCGGCGCTTCGAGCGCCGCGATCGGATGGGGCGTATAGCGCGCGAGCGTCCAGGCGCGGACGTCGGGCGGGAGATCGGCGAACATCCGCCCCTCCGCGTCCGCGCGCTTGGGAACGATGGTCAGCGCGGTGGTCTCGGCGGCGGGGCGGCTCACGATGTCGCCGACCCGCTCGCCGGGCAGGAGCGCGAGCGCGTCCACGAAGACCAGGCGCCCGACGCGGTCGGCGGCCAGCTCGGCCGCCTTGCAGATGACCATGCCGCCGGAGCTCGTGCCGACCAGCACCACGTCGCGGAGGTCCTCGTAGTGGAGGAGCTGGGCGATCTCCCGGGCGTGGGTGCCGACGGTGATGCCGGGCCGGACCTGATCGGCCCGCTCGGCGCAGCCGTCGAGCGTCGGCGCGTAGACCGCGTGGCCGGCCGCGCGCAGGCGCTCGGCCACCGGCTTCCAGATCCAGCCACCCTGATACGCGCCGTGAACCAGCACGTAGGTCGCCATCGGGCTAGCCCTTCCCGCCGACCTTGACGCCGGCGAGCTGCTCGAAGATCTTGACGACGGCGGAGCCGTCCTCCTTGTTGAAGCCGGCCGCCCGCGCCATCTGGTAGACCTGCTGGGTCACGTTGGCCAGCAGCACCGGAACGCCGAGCTGCTTGGCGAACGCGGTCTCCAGCTCCTGGTCCTTGAACGAGATATCGACGGTGCCGCCCGGTGAAAAATCCCGCTTGAGGATCCGGGGCACGCGCATCTCGAACGCGAAGCTGTTGCCGGTGCTCGCGCGCACCACGTCGTAGATCGCCTGCGGGTCGAGCCCCGCCTTCACCCCGAGCACGAGCGCCTCGGCCACCGCGACCGTGTTCACCTGGATCAGCATGTTGTTGACGAGCTTCATGGCGAGCCCCTGCCCGAGCCCGCCCATGTGGAAGACCTTGGCCCCCATCGCGCGGAAGAGATCCTGGCAGGCCGCCACCGTCTCGGCCGCGCCGCCCACCATGATGGACAGCTCCCCCGACGTGGCCCGCTCGGTGCCCCCGCTCACCGGGGCGTCCACCATGGCGATGCCGCGCGCCGCGAGCTGGTCCGCGAGCCGCCGCGCCACGAAGGGATCGATCGTGCTCATGCAGACCACGATATGCCCGGCCCGCGCGGTGTGGACGATGCCGCGCTCGCCCGCGATGACCGCCTCCGCCTGCGCGGTGGTCTCCACCATGCAGACGGTGCGATCGGCCTTGGCCGCCACGTCGGCGGGGGAGGCCGCCACCGCGGCGCCGCGCGACCGCCAGCGCTCGGCCTTGGTGGCGTCGACGTCGTGCACCACCAGCGAGAAGCCACGCTTGACGAGGTTGAGCGCCATCGGATCGCCCATGGCCCCGAGACCGATGAATCCGACTGTGCCGGGCATTGTCCCCGCGCCTCCTTGGGTGGACCGGGTCGTGCTCCCCGGG
>Ga0209640_10006528_pt1 | contig 10213 bp, 12 predicted proteins | sample RifCSP10_1_FD_184018 | JGI IMG/M metagenome (GOLD analysis project Ga0209640, IMG submission 184018) | Soil microbial communities from Rifle, Colorado - Rifle CSP2_sed 10_1 (SPAdes) (version 2) | ecosystem: Environmental > Terrestrial > Deep subsurface > Rock core/Sediment | place: Rifle... | reverse complement strand
ATCGACTATCGGGACATTCAAAAATGGTCTAAACCCATCATGCTGTTCGCCGTTTTTCTTTTATTTTTGGTTTTGATTCCCGAAATAGGCAAAGCGAGTTATGGCGCCCGCCGATGGTTTCGTATCGGTTCCATTAGTTTTCAGCCATCGGAATTTGCCAAATTGGCGGTCATTATTTACACGGCTGATTTTTTAACCAGAAAAAAAGATAGGATCCAGAACTTCTGGCTGGGGTTTATGCCGATGATGATGGTTTTAGGGGTCGTTTGCATTCTGATCCTTAAACAGCCCGATCTGGGAAACGCCGTTTTGATAGCGGCCATGGTGATGATCATGATGTTCATTGCCGGCGCTAAAACACAGCACATTGTCGGTTTTGGTTTATTATCGTTGCCCGCGTTGTATTGGCTGGTTGTGCGCGTCCCTTACCGGATGAAAAGGATCGCCGCTTTTTGGGACCCTTGGCAGGACCCGTTGGGAGTCGGGTTTCAATTGTCCCAATCGCAGATCGCCCTTGGTTCGGGAGGTTTATGGGGGGTTGGCCTGGGAAAAAGCGTTCAGAAATTGTTCTATCTTCCGGCCGCTCACACGGATTTTATTCTCTCCATCATCGGGGAGGAGTTGGGTTTGCTGGGCACGTTTTCCATCATTTTTCTTTTTGCCGCTTTTATTTGGCAGGGGGCCCGCATCGCCAAACGGACGTTGGAGCCCTTCGGCTATTATGTGTGCATAGGGATCATTGCCATGCTCGGCCTTCAGGCGCTGGTCAATATCGGTGTGAGCATCGGGGCTTTGCCGACCAAAGGATTGCCGCTACCCTTTATCAGTTACGGGGGATCGGCTTTGGTTTTTCATATGATATCCATCGGCCTTTTGTTAAACATTTCCCGGGTTCAGGATTTATGAGAATAGTTCTGGCCACAGGTGGCAGCGGCGGTCATTTATTTCCCGCTCTTGAGCTCGCCAAGGAACTTAGAGACAGGGGGCACGAGGTTATTTTTCTGGGTTCTTTCGGCGAGCATGTCAAGTATTTAAAACAGAATCAGTTTTTTTATGACGAACTTAAGACCAAAGGTTTTGTGGCGGATCAGCCTTTTAGTTTTTTTTCGGCCGGATGGAGAATGGTCAAAGCGTTTTTTCGCTCGTTGAAATTATTAAGGTATTACCGGCCCAGTGTGGTAATCGGATTCGGGGCGCACGGTTCTTTTGCCAGCGTTTTCGCCGCTTGGTTTCTGCGCATCCCCATGATGATCCACGAGCAAAATGTGGTACCCGGTCGTGCTAACCGCTGCCTGGCCGTATGTGTTCGCAAGGTTGCCGTCAGTTTTTCTCAGACGCAGAAATACTTTAGCCCCGCTAAGACCGTCTTAACAGGCTGTCCTACCCGGCATCATAAAAAGGAAATGGATAAGAAGCGCATTCTGGAGGAATGGCGGCTTAAGGATGATGTCAGGACCTTATTGGTTTTCGGCGGCAGCCAAGGAGCCCATCGGATCAACCAGGTTTTTTTTGAAGCGGCGGAATTGTTGAAAAATGACCTGAAATTCCAGGTGATCCACGTAAGCGGTCTAAAGGATTATGAGAATCTATGCAAGGCCTACGCAAGAACGGAGATCCCGGCGGCTGTCTTTCCGTTTCTGGAATCCATGGGGAAAGCCTATGCGGTGAGCGATCTGGTCATTTCGCGCGCCGGGGCAGTCACCGTTACGGAGCTGGCGCTTTTCAGGAAGAAAGCGATTCTTATTCCTTATCCGTATGCCAAGGCGCATCAATGGCAGAATGCGTTAGTTTTAAAGAAAACCGAATTGGCCGAGATCCTTGAAGAAAAGGATTTGACGGCCGATCGGCTTAAACAAATGATCATGGTGATGCTGCCGAGGGAAGTGGATGCCCCGGCCATTGATAGGAATATCGAAGCCAATTTTATCGTTGACTCTGCCAAGCGTCTGGCTGATGCCGCCTTAAGCTTGGTTTGATATGAAAAAAAATATTTTTATATTCTTTATCGTTTGCTGTTTTTTTTGCGTCCCGGCGCAGGCTCAAGAATGGAATCAACATAAAAGTCAGCATTTTGTCGTTTATTATAAGGAAGCGCCGGTTGATTTTGTCAAGACCGTAGCGGATAACGCGGAGCATTATTATCAGGAAATTTACAGCAATTTAGGGTTCACAAGGAACAGGTATTGGACCGCGGATGATCGGACCCAGATCTATATTTATGATGATGCGGACGATTTTGTGACCGAGGCGCGTGAGGCGCATTGGTCCTCGGGGAGCGCTTTGGTACGCAGTAAGATCATCCGCACTTTCCCCAGCGCGCACGGATTTTTCGATTCAACGCTGCCGCATGAGCTGGGTCATATCATTTTTCGTGAATTGATCGGCCTTGATACGCAAGTTCCCTTATGGTTTGAGGAGGGTGTGGCGATGTATCAGGAAAAGGCCAAAAGATGGGGGGCCAATCAAGCCGTGCAACAGGCGATGGAGCAGGGCGAATTTATACCCTTAAAAGAATTGGCATCTTTTAGGCCAAATCAGGGCACGGAACGAAAAAAAGTGGAACTTTTCTATGCAGAGTCCGCCAGTATCGTGTATTATCTTATTCGTGAGCAAGGGTCCTCGCGGTTTCTTCGGTTATGCCGCAAGTTAAAGGATGGCGTCCTCTTTGAAGAGGCTTTAAAAAGCGTTTATATCCGTTTTAAGAATATCGACGAGTTGGACGCCGCTTGGGAGGCGTATTTAAAGAAATGACAAAGCAGTATCATTTGATCGGTATCGGGGGGATCGGGATGGGGGCGTTGGCTTCGTTATTGTTGGCCAAAGGCCATAAAGTATCGGGCTCTGACATTAAAGAAAATGAATTGACGGTTCAATTGAAAGAGCAAGGTGCGAGAATCTCGATCGGCCATGCCCCGCAAAATGTTGAGGGGGCCGATTATATCGTTTATTCCTCGGCCATTTTTCTCGATAACCCTGAATTAAGGGCTGCGCAGATACAAGGCATTCCCGTTGTGAAACGGGCCCAACTGTTGGCGGAGTTGATGAAAGACCATGTCGGTATCACCGTGGCCGGGGCCCATGGCAAGACCACGACCACATCGATGATCTCCCATCTTCTGATCTCGGCCAACCTGCACCCGACAACGGCCATTGGCGGGGTCATTGTCGGAACATCCTCTAACGCCCGGTTAGGCGCCGGGCGGTATTTTGTGGCTGAAGTCGATGAAAGCGACAGGTCGTTCTTGTTTTTCTCTCCCAAATATTCGGTCGTTACCAATATTGATTTTGAACATGTGGACCAATATAAAGACCTGGATGAAATCAAAGAAGCCTACGCCGAATATTTTCAGCGGACGCAAAAAGACGGCCTTATTTTCGGTTGCGGGGAAGATGAACAGTTGGTGAAGCTTCTTAAGAGGGGGAAACGCGGTTTTAAAACGTACGGTTTTTCTCCCGCTTTTAACGTTTATGCCACCAACGTGAAATATTACGAATTCTCTTCCAGTTTCGATTGCATCGTTTCGGGCAAGGATCTCGGGCAGATGATACTGGAGGTGCCGGGGCGGCACAATATCCTTAATAGTTTGGCGGCTATCAGCATCGGATTGACGATCGGGATTGATTTCGACACCATACGCAGATCCTTAAAGACGTTTCGCGGGGTCAAACGGCGGTTTCAGCTCAAACAAGAGCACAATAATATCTTTATCATCGATGATTATGCCCATCACCCAACGGAGATCGATGCCGTGTTGACAACGGCGCAGCATTTGAAAAGAGACCGCATGATAGTTATTTTTCAACCGCACCGCTACACGAGGGTCAAGGCGCTTTTGGCGGATTTTGCCCAAAGCCTTCTCAAGGCCGATTATGTGATCGTCACGGATATTTACGCTGCCAGCGAAAAACCCATTGAGGGCATCCATGCCCAGGTCTTGGTCGAGCAAATCAAGAATCAAACAGACAAGTCTGTTATTTATCTTAAATTGGAAGACATCATCAAGCATGTTTTAAAAATCGTCCGGCCCGGTGATCTGGTCTTGACCTTGGGGGCGGGGGACATTACCAAAATTTCGGATCAGTTGGCGGGAGCTTTGCAAGAAGGGAAGGCATCGCAAGAAAAATCAGCTCAATTGAAAGAAGTGTAATGGCTCAAAACGTGAAAGAAATGGGGCATATCGGCGTGTTAATGGGGGGGCCTTCTTCCGAGAGGGAAATTTCCCTTAAGTCAGGGCAGGCGGTCTTGCTCGCCTTACAGGAGGAAGGATGCCATGTTAGCCCTATCTTTATTGATACCGACGATGAAAAGGCATTGTTATCTCAACTTCAACAGGCGGCCATCGATGTGGCTTTTCTGGCCCTTCACGGGCGTTTCGGGGAAGACGGAACGATCCAGGCTATTTTGGATAAAGCCAATATCATTTATACCGGATCCGGTGTCGAGGCCAGCCAGCGGGCATTTAATAAGGTGGTGTGTCAGCAATTGTTCCAACAAAACCATATTCGGGTCAGCCGGTACGCGGCTTTAAGAAAGAACAGTGGAAACCCCGCTAAAGCGCTGGCGGCCCTTAAATTACCGGTGTTTGTCAAACCTTCTTGCGAGGGCTCCAGTATCGGCATCAGTTATGCCGCCTCTAAAGCTGAGTTAGAGGCGGCCCTGGCATTGGCGTGGCAGTACGGGGAGGAAGTTTTAGTTGAGGAAGCCATTGAAGGAACAGAGGTCACGGTCGGCATCCTGGACCAAGCGCCGCTACCTATTGTGGAAATTTGCCCAAAAAATAAATTTTTCGATTTTAAAGCAAAATACGAGAAAGGTATGACAGAATATATTGTACCCGCACGGTTATCGCAGGAGGCGGCCAAGGCGGTCCAAGAGACGGCCCTGAAGGCGTATAAGCTTCTGGGTTGCCGTCATTTGGCGCGGGTGGATTTTATGGTTGACCGCAAGGGGCAGCATTATCTCCTGGAGGTCAATACGATACCCGGCTTTACCGCGACGAGCTTGCTGCCCAAAGCGGCAAAACACGCGGGGATCAATTTTAACCAACTTTGTTTGAAACTGGTAGGATTGGCTTATGGCGAAAAGAAAAAATTCACCCATCTCCCTAGCGGCCGTTAAAATATCCATCGTCATCATCCTGGCGTTGACGGTCGGCATCTTCCTGTGCCAACGGACGTTTCATCTTCTGACGCACTCGAGGTATTTCAGTGTCCAAATGGTGGCGCTGGATCCCTCATTGTCTTTTATCGATAAAAAAGATTTCGCGAATTTAAGCGGCAAGAATATCTTTACGTTGAATCTCAAGCAGATCCAGCGGCACTTAGTTCTTAAGTATCCTCAGGTTTCCGATTTAAGAGTTGTCCGCCAGTTCCCTAACCAGATCCATATCCAGGCCAAGCCGCGTTTCCCCGCGGCCCAGGTCCAATCGAGCTCTAATATCCTAACGCTTGATGAAAGGGGGGTCGTGGTGGCTTCATCGACCAAAAAGGATGGAAAATTGCCGTATATCAGCACCCCGCATGACCATCATCCGCGCTACACGCTCGGGCTGCCGCTTCCCAGCGGCGACCATGAAATCGGCCTTAACATTATTAATTCTTTTAAAGTCAACCGGGCGTTGTCTTCTTATGCTATCGAGCAAATTGATATTGAAAATTTGTCAAAGATAAATGTATATTTATCCAATAAACTTCATGTCATTCTGGACGCCTCCAAAGTCGGTCAAAAGGTAAAAATATTGGGGGTTATCTTGGCCAAAGGCCAGGTCGATCTGAAAGAAGTGAAGTATATTGACTTGCGGTTTAAGGAGCCGATTGTCGGGAAGAAATGACCATGTTAAATCGTCTGGCTCAGGATAAATGCTTTTATAGTTTGGATTTTGGGGCGCATAAATTAAAAGTTTGCGCCCTTTTGGCCCAAGAAAACGGCGGCAGCGAGATCTTAGGGATCTATGAGCATGAGACGCATGGGCTTAAAGAAGCGTTCGTCAATGACCTGCAGGAGCTTTCCGAGGGCATCCATCATGCGATCGAAAAGTTAGTTCAAAAGACCGGCATTAAAGCCAAGGCCCTTGAGTTAGGCGTTAACGGTGATCTCATTTTCGTAAGGCCTACGGCAACGACGATACCCTTGATCGACCGCGGGCATAAAGTCATCACAAAACGAGACATCAAAAGGGTCAATGAGCATGCACGGCTTTTGGGCGTCAAGATGGAAGAAGAGATCCTTCATGATCTGGCCATGAATTACAGCGTGGATGATGCCAATACCTCCGTTAATCCTTTAGGCCTGTATGGAAGGACACTGGGCGTTAAGGCGCTCCTTATCGGGACAAACACCAACATTCTGCGCAATATTACAAAGGCCGTCCATCAGGCCGGTTATGACGTGGAAGGCGTTTTTTTCAGCAGCTTCGCCGCCGCTTCGCAAGTGCTGAGCGAGGCTCAACGTTTGCAGGGTTGTGCGTTGATCGATATTGGTTCCCGCGTCACCAGCGTCCTGGTTTATAAGGACGATGCGTTAAGGCATGTCGGTATTATCTATACAGGCGGCGAGCATTTCACAAAAGCAATAGCGGACCAGATCCATTTTCCTTTTGATACGGCGGAGGAAATCAAAAAGTCCTACGCGCTCGCCATAGCTTCTGCCAAGCATTATGAAGAGGAAATTTTGGTTAAAAAGGAGAACATGTATATCCCTATCAAACGGGAAGTGATCTGCCTGGCCATTCAACCCTGCGTGGAACAGCTGGTGAAGGCCATCCACCAATCGCTGGAAAATTCCGAAATGGTCCGCCATATCAATCAGGGAATTGTTTTGATCGGCGGCGGGGCCCTGTTGCCGGGTTTGATCGAATGCATCGGAGCGACCACGAACTTGAACGTTCAGTTAGGAAAGATCCACCTCGCCCCCCATAAGAATATCAGCAACGCCGCCTCTTTCGCTTCAGTCATCGGTTTGGCTCACTTGGGGATGGAGAAAAGGCTCAGCAAGAAACTTCCTTCGAACGGGGAAGCCAACTGGGCGAAACATGCCATGAACCGCATGGTGGAGCTTTATAACGAATATTTTTGAGGGTGTTTATTTTTCTTTGAAGCGGAGTTTACTGATATTGAAATTGATGTCTTTGAGGATGTTTCGGATGCGCTGGATGCCGTTAAAGACGTAAAGGACCCAGAAGGAATTAAGAAGAAGGATTAGGACGATAATGGAGGTATTGATGGTTTGGGTCACGGCAAGGCGTTCCATGAGCGATGATTCGGAAAGCTGGAAGCTCACATCGATCATTTGGACGGTGTTCGTGAGCCAGAAACCGAAGATAATCAATAAGACCAGCTGGAAGAACATGAAATAGAAATGACGCATCAGCCATTTGGCGATGGTGTTGTCCCACTGGCGGATCTGGTTCATGAAATCGTTGAAAGACATAAGCCACCTCTTTAAGAGTTATTTTACTTGAGGCAGGTGCGAACGCAATGATTTTCCCATCTTTTTGGAGAAATTTTCACTTTAAAGGATACATTCATGCCAAAAATTCTTATCGTTGACGATGAACGGATCAGCCTAGCGCTGGTTAAATTCGGCCTTAAGGCGGAAGATTACGAGGTGATCACGGCCAGAGACGGCGAGGAAGGCTTAAAGAAGGTCAAAAAGGAAAAGCCTGATCTGATCGTTTTGGATATCATGATGCCCAACATCAATGGGTATGAATTCATGGGAGAACTTAAGCAGCTGGAGATTGAAAAAATCCCCCCGGTTTTTATCTTAACGGCGCATAAAAAGTTGAAAGATGTTTTCAAAATGGAAAACATTCAAGGTTATTTTGTTAAACCCGTCAATATGACGTTATTTGTGAGTGAGATCAAGGCATGCTTAGAATCCTCATCCTCTTAAGCGTATCGGTTTTTTTATTGGCCCTTTGTTTTTGGGTGCTGGTGAAAGCCAAACATATTTGGTTCATCAACCAGAGCCGCCGCAAAGGCTTTTATCCTTCCAAGGGCAAGGCGACCATGTTCCATGTGCGTGATCTACTGCTTCGTGGCGAGAAAGAGCTGGCGATCCAGATGTACTGCGAAATCTTTCAAGTCGGCCGGAAAGAAGCCGTAGCGGCCATTGAAGAGCTGGAACGAAGCATCCAACAAAAAAATATCGAATCCGACTAGATTGTTCCTGCCCATTAGCCATTCTTATCTTAAAGTTTCTTTTGTTCTTATTTGTATTTTTTGTCTACCGGCTGTTTTACAGGGGGCGGAGACTCTTTCGGTCCATGTCGTTGACGTTGGTTACGCCGATGCGATCGTTATCGATCCTTCCACGGATGCGGCCTGCTTGATCGATGCCGGAGGCAAAGAGGCGGCGGCGGGTTTAGTCGAATATATAAAGAAACTCAATAAAAAGCGGATAGAGAAGGTTGTTCTGACCCACGGCCATGAAAATCATTACGCCGGAGTGCCGGCGATACTTCAATCGTTTAAGGTGGGGGACGTTTATATTAATCCCGCAGGCAGCGGCGATGAAGGTTATGAAGATTTTTTAATAAAACTTAAGGAGAGCGGCGCGAACGTATCCATGCTCCAGGCGAAGCAAACCTTTTCTTGCATCAATGAAGATATTCAGTTGACATTCTTTTTGCCGGTCTTAAGCCGTACGGATTCTTATTCGATCAACGATAACGCGGTTGTCACGTACTTGACCTTTAAGAAGCATTCTTTTCTTTTGACTTCCGATGTGGGGGAGAAGGTGCAAGAAATCCTTCTTAAGGAGAATCCGTTTCTTAAAGACGCATCGGTCGTCCAAGTGCCGCATCACGGTAAAGCGCTGAGCGAGGCCTTGATCGAAACAATGCGGAATAAAATTTTTTTCGTTTCAACCGGCAGTAACTTTTGGGGTCTTCCTGATGAGATGGCCTTGGGGCAGCTGGATGGGACGTTATACAGAACAGACCGGCATAAAACGATCGTTTTTGAGACCGATGGAGAACATATAAAGGTCAGGCTCACGCCGTGAGTATCAGGGCACAATATTGGTCATGGGTTGCGGGATGGGTCACGTTGATCTATTCCACGCTTTATTTTGTTCCCGGTTTGGTGGAATTCATTCAGGAACGGACGCCGTTTGATCTTCTAACCAACATGGTTGTTCTTTTGGCGGTAGGGGGTTTGATCTTCGGATACCTGCTTCGCCGGGGATTTCGTAAGCCGTCCAGTTATGTCCTTTGCTCTTTTGTCATCCTGTGTTACATCTATGGGTTATCCAAAATTAGATTTCCCGCAGAAAAAATTCATTTTATCGAATACGGCGTATTAGCGTACTTTCTTTACCGTGCCCTTCGGCTGGACGTTAAGCGGTCCTTGGCCTATGTCTCGGCCTTTATAATGGCCGGCCTATTGGGTTGGATCGACGAAGGCATTCAAGGCTTCTTGCCCAACAGATATTATGAACTGGTGGATGTGCGGTTAAATTGTATCAGTGCGGCGTTAGGGCTATTGTTAATTTATGTTTTCGAGCGGGAAAGGGGCGGGTAGTAGTGATATACTTATCAATGGTGAGCTGGTATGTATAATAGAAAACAAAAAAATGCCTTTACCATTATTGAGATCATGGTCGTCATTGTTATCTTGGGGGTCTTGGCTTCCCTGGCCATTCCGCGCCTTGGGACAGCGATCGAACTCTTCAGGTCTAAAGAAGGCCTTCATGTGCTTCAGAGCATACTGCAGGCCCAGCTGAGTGCGGATGTCGATGTGGCCGAGGGGCGTATCGGGTCGTATAATCTTGCTTATTTAGATGTGGATATTGTAAATTTAAAGAATTTTAATGCGCCTGTTTTAGATTTTAACGGTTCGGGTTCACCTCCGAATGTGACCATTAATTCGGTTAATTATCCGGTTTATGCCCATATTGTACGGTTAACCAATGCCTATACGCTTTATATCCAGGTCGACGGGACCATTTTGTGCAATACCCAAGCCATCTGCACCCAAATGCAATACGCTCCCTGGTAATATATTAATCCTCCGTTTTATATATAGAGTATTTATCTGTTTCTTCCTGCCTTTGTCTTTATGAGCTCCCATGTGGCATACTTATACTAGAGCTAGCTGTTTGGCTTAAGGAGGTGGGATCAATGAGAAAAGCCTTACTCATGGTAGTGGCTTTTGCATTTGTCGTCAGCACGGCAGCGCTGGTTTATGCGGGAGACCTGCCCAAACCAGT
>Ga0209640_10006527_pt1 | contig 10213 bp, 14 predicted proteins | sample RifCSP10_1_FD_184018 | JGI IMG/M metagenome (GOLD analysis project Ga0209640, IMG submission 184018) | Soil microbial communities from Rifle, Colorado - Rifle CSP2_sed 10_1 (SPAdes) (version 2) | ecosystem: Environmental > Terrestrial > Deep subsurface > Rock core/Sediment | place: Rifle... | reverse complement strand
TCGAAGGCAATGACGCCGTGGCCGCGCAGTTGCGCAGCAAGCTGCCGATCGATCAAACCATGAAAGCGGGCACGTTCATGCTGCGCGGACCGTCCCAATGCGCGAAAGAAACCGCGGCTACCGGCTAGCCAGTTCTCCGGATAGCGACCATGACTTCCCAACTCGTCATTATCCAGAAGCCCGGTTAACTGCACTACATCGTGACGGGCAAGAATTCCATGGAGAACGTCGCCGCGTACCTGCAGGAGATCGCGCACGAGTGCGAGGCGCGCAGCCTCGGGAAGTTCCAAGCCGTGGCCTATATCGACGTGAATGCCGAGGGCGAGCTGATGAAGTTCGCCGAAACCGTCGCCAGCAATCGCGGCCTGCCGATGACGGTGTTCGCGACGGTTCCCGAAGCGGAGAACCGGCTCACCAGCAAGGACCGCCGATGGTGAAGGCGAAGCAGGCGGCGCCCGCGACCGTCGATGAATTCCTCGCTGCGCTCAAGCATCCGCTGAAACCTGAGATCGAGGCCGTCCGGAGGACCATCCTCGGCGCCGACAAGAAGATCGGCGAAGGCATCAAGTGGAATGCGCCGAGCTTCCATACCGGCGAGCATTTCACGACCTTCAACCTGCGCGCGACGGATTCGATCCAGGTCATCTTTCACCTCGGCGCCAAGGTGAAGGACAACTCCACGCTGGGGCTTGCGATCAAGGACCCGGACGGCCTGCTGAAATGGCTCGCGAAGGAGCGCTGCATCGCAACGCTCAGGGACATGAGGGACATCAAGTCCCGCGGCCCCGCATTGCAGAACATCGTCCGACCATGGATCCGGTTCGTGTGACCGCCGGCTACACGTACCTCTGGGAATTCGTCGTGCAGCCCGCGCGGCAGGCCGAGTTCGAACGCCACTACGCGCCAGACGGCAGCTGGGCCGCCCTGTTCCGGCAGGCGCCCGGCTACCTCGGCACGCAACTGCTCCACGATCGCGGCAATCGCCTGCGTTACGTCACCGTCGACCGCTGGACCGGCGTCGAGGCGTATCGGGCATTCCGCACGCAGTTTGCAGAGGCCTACGAGGCGCTCGACCGCCACTGCGAAGGGCTGACGACGCGCGAGGCGCCGCTCGGCGAGTACGGCGAGGCAGCGCCGGCATGAACCTGGACTGCGGCACCAGCATTGTCCGGGACTGGCGCGACGACGACCGCGAGGCCCTGCTGCGCTTTGCCAACAACCGCCGCATCTGGCGCAACCTCAAGGACCGCTTTCCGCACCCCTACGGCGAAGCCGAGGCGGATGCCTGGCTCGCGCTCGCCCGCGAGCACCCCGAGCGCGCCGGCTGGGCCATCGAGGTGGACCGGCTCGCGGTCGGCGGCATCGGCCTGAAACCGGGCGAGGACGTGCATGCGAAATCCGCGCACATCGGCTACTGGCTCGGCGAGCCGTACTGGGGCCATGGCATCATGACGGATACGGTGGGCGCAGTTTCCGATTACGCAATGACGACACTCGGGTTCCTGCGGCTCGAGGCGCCGGTGTATGAATGGAACCCGGCCTCCATGCGAGTACTCGAAAAGTGCAGCTTCGTGCGCGAGGGCGTGATGAGGAAGAGCATCTTCAAGGACGGCCAGTTGATCGACTGCATGATGTACGCGCGGGTGGCCGGCTGATGGCCGACGGCGTGTTTCCGCTCGCCGGCGGCTGCGGCTGCCGCACCGTGCGCTACCGCATGGAGACGCGGCCGCTGTTCGTGCATTGCTGCCATTGCCGCTGGTGCCAGCGCGAGACCGGCGCCTCGTTCGCGCTGAACGCGATGATCGAGGCCGACCGCGTGACGCTGCTGGCCGGCGCGCCCGAGCTCGTGGATACACCGTCCGAAAGCGGCCGCGGGCAGAAGATCGCGCGCTGCCCGAAGTGCCGCATCGCTGTGTGGAGCCACTACGCGGGCGCCGGGCCGTCCGTGTGCTTCGTGCGCGTCGGCACGCTCGACCAGCCGGATCACCTGCCGCCCGATATCCACATCTTCACGGCGTCGAAGCAACCCTGGGTGGTGCTGCCGCCGGGCGCGCCGGCGGTGCCCGAGTATTACGACCGCAACCAGCACTGGCCCAAGGAGAGCCTCGCGCGCCGCGAGACGCTGCTCGCCAAGCTCGCCGCCCTGCGCGCCTGACCGTGCCCCGTGTACATTCGATTCAACGGAAACTGACGCAATGAATGACTCGATCTCGAAAAGCGTCATGGTGCTCGGCGGCTGCCTGCTGGCCGGCTTCGTTGCGCTCGGCCTGATCCTCGGCAACGCCGCCATGCGCGTGAAGTCGCTCGAGCGCACCGTGGCCGTCAAGGGGCTCTCCGAACGCGAGGTCCCGGCCGACATCGCGATCTGGCCGCTCACCTTCCGCGAGGCGAGCAACGACCTCAACGGCCTGTTCGAGACGATCCAGCGCAAGAACGCGCAGATCGTCGAGTTCCTGGCCGGCCACGGCATCGCTTCGGCGGCGATCACGATCTCCCCGCCCGCGGTCATGGACCGCCACGCGCAGGCCTACGGCGACACCGCCAACATCGCGTACCGGTACAGCGGCAGCTCGACCGTGACCGTGTACTCGAACGATGTGGAGGCCGTGCGCAACGCCATGAAGGACGTCATCGCGCTCGGCAAGAACGGCGTCGCGCTCTCCGGCGAGGACTACCAGAGCCAGACGCAGTTCGTGTTCTCGGGCCTCGCCACGCTGAAGCCCGAGATGATCGAGGAAGCGACCAAGAACGCGCGCGCGGTGGCGGAGAAATTCGCAGCCGACTCGGCAAGCAGCCTCGGCAAGATCCGCTCCGCGCAGCAGGGCCAGTTCTCGATCGAAAACCGAGACAGCACGACGCCGCACATCAAGAGGGTCCGCGTCGTCTCGACGGTCGAGTATTATCTGGCCGACTGAACGCATGGTCGAGCACGCCGAGACGGATGAAGGCATCGCGTCCTGCTATGACGTGATGGCGGAACTGCGCCCGCATGTCACGCGCGAGCAGTTCCTGCCGCTGGTGCGGTCGATGCAGGCGGACGGTTTCCGCCTCGCCTGCATCCGCGACGGGGGCCGCGTGGTCGCGGTTGCGGGCTACCGGTTCGGCGCCAACCTGTTCTGCGGCAAGCATATGTATGTGGACGACCTGGTCACGGCCGACGCCGAACGCTCGAAGGGCCATGGCCGCGAGCTGCTCGCGTGGCTGCGCGCCCTTGCGGTGGAAAACGACTGCGACGTGTTTGACCTCGACTCGGGCGTGCAGAGGAAGCGCGCGCACGCCTTCTACCTGCGCGAGGGAATGGAACTCAGCAGCTATCATTTCAGCGTGCGGCTGAAGCCGCGCTGAGCCGACCGCCCGTGCCGACGACTCCCGCGCCGCCCAGCGCGCTCACGTATACGACGCTCGCCGCCAGTGTCCGCGCGCTCGCGCGCAGGGACCGCGATCTCGCGGCGCTGTACCGGGAGAACGGGCTGCCGCCGATGTGGGCACGGCGTCCCGGCTTTTCCACGCTCGTCCACATCGTGCTGGAACAACAGGTGTCCATCGTCGCGGCGCGCAGCCTCTACCGGCGGGTGCGCGAGCGCATCGGCGGCATGACACCGGAGATCATCGTGCACACCGGCACCATGAAACTGCATCGGCTGGGGCTGACGCGGCAGAAGGCCTCGTACTGCCATGAGCTCGCGCAGGCGGTGCTGGACGGCAGCCTGCGGCTTTCCGACATCGCACGGGCGCCGGACACCGAAGGACGCGACCGGTTGCTGGCGCTGCGCGGTATCGGGCCCTGGAGCGCGGATATTTATTACCTGATGGCGCTGCGCCGGCCCGATGTCTGGCCGGTCGGCGACCTCGCGCTCGCGGTCGCGCTGCACGAGGTCAAGGGACTTCCGGCCCGGCCCGATGCGCGCCTGCAGCAGGAACTGAGCGTTCACTGGGCGCCGTGGCGCTCGGTCGCGGCACGGCTGCTGTGGCATTACTATCTGACCACGCGACGGTCACGACGGAACCAGGAGTAAACACATGCAACGCAAGGCTTCCGCCGCCTGGCAGGGCGGTATCCGGGACGGCAAGGGCACGATCTCGACCGAGAGCAAGGTGCTTTCCGCCACGCCCTATTCGTTCAGCACGCGATTCGAAGGCGCCCCCGGCACCAATCCCGAAGAGCTGCTCGCCGCCTCGCACGCCGGCTGCTTCACGATGGCGCTGTCACTGATCCTGGGCGAGGCCGGGATCCGGCCCGAACGCATCGACACGACCACGATCGTCACGCTCGAGAAACTTGAGAGCGGATTCACGGTCACCAAAGTGCACCTGGATGTGACTGTCGCCGCGCCCGGCGCGGAGCGCGCGAAGTTCGAGGCGGCCGCGGCGAAGGCCAAGGTCAACTGCCCGATCAGCAAGGTGCTGCGCGCGGACATCTCGATGGATGCACGGCTCGCCGCATGAATACCGGGCCCCGGTTGCCAACCAGCGACGTTTACGGCAGTGTCCGCGGGCCGACGACCCACGGAGTGAACACGATGCGCTCATTTTCGCCCTGGCTGATCCGGATCCTTGCGGCATTGCTGCTGCTGCCGTTGGCCGCTGCCGAGGCGGCCGAGACGGACGCCGGCAAGGCTGCGGACACCAAAAAGTCCGAGGTCGAAGAAAAGAAGTCCGTGGCCGAGCTGCTGAAAGGCACGACCGCGCAGCCGGGCCTCTTTGGGCTATACCAGGACACGGAAACCGGCACGCTGTATCTGCAGCTCAGGAAGGAGCAGATCGGCAAGGAGTACATCCACTTCCTGCACGTCATGGACGCCCTGCCCGAGGTGGGCAACTTCCGCGGCGTCCATCTGGACGCGCACATCTATTCGATCGAACGGTACTTCAACCGCATCGAGATACGAAGCGAGCCTTCCTCGCTGTACTTCGACAGCCGGCATCCGCTGTACCGGGCGCGGTTCGCCAACGTCAACCGCGCGGTCCTGGTCAGCACCCCGATCGAGGCGGAAGACAAGAAGACCGGCGATGTCTACATCAAGGCCGACGAGCTGTTTCTGAAGGAGGCGCTGCGCCAGATCAAGCCGACGCCCAATCCCGAGGCGAAACCGGGCGATGAGTTCCCGCTCGGCGACCTCAGCGCCGACAAGACCCGCTACGTCGCCGTCAACAACTATCCGGCAAACACGGATGTCACGGTCGAGTATGTCTACGAGAACCCCGCGCCATTCCGAAATCTCGACAGCTCGTTCAGCGCGGCCGAGTTCGCGATCAACGACGACCGCAACATCAGCATCACCGCGCGGCACAGCTTCATCGCCGTGCCGGAGAATGACTTCGAGGTGCGGCGCGACGATCCGCGCGTCGGTTACTTCACCCAGGTCGTCCAGGACATGACCAGCGACGACGCCGTCACGCCGTGGCGCGACCTGATCAACCGCTGGCACCTGCGCAAGAAGAACCCTGGCGCGGCGGCATCCGAACCGGTCGAGCCGATTGTCTGGTGGATCGAGAACACGACGCCGCTTGAGCACCGCGAGGCGATTCGCGAGGCGACGCTCTCCTGGAATACCGCGTTCGAGAAGGCCGGATTCCGCAACGCCGTCGAAGTGAAAATCCAGCCGGACGACGCCGACTGGGATGCCGGCGACATCCGCTACAACGTGCTGCGCTGGACCGCTTCGCCGAATCCGCAGTTCAGCGGTTACGGACCGAGCTTCACCAATCCGCGTACCGGCCAGATCCTGGGCGCCGACATCATGCTGGAGTTCGCGAGCCTCAAGCGGTACCTGGAAGTCGGAAGCATCTACGACAGCAGCAGGCTGTTCGCAGGCGCGGATCACGGCCACCGGGCGCTGTACCAGCAGCTTGGCTTCGGCCTGACCGCGGCGATGGCGATGGGAGCGGATGCCGGAACGCAATCCGCCATCGTGGACGACTGGCTGCGTTCGCTGGTCGTGCACGAAGTCGGCCATGCGCTCGGCCTCAATCACAATTTTCGCGCGAGCCAGTACCGTCCTGCGTCGCAGGTCAACGACCGCAGCGCGGCGGGTCATGGCGGCCCCTCGGCCTCGGTCATGGACTACGAGGCGACAAATGTCGCATCGCCGGGTCAGCCGCAGGGGCGCTACTGGACCGTGCTCCCCGGTCCGTACGACGACTGGGCGATCGACTATGGCTACAGCGAGGCGCTCGCGGATCCGGCGGCCGAGGCATTGCGGCTCGAGCAGCTGCTGGCCCGCTCCACCGAGCCCGCGCTCGCCTTCGGCAACGATGGCGACGTCATGGCCGATCCGGGCGCCGGGATCGATCCGCGAGTGATGTTCTTCGACCTGTCGAGCGACGCGATCGGTTACGCAGAACAGCGCCTGAAGCTGATCGGGCAACTGGAGGCGAATCTGGTTCAGAAACTCACCGTTCCCGGGCAGTCCTACCAGCGCATCAGCAATGCCTTCAGCGTGCTGATGGCCGACGCGGGCCGCAGCGCCGCCGTGGTGTCGCGCTACATCGGCGGCGTGCAGGTGGATCGCGCGCTCGCCGGCCAGGCCGGCGGCGGCAAGCCGTTCATGCCGATTCCGGCCGAGCAGCAGCGCCGCGCGATGGGCGTGCTGGCAACGCAGGTGTTCGCGCCGGACGCGCTCACGATGCCCGCCGACTTGATGACTCATCTTCAGAGCCAGCGTCGCAGCTTCTACTTCTACGGAAAGACCGAGGACCCGAAGCTGCACGACCAGGCCTGGGCGGTGCAGAAGGCAGCGCTCGATCACCTGCTGCACCCGGTCGTGCACAAGCGCCTGCTCGATTCCGCGCTGTATGGCAACGAGTACGGCCTGAACGAGATGCTGGCGGCCCTGACCGATGCCATCTTCGCCGCCGATGCGAAGACCAGCGTCAACAGCCGCCGGCAGAACCTGCAGCAGCAGTACGTGATGCAGATGACCGCGCTCGCGCTCGTGAAGCCCGCCGATGCCGAGGGCCCGTCGCCAATGAACCAGGCGGCGGTGCGCTACGAGCTGACGCGGATTGCCGCGATGCTGCAGAGCCGCGGCAACGACGCCGCCAGCATCGCGCACAAGGAGTACCTGCAGTTCCTGATCAAGCAGGCACTGGAGGCGCAGCGCGCCGCATGACGCCTTTTCATCTCGCGATACCGGTGCGCGACCTGCGGAGTGCACGCGCTTTCTATGGCGAGTTGCTCGGCTGCGCGGAGGGTCGAAGCGCCGAAGAATGGGTGGACTTCAATTTCTTCGGCCATCAGCTCGTCTGCCATGTCGTGCAGTCGGGCAGCGACGAGATCGCGCGCGGACACAACCCGGTGGACGGACACGACGTGCCGGTGCCGCATTTCGGCCTGGTGCTGGAGATGCCGGACTGGGAAGCGCTCGCCGCGCGGCTGAAAGCCGCGGGCCAGCGCTTCGTCATCGAACCGCACGTGCGCTTTCGCGGCCAGCCCGGGGAACAGGCGACGATGTTCCTGACCGATCCCAGCGGCAATGCGCTGGAGTTCAAGGCGTTCCGCGATATCGCGGGGCAGCTGTTCGCCAGATAGCTCAGCCGGGGGAGACTCATGCATCCAGCACTTTCGACGATGACGGCGGCCGCCTGTCTCCTTGCCGCAGCAATGCCGGCGTCTGCCGCATCGCCGGCGAGCGATGCCGCGGTGCCGATCGCGATGCGGCTGATGGCTTCCGTCGTCCCCGACTTCCTGGGCGGCGACGCGCCCTGATCAAAACATCCCAAGGAGCTCCGGTGTCCCCACTCGTCGAATGCGTCCCGAACTTTTCCGAGGGACGCGACAGGTCGGTGATCGACGCGATCGCTCGCGCAATATCCGGCGTCAGCGGCGTCAGACTGCTCGACGTCGATGCCGGTGCCGATACGAATCGAACGGTCTACACGTTCGTGGGCACGCCCGACGCAGTCGACGAGGCGGCTTTCCGGGGCGCGGCCGCAGCCAGCCAGCTCATCGACATGTCGAAGCACCTGGGCGCCCATCCACGCATGGGCGCGCTCGACGTCTGCCCGATCGTGCCGGTATCCGGCGTGACGATGGACCAGTGCGTCGAGGTGGCGCGGGCGCTCGGCCGCCGCATGGCCGAAGCATTCGCGCTACCCGTCTATTTCTACGAATACGCGGCAACGCGGCCCGAACGGCGCAACCTCGCCGACATCCGCGCCGGGGAATATGAAGGCCTGCGAAAGAAGCTCGCCGACCCGGCCTGGGCGCCGGATGCGGGTCCCGCGGCCTTTAACGCCCGGCTCGGCGCGACGGTCGTCGGCGCGCGCGAGTTCCTCATCGCCTACAACGTCAACGTCAACACGCGCGAGCAAAAGCTGGCGAACGAAGTGGCGCTAAACATCCGCGAAGCGGGACGCCTGAAGCGCGACGCGAAGGGCCAGGTCGTCACCGATGAAGACGGCCGGGAACTGCGCGTGCCGGGACGCCTCAAGGCGGTGAAAGCGATCGGCTGGACCATCGAGCAGTACCGCCAGGCCCAGGTTTCGATCAACCTGCTGAGCTACCGCACGACGCCGCTGCACGTGGTCTTCGAGACCACGCGCGAGGAGGCCGCAAAGCTCGGCCTCGTCGTGACCGGATCCGAGCTCGTCGGGCTCACGCCGCTCGAGCCCTTGGTCGAAGCGGGCCGCTATTACCTGCGCAAGCAGGGGCGGTCGACCGGCCTGCCGGAGCGCGAGCTGGTGGAGCTTGCCATCCAGTCGCTGGGACTCGCCCAGCTTTCCCCCTTCGACTCCGACAAACGGATTATCGAGTACGCTGTCCGCGTGGCGGCACCCCTGGTATCAATGACGGTCGCGCGCTTCGTTGATGAAGTCTCGAGCAACTCGCCGGCCCCGGGCGGCGGCTCGGTCGCGGCGCTGGCCGGCAGCCTTGGCGCGGCGCTTGCGGCGATGGTCGCAAACCTGACGGTCGGCAAGGCCGGCTACGAGTCCGCATGGGCGTCTTCTTCGGCGCTCGCCGAACGCGCGCAGGCCCTGAAAGCGGCGCTGCTCGCCGCGGTCGACGAGGACACGAAGTCCTTCGACGACGTGCTGGCCGCCATGCGCTTGCCGAAGGGCACAGATGAAGAAAAAGGCGCGCGCGCAGTGTCCATCGCGGCTGCGTACGAGAAAGCGACCGCAGTTCCGCTTGCGACGGCGCGTCTGTGTCTCCAGGCGCTCGAGCTGGCCGAGCAGGCCGCCGTGACCGGAAACCGGAATTCAGTCTCGGACGCCGGCGTCGGCGCGCTGCTCGCAAAGGCCGGGCTCGACGCTGCCATCCTGAACGTCCGCATCAACCTGCCGTCCGTGCGTGAAGGCAAGTTCAAGACTGCGACCCTCGCCGAGGTCGCCGAACTCCGGGCGAAATCCGTGACCCCGCTGTCGCGGACGCTCGCGGCCGTCGACGCGAGCCTGAAGGCCTGAGCACCCTTACGGTGCCGGTTCCGCGGGCTCCCTCGGCCGGCCACGCACGCGGTTGACCACATCGGTCGCCGCCGCGCGGAGCTTGCGCAGCCAGTGCCGCGCGAAGGCGAACTCCAGGCCCAGCACACCGAGCCCGACCGGTATCACGATGATCGCCGGGCCGGGCAGGACCACCATGGCGATGCCGATCAGCAGGATGGTGCCGCCGATCATCGCGACGACGATGCGCCGCGCCCAGCGGTAGGTGATCGTGCGCCTCAGGAAACCGCGTAACCACCATCTCATCGCGCAGTCATCCGCGAGATCGCGCGATCATGCGCGCGCGACAGCAGCAGCACTGCGAGAACTGCGCCGCAGGCGGCGAGGAACATGTCCCAGTGCGTGTCCCAGACGTCGCCCTGGGTCGCGAGGAACTCGTCCGCGCCCACGCCGACGGCGATCGAGATCCACCATTCCAGGAACTCGTACATCGCGCTGATGGCGAGGCAGATCATCACCGTGATGAACCCGAGCCAACCGCCGTCCTTCACCGGCGAGGAGCGCTTCAGGATCTCGCGCACGGCGATCGCCGGGACGAAACCCTGCATGAAGTGGCCGAAGCGGTCGTAGTGGTTGCGCGAGAGATCGAACAGGTCCTGGACCCAGAAGCCGATCGGCACGCGCGCATAGGTGTAGTGCGCGCCGAGGATCAGCACCAGGCAGTGGAATCCGATCAGCCAGTACAGCATGGGCGTCAGCGGATAGCGGCGCGCCGTCAGGTACAGCACCGGCAATGCGATCGCGACCGGGAAGATTTCCAGATACCAGG
>Ga0209640_10006526_pt1 | contig 10213 bp, 7 predicted proteins | sample RifCSP10_1_FD_184018 | JGI IMG/M metagenome (GOLD analysis project Ga0209640, IMG submission 184018) | Soil microbial communities from Rifle, Colorado - Rifle CSP2_sed 10_1 (SPAdes) (version 2) | ecosystem: Environmental > Terrestrial > Deep subsurface > Rock core/Sediment | place: Rifle... | reverse complement strand
AAAAGCCAAGATGAGATGGAAATACAAACGGTTATGCAATTTAATCCTTTAACACTCTGTTTCAACTTTCGACCTATCGCGGTTCTGGCTTGTCTTCGCGTCCGTACGCTTGCTCTTCACTTTGGTACAGGAAGTACTTATGGCGCGAAGCCCAGGGATGGGCGTGAGCGCCCAAGCCATAGCTACGGCTATGACTTTACTCAGCGCATCCCTGCGCTTCGCCCTGCGGGCCAGCTTGCAGCTGTTCAAAATCGCTCCCGGCGATTTTGTCGCTCCAGAGCGGCGCCTACGAACACGAATCCTTCGCGATGTACAGGATGTACGAGTGCCGCGGAGCCCATGGATGGGCGGGAGCGGCCTGCTCCCGCGATCCTGGTGAGAAATGCGGGCTAGGGTTTTATAAATCCAAAAAAGCTGAGCGGCTACTGCAAAGTCCCCGGTTGGGGCAACACACCACCTGCCAGTTCCGCGTCCGAGGCTTTTCGCACATTAACAACCTTGACACGAAAGGTAACGGTTTTTCCGGCGAAGGGATGATTCGCGTCAACAGTCAACTGATCACCTTCAATCTTGCTGACCACCAGCTCCATGACTTCCCCATTTTCATCTTCAAATGCCGGCCTGGCGCCAACCCAGCGAAATTCTTCGGGCACATTATCAATCTGATCGGTAAAAGTCAGGCTCGGATCGTGTTCTCCAAAACCGTCTTTGGGCGGCAATTTAACTTCGACCATTTCTCCAGCTAACTTGCCTTCCAAGGCCTGTTCCACTTTTGGATACATGGTTCCGGAGACTCCATGAATATATTCCATGGGCAAATCGGAATGCTCCATGATATTGCCTTGCTCATCCAGTATCTGGTAGGTAAAGGTGACAACGCACTTATTGCTGATTGGTTCGCTCATAATTTAGGAATCCCAGGATTACGTTTCGTAAGAGTAAAAAATCATGCTTTCCTGGCGCAACGGAATCCGACATCGTTGAACGCCTGGTTAGGTGGAAAATTAAACCGGTACGCAACCCTGAAATATTGCGCAGACGTGTATCGCCCTGCGGTACTCCAACTGCCACCCCGCGCAACCCGGTGTTTCTTGCCATAGTTTGAGCTTTGGTACTCCGCGCCTGGATAGGCTTCATACCAATCCGCGGTCCACTCCATAACATTGCCGGCCATGTCATAAATCCCATACGGTGACTTGCCATCTTCATAACTGCCTACCGGGGTCAAATCGGACTCTCCCTGTCCGCCATTTAAATACTCGGCATGCCACTCATTCCCCCACGGATATTCGCGGCCATCCGTGCCCCGCGCGGCCTTCTCCCATTCCGCCTCGCTGGGCAACCGTTTGCCGGCAGCGCGGCAGTATTCATCGGCCTTAAACCACGTGATGTTACGCACCGGCAAATTGTCCTGCTGCAGCTGTAAACGTTCGATCAGCATATCGATTTGCGCATCCGTATACTTGCGCAGTTTGCGTAAATACTTTTTGAATTGCCCACTAGTCACTTCATACTTGTCGATATAAAAGGCGTTAACCACGACTTTACGCTTCGGATGTTCATTCAGATACAAGGGTTCATCAAATCCGGATTCCTGGGATTTTCCGCTGGCATCCACATCATTACTGCCCATAATAAACGCGCCGGCGGGAATCAATACCATAACATCCAGCGCAACATCCGCCGCCGGAGCGGTGGAGCCGGACGTTGCCGTTACCGGTTTTGACCCGGACTTGTAGGCGGCGAACACTGCCGCGGCAACAATAATACAAATCATAACCGCCCACAGCCAATGCCGGCGAAACGTGGTTGTTAGATTGTTATCCACCATAATTTATAGACTCAAGGTCATTGTGATTTACACATCCTTAGCACAACGAAATCCAAAACTGTCGTTTTTCGTGTGTATGGAAAAAAACGCCCGGTTAAATGCCGGCGCGGAAATTCCACAGTTATAAAAAGAACAATCAAACCAGGACCCGCCTTTTAAGGTTTTATAGCGTTCGCCATAACTCTCGGAAGGCGCCTGGTTGTTCGGATAGGCCTGATACCAGGACGCGGTCCACTCCCACACGTTGCCACTCATATCATACACACCATAGGGGCTTACACCGCCCGCGAATGCGCCAACCGGCGTGGTGTCACCCGTTGCGCCGATCTGTTGCCAGCGTAATGGTGTATTGGCGTTTCTTGCGTCGAAATCATTGCCCCAGGGAAAAGTTCTGCCGTCGGTGCCACGCGCCGCTTTCTCCCATTCCTGATCGGTGGGCAAGCGTTTACCGGCCCATTGACAGTAGGCATCGGCGTCTTCCCAGGAAACCTGGGTGACCGGATGATCCGCCTTGCCTTGCGGAAAGGCTCGATTGCGAAAATGGGCGGGCGAACGCCGCCGGGTTTGGTCGTTAAATTTCTGGTACTGCAAATTAGTCACTTCATGGACATCAATATAAAAAGCGTTCAACACCACCCTGTGTTGCGGTCCTTCGTCAGGCAACCGCTTGTCACTCCCCATAATGAATTCTCCCGCCGGAATTAACACCATTTCATTGGGGGCGTCACCCAACCGGCTGTTTTGGTAATTGTCGTGGTAATTGTTGTGGTAGTACAGGGGAAAGCGCATACCGGCATCGGCCGGCAATTTTACGCTTGGCGTAACCGCTCCCTGTTTAAGTTGCGATGACTCCTTCCGGGCCAAAGTCTGGCTTTTTGCCGCCGCTTTAAACTCGTGACAGCTACCGCACTTTGATGGGTCACCGGCGGCGGCTTCCACAATATCGTTGTCTTGCGTATGACAGGAGCGGCAGCGGTTATCCGGCGGGTTAACCGGATGGACATGCTTGCCGATTAATGCCGCCGCAACGGCTACGCTTTGCATTCCCCACAGCAAAATCAACAAGCCAAATCGAACCAACACCGTCAGCGCCTGGCAAGCCTCATTGGATTGACGCCAAATGGACCCACGAACCTGCACGTTATGCATTACGCTTAATCAACCAAGCCCAGCCTATGGAAATGCCGGAGTTTAAGTTTCTGGGGCGCATGCGCTTTCCCAATGGAACAAATAGCCAGCCTCGCCGGGCTCCGCGCTGAACCGCGCACTGATGAATAAATTAGCCACCGCCGCCAACTGGTCGTCGATATAGACCAGCGGCGTTCTATGGCGAATCCAGGGCGCGATGCCGTGTTCCTGAAATAATTTCTTCAGGGAATGATGCTGGGGTCTTCCCGCGGGCTGAATGGTTTCACCGCCTTTGCGAAACCGCAGCGTCACCGCTTCGCCGGTAATATATTTTTTGGCGATACCCGCACCCACGGTTGGCCTGGCGCTGAGACAACCGGCGCCGCGGATGGTAATCGGGTCCGCAATATTCCAGGCGATCGCTGCATCGGCATCGATTACCGGCAAGCTTGACATGATATGCAATTGATTCCGGTAACGCCGCAGTTCACATCGTTCCCAGCTGACTCTCGGTGAGGCATCCGGAGCGGCGTGCAATAGCTGTTTGCTGATCTGATCCAGATGCGCGCTACTTGGCGTATCCATGCCATGTTGATGAATCCAGTAACGCAAAACATTATGTTGCCGCGCCGTTGAAAACCGCAGCAAACTATCGATTGGCAAAAAAGGCAGATTATCGGGATTGATTTCCCGCAGCACCTGCCGCGCGTCATGATCGAGAATCTCCACGGCTTCGGCGCAGTAGCGCGCGGAGCGGCTGACCGTCTGCGCTAATGACGGCCAGCGCTGACTGAGTCTGGGCGCTATTTCATGCCGGATAAAATTCCGGTCAAATTTTAAATTCCGGTTGGAGTCATCCGTGATCCAGTTCAATTGATTGGCAACCGCATAGGCGTGGATATCCTCACGGCGCACCTGAAGCAACGGCCGCGCAAGATGACCGGCATGAAACCTTGTCCATTGCGCCATCGCCGCCAAACCTTTTGGCCCGCTGCCTCTCATTAACTGCAATAACAAGGTTTCAACCTGATCGTCCTGGTGGTGCGCCGTTAACAGGCAATCACCGGTTTTGATGAGGCGTTGGATGGCCTGGTAACGCACCTCGCGCGCCCGCGCTTCCGGGCTTTCACCGGGCCGAGGCGTTGCATCAACATCAATGTCCACAAACGGAATCTGCAGCCGCCCGCAGACCAGCCGGCAATGTTCCGCCCACTGGTCCGCCTGCGGGCTTAACGCGTGATTGATATGCACCGCATGGAACCGTGCGCTGCCAAAAATGTGCTGATGGTTTGCCAGCACGTGTAACAACACATGCGAATCGATACCACCGCTGTATGCCAGCCAATAGCGGGTGATACCGGGGATTTCGTTTAAACACGACAAGACGGGTTGGATGACTTTGCTGTGTGGTGTGGCAACGACCATAGGCCTGACACTGCATGAAAGATTAGTGATTAATTGCCAATAAATAAACGCAGTTGTGAAGCGATAAGCATTAATCGCCGGCAAAATTGCCGTACTGCATTATCCGTTCATAACGCTGTTTCAGTAATTTATCCAATGGTGTACGTTCAAACAACTCGATGCTGTCCAGCAGAAAATTCTTGATATTCTTTGCCGTGGCATCGATATCACGATGCGCGCCACCCAATGGCTCGTTGATAATATGGTCAACCAGATTCAGCTCTTTGAGCCGCTTGGAGGTAATGCCCATGGCTTCGGCGGCGTCGGCGGCATTCTGCGCGCTTTTCCACAGTATCGACGAACAGCCTTCCGGCGAAATCACCGAGTAGGTGCTGTATTGCAGCATGGCAAGGCGATCACCCACACCGATGGCCAAAGCGCCGCCTGATCCTCCTTCACCGATTACCGTGCAAATGATTGGCGTTTTTATTTGCGCCATCACAAACAAATTACGCGCGATCGCTTCGCTTTGCCCGCGCTCTTCCGCATCAATGCCCGGATAGGCGCCAGGCGTATCGATAAACGTCAGGATCGGCAGCTTAAAGCGTTCCGCCAGCTGCATCAAACGCAGCGCCTTGCGGTAACCTTCCGGCCGCGGCATGCCGAAATTGCGCCGGATTTTTTCGTTCGTATCGCGGCCTTTTTGCTGACCGATGATCATGACAGGCCTTCCATCGAGTCTTGCCATACCGCCAACGATGGCCGGGTCATCGGCAAATACGCGGTCGCCGTGTAATTCCTCGAAGTCCGTGAAAATACGCTGTGCGTAATCCAAGGTGTAGGGCCGTTGCGGGTGACGGGCAAGCTGGGAAATTTGCCAGGGCGACAAATTGGCGAATATGGATTCGGTCAGCGCCTTGCTCTTATCCTGCAACCGGGAAATTTCTTCCGAGATATTGATTTCGGCGTCATTTCCCACGTAACGCAGTTCTTCTATCTTGGCTTCCAGCTCGGCGATGGGCTGCTCAAAATCCAAAAAGTTTAAATTCATATCATCAATTCTTTTGCGTTGTTCATGCCGTTATTTGCGTTGTTATTTACATTGTTATTTAGTAACTACTCACCCGTGGGCTGCACGCTCGCTAGTAGAGCGCGGACTCCAGGGCTTGCGGCGCCACCGGTTTTGGCGGCCTATATTCTACCTTAACATTATTTTCCCCGGCGAGCTCATTTAAACGATGTATCAATTCATCCGTGGGATGCACCGACCAGCGTTCGCCAAGGCGAATATTGGCTTTCGCGGTGGAACCAAGATACTGTAAATATACCGGGCAATGACCTTCTTTAAACGGTGTTAACACCTGGAGCAGCGCATTGACAAAGCCGTTGCCTGCTTTGCGATGATCAATCGTCACTAACAAACGTGACGCGAATTCCTGCCGGGCGCGGCTGATATCATAGATTTTTTGCGCACTCATTTTTACGCCGCCGGTATACTCATCAACGCTGACATCACCTTCCACAACCACCAGCCGGTCTTTGGCCAGCAGATCGCGGTACTGCTGGAAGGATTCCGCAAAAACCGCCAGCTCCACCCGTCCGCTGCGGTCATCCAGGGTGATGAACGCCATTTTAGCGCCGCGTTTGGTATACATGGTGCGCATGGCGACAATAAGACCGGCGACCGTCATGACCTGATTAGTGGTGGGATGCAGATCGGCGATACTGGAGGTAATGATGTCTTTTAATTCCTTTTCATAGCGCGCAATGGGATGCCCGGTTAAATACAGGCCCAGTGTCTCCTTCTCGCCGTTGAGCCGGGTTTCATCATCCCAGTCCTGGGCTTCCATAAATTCGCAGCGCGCCTGTTCCCGCTTGGTTTCAGCGGGCGCCATTGCGCCGAACAAATCTTCCTGCCCGCTGGCCGAATCACGGGATTGCTGATCCGCCAGTTGCGAGGCCGTGGTCAGTGACGCCATCAGGGTCGCGCGGCTGGGCCCCAATTCATCCAGCGCGCCGGAACGGATCAAGGCTTCCAAGGTGCGCCGGTTGGCTTTCTTCAAGTCAATGCGCTGGCAAAACTCGAACAGGTTGGCGAACTTGCCCTGTGCGTGAAAACTGGCGCGGATACTTTCAATAGCGCCCTCACCAACCCCTTTGATCGCCCCCAGGCCGTACAATATCGTTCGGTCATCGGTAATGGTAATGGTAAAGCGATACTCGCACACATTCACATTGGGCGGTATGACCTCGAGCCCCATCGCGCGGCATTCTTCAATCAAGCCCACTACTTTATCGGTGTTATCCATATCCGCGGACAACACCGCCGCCATGAACGCGGCGGGATAATGCCGTTTTAACCAGGCGGTCTGGTAAGACACCAGCGCATAGGCCGCCGAGTGCGACTTATTAAATCCGTATCCGGCGAACTTCTCCATCAGGTCGAAGATATAGGTCGCGGTTTTTTGCGCCACACCGCGCGCTACCGCACCCGCGGTGAATATTTCGCGCTGCTTGGCCATTTCCTCGGGTTTTTTCTTGCCCATGGCGCGGCGCAATAAGTCGGCACCGCCCAAGGTATAGCCCGCCAGCACCTGGGCGATTTGCATAACCTGTTCCTGATAGAGAATAACCCCGTAAGTCGGTTTCAAAATCGGCGCAAGGTCCGGGTGCGGATACTCCACTTTGGCGCGGCCGTGTTTGCGGTTGATAAAGTCATCCACCATACCCGACTGCAAGGGGCCGGGGCGGAACAACGCCACCAAGGCCACGATTTCTTCAAAATTATCCGGCTGCAGCCGTTTGATCAAATCTTTCATGCCGCGCGATTCCAGCTGGAAAATCGCCGTGGTGGCGCAATCTTTTAGTAAGCGATAGGTGGGTTGATCATCAAGGGGAATCTTGTCTATGGCGACAGGCGCTTCGTGGTTGGCCTGTTTACGCTGGTTAATGGTTTGCAGCGCCCAGTTGATAATCGTCAGGGTGCGCAAACCCAAAAAGTCGAACTTCACCAGACCGACCGCTTCAACATCATCCTTGTCGAACTGGGTGACCAGGCTGCCGCCGCCGTGTTCACAATAGAGCGGCGTGAAATCCGTCAGTATGGACGGCGCGATTACCACGCCACCGGCGTGTTTGCCGGCGTTGCGCGCCAAGCCTTCCAGGGAGCGCGCCATATCAATCAAGGCCTGCACATCCTCTTCCCGTTCGTAGCGTTCCTTTAAGGCTTGCTCCTGTTCCAGCGCCTTCTCCAGGGTGATGCCCAGTTCAAAGGGAATCAATTTGGCGATCTGGTCCACGAACCCGTAGGGATGACCTAACACACGGCCTACGTCGCGCACCACCGCCTTGGCGGCCATGGAACCATAGGTGATAATCTGCGAAACTTTTTCCCGGCCGTAATGATCGGCCACATAGTCGATTACCCGGTCGCGGCCTTCCATGCAAAAGTCAACGTCAAAATCCGGCATGGATACCCGTTCCGGATTCAAAAAGCGTTCGAACAGCAGTTCGTATTTCAATGGATCAAGATCGGTGATCGTCAACGCATAAGCGACCAGCGAACCCGCGCCGGAGCCCCGGCCCGGGCCCACCGGCACGCCGTTGCGTTTGGCCCATTGGATAAAGTCCGCAACGATAAGAAAGTATCCCGGAAAACCCATGTTGATAATAACATCGAGTTCGGATTGCAGCCGTTCATCATAGGGTCGGCGCAGCGCCAAAAAATTGGGATCACGGGTGTCGAACAACGCCGCCAGGCGCTGCTCCAGGCCTTCTTGCGCCAATCGCCGGAAATAAGCGTCCTCGGTCATACCCTCGGGAATGGGAAAATCCGGCAGGTAATTCTTACCGAGCGATAACTCGACATTACAACGCCGTGCTATTTCCACGCTGTTGTGCAGCGCTTCCGGAATATCCTGGAACAACTCGCGCATTTCGTCCGGCGAACGCAGGTATTGCTGCGCGGTAAAATGGCGCGGCCGCCGGGTATCGGCCAGGGTGCGCCCTTCGTGGATACAAACCCGGACTTCGTGCGCTTCAAAATCCCCGGGCCGCAAAAAGTGCACGGCGTTGGTTGCCACAACCGGAACCTGGCTGGCCTGCGCCAGCGCGACGGCGGCATGAATATAGTCTTCTTCCTGGGGCCTGCCCACCCGGTGCAATTGCAGGTAAAAACGCTGCGGAAATAAACCACGCCACTGCGCCAGCAACTGCGCTGCCGCCGCCGCGTCATTCGCCAACAACGCTTGCCCGATCTCGCCCTGGGCGCCACCGGACAGCGCGATCAAACCGTCAGTACTGCCGGTTAACCACGCTCTTTCCAGAATCGGAATACCGTGATGCTGGCCTTCGATATAGCTTCTTGAAATAAGGCGGGTAAGATTTTGGTAACCTTTATTATTTTGACACAACAACACCAGGGGATAAGGTTGGTTGGTTTGTTTGCCGTTGGCGATCCAGACATCAACACCGATAATGGGTTTAACACCGGCATTGATCGCGGCGCGGTAAAACTTCACCATGGCAAACAGGTTGCACTGGTCGGTCACGGCCACCGCCGGCATGGCGGCGTTTTTCGCGGCTTTCACCAGTTCTTTGACACGGACAATGCCGTTTACCAAGGAATATTCGGTATGTACCTGCAAATGAACGAATTGTGGTTCCATGTCTTGAAATCATTCGGCCGCGAGAAAAAGTGCTTAGCATTCTACACCAACTCCGCTCCCCGTTCTGCATGACGCCAATCCCCGCCGCGTTTCATCCGTTTGAGTGATCGGGAGTTGCCCCGCGCAATAAGGAACAACAGTTCGATAATTCCGCATCACGCGCAAAGGCAAACGGCTTGCGGCCCATCCAGGGTGCTGTTATTTTACGGATTTTCAGTGAGTTACACTGGGTATCTAACTCGTTGGATTACAAGATTGCGATGCGCAGCCGGAATGGAATGGCACGATTGGCGGCAGGTTTAACGGGAAGCTATCGTTGAAATAAACACATTTACACCGCGCAGCTGCCGATTTTAGCAGCGGGAACAAGCGCTCACAAGTGCTTTTTCACCGGTCCATACGACCGCCGATGAATGGCCGATACCCCTAACTTTTCCAGCGCGGCAATATGTACCCGGGTCGGATAACCTTTGTGACGATAAAGTCCATAGCCGGGGTATTGCTGGTCCAGCTCCCGCATTTCCTGATCGCGCGCCACCTTGGCGATAATCGACGCGGCGCTGATTTGCGGCACCAACAAATCACCTTTGATAATGGCCTCCGCCGGGCAATGAAAGCCGGGGCAACGATTACCATCGACCAGCACATAATCCGGTTGGGGAGTTAAGCCCGCGACCGCCCGTTGCATGGCCAACAAGCTTGCCTGCAAAATATTAATCGCATCGATCTCGTGCACTTCCGCGCGGCCCAGTGACCAGGCGATGGCCTTTTGCTTGATTTCTTTTGCCAAGGCTTCCCGTTGCGCTTCGCTTAGCTTTTTCGAATCCGTCAAGCCCGCGATGGGATGGTTGTTGTCGAGTATGACCGCTGCCGTGACCACCGGACCGGCCAGCGGTCCCCGCCCGACTTCATCAACCCCCGCGATGAGTTGGGCGGCGCGCCGCAAATTGACCGTATGTTTCCCCATCATTACCTCCCTTGATCGAGCAGTTCCAGCACCGCCGTCGCGGCCATCACATTGGCATTTCGTTTCAACTGCTCATGGACTTTAGCAAATTGCCGCGTCAAATCCTGTACTTTTTTTTCATCGTTCAAATATTCCAGCAATACTTTACCGACCTGTGCCGGAGCTACGTTTTCCTGCAGAAACTCCGGGACTAACGGCTCGGGCAGTAATAAATTA
>Ga0209640_10006525_pt1 | contig 10214 bp, 7 predicted proteins | sample RifCSP10_1_FD_184018 | JGI IMG/M metagenome (GOLD analysis project Ga0209640, IMG submission 184018) | Soil microbial communities from Rifle, Colorado - Rifle CSP2_sed 10_1 (SPAdes) (version 2) | ecosystem: Environmental > Terrestrial > Deep subsurface > Rock core/Sediment | place: Rifle... | reverse complement strand
CACTGCGTAGCGTTGCTCACCCAACAGGTGAACCTCGTTCGTGCATGAAAATAGAATGACATCCTATGGGTAGCTATTTTATAAAGTGGTTAACTGCGGTATCTAGGTTTAAGGCCCGGTTAACGCGATTATAAATAGTTAAAGCCAACAAGGCTGACAACAGCGGCATTAACCAGACTATCCAGCCTGGTAAGTTTCCAGCCAAACCGACCCACAGTCCCAGCGCGCCAAAGACAAAAGCGCGATCACTTTTCCCCAGCGGACCGTCATAGCGCCGCGCCGCTCCCACCGTTAAACCCAGCACACCGGCGAACTCACTCAGCGTGGCCAGAAAAATCACCACCCCAACGCTAAAAAACGAGAACGGCGCAAGTAACGCAAACGGAAGGTATAGAGCCGCATCGGAAACCACATCACATAGCTCGTTAAGATACGCGCCGAGCTTACTCTGCTGATTAAACTCGCGCGCCAGCATGCCATCGATGGCGTTTAGCGCCATCCGTAGAAACATCCATATTGGCAGCAGCAAAAACCATACCGGCATATGCGCATATTGGTACAGAATGCCGCCGATAACAATTGAACCGATGGCGGCGCCCAGTGTTACCTGGTTTGCGGTAACTCCCCGGCCCGCGAGTTGCTTAACGAGCGGACGCAAGAGCGCTTGAAAACGCGGTTTGATGTCGTACAAAGTCATAAATTAGTCTTTTAATATATCTACGCTGACAATATAGCATATACGTTTTTTGGCAGGCGCGAAACTAGCGGTTTTTTAATACCGGCTTACCGCCACAAGTTATCAGGCTGAGCTCTACTCCATCCTCTGCAAATTCATTTCAAATAGACCGGATCAGCCTTTCTTTTTGGAAATAAAGAGACTCGGCCAAATATTACTTTGGGATTTATCACCCGATAAGGCGCTGCAGGCACGAATTACTGTCAGTTCACTGCAACTGCGAATGCTGTTTATCAGATATCACTCACCAACACGCACTCTGATTTAGCGTGGGCTCTTACGAAAATTCTGCCTTCACCTTCTGGTTAATGGATTGTGATATGAATTTTAATTCCGGCGCAGCTAACGAGTCGTGCGAAACTGCTAGCGCATTAACCGCCAATACACCTTATTATTTAACGGTGGATGAATGGGATGATCGAGCTGGATCGTTTACGTTGTTGATAGAGAGTGTTGCCTCCACCCCTTGAACAACACGTTCCCCGGTTAACGCGGATACCGAGCAAGGCTGCCGCTGCAACGCCGTCACTACATCTTGTTCACGATGATATAAAAGTACCATCGTTCCTGTCTGACTAACAATTAATCAATTGATGGCTGATACATCACTCTGGTGAGTTGATCCGGACTTTAACGGAACGCGGCTGGATTCTGTTTGGATTTATTGGTCGTGATTCGAAGCCCTAGCAATGAGCACCGCTACTTGTCCTGAAACAAAACGGAAACAGATTAAAAGCCTTAAATTATGTATGCTTGCGCCTTGGGTTCGAACTGAAATATGTTTTGTATTCACGGGAAAACTTTGGCTTAATAGTTTGTCTACAGATCATAACTGGCAGACCGCGACCACAATGTCAAATAGCCAATGTCCAATAACGTCCAATAACCAACGTCCAATAACCGGATTTTCACATGCCTACGCACGACAACGATTCCTCCACTTTAAACGATTTTCCAAAATCGGCAGCCCGTGGCAGCAACTACTATATATATGCTGCGCTCTCCGCGCTCGCAGTGAGCGCCTGGTTGGGTTTTTCAGCGTTTTCCGCCAGCGCGGCTCCGGCGGGCGGGAAACCCGGCGGGCCTCCGCCGATGCCGGTGGAAGTGGCGGCCGTGTCTCAGGGTACGGTCAACATTGATATCTCCGCCGTCGGCACTTTGCAGGCGAATGAATCCCTGACAATCCGCCCTCAACTTAGCGGCCGGATTGAAGCCATTCACTTTGATGAAGGGCAGGCGGTAAAAAAAGGCGCGGTGTTGTTTTCCCTGGATGCTTCGGAATACCGGGCGCAAGTCGCCGAGAGCGAGGCGACGGTGAAACTGGCGCAACTCAAATACAACCGTTCGCAGGATTTGTTGAAAAAGAATTTAATCAGCCAGCAACAGTATGATGAGGATGCCGCCAAGCTGGATGAAGCCACGGCCCAGCTGGCCTTATATAAAGACCGTCTCTCCAAAACCCTGATCCGCGCGCCGTTTAGTGGTGTGCTGGGTTTGCGTAAAGTGAGCCCGGGTGATGTGGTACAGCAAAGCCAGGAACTGGTGAGTCTGGAAGACATTCATTTATTAAAACTGGACTTCCGGGCGCCGGAAGTGTATCTGCGGGAATTAAAGACCGGCCTGGATGTCACCGTTGCCACCGACGCCTTTCCCGGCGAAATCTACAACGGCAGGGTTTACGCCATCGCGCCGCGGGTGGATGAAGCCAGCCGCAGTGTGTTGTTGCGCGCGCATGTCACCAACGACCGGGGTGAACTGCACCCCGGCATGTTTGCCAAAGTGGTGTTGCGTTTATCCAGCCGTGAAAACGCCTTGTTGATTCCTGAAGAGGCCTTGTGGCCGGTGGGCAACAAAATGTTTGTGTACCGCGTGGTCGATGGCAAGGCCATGATGAGCCCGATCAAAACCGGCAAACGCCTGAAAGGCCAGGTGGAAATTCTCGAAGGACTAACCAAGGACGACACCGTGATCACCGCCGGACAAATGAAGTTGCGCAACGAAGCCGCTGTCATGCCGGTTAACCAGCCCGCCCCCGCCGATTCGAGTAGCGCAAAATGATTTTACCGGACATTTCCATTCGCCGGCCGGTGCTGGCCACGGTGATGAGCTTGATGCTGGTGTTGATCGGCATTATTTCCTACGACCGGCTCTCGGTGCGCGAGTACCCGAAGATCGATACGCCCGTGGTGTCCGTGCGCACGGTGTTTACCGGCGCCAGCGCGGAAATCATAGAAAGCCAGGTCACCAAGCCCATCGAAGACGCCCTGGCGGGTATTGAAGGTATCCGTACCATCAAATCCGTTAGCCGCGAGGAAGTGAGCCAGGTGACGGTAGAATTTTTACTGGAACGCGATCAGGATGCGGCGGCCAATGATGTGCGCGACCGGGTGGCGCGCGTCCGCGGGGTGCTGCCGGATGAAACCGATGATCCGGTGGTCGCCAAAGTGGACGCCGATGCGCAGGCGGTTATCTGGATCGCGTTTTCCAGCGAACGGCACAATGCCCTGGAAATCACCGACTACGCGGACCGCTACGTGGTTGACCGCTTGCAAACCCTGCCCGGTGTGGCCAGCGTCATTATCGGCGGCGAACGCCGTTATGCGATGCGGCTCTGGCTGGACCGCGACAAGCTGGCGGCGCGGCGTTTGACACCGCAGGATGTGGAAGACGCGTTAAGAGCGCAAAACCTGGAAGTGCCCTCGGGACGCATCGAAAGCGATATGCGGGAATTCACCGTGTTAATGCAAACCGACTTGCGCACCCCGGATCAGTTCAATCAAATGATTATCCGCAAGGTGGATGGTTATCCGGTGCGTTTAAAAGATGTCGGCTATGCAGCGATTGACGCCGCCGATGAGCGCAACGCGGTGCGCGTGAATGGCAATCCGGCGGTGGGCCTGGGCGTGGTCAAGCAATCCACCGCGAACACCCTGGAAGTCGGCCGCGCGGTGAAGGCGGAAGTGCCCAAGATCAATGAATTACTGCCTGCCGGCATGAAACTGCAGGTCGCTTTCGACTCTTCACTCTTCATCGAACGCTCGATCGACTCGGTGTATGCCGCCATTGCTGAAGCATTGGCGCTGGTGGTGCTGGTGATTTTCCTGTTTTTGCGTTCCGTGCGCGCCACGCTGATTCCGTTCGTTACCATTCCGGTATCGCTGGTGGGCGCGTTTACATTTTTGTACGCCTGGGGATTTTCGGTCAACATTCTAACTTTGCTGGGACTGGTGCTCGCCATAGGCTTGGTAGTGGACGATGCCATTGTCATGCTGGAAAACATTCACCGGCGCATTGAAGAAGGCATGAAGCCTTACGAAGCCGCGGTGGAAGGCAGCAAGGAAATCGCCTTTGCGATTATCGCGATGACCCTGACGCTGGCGGCGGTGTTTTCCCCGTTGGCGTTTTCCACCGGCAATACCGGCCGCTTGTTTTCGGAGTTTGCCTTGACCGTGGTGGGTGCGGTATTGATATCCGGCTTTGTGGCGTTAACACTGACTCCGATGATGTGTTCCAGGCTGCTGCGGCATGAGAAAAAACACAACTGGTTTTACAACATCACCGAACAGGGTTTTATAAAACTGAACGCGGGTTATCGCGCCGCGCTGGACCGCGCGCTAAATGTGCGCTGGCTGGTGCTGCTGGCGGGCATCGTGATCGCGGGTTTCGGCGGCTGGATGTTTACGCTGCTCAAAACCGAACTGGCGCCGGTGGAAGACCGCAGTATCTTGATCGGCATCACCATCGCGCCGGAAGGCGCTACCATGGCCTACACCGATAAATACGCGCGCGCGATTGAAAACCTGTACGCCCAGATTCCCGAAGTAAAAACCTACTTTATGGTGGTAGCCCCCGGCCTGGAACGGCCCAATCCGGTGAACTTCGCGTTGTCGTTTGTCAGCTTGAAACCCTGGGAAGAACGCACACGCAAACAACAGCAAATTTCCCAGGAACTGGCGCCGAAAATGTTTGGCTTGCCCGGCGTGCTGTCCTTCCCGATTAACCCACCGTCTTTAGGTCAAAGCTTCCGCAACCCGCCGGTGCAGTTTGTACTTTTAGGGAACACCTATGAGCAACTGAATATGGCGGTTAACAAGTTCATGGAAAAAGCCCGCGCTTATCCCGGCCTGGCGAACCTGGACAGCGACCTGAAGTTGAATAAACCGCAACTATCGGTCACCCTGAACCGCGACAAGGTAGTCGATGTCGGCGCCAGTGTCGCCAGCATCGGCCACACGGTGGAAACCCTGCTGGGCGGACGCCAGGTGACCCGCTTTAAACGCGAAGGCGAGCAATACGACGTGATCGTGAAAGTGGAAGACAAGGACCGCACCACGCCCAGCGACCTGACCTCCATCTATGTGCGCGGTAATACCGGGGAACTGGTGCAATTGGCGAACCTGGTGGAAATACAAGAGACCGTCGCGCCCAAGGAGCTTAACCACTTCAACCGCTTTCGCGCCGCGATTATTTCCGCCAGTGTCGCTCCCGGTTACACCCTGGGCGAAGTGCTGGACTTTATGGAAGCCACCGCCAAGGAAACGCTGCCTGAGGAGATGCAAACCACGTTGGACGGCCAGTCCCGCGAGTTTCGCGAATCCGGCGCGGCGCTGTATTTTATTTTCCTGCTGGCGCTGGCGTTTATTTATTTAGTGCTGTCGGCGCAATTCGAAAGTTTTATCGATCCGTTCGTGATCATGCTGACGGTGCCGCTCGCGATCACCGGCGCCGTGATCACGTTGTTCGCCAAGGACATCACGATTAACGTGTACAGCCAGGTGGGCTTGATCATGCTGATCGGCCTGATCACCAAACACGGGATTCTGATCGTCACCTTCGCCAATGATTTGCAACTGCAGGGCAAATCCATCCGCGACGCCGTGATCCACGCCGCCGCCCTGCGTTTGCGGCCCATCCTGATGACCACCGCCGCGATGGTGTTGGGCGCGCTGCCCCTGGCCCTGGCGGTCGGGGCGGGCGCGGAAAGCCGCCAGCCCATCGGCTGGGTTATCGTGGGTGGTCTTACCTTCGGTACGCTGCTGACGTTGTTTGTTATTCCAGTGGTGTACACCCTGGTGGCGCGCCGGCATCGGGAACAACCGTTGGCGCAATAAAATCCCACCAACTCTGTACCGGTAAAGTGGTCAGTTTTTATTGCCACCAGCCTAGCTGGCTTTATCGCCAGAAAAAACAGCGCGCTGAACTTGCCACCGGGCAGCGATGGCGCCGCCTGACCAATCGGCTATGGATACCGGGATTTTTATGCATCAACCGGCCACAATCCGCTTCGCGTATGGATTAGTGCAAAGCAAGTACGCGGTCGCGTCATCACTCTAGTATCGATTCACGCGTAGCGCGGCACCGCACTATGTGTGCGTAACCATAGTTTAGGCAAACGGTATGAGCATTTTAGTGCCTGTATACGACCCAAAGCGGGCTCTGAATATATTGCGCAACTAGTTGCCGAAGTGCTCAAAGGGGCACTGAGCACCTACTACAATGATACGATAATGCAAGCCTGATCCCGGTCCAGAACCAGGCAAATCCTGACCTGAAAATCGAGACCAATCCCAGGCAACCATCATCAGCCGCCATCTGTCGATAAATCCTGGATTTTGACATTTATCGACAAGGTGAACCCCGTTACTGTATATATTTTCGTTTTCCCGATCGGAGTTTAATCCACACATAACGACTGAATGTGTTTTGCGTATTTCAATAGCGCCAGTAACGGGGTCGACCATGCCGATAAATATTCCCGGCCGAAGTTGGCTGTAATGACAATCCCAGGCCTAAACCAGCCATGCCCTCTGTACCATTTCAGACCCTAAAATACGCGGCGCACCGGAGAAATAGACTAACACCACATTGTAACCTTCTGATAAATTGCTAGAATTATTTGTGTCATGCCCGGAAAATCAAATTGGCTCTAAACGCCGGCGGCAGGTACGTCAAACAAAGACAGGCGATTTACCGACAACAACAATTACTTTCACACGCAAATGTGGCAATATTTTTATCAACATGCAAAATAAACCAGGCATATCAAGTCGCCGTATTAACAATTGTTAGCTTTCAAAACCATCACAGGAGACAACAACAATGGCTCACAACGTCACGCTTAATCTCAACACCAATATCGTTCTTCACAAGGACGTTGAGATTGTCGTCCACACCGATGAAGGAAAGCTCGGAACTTTGCTAGTGAGTAAAGGCAACATCGAGTGGTTACCTTTCAAAAAATCCGTGAATAAGCATCGCCTTGGCTGGAAGAAGTTTGCCGAGCTAATGGAAAGTCAAGGTAAACCCGCTAAGGCGAAAAAGTAAATGAAAGCTAACAAATCGTCCAAGCCAACGCCGGACACGCTGCGACTCTTGTCGGGTTCTGGCGGCGGCGCGGCTTAACACCACGTTACACAAAAGAATGAGACCAAAATAGCGTGAGAGTCTTCAAGTATAGAGGCGGGGATGAATCTATCTTTGCTAGAAATTTGGAGTCGTTGGAAAAAGATATGTTTTGGGCGCTAACGCCAGAAAAACTCAATGATCCGTGCGAAGGCTTAGTTACATCTGATATTTTAATAAATCAAATCGATGCAGTAGTCAGATTGTTTGCCGAAAACGACAAAAATGTAGATGTGTCGGTTAAAGAACTCAAAAATGCGTTGAGAAATGTGCTAGAAAAAAAAGATACGTCTGGAGTTTACTCATTAAGCAAAACATCTACAGATGAACTTCTCTGGGCGCATTACGCAAATAGTCATCACGGGTTCTGTATAGAATATGAGTTGGAAACTTTGGTGTATTTTGGAAGAAATGAATTTTTTAACTTTGATGTTAAGTATAGCGATCATCCTCCACTGTTGACTATTGAGGATATGTTGAAAATTAACGAAAAGATTGGCTTTATACAAAAATTAATCGGCATAAAGTCAAAAAGATGGGCATATGAAAAGGAACTTAGAGTTGTGACATCAGAAGCGGGAGCGCAGAGTTACGATTACAGAGCAGTGAAAGCAATACATTTTGGAATAAGAATGCCGAATGATAAAAAACAAGAAATAATGCGAAAATTGAAAGGCAGAAATATAAAATATTACCAGACTGAACTACAAGAAAACTCTTATAAATTTTTTTCTAAATCAATAGAAGATGATTACCCTACTAATGAGCGATATTTATATTCAATTGCTCCAATTGCAGAACATGCAGTCGACCCAAGCACATTAAACGAGCAATGGTCAGAATACGCGCCTTATCTACAAAAAGTGGCCGAAATCATTCGACGCGAACCATATTGTAATGAAGTCTTAATGGTCGATGTGAGTTATGAGAAAAGTAAACCAGGGAAACCAGTGTTTTTCGGGCAATTTAAAAGATCAACATTCAGATACGAAAATATTTATTTTACGCCTAAAGAAGTGGATGAGAAATATACGAAAATTAGTGATTTAGAGGCAGAATTAATTAATGTGTAACAATTCGCGGCACACAGACAGTTAAAAGCGTCGCAATTTTTGCAGGGCAAAAATATGCGCCCCTTTTGCCTGCTGGTGAGCTCGGCGTTAGCCGCGAAAAGGAGTTAAATTGGAGCTGGTAGATACATTCGATTTTCACAGGTGCCATCCAGAACAGTCAATCGAGGATTATTATCGTTCTCTGCGACTAGATCTTTCTCAAGAAATGGTTGGCAAAAAAGTAGTTTACCTTGACACCAAGTTTTGGGTGATTCTAAGAGATGGTTACCTGGATCCAACGAAAAACCAGCTTGAAAGCAAATTACTAAATTTAACATTGGATCTTTCCGCAAAGAAAGTATGCGTTTTCCCAATTAGCGAAGATCTTTTCCTAGAAATTTTAAAGCAAACTGACATCAAAACGCTGAAGGCGACCGTCGAGTTAATTGATAAGTTATCCAATGGAATTTCCTCCATAAGTTATGATGATCGCATAAAGCTAGAGATTATGCAGTTTTGGTATTCCACTCTTGGTAAAAATGTTTATGAGACTAAAGAGCTGGTTTGGACTAAGCTTGCCTATAACATGGGATTGCACAGTTTTGAAATTCCACAACTAAGCACAGAGGAAAATCGTGTCCTCCAAAAGGCTTTTATAGATCAAATGTGGTCCATATCAATGTCTCAAATGATCGAAGTTATGTTAGAAAATGGCGGCTTGACAAAGCTAGAATTTGCAATTGCTAATAAACTTAACGAAGGAAAGTATAAACATCAAGATGAAGCTAGGAGTTTTAATCAAATGTTTCTTAACGAGGTAGGCGGAATAGTTGATGTGTATCGAGATGCTTTGGCAGACATGATGGAATTCATGTACCAAAAGGAAACGGGAGAAAACCTGACTCAGAAACAATCTACCGAACATAGAGATGAAACTAAGCGCGTTATGGGCAACACAATTTACAACCTGTTTCGCTTGAATAAAGTCGGTAAAGCGATGCCGTTCATTCGAATTTCTTCGGCATTACATGCTTCTGTCAGATGGGATAAAAAGCAAAAATTCCAGGATCATGACTTTCACGACTTTAGGCATGCAACGACAGCATTGCCATATTGCGATTATTTTTTTACAGAAAAACGTTTAGCGCATTTGCTTACTCAAAAGCAGCTTGGTTTCGAAAAGTTATACAAATGTGGAATTCAGTCAAAAGTGATTAATGCAATTCAGTCACTTGAAAAATTGCAGTCATACGCGGCTAACAAGGCAAATGCACTCGGACGCTAAAAAGCGTCGCTCCGCTCTGCTTTTTAGCGCCGGTGATTTGCGGCGTTAGGCATTTTCAGATGGGCAACGTTTCCATTTCAAGGGAAGAACTAAGCAGGTATGCGGAATCCAACCTCGCTTTTCATGGGCTAGACCTCGATAGGATTAGCTCGATATTCGTCGCTCAGATCTACCAGCTCGAAAGAAACAGGGTGTTGAACATATTTGGGATAATGGATGAGGTTAAACATCTTGAGGGGATTAAGCGAAGCACATCAACCGGAAAAGAACGTCCATTCAACGGAGCGGTTCTGAACGGACTTCACAAGAAACATTTTACAGATGCTCGCTTCATCCTGAAGAACATCGGGATACACTTGGGCTATGAGAACGGAAAGACGGCTCGTCTGGATCTGATAATCCGGCAGGCATTTGAAAGGAATACTTCCGGGTATGTGGATGACGACTTCGTCAGTTACATTGCTCACCATACAACCGTAGGGGCCTATGAGGAACGGGCAAGGAAGAGCCTGACTGGCGAGTGGATAGTTTTTAAGAAACACGAAGGAAGAAATTTCTACCTAACGTTGGCAGCGCATGATGAAGGTGACGAAGACATTCGACGCAGGGTGGAAATGGCCTATGAGTTTGATTTTCCGTTCTTGCAGGAAAATGCCTAACTATGCCTTTGAGGGCGACCTCGGAAAGCGCTGCGCGCTTCCCTCGGCGCCTCACGGAAGTCGTTGTCTTCTGAGTAATT
>Ga0209640_10006523_pt1 | contig 10215 bp, 9 predicted proteins | sample RifCSP10_1_FD_184018 | JGI IMG/M metagenome (GOLD analysis project Ga0209640, IMG submission 184018) | Soil microbial communities from Rifle, Colorado - Rifle CSP2_sed 10_1 (SPAdes) (version 2) | ecosystem: Environmental > Terrestrial > Deep subsurface > Rock core/Sediment | place: Rifle... | reverse complement strand
CGCTTTTACTCTTGATGCAATGTCTGACATAATCTTTAATTTTAGAATTTAATTTGTTGGCAAAAATAAAAAACTTTATTTTAAAACAACGAATAAGTTGATAAATGTGACATCTAATTTATAAAATAAATTTAAACAAAGACTTGCCAATGTTATTTATTTTGAATTATTATTCTTTTTTTTGCGTAATATAAATTGGAGAAATCATGAAAAAAATAGTTGTTTTTGCTTCCGGATCGGGTACGAATGCTGAAAACATCATCAAGCATTTCGCTTCAAATGAAACGGTAACGGTAGTGGCCGTTTTTACAAATAATGCTAATGCCAAGGTTATTGATAGAGCTATAAATAATAATATACCGGTTGAGGTTTTTTCCAAGACCGAACTTATTGAAGGTAAAATACTACATAAATTAACACTGATTCAGCCTGATTTAATTGTTCTCGCGGGTTTTTTATTAAAATTCCCGGAAAGCATTACCGCTGCATATAACCATAAAATAATAAATATTCATCCGGCTTTATTACCTAAATATGGCGGCAAAGGAATGTATGGTATGAACGTTCATAAAGCAATCGTAGATAATAAGGAAAAGGAAACGGGAATTACGATTCATTACGTAAACGAACATTACGATGAGGGCGGAGTCGTTTTCCAAAAAAAAATAGTTTTGACGGGAAGCGAATCAGCAGAGGAAGTAGCAGAAAAGATACATGAATTGGAACAAGAATGCTTTCCTTTAGTGATCGAAAAATTGATAACCAACAACGCATAGCAGTGGATACTTACGAAGTGCATATTTATACTGATGGCGCTGCCAAAGGAAATCCAGGTCCCGGTGGTTACGGAGTTGTTATGGAATGGGTTGGAAAACCTTATAAAAAAGAATTTTATGAAGGTTTTCGACTTACTACTAATAATAGGATGGAATTATTGGCTGTGATTGTAGGTTTGGAAAAGCTAAAAAATCCCAATACCAAAGTTTTGGTAATTTCGGATTCTAAATATGTGGTGGATTCTGTACAGAAGAAATGGGTTTTAGGATGGGAAAAAAAGGGCTTTGTTGACCGGAAAAATTCGGATTTATGGAAGCGTTTTTTGGTTGTTTACAGAAAGCACAAAGTGGACTTCAAATGGATTAAAGGTCACAATAACCATGTTCAAAACGAAAGATGTGACGAATTAGCGGTTATGGCCTCTATGCAAAAGCAACTTTCTGTTGATGAGTTTTATGAAAAAGAAGTCGATAAGTTGTTGTAAGTATTGAAATTGCAGGGTTGTAAATTGGCAAAACTTTACAATTGTTAGTCTTTGCAATTTTATACTTTATAAACTATCTTTGCGCCTTAATTCGAATCTCAAATAAATGAATAAATTATTGATTGTTGGAACAGTTGCTTTCGACGCCATTGAAACTCCTTTTGGCAAAACAGATAAAATTTTAGGTGGTGCAGGAACATATATAGGGTTGTCCGCCTCTTTTTTTAATTTACAATCGGCCATAGTTTCTGTAGTTGGAGACGATTTTCCACAAGAATATTTAGATTTATTGATCGAAAGGAACGTAGATATTTCAGGTCTGGAAGTGGTTAAGGGCGGAAAAACTTTCTTTTGGAGCGGTCGCTACCATAACGATCTGAATTCCCGAGATACTCTTGACACTCAATTGAATGTTTTGGCTGATTTCCAACCTAAAGTACCGCAAAATTATAAAAATGCCGATGTGGTGATGCTAGGAAACTTGCATCCATTAGTACAAAGCAGTGTTTTGGACCAGATGGAAACAAAACCAAAATTAGTGGTTTTAGACACAATGAATTTTTGGATGGATTGTGCCCTACCTGAATTATTGGAAGTAATAAAACGGATAGACGTCATAACTATCAATGACGAAGAGGCCAGACAACTCTCGGGGGAATATTCGTTGGTGAAAGCTGCCGCAAAAATTCAAGCGATGGGACCAAAATATGTGGTGATCAAAAAGGGTGAACATGGTGCGCTACTGTTTCACAATAAAGAAGTGTTCTTTGCGCCGGCATTGCCATTAGAAGAAGTGTTTGACCCAACAGGTGCCGGAGACACTTTTGCTGGCGGATTTGCAGGTTTTATTACCCAAAGCGAAAACGTTTCATTCGAGAACATGAAAAATGCCATTATATATGGTTCAAATTTAGCCTCATTCTGTGTGGAGAAATTTGGGACCGACAGAATGGTTGATTTAGATAAAGAAGAAGTGATGTCAAGATTGCAACAGTTCAAGTCTTTGACACAATTTGAAATAGCATTGTAATACCTTGAAACCTCGGAAACGGGGTTTTTTTGATTTATATTTAATAGGGAGTTAGGGTTCAGTTTCCCTTTTATTTGTAAGAATTTATTATTAGAAACAACAACACAACAAATAACTACACAATGAGCGATGCGTTACAACATGAATGTGGGATAGCCTTAGTTAGACTGCTTAAACCGCTTGAATTTTATAAAGAGAAATACGGAAGTGCATTCTACGGGATACAAAAAATGTACCTCCTTATGGAAAAGCAGCACAATCGCGGACAAGATGGTGCTGGATTCGCAAGTATAAAACTGGACATGGAACCGGGGGAACGCTATATAAGTAGAGTCCGTTCTAATCATGCGCAGCCCATCCAAGATGTTTTTGCGCAAATAAATGACAGGATAAATGAGGAAATGGCTTCTCATCCTGAATATGCGGATGATGTGTCTCTCCAAAAAGAGAACATTCCTTACATTGGAGAATTGTTTTTGGGACACGTTCGTTACGGTACTTTTGGAAAGAATAGCATCGAAAGCGTTCATCCTTTTTTGCGTCAGAACAACTGGATGCACAGAAATCTGATTTTGGCCGGAAATTTCAATATGACCAACGTAAAGGAGCTTTTTCAAAGTTTGGTGGAATTGGGTCAGCATCCGAAAGAAATGGCGGATACGGTTACCGTTATGGAGAAAATAGGACATTTTCTTGATGATGCGGTAACTGATTTGTACCAGGAATGTAAAAATGATGGTTTGACCAAAAGAGAAGCATCAGCAGTAATCGCCGAAAAACTCGATGTAGCCAGAATCTTGACAAGAGCTTCTAAAAATCTGGATGGAGGTTATGCTATGGCAGGACTTTTAGGACATGGCGATTCTTTTGTTTTTAGGGACCCGGCAGGGATTCGCCCCGCTTACTACTATCAGGATGATGAAGTGGTGGTTGTGGCTTCGGAAAGACCAGTAATTCAAACCGTATTTAATGTCCCTTTTGAAAAAGTGCATGAAATAGATCCGGGAAGCGCATTGATAATTAAGAAAAACGGAACCGTTTCGATGCAAGAGATTCTTGTGCCAACGGTAAAAAAAGCATGTTCATTTGAGAGAATTTATTTTTCCAGAGGTAGCGACGCTGAAATATACCAAGAAAGAAAAAATTTAGGGAGATTGATTCTGCCTGCTGTTTTGAATGCCATAGATGAAGACACGGACAATACTGTTTTTTCATACATCCCAAATACTGCCGAAACATCCTTTTACGGATTGGTTGAAGCGGCACAGGATTTCTTAAACCAAAGAAAAAATAATTACATTCTCAAAAACAGAAGTAAATTAACCAAGGAATCTTTACAGGAACTTCTGGCGGTAAAAATACGAACTGAAAAGGTGGCTATTAAAGATGCTAAACTAAGAACGTTTATTACCGAAGACAGCAGCCGGGATGATCTAGTGGCTCATGTTTATGATGTAACCTACGGTGTGATTAAACCAACTGATAACTTAGTGATTATTGATGACAGTATCGTAAGAGGAACTACATTGAAAATGAGTATTATCAAGATGATGGATCGTTTGAATCCAAAAAGGATTGTTGTCGTTTCCTCGGCGCCTCAAATAAGGTATCCCGATTGTTATGGAATTGACATGGCAAAATTAGAAGGTTTAGTGGCTTTTAAAGCGGCATTGGAATTGTTGAAAGAAAGAAATTTGTATCATATCGTTGATGAAGTTTACGCCAAGTGTAAAGCGCAAGAGAACTTTAAAGACTCCGAGGTAGTAAATTATGTTACCGCAATTTATGAGCCATTCCAACCTCAAGAGGTTTCTGATAAAATAGCTCAAATGTTGAGCTCCCCAGAAATAAATGCCGAAGTGAAAATTATATTTCAAACGGTGGAAGATTTGCATACCGCTTGCCCGAAAAATCTTGGGGATTGGTACTTCACCGGTGACTATCCGACACCAGGAGGTAACAGGGTTGTGAATCGCGCATTTATGAATTTTTATGAAGGAAAAGACGCAAGAGCGTATTAGAAATCACGTAATCGTGTAATTTGACGACTTTATGGGTTGTTCAACTAAAATATTTGGTTACAATATACATCTACCATAGATTTGGAGAACCATAAAATTAGTAGGTTAAGTTTATGGTAGATTTGGGGCAAAAAAGGTGGAAGAGATTCCACCTTTTTTATTATACGCAAGTTTAAAATTCAAAATAAAACAGACTAATAAAATTGGCAGTCAATCCAATTTTATTAGTCTGTTTTAGTATTTTTTGGGGAGGCTTTTTTATAATCTGCAATTGGGGAACTGTACGTCAGACGAAACGATTCTTTATAATTGAAAGAAAATTAACACGTATGTTGCTGCATATCAGCGACTTTATTTTTTCAAATAATTGAATTTAAGTAAGTTGTCGATTTTTAAGGTTGATTGTCGAAAATATTATTTTTCAGCTAATTGGCTTCTTATCTTTGAATCATCATAAAATTAGTAGGTTAAGTTTATGGTAGATTTGGGGCAAAAAAGGTGGAAGAAATTCCACCTTTTTTATTGGAATAAAGTCAAACAAGAGAATAGAGACAAGAAAATAGAGGAATGACGAATGGGCTAAGAGTTTAGCGTTTTTTTTATTTGAATTAGCGATATAAAAGGCAGAAACGTGTAGGCGTAAAAAAAATAGACAAATCAACTTTTCAGTCAATATGTCTATTCTCTGTGTTCTTTAATCTATGTGTTTATAAAAAACTATTTCTCAGAAGCATATCTTCTGGAAACTTCAGTCCAATTGATTATGTTGAAAAAAGCTTCAATATAGTCAGGTCTTCTGTTTTGATAATGCAAATAATAAGCGTGTTCCCAAACATCCATTCCTAAAATTGGAGTTCCGCCACAACCTATTCCCGGCATTAATGGATTGTCTTGATTTGGCGTTCCGCAGATATCCAGTTTTCCACCCGGATGAACGCAAAGCCAAGCCCATCCTGAGCCGAACTGTGTAGCTCCCGCTTTGCTGAATTTAGCTTTAAACTCTTCAAAAGACCCAAAAGCATTTTCAATTGCAGCCAGCAAATCGCCATTTGGAAGTCCGCCTCCATTGGGAGTCATAACGGTCCAGTACAAATTGTGATTGTAAAATCCACCACCATTGTTTCTAACGGCGGTATTTTTCATATCAAGGTTAATAAGGATATTATCTATCGTTTTTCCTTCCATGTCAGTGCCGGCGATAGCGGCATTCAGGTTGGTAGTATATGCGTTGTGATGCTTTGTGTGATGAATTTCCATCGTGCGTGCATCAATATAAGGTTCTAATGCGTCGTACGCATACGGTAATTGAGGTAATTCAAAAGCCATGATATATTTGTTTATGATTTATAAAAATTTATTCAAATTTAAACATTTAACTTTGGAATCGGAAATTCTATTTCGTTATAATTTCATTATATTAATTGATAGTGTGATTTCTGGAATTGTAACCTTTTTATTTTCAGGAGCTGTTTCCTGCTTTCCGATACAATCTTTTTGTCCGCCGAAAAGGCGCGCAAAAAGGATTTCCACTTCAATCAGGGCTAAAAAAGGCGCGTATCTTAAATCGCGATTCGGTTTAAATACAAGTTTCAGGAGCAAAATTTGCTGGTTACGACTGCGCCATGGCCATGCAAACAATGCTGATTTTTGTTTCGGGGATTTTCAACAAAGCACGAGAGCAGGCTTCAAGTGTGGAACCGGTTGTAATGACATCATCAATAAGAAGAAAATGTTTGCCGTGATCGTTTTCGGTAAAGGAAACGTCAAAAGCATTTTCGATCCCTTCGGTCCTGCCCAAAAGATTTTTTTTGGATTGTGTTTTCGAATAGACTTTGCGCAGCAGTATCGAGTCATTGTATAGAACATCCAATTCGCTCGAAAGCGCTTTTCCAAAAGTGGTCACCTGATTGTAGCCCCTTTCTCTATTTTTTTTTTTATGCAAAGGAACCGGAATAATAGCGTCTACTGTTTTTAGGATGGCTATTTCTTTTAGATCTTCGGCATACCAGTGTCCCAAAACTGTACCTATTTCTTTGTGGCCTTTGTATTTCAACTTGTGAATTATTTCTTGTGCTATCCCTTTTTTGTGAAAATAGACCAGTGCAGATGCATATTCCAACGGAATCCGGCCGTAAAACTTTTTAAAAGCTTCATTATCTGGATTGATGTGATGATTTGTCAGCGGTATGTTGTGTCTGCAGAGGGTGCAAATCACTTTTTCATTCGATGACAATAAAGAGTTACAGCCAGCGCAAACAGCAGGAAAAAATAGATTTATTAGGTGTTTGAGCATATAATTGATAATTTATTTATAAAAATATGAAAATCAAAGCTTCAAACTTCAGGTATTCTTCTTTTTTTAAGTTCACTTTTTATATTTTTGCAGCATGGCAAAACAAGAAGATATATTTAAGAATGTAATTTCGCATGCAAAAGAGTACGGATTTATTTTTCCGTCGAGCGAAATATACGATGGTTTAAGTGCAGTTTACGATTATGCACAAAACGGTGTGGAGTTAAAAAAGAACATACGTGAATATTGGTGGAAATCAATGGTTCAGTTAAATGATAATATTGTAGGTCTAGACGCATCGATTCTGATGCACCCTACTACATGGAAGGCGTCAGGCCACGTAGATGCCTTTAATGACCCGTTAATTGACAACAAGGATTCTAAAAGGAGATACAGAGCCGATGTTTTGATTGAAGATTATGCTGAAAAGCTAAATGTTAAAGCAATCAAGGAAATAGATAAAGCGAGAGTTCGTTTTGGCGATGCTTTTAACGAAGAGGAATTTGTAACCACAAATGCTAGAGTCGTAGAATATAAAGCCAAAGAAAGAGAAATTCTCGAGCGATTGGGTCGTTCTTTGGGTAATGAAGATTTGGAAGATGTAAAAGCGCTGATTGAAGAGTTGGAAATAGCTTGTCCTGAATCGGGTTCCAGAAACTGGACCGAAGTGCGACAATTTAATCTAATGTTCGGAACTAAATTGGGAGCCTCTGCGGATACCGCTATGGATCTATATTTGCGTCCCGAAACAGCTCAAGGTATTTTTGTAAATTTCTTGAATGTGCAAAAATCGGGAAGGATGAAAGTTCCTTTCGGAATCGCGCAAACAGGAAAAGCATTTAGGAATGAGATTGTCGCTAGACAATTTATTTTCCGTATGCGTGAGTTTGAACAAATGGAAATGCAATTTTTTGTGCGTCCAGGCGATGAGATAAAGCATTATGAATTCTGGAAAGAAGCAAGACTAAAATGGCATTTGTCATTAGGTTTGGGTAAAGAAAATTACCGTTTTCACGATCATGAAAAACTAGCGCATTATGCAAATGCCGCAGCTGATATTGAGTTTAATTTTCCTTTTGGATTCAAAGAATTGGAAGGGATTCACTCCCGTACTGATTTTGATTTGAAAGCACACGAAAAATTCTCAGGTAGAAAATTACAGTATTTTGATGCTGAATTGAACCAAAACTATGTTCCTTATGTTGTGGAAACATCTGTTGGGTTGGATAGAATGTTCTTGGCTGTTTTTGCGACTTCTTTAAAAGAGGAAACGCTGGAAGACGGTTCAACCAGAACTGTTCTTAGTTTACCTTCGGTATTGGCTCCTACGAAGGCGGCAGTTTTGCCTTTAGTTAAAAAGGACGGTCTGCCTGACATAGCGCACAAAATTATTGAAGATTTGAAATGGGATTTCAATGTCGCTTATGACGAGAAAGACGCAGTTGGTCGTCGTTATAGAAGACAGGATGCTCTTGGAACTCCATTTTGTATCACTGTAGATCATCAGACTATAGAAGACCAAACGGTAACAATTCGTCATAGAGATTCGATGAAGCAGGACCGTGTTAAAATATCAGAATTGAAAGCCATTATTTACAACGAAGTTTCGATGAAAAACTGGTTGATGAAAATGTAATCACAAATTGTATTAAATAAAAAATGCTTCTCTATTGAGAAGCATTTTTTATTTAAAATTGATAACCAAGCGTTATTCCGCCTCGACCTACAACTTCAGGGCTATCACTGTTAAATAAATTTCTGCCTATACCAGCGTTTATTTCAAAAATAAATCCTCTTTTTTGTTTCCATTTTGCACCCAAACCAAAACCCAGAGCAACATCTGTGAAATTTTTTCCTTCTACAGTATAATAGTTTTGATTTACCGAATCATATTGGGAATAACTTCCCGTGTTTCCAGAATTAATCATTCCGAAGCCTTCAACAAAAAAGCCGGCTGCTGTTTTTTTACCAAAATAAGATCGGTAGTACGGTGTTAAACTAAATTGTGTGTCAAAATCCTGCTCCTTTACAAAAAATAATGAAACTCCTAATCCAGAATCTTCATTTATCAATCGTTCATAAGTAATTTCCCCAGCTCCTAGAACCAAGAAAAGTACGTTTCCTTTTAATTCATTTTTTTTGAAATCGATTGTTTCTTTTTCCTGGCTAAAACCAGATAAAAAGGAAGATAAGCACATTAGAACAAATAATTTTTTCATAGAATTAGTTTTTTGCATAAAAGTAAGATAAATTTGTAAAAATAATGCTCTTCACATTTTTTTTAATGTTGGTTAATGCGGATAAATGTTCGTTAATTAACTCGGTTTTGCTTTTAATAAATAATTAAAGGTTTCTATGTGTGTAAGTTTATTTGTTACTCACGAAATATTTTTTTAATGAACTATTTACGAAATGAATTTGATTTGAGGTTTTTTTTAAAATAGGTGCTCATGCACTTTATCGGATTTATTTGCGTTTCGTCTTAATGTATCAACATTTGTTAAAAACATATTAACAACTTCTATAAAGGTTACTCTAAACGTGTATTTTTAATTTGTCGAATAAGGATAAACGATTGGTTTTTTAAATTGATAATCAGTTATTCTTACTCGGTTGGTTTCCCAAAACTACCATAAATTTTTTAAATTTTTTGACGTATACCTGCTTCAAGCATCCAATAATATGCCTAACAATTAGGAACAGCCATTAATGAACTATTCGTACATTATTATTGACGACGATCAAGAAAGTGTTTTGAAAACAAAAGCCATGGCTGATAGTTTTTCGGAGCTGGAGTTTGTAGCTTCGGCTAGCAACTATCAAGATGGCTTGAATCTCATATTAGAAAATACTCCCCAATTAGTGTTTCTCGAGATTGAGCCCACCGATAAAAAAAGCAATTTGTCATTGGCGCTAATCAATGAACTGTATCGTTATCTGAAAACTGTTCCGAAGATTATTGTTACGACCAAGAAAAAAGATTTGGCTTTTGAAGCGATACAATATGAGGTAACGGACTATATATTGAAGCCATTAGTGCGCATCGATTTTGTGAAATTGGTTTTGAAACTGAACAAATCAAACAAGGAGACTGAAGTTAGTTCCGTAAAGCCTTCCGTTGTTTCTATGGAAATCCCAAAAATAGCAGAACATCAGGAAATAGTCAATAAGGAAAAGCCGTTGATATTGTGCATTAAATCCTATGGTGATTATCGGTATATTGACGCCAACGATATTGCCTATTTGCAAGCGGATAATAACTCCACGGACATACACCTGAGTAACGGCGAGATGATCACCGCATTCAAGACGCTGAAGCATTTTGAAAGCGTATTGACCTATCCTTTTATCAGAATTCACAACAGCTATATTGTGAATCGCTCTTACATTTCAAGAATTCACAACGGCAATACAGTGTGTTATATTAAAAATACTACGACAAAATTGCCCTTTTCCAAATCATATAAGGCAAATATAGACCTTATTATTAGGGAGTTTTCCAACGAAAATTACCTGGAAATCTAAAATCCGTGCATTCACTCTAATTTGATAGTCATTCACTGTCAGACGGTTACCTTCTACCATTTATGTTTTTTTTTGTAGGAAAAAC
>Ga0209640_10006522_pt1 | contig 10216 bp, 8 predicted proteins | sample RifCSP10_1_FD_184018 | JGI IMG/M metagenome (GOLD analysis project Ga0209640, IMG submission 184018) | Soil microbial communities from Rifle, Colorado - Rifle CSP2_sed 10_1 (SPAdes) (version 2) | ecosystem: Environmental > Terrestrial > Deep subsurface > Rock core/Sediment | place: Rifle... | reverse complement strand
CAGTTTATTACCGGGCGCAGTCCGCTGAGCGAGCATGATACCCATATGGGTTACTTTGCTACAACGGGCGTTGGTCCTGACCTGATGGAGAACGCCAGGAACGCCGTCCGGAGGATGATCGATTGGCTCGGAAGCGAGCATAATGTGGCTCCCGAGGATGCCTACTTGCTCTGCAGCGTAGCAGGCGACCTCAAAATCAGCGAAGTAGTGGATGCCCCGAACTGGATTGTATCCTTTTATATGCCATTGGGTATCTTCATGCCGTAAGGGTTAGCCTTCAAGTCTCAATAAAATACGTCCCTGGGTGCTCAAGCACCCAGGGACGTTGCCTTATCTGGAGATCGCATTGCTGGATTAGTTGGTGTCCTGGTTGAAGAACCAGTTGTAGGCGTAGTATCCTGATCCGTCGGCGGTCTGCAGGCGAACGGCGATTTTTTCCTTGCCGCGCAGTTCCTTCGGGATATTGAAGGACTCACTGACCGATCCGTCTTTTTCGGTTTTCACCATGCCGACCTTTATGCCGTTCAAACCCTGGGTCCCCATCTTGCCCATGAAGACATTCAGCTCTTTTCGGGCCGGAAATTGCCGGGCTTCAATGCTGACCTCATCATCCTCGAGGACCGATGCGATCAATACGGAGGGGATGCCGCCAGTGTACCCGTAAGGTGCGCCGCTCCCCACTCCATTCTCGCTGGACGCATTGCTGAACCAGTTTGAGACAGAACTTCCCGATCCGTCTACGGCCTGCAGGCGAATAGCCAGGGCGCTGCGGTCGTGCAGTTCCTTGGGGATACGCACGGTCGCCTTCAGCGAACCATCGCTACCCGCTATTAAGGTGCCCGCCTTGATCCCGGTAACGCCGCCACCACCGTACATGCGGTCAAACCAGACAATAACCATTTTGTTTGCGCCCAGGTTCTTGGCTTCGATCTCAGCGCTCGTATCCTCAATAACCTTGATGATCGAGATGCTGGGCCGGCCGGCGCTGGTGCCGGAGCCCGGATTGATCGTGCTGGTGCTATTCTGGAACCAGTTGTAAGCAAAGTGTCCAGAACTGCCGGTGACTTCGATGCGGATGGCGATCAGGTTTTGATCCTTCAGGCTGGCAGGGACGCCGAATGTTGCTTTGAAGGAGCCATCCTTGTCAGTCTTAGCCGTTCCAGCTCTGACCCCGTCAACTGCCCTGGTTCCGATCTTGTCCATGAGCACGCGGAACTCGAGGTTGGCAGGGTAGTTGGCGGCCTGGATGGTTACGCTTTGACCCTTGACTACCGAGAGAATTGACAGGCTGGCGACGTTGCCGGTCGGTGGTATCGTTGGCTCGCCCGTCGCGTCCTCGTCCACCTCCACGCATAGCTTCTGCCCCGGATATATCAGGCTGGGCTCTTCCAGGTCGTTGATCTCGGCCAGCCAGCGCCAGCTTACGCCGTACAGCTTGGCAATCTGCGAAAGATACTCACCGCGTTCTACGACATGGATTTCGAGGCAGGCGGCGCTGTCGTCCGCCCCGGCGAAAGCCGGCCGGGCCGTAGCGCCCAGTCCGCCAAACAGCAGGGCGAACACCAGTACCGTAAACGAAAACTTCTTGAAGAAAGATCCTGTTTTGGTAGACATATTACACCTCTTTGATAGATATTCGTTCTTTCAAGGCAGGCAAGTGAGGTGTGATCCTCCTGCGCCTTTCTCTCTCAGAACTGTCTGGAGTCTATCGCCGAGGTGCAAATTATGTATCCTTCAAAAGAAGGATTTTGCCGTTAGTCAAATGTAGAATCTTTTGCGTGCGTCAAACGACCGAGCGTCGGCTGAATATCCCAGCACGAACCGGCTTTTCGTGCAGATTGCTGAGGACAGCGGTTCTCTAAGTTCAATTGCTCCTGAATATGGCTGGCAGGAAATGCCGGGCGCTGAACGTCGCCGTGACCAGCTGGGTCTCTGTCACGATGAGCGTGCATGCATCTGTTCCGGCACACGCTCCCTCCCAGCCAACGAAAAACGCCCCGCTGTCCGCCTTCGCCGTCAGCGTTGCTTGCGTGCCATATTCAAACAAGGCAGTGCAGGTGATCCCGCAGGCGATGCCCTCCGGCTCGCTCGTCACCACGCCGCTGCCGGGGCCACGCTTTTGGACAATGACCTGCCGCATCGGCGGCAGCGCCGCCACGCCATGGGGGAATTCACCCACCGCCAGGCCAGACACACTGTAGTCGCTGAGGTCCACCACCGCCAGCTGGTTTGTCATCGTAGTTCCGGAGGTAGCCGGATGCCCGACAAAGGCTTTGTCATTAGCGATCGCGATGACGTCCACGCCAAAAAGACTGCCGAAAACATCGCTCAATAAAGAGGCTGCACCGGCTTTATTCAGGCTGACCATTCCCGGCCCCGTGATGTCCAGGACCGACAACTGGTCCGCACCAGTAGGTGCTTCGGACACCACAAACGCCTTATCTCCCGCCGGGTTGAAGGCCACCGATTGTTGGCCGCCGGGCAGGCCGGTTACGAATCCCACAAAATTCAGCGTGCCCGGCCCGGTTACCCGGTAAATGCCGACCGCCTCCGAATCTGCGTACATGACGATCACGGTTTCTCCATCTGGAGCCACACCCAGGTTGATCGGCTGCGGCGATCCCGATCCGTAGGTGCTGGTGATAGTTTGGATGTGGGTCAGATGGCCCGCCGCATCCATGACGAGCGTTTCCAGGCTGCCACCCCAATAGTTGGCCGCAATAACGGTGCCATTGGCAGCCACGTCTACCGCCTGGGCCGCCCGGGTATCCAGGTCCAGTGTATCTACAATCGTCCTCGCCATAATATCGATAGAAGCAATCAGGTTGCTGCTGGCCATGATTCCCCCATCGGTGACCAGCGCAAATTCGCCGTCTGGCGTGATAGCAATGTCCTCGGCAAACATGGGTGTATCTACCGACCCTAACAAAGAAGGGCTGACCGGATTAGTAACATCGACGAAATAAACTTTTTCTGCCCCAAAATTGGAGAGCAGGGCTGTTTTGCCATCGGGCGTTACTGCGACGTCGAGCAAGCCCTCATTTGGCTCGCCCAGCTGTCCTTGCAGGAACGGTCCGTAGACGCTGTTATCGCTGGCGTTGACGACGTGCATGCTGGCATCGCTGATATTCACCGTGATCACCCAGTCATCGACCCGCGGATCATCGAGAGGGATCGCGCTTGCGGCCTGTGCCTCGGCGCTTAAGTGATGCGCTCCCACGATAACCCCCGCCAACACCAGTGTAGCGATGGCCACCGGGGCCAACACCAGGCCCAGCTTGATTGCAGAAGCGTTCATGTTTTTCCTCCTGATTTCCATTTTGCATCACCCTCGGCAAAAAGTCAATCGTTTCCCCCTTTCCCACTAAGGTAGTGGCAGCACCTTAAGCGGGTTAAGATACCCCCCCGGCACACGGACCTCAAAATGCAGGTGCGGGCCGGAAGACCTTCCCGTGCTTCCCGAAAATCCGATGAATTGACCCTTTTCCACTCTGGCCGCGCACGGCACGCTGATCTGGCTCAGGTGGGCGTACAATGTCTGGAAGCCGTTGCCATGGTCGATCAGGATCGTGTTGCCGTAGCCGATCCCCGTCCAGCCGGCGAAGATGACCAGCCCGCTGTCTGCTGCATAAACCGCCGAACCGGTCGGCGCGCTCAGGTCGATGCCCGGGTGTCCCTCCTGAAAGTCGGTCCCGGACAGCGCCTGGTACTGGCTGGGCCAGATAAAGGATCCCGTCCCGGGCTGGACTTCCCGCGTCGTTGGGCACGTCGCCCCCGCCGTGATATCCTCCTTTTCCGGATCCCGCGGGATGTCGGGCGGTGGTGGAGATCCTGGTGCAGCTGTGGGGGACGACGTCGGGGTTGCCGCCGGGCCCGGGGTTTCTTCCGCGGCCTCGCCGGGTGTTGCGGTAGGCTCAACTTCAACAGGAGAGGTCGCCGTCGCAGCGGCCGGGGTCTCGCCCGTGGTGGCCTGCTCCGGCTGGCTGGCCGGTGTGGGCGCCGGTGCGATCGCTTCTACCGGCGGGTCCATCTGCGCCAGCGCCAGCGGAGCCAGGTCGGCAAAGACCGGCGCAGCGCCTTCCGAGCCCTCTCCAGCGTGTTCGATCAGCACTACAATCACCACCTGCTTCTCCCCATCTTCGGCAAAACCGGCGAACCAGGCGTGTGGCGCAGAATCTCCACCAATCTGGGCGGTGCCCGTCTTGCCGCCCACGGTCAACCCCGGTACTGCCGCTCTGCGGCCGCTGCCGCTTTCCACCGTCGTGATCATCATGTCGCGCACAATCTGGGCTGTCTCCGGCTTCATCACCTCCGCCAGCACCTCCCGTTCCGGCAGCCTCGTTACGGTCTCTGCATTGGGTCGGTGTAGACCCGCCACAAAATACGGTTGGAGCAATTCTCCCTGGTTGACCACGGACAGCACCACCAATCCCATATTCAGGGGCGTCGTCAGCAGTTCCCCCTGGCCGATGGCCGTGGCCGCCCGCAGGAGATTGTTCTCATAGAGATCCTCGACCTCGCCGGCCAGCTGCGAGGCGCTCGCCTCGATACTGAGTGGGAAGCGCAATTCCTCCGGCTCGCCGTACCCGAATTGCCGCGCGTAGCTGACCAGCGTGTCGGGCGGCATCTCGTCGCCGATGCGGGCGAAGGCGGCGTTGGCCGACTTGGCGAAGGACATCTCCAGGTTCAGCCGGTCTTCCCTATGGTTGGGGTCGGGGATGACCCCGCCGTCTACCCGGTAGACGTAATATGGGCCGTCGGGGCCGGAGACCGGTTCTCCGAAGTCGAAGACGAAGTTGGGCGGCATGAAGCCTGAATCGAGCGCCGCGATCAGCGTCACCGTCTTCCAGGTCGAGCCGGGTGGATAAAGCGCCTGTGTCGCCCGGTTAAGGAACGGCGCCTGGCATTCCGGAGCATCGTTGCAGCCTGCTGCCAGCTCTGCCGCGTAATTTTCTTCCAGGAAGCGGTTGGGGTCGAAGCGCGGGGCGCTGGCCATCGCAAGCACTGCCCCGGTCAGCCCGTCCATCACCACAATCGCCCCGGCCCTACCTTCGAGGGCGCCTTCGACCGCGCCCTGCAACCGGCTGTCCACCGTCAGTATCAGGTCCGTTCCGGTGATGGGCTGCTGCAGCAGCCGCCCGAGCTGCGCCTCCGGGCGGTTGAGACCCAACAGGGTCTCGTTGTAGCGCAGTTCCAGGCCGGAAACGCCCGTGCGCAGGGTGGAGACATTTCCAATCACGTGTGCCAGGGAACCTTCGCTGTAAAAACGGCTGCGCTCGCCCGCCTCGTTAAACTGGTCGTAAGCCAGCAGCCGGCCATTGCGGTCGTAGATCGAGCCCCGCGTGATCGTTTTCAGCAGATCTGAGGTGCGCTGGATCACCGGCTGGGGCAGCTCTTCCAGCCGGGCGATTTCGCCCCGCCCGGTGAGGAACTCAACCGCCTGCCGGGTCTGGCCAGTATCTTCCTCCTGGTGCTGCGCGTACGCCACGGCAGCGTCGATCGGGTCGAGGGCCACCGGCTGCAGCTCGTCGCCCCGCACCAGCTGCCAGTACACCACGCCGAGGGAGGTGAACACCAGCAGCAGGGTGACCAGGTTCGCCAGGCTCCAGATGCGTTTTTCTAAGGTCATCTTGATCCGCCCGCTCTCCTGACCGGGCCTTCCGCCTCCACACGCTGCGCCAGCGCCAGCACGATCCCGACTTCCGCCATATTGACGAGAAGGGCCATCCCGCCCTGGCTGAGGAACGGGATCGTCACTCCGGTCATCGGCATCAGGTTCAGCGTGCCGCCGACCATCACAAAGACCTGGGTGAAGAAGTGTATGCCAATGCCGACCAGCAGCAGGCGTTCGAAGACCTGTCCGGACGGTAGCAGTGCCGCAGTCCTGAAGATACGCAAGATCAGGAGGGCGAAGAGCACCAGGATAGCGATTCCGGTTACCGCACCTAGCTCCTCCAGGATAGCGGCGAAGATAAAATCGGAATGCGCCAGCGGAATGTACTCGGGCGAACCAAAACCCAGCCCGCGCCCGGTAATGCCGCCCGCGATCGTCGCGTAAATCGCTTGCTGTATCTGGTAGCCGGGACCCTGCGAGATGGTTATCCCGGTAGGCTGGCCGTCTGCGAAGATCATCGCCTCGCTCCATGGATCGCGGAAGGCCAGGAAGCGATATTGGATGATCGTCGGCACTTCCCAGGTGAACGCCAGGATTACGCCGGATAAAAGTGCCAACCCCACGCCGATGGCTGCCACAGCTATAAAGATCCGCGTTTCGAAGCCAGCATACAGCATACCGATGAACAGCCCCGCCAGGATCAAAACCGCGCCAAAATCCGACATTTGCACCAGCGCCAGGGTCCCCATGGCGGCGAACAGGGCTCCCGGTACGAAGTAGCCCACGCTGGGCAGGCGCAGCCAGCCCAAGACCGGCCTGGCGCGTCCTTCTGCCGCCTCTCCCTGTCGCTCGATGTACCAGGCCAGGAAGATCAGCAGCGCAGCCTTGATGATCTCCGAAGTCTGGATGGCCGGCAGTGGTCCCAACTTGAGCGCCAGCCGCGCCCCGGTCTCGTCGACCACGCCGAATACGGCCGTGGCAATTGGCAAAGCCAGGCCGACTAGGCTCACTGGAATCGCCCAGCGACGCAGCCGTTCGACCAGGCGCGGCCGGGCGATGACCAACGCCATGAGCGCCGCGCCCGGGAAAAAGCCGCGCAGCAATTGTTGCCAGGCACCCTCCGGACCCCTTAAACGGTAGATCATGATCAGGCCGATCGCCAGAAGCAGGCCGACCACCGGCATCGCGATTTGCTCGACCGCCGTTTGCCGCAGGCGCAGCAGCAAGTGCAGCAGGGCGAATGTCACCCCGGCGGCCAGCGGCGGCGCCAGCGCTCCCGGAAGGGCCGCCAGCGGCTCAGCCTGCGCCCGCACCTGCAGCGCCGCTGCCGCCATCACGAATCCAAGAACCGCAATGGCGCCCACGAACGCGAGCAGGAGCGCTTCTACATTTCGGTAGGTGAATAATCTAAAGGACAACTTTACCCCACCAATTTAAAGGTTGTATCCCCAATTTGTATCATGGCTCCCAGCGGCGCGGCCTGGGGGACATGCGCTTCGCAGCGGCGTCCGTCGACAAAAGTCCCGTTGCGGCTGCCCAGATCCTCGATTGACCAGGCAGACCCATCCCAGCGCAGGCGGGCGTGCCGCCCGGAGACATAGCGGTCGTGCAGCACGACGTCGTTTTCCGGGTCTGCTCCCAGCCTGGTCTCGGCTTTAAGCGCCAACATCTCCCCGCGCCGCAGGTTGGCGTCGCTTCCCACTGCCAGCACCTGCAAGCGACCGGGTTCTGGCGCCGCGGGGGCTTGCTCCGGCCGGATGCGCAGCGCCATCTCCCGCCGCACCGCGATCAGCACGACGAAAAGCGCCAGGTAGATCAGGCCGATGAAGACCCATTTCGAGACGAACAGCAGCGTGTTCCAGCCGACGAACTCCATTACGGACATTCCAGGTGAAAACGCAGGGTTGCCGTACCCGGGCTATCCGCCCGCGGCTGGGCCGGGTCGATGGCCGCCAGGAGAATGGTGTCTCCGTCCTGCAGCAGGCGCCCGCCAGCTGGTACTGGCTGGTTGTTGATGTAAGTGCCGTTCAGCGATGGTCTTCCGCCAGGCGCGCCATCAAAAATTCGGTATTGACCTTCCTCGCATTGAATGTAAGCGTGCAGACCGCTGACCAGGCGCTTCTGCTGCACTTCGCGCAGGTTTAGGGTGATGTCGCAGCTTTCATTCCGCCCCAGGGTTACTGTGCCGGCACGCAGCTGCCAGCGCCTGCCCCCGGGGAGCAGCTCCAGGCAGGCTGGCAGGGTTTCCACTGGCTGCTGCTCGCCTCGATCGGCCAGGAAGCGCGAGAGGACGCGCGCCTGGGTTGCCGGCAGGTCCGCCGCCGGTCGTATTGCGACCTCCAAGCGCCCCGCCAGGCGGTATTCCCTGCGCCCCTGGCGGCTGTTAGCCGTGTTCAGATGCTCCAGCAGCTTCGCCTGCCACTGTTGGACGATCTGTTCCGCGATCGGCTGGTAGTAGCGGGTGTAGTGACTCTCACCGATCTCCACGACGTAGTGGTTGGGTACGATCTTGTTGTACTGGGCGTCTTCGATCAGGTTTTCCGGCGCCAGCATGACCGATCGCAGGTGGTCTCCCACCTCCGCCGGTCGCAGCGCCCGGGCGCCCCATGGCAGGCGCGGTCCAATCACCTTAACCTGCCATTCACCACCGGAGTCGGGATGTTTCATCGGTGCTCCTCCATCTTGAATAGCAGGGTGGATAGCCCCACCTTGATCTTGTCGCCGGGATCCAGGCTTTTATCGTCGATACTGTAGCCGTTGACCCATGTCCCATGGGTGCTTTTCAGATCCCGGATGCGCACCACGCCACCCCGCTCGTAGATTTCGGCGTGCTGCCTGGAGACTCCCAGGTCGCCGTTCAACGCTGTGTCGGCCTGGGCACCTCGGCCGATCCGGATGGGTAAATGGTTGCTCGAATACTCCTGGCCACGCTGCGGGCCATCGATCACCGTCAGGAAATAAGTATAGTTTGGCGCCTGCCAGCTTTTTATCCGCAAGGATTCTAGATCCGGCCGGGTCGCCCGGCCGAGTTCAGCGGCGGCGATCGTCGGCAGGTGCTCGTCCAGGCCTTCCGGGCGTTTCAGCGCGGTAAAGCGCCGGGCATGGCCGCCAGCCTCCTGCCTGCCGGGCGAGAGCCAGCCGTCCAGCAGGCGGGCGAACAGGTAGCCGGAAAATCCGATTAAAGGCAGGAGCGCCGAGAGCGCCAGCCAGGCCAGCTGCTCGCGGCCCGGCATTTGGCGCCGGCTCACGTCCCAGAATACGAACGCGATGGACGCCCCCCACAGCAGCGTGCACAGCAGGGCGATTGCGGTTGCGATCAATGCGGTTACAAGTTGGTCGGACATGTTTCCACGATTAAAAGAGATTGGTGATCCCCGCCGCCTCCAGCCAGTAAATTGCCAGCAGTGCGGCGCTCAGCCAGCCGAGCAGCAGCCCTAACAGCAGCGGCAGGAGCGTTTGGGTCCGGCTCGCAGCCGGGGAGCGGTGCCTGCGATTGGGCCGCGGTTTAGCCCCTGCTTCCCGGCGCCTGGGCGGCACTTCCAGCCACCCGGCCACCGCCGCCGTGCAGTTATCGCTGCCGTCCACCTCGATGGCCCGCGCCACCAGCCGCTCAGCCGCCGCGGCTGCCGGCTGTCCTAGCGCCAGGTCGACCATATCCTGCTCGGGTACCTGCGCCAGCCCGTCGCTGCACAGCACTAATCGATCTCCCGGGCTCCAGGCGTAGTGGTAAGTATCGACCTGGCAGCGCGCTTCCAGCCCGATTGCCCGAGTGATCACCCCTTCCGCCTGGCTCCCGCCCGACTCGCCCGCCAGGCCGCGCTTGGCGAGCTGCGTTTCCTGGCTGTGATCCTCGGTCAATTTCATCCTGCGCCGCGTTTGCTTTTGGATCAGGTATGCCCGGCTGTCGCCCACGTTGCCCACCCAGATCTGGTCGCCCGCCGCCACCGCCGCCACCAGCGTGCTCAGGTATCCTTCGGCGGGCTGGCCGGGCTGGCTGTGCAGCCGGTTAATGGCGTTGACAGCTTCTACGCAGTAGCGCAGACGCTCGCCGGGCTCCTTTGGGCCGAAGCCAGCGTAATACAGCGCCTGCAGGTCCTGCGCCGCCTGCTGGCTGGCCACTGCCCCGCCCGGCATGCCGCCTACGCCGTCGGCCACCACCAGCAAGGTCCCCAGGCGCGCCTGGTCCGCGCCCCTCGGAGGCAGCCCGCAGGCATCTTCATTGTGCGCTCGCTGCCGTCCCGCGGCGCTGTAACAGCCCGTATCCAGCCGGGCTGGCGCCTTGGCCCGTTTACCCGTGATTCTCGAATCCATTCTGATTATCCTAAAGACTACCAGATGCGTAAAATTATACCGTGTGCATGCAAAAGATGTCAGGCGCTTCGCTCCCTGGGCCGTCCTCGGCGCAGGATACGTGCAAAACGGTCATAGGAATGACGGTCATAGGAATGACGGTCATAGGAATGACGGTCATAGGAATGACGGTCATAGGAATGACGGTCATAAGAATGACGGTCATAAGAATGACGGTCATAAGAATGACTCGGCCGAGGACGGCGGCGAGAGCGTTGATCCGCGTTGATCCGCGTCCAACCAAAAAGACCG
>Ga0209640_10006520_pt1 | contig 10217 bp, 6 predicted proteins | sample RifCSP10_1_FD_184018 | JGI IMG/M metagenome (GOLD analysis project Ga0209640, IMG submission 184018) | Soil microbial communities from Rifle, Colorado - Rifle CSP2_sed 10_1 (SPAdes) (version 2) | ecosystem: Environmental > Terrestrial > Deep subsurface > Rock core/Sediment | place: Rifle... | reverse complement strand
GATCCTCGCCGACTACCGCGTGCTCCGCGAGGGCCTCTGGGACCGCTTCACCGCCAGCAAGAGCGAGACCCTCTGGTACTACCGCTCCCTGGTCGAGAGCTTCCGACACGCCGGAGGCGGCCGCCTGGTGGACGAGCTGGACCTCGTGGTGACCGAGCTCGAGAGGATGGCGAAGGGCCTCTCCCGGGGTTGAGGCGCGGCCTTACTTCGCGGCCCGGGGTGGAAGAAGGTCGAGGTCGAGGCTCAGGACGAAGCTCCCCTGCTTGGCGCCGTCGCGTACGAAGACCGGCAGCTCGACTCCAATGGCTCCCGCGGACGAGCCTTTCGTCTGGGACACGACGAGGTCGGAAAGGCGCGGGATGACGATCGTCTGCTGGCCCACGGCGGTGTTCCTCTCCTCGCTTCGGCCCTGGACCTCGAGCTTGACCACGCCTCCTTCGTGGACGTCGATGCGGGCGCGCTGCTGCAGGCGAAGGGGCTGCGGGTCCTTGTCGTTGTAGGCGTCCTCGGGGATCGTCAGGACCTCCGCGTCGTTGGCCCTCACCGAGAAGGTCCAGCGCGTGCGCGCCCCGGTCCCGTCCTGCACCACGTAGAGGTTGCGCAGGCGCAGGCCGAGAGTGAGCGTCCGGGGCGGAGCCTCGCTCGCCGGCGTCTTCAACCCGACCTGGAGCTTCGCCAGCTCGGCCCTCGCCTGGTCGAGCTGGATCTTGAGGCGGCCGTTTTCGCGGGCCAGGGTGTCCATCGAGTCCGCGCGCTCGTCGATCCTGGCCGCGAGCTGCTCCTTCTGCCGGGCCGCTTTTTCGGCAATCGACTTGAACCGGGCCGCCTCTTCGGAGTTGCCGGCGGCCAACGCGAGGTCCTGGGCCATGCGCGCGACGCGCGCCTCGGCGTCGGCGGCTCGATCCGCCTCCCGGCGGGCCCCTTCCTCCGCGTTCCGGGCCCGCTCCCGCTCCACTTCCAGCTGGGCGGCGTGGCGCCTGGCCTCCCGGGCCGACCAGGACTGAAATACGCCCCAGCTCAGCAGGAGGCCCGCGATCGTCACCGCCACCGGAAGCCAGCGCGCGAGCCGACGCCAGGTCGCCCTCTTCGCGGCGTGCCGGCGGCGCCAGTCCAGGACGGCCGGACCCAGGGCGTCGTGGTAGATCTCGTAGTGCGAACCGCCCTCCTGGCCCGCGGGCGCTGCCACCGGGGTCAGGATCCGCATGGCCGAGCCGGAGAGCCGGGCGAGAAGGTCCTCCACTTCCTTCGGCGGGACGGAGGCGTAGCCGGCCAGGTCGGAAGCCGTGTGAGCGATCTTGTTTCCGGTGGGGGTGACGAGGTGCTCGAAGATGCGGGCGCCGACCTCGCGCTCGCGGATCGAGAGCGCGCCCATCACGTCGTCGAGGTGCGACTGGACGATGCGTTCGGCCCCGCCCAGCTGCCGCAGGGTAGAGGCCCGAAGGCGCGGCGAGCCGACCCGCACCTCTTCCATCCACACCCGGGTCATCACGAGCTGGAGGTAGGGGGCTTCGACGCTCGTCGCCTGGGCGCCTTTGGCCTGGCCACGGCCGACGTCTCCGATCAGCACCTGCCCGCGCCGGACCTCGTCGAGCACGGCGTCGACGAGGGCCGGCTCCACGGAGAACGAGCCGGGGTGGGCTCGCTCCTGGGGTGGAAGGGCGCTATAGGCCTCGACGGGCCGGACTATGGCCTGGGCCGCCTGCTCGCGATCCAGCGGCTCGAGCCTCAGGGTGTTGGCGAGCAGGTTCGGGATCAGGGTCTTGAAGCGGTCGAGCCGGGAGAGGGCGTCGTCGCGCAGGGAAAGGAGAAAGCTGACCGACAGGCCGCTGCGGTGCACCGCCTCCGCGAACTCGGCCACGAACGTGCGAGGCCCGGTGTCCGGGTACTTGAAGTAGTCCTCGAACTGGTCGAGGAGGACCATGATGTCTCCGTCGAACCTGCGGGCGGCCTCCGCCAGAACGCCCGCCAGGCTGGCTCCGCCGCCGTCGGCGCTCTCGCCCCCCCCGGTGACGCGACGGATCTCGCGGACGAGCCGGTCCAGCGGTTGGTCCTGCCATTCCTTGAAGTAGACGACCTCGAGCTCGGCCGCGCCGTTCTCGGCTCCGCCCCCCGCGCGGCGCAGGAGCTCTCGCATGGCGCCCGCGCGCAAGAGGGAGCTCTTGCCCACGCCGCTCGCTCCGTAGAGCACGGTGAGGCGCGAGGCGAAGAGGTTGGCGATGACGACCGCCTGGTCGTTCTCGCGCCCGAAGAAGAACCGCGCATCCGCTTCGGTGAAGGGCACGAGACCCACGTAGGGGCACTCCACCTTCGCGGTGGCCGTCATTGCGGGTCCGCCTCCTGGAGCCGCGCCAGGAACTCGTCGATCCCGAGCTTGTAGATCATGAGCTGGCGGCGGGCCCAGAACTCCCGCTCGAGGCGGTCCGGGCGTTGCTGGATCGCCCAGGAGGCGAACCGCCGCGGCCACTGCTGGTAGATGCGGTGCAGGACCACGCGAAGGTTCCAGTCCCGGAGGCCATAGCCCAGGAACAGGAAGTGGCTCTTCCGGAAGGACTCGGCGAAGAGGGGCGGGATCGCCGCGGTGGTGGCGAGCCGGGCGAGGAACTCCACGTAGTCGTCTTCGGTGATCACGTAGCTGTCCCGCTCGGGATTGGCCCGGTCGGCGGCGCCGTGCATCTTGAAGACGACGGGCGCCTCCGCGACGTCGAACCGGAGGTCCTGGGCTCCCACTTCCTCGGGCTCGGTCCGGTCGCGGTCCCAGTAGAGGAAGAGCGGGCTCGAGGTCCGATACACCACGACCCGGGGGGAGTGGCCTTTGTCACGGAGGGCCTGCTCCATGAGATCGTCGTAGTTGGTCGTGACCACGAGCAGATGAGGGAGGTCGGCCAGGAACCGGTGCAGGGCCCCGGGCGCCCCGGCCGCCGCGAAGACGTCGTGGAGCTCGCTGTCGAGCCCGCCTCGGCCGGTGATGCCGTCGAAGTACTGGGCGACCCGCGCCAGCTCCGCGGCTTCGCCCGACGGATAGCCGCTCCGGTCGTCGAGGTACTTGGCGAGCTCCGCGCCGCTCGGGAGAAACCCCGCCCCCGGCTTCCAGGCGGACCCGCCCGGGCGACTCGCGAGCGAGGCGCCGGCGCCGAGGAACGGGATGACCTTGCCCCGAGTCAGCTGTGAACGGATGAAGGCATACGGCGGCTGCGGCTCCTCATCCGCCAGGGGACCAGAGCCTGACGCGGGTGGGTTCGCGAGCGAATCGCTCATGAGTCTTCTCCCGGGCGCTTCTGTACGGATTGTGGGGTCGAGATTACCACGAGGGCCCCTCGGCCGCGCCCCCTCGTCGGGGGTCAGGCTTCGACGATCTGCCTGATCGCGCGCTCCAGGAGCACCGCGGCCATCTCGCGACGATACTCGCGAGTGGACCGGATGTCGTCGATCGGCCGCACCTCGTTGCGAATCGCTTCCAGGGCGCCCCTCAGACCCTCGTAGCCACCGGCCAGGAGCGCGCGCTCGGTCTCGGGCGCGCGGATCACGGTGGGCGCCACCGCCCCGAGGGCCACGCGCGCCCATTCCGGTTGTCCGCCGCGGAACGTCATCGCCACCGCCACGGACACCTTGGAGATGGCCTGGGCTTGTCGCTGTCCGAGGCGCAGGAAGGCCCCCCGCACGCCCGCCCGCTTGGGGATCCTCACCGCCACGATGAGCTCGTCCGGAGCCAGCACCGTCTGGCGCGGTCCGACGAAGAAGTCCGAGATCATCACGTCGCGGCGGTCGGAGACGGACACCACCTCGACGCGGGCGTCCGCCGTGTAGAGGGGGGGGATGGTGTCTCCCGCGGGCGACCCATGGGCGATGTTGCCGCCGAGGGTGCCGCGGTTGCGGATCTGCGGCCCGCCGATCCAGGCGCAAGCCAGGGGCAACGCCGGGACGTAGCGGGCGACCAGCGGGGAGGTGAGGATCTCGGCATGGGTCACGGCGGCGCCGATGCGCACCTCGTGCGCCGTCTCTTCGATCCCGCGCAGCTCGGGCACCGCGGTGAGATCGAAGAGGGCCGCCGGAGTGGCCTTGCCGTCCTTGGCCGCCACCAGGATGTCGGTGCCTCCCGCGATCGGTCGCACCTCGCCCGCGCGCTGGACGAGGATCTCGAGCGCCTCTTCGAGGGACCGGGGCCGGAAGTAGAGCGGGGCCGCCGGCTCGGCGCTCGCGGCCGGCGGTGAGGGCGACGGTGCGACCCGCGACACCGCGGTGAAGATCTTGGAATAGCCGGTGCAGCGGCACAGGTTGCCGGCGAGGGCGCCTCTCACCTGGTCGAGGCTCAGAGGCGTTTCCGCCTGGTCCAGGTAGGCCTTGGCGGCCATGATCATGCCCGGGATGCAGATCCCGCACTGCGACGCGCCGTGCTCGACGAAGGCCTCCTGGAGGGGATGCAGCCGGTCGCCCTGGCTCAAGCCCTCGATGGTCTCGATCGCCGCCCCGTCCGCCTGGTAGGCGAGCATCAGGCACGAGTCGACCGCTTTTCCGTCGACGATGACGGTGCACGCGCCGCATTCGCCCTTGCCGCAGCCTTCCTTGGTGCCGGTCAGGCGAAGGTCGTTGCGCAGGACGTCGATGAGCCGTTGGTCGGTCCGCACCCTCAGGCGTCGGTATTCGCCGTTCACCGAGCAGGCGAAATCGATGGTGTCAGGCAACAGGGTCCTCGCGGCTCACGGGGTCGCGGCCTTCTTGCGCAGCGCCGCAAACACACGCTCGGGGGTCGCCGGGATCTCCGTGAGACGGACGCCGGTCGCGTGGGCGATGGCGGCGGTCACGGCCGGGGCTACGCCGATGATCGGCGTCTCCCCCAGGCCCTTGGCCCCGTAGGGCCCCCACGGATAGTGGTGCTCGACGAGGATGCTCTTGATCTCAGGGGTGTCCATCGGCGTGGGGATGATGTAGGTCGAGAACTGATCGTTCAGGATGCGCCCGTCGCGAAGCACGTGCTCCTCCATGAGCGCGTAGCCGAGGCCCTGCACGACTCCGCCCTCGACCTGCCCCTCCGCGGTGGTGGGGTTGATGATCCGGCCGGCGTCGTGCGCGGAATGGACCTTCTTCACCCGCGTCTCGCCGGTGGCGGTGTCCACCTCCGCTTCGACCACGTTGGCCGAGAACGAATAGCAGATGTAGGCCTCGCCCTGCCCGTTGGTGAGGTCGAAGCTGGTGTCGGGCGGGACCGACCAGCCGAAAGCGGCCAGGCCCACCTGGTTCTGGACGCAGGCGGTGACCGCGTCTTTCCAGGACAGCCCGCGGTCGGAGGTGAAGGCCTGCATCGCCGCCCGGATCTTCGTGGCGGCCTCGCGGATGGCGTTGCCGCTCATGACCGTGGTGCGGCTGGCCACGGTCGGACCGCTGTCCGGCACCCGCGAGGTGTCTGCCTCGACCACCCGCACGAGCTCGACCGGGCAACCCAGGGCCTCGGCCGTGATCTGGGAGAGCACGGTGATCATCCCCTGGCCCATCTCGGTCGTGCCCACGGCCACCGTGACGCTGCCGTCGGCCGACACGACCACACTCGCCCCGGCCGGGTTCATGTGTTTGCCCATGGCCCCGAGCCCCACGCCGTAGTAGCACGCGGCCACCCCGATGCCGCGGCGTACGGGCCCCGAATCCGTGGCGTACTCCTTGCGCTTGCGTAGCCAGTCGGACGACTCGGCCACCTTCGAGAGGACCTCCCGCAGCCCCACGCTCGACGTGAGCTTGTGGCCGGTGATGGTCTCGTCGCCCACGTCGAGCGCGTTCCTTCGCCGCAGCTCGAGCGGATCCATGCCCAGGCGATCCGCGAGGAGATCCATCTGGCTCTCCGCGGCGAAGACGATCTGGGGCTCGCCGAACCCACGGAAGGCGCCGCAGGGGACCTTGTGGGTCCTCACCACGCGGGCGTCCACTTTGACGTTCGGGACGCGGTAGGGCCCGCAGGCGTGAACGGTTCCGCGGAAGAGCACGACGGGCGAAAGCGTCGCGTAGGCGCCGCCGTCGAGCAGGTAGTCCACCTCGGAGGCCAGCAGATAGCCGTCCTGGGTCACCGCGGTCCGCATGCGGATCCGGCCGGGGTGCCGCTTCGACATGACCGCCATGTCCTCTTCGCGGGTGAGGATCAGGCGGACGGGAGCGCCGGCGGCCATGGCCAGGAGGGCGGCGTGGGCTCCGGGCGCAGAGGGCGCGTCCTCCTTGCCCCCGAAGCCGCCGCCGGTGACGGTCTGGACCACCCGCACCCGGTTGAGGTTGGTGCCGAGGGCCGTGGCCACCGCCTTCTGGACGTAGAACGGGCACTGCATCGACCCATAGACGATGACGCCGCCGGCCCCGTCGGGCAGGGCGATCATCCCGTTCGGCTCGATGTAGGCGTGCTCCTGGTAGGGGGTGTGGTACGACTCCTCGACGATCACGAGGTCGGAGCGCATCATGGCGACCGAGGCTTCGCCGCGGCGTATCTTCCAGTGGGCCATGATCTCGCCCGAGGCCAGGGCCTGCTCCATGTCGAGCATGGCGGCGAGCGGCTCGTAGTCCACCACGATCGAAGCCAGCCCCTGGCGAAGGGCCTCGGGGGTTTCGGCCGCAACCAGGGCCACGGCCTCGCCCACGTGCCGTACGTACTGGGCGGCGAGGATGGGCCAGTCCGCCTGGATCACGGGGATGAGGTTCTTGCCGGGCAGGCTCTTGGCGGTGATCACCGCGCGAACCCCGGGGACCGAGCGGGCCTGGGTCACGTCGAGGTCGGCGATCCGGGCGTGGGCGTGCGGGGACCGCAGGACACCGCCCAGGAGCGAGCCCGCGAAGGCCAGATCGTCCACGTAGAGGGCGGTCCCCTTGACCTTGTCGGGAGCGTCCGGACGCCGCATCCGTTGCCCGACGCTCATTCCAGGTTCTCCGGGGAGGGGGCCATCATCACGCGCTTGGGGCGCTAAGCATGAACGAGGTACGAGCCACATTCAAGCCACGGTGGCCGGGTGGGTCGGGACGGGCGGACGCCTCGCGATAGACTGCCGCCTCGGTGGAAATCCTCTTGACCGGCAGCGGCCCTTCGTCCTCGCCCCAAAGACGGCGGCTCGACGCGACGGCCGCCGTCCTCCTCTTCGGGTTCGGCCTCGCTCTCTGCCTCCATCACGGCCGCGTGGGGCTCATGCCCCTCGACCAGTCGATCGTCTTCGACGGTGCCTGGCGGCTCCTCTGTGGACAGGTCCCATACCGCGATTTCACGACGCCGGCGGGCCTGGTCCCGATCGCCCTCCAGGCCCTGCTCTTCCGCGCCTTCGGCGTGAGCTGGTTCGTCTACTGCTTCCACGCCGCGGTCTTCAACGGCCTCTTCTGCGTCATGGCCTTCGGGCTCTTGCGCCGGCTCGGCGCGGGGACGCTGGCGGCGGCCTTCTACGGGCTCATCGGCGGCGTGGTGTTCTATCCCCCTTTCGGCGTCCCCTACATGGACCAGCACGCGTTCTTCTTCTCGCTGGCCGGGGTCATGGCGCTCGCGGAGGCCGGCGCCGCCGGAGGACGCGGCCGCTCGTGGTGGCCGGCCCTCCTGCCGTGGCTCTGGGGCGCGGCTTACCTGAGCAAGCCGATCCCCACCGTCTTCTTCCTGCCGCTCCTGGGTCTCGTCCCCTTCCTCGTGGACCGGAGCCGCCTGCGGGCGGTCGCGCGGCCGCTGCTGGCCTCGTCCGCGGTGCTCGCCGCCGGCCTCACTGCGGCGGTCCTGGCCGTCGACCGCGGCCTCCTGGTCGAGTTTCTCTTCACCCGGCCCGGGCGCGAGGGACGCGGGCGCCTGCTGGGAATGCTGGAGCCCTCCGCCTTTGCAGGCCAGGCGTCCGAGCTCCTTCGGGCCGCCGAGCTGGCGTCCCTCATTCCCACCGTCCTGGGGGCGGTCGCCCTCCTCGCCTTTCGCCCCGGGCGAGAGGACGAGAGGCCCGGCCTCCCACCCTGGTGGCGCCCGGCCCTGGCCCTCTACCTCCTGGCCGCGTGCGCGGCTTTCGTGATGGCCACCGACAACCAGGGCGAGAACGGCATCCCCTTCGTGTTCCTGGCCGCCGGCCTCGTGCACTCCGAGGTGCTCGCCCGATGGAAGAAGCCGAAGGGATGGGTGGCCCTGATGATCGTCTTGCTGGCGGCGACGAGCGCCCTGGACGCCGTCCGCTTCGAGCGACGGGTCAACGAGACGCGGATGGTGCACGAGCTGGACGGCGTCGCCACGGCCCCGCGGTTCGAGACTCGCGCGCTCCCGCCGGCCCTGGCCTTCCTCGAGTGGCGCCTCCACCCGTTCTACCGGTTCAGCCCGGGAGACCTGGGCGCCGCGGTTTCGTTCTTGCGTGACGAGGAGGGCGCCCTCTACGTGTTCGGCGATCTCACCCTCCTCTACGCGCTCACCGGGCGCCCCTCCGCGGGGCCGACGCTCTGGCTCCACCCCGGCCTGACCCTGCCCGAGCCGCACGAGGGCGCGTTCGCGTCGTGGGAGGCCCGCCTCCTCGCCGACCTCGAGCGGAGGCAGGTCCGTTTCGTGGTCCGCGAGAGCCGGCAGACCTACAACGGCCTGCGCCTCTCGGACTTGCCACGAATCGCCGCCTTCATCGAGACCCGGCGCGAGCGGCGCCTCTCCTTTGGACCCATCGACGTGATCGAGCTGCGCCGCTAGTCCGGATCATTCGCGAGCCGCGCGAGCTCCGCGCGAATGATCCGCTCGGAGAGCCATCAAAGAGCCCATTCGAGGTTCAAGGAGCCGACGACGGGATGGCGATTGCGTGGAATCGAGAGCGTCGGACGGTCAGTAGCTCGAAGGCGTGGGGACGCAAACGGCTTTTCGGACTATTCATGAGGAAGACCGGACTGGCCTCATGAATAGTCCGGGCCTGAAGATGCGCAACCGCGGCGGTTGCGCTACGATCGCCCCGCTCATCGGGAGGAAACGAGCCGAGTTGCCGGACGAAACCCAGGCGGAGCGTCGCAAGAGCTTCCGAATGGGCATGGCCCTGCCAGTCCGCGTGACCGGCTTCACCGACGAAGGGTCCGCCTGGGAGGAAGTGTCCGGGACGGAAGACGTGTCCCAGGGCGGGCTGTCGGTGCGTCTCACTCGCCGGGTCGAGCTCGGACAGGTGCTTGCGCTGAGCCTGCCCATGCCGAAGCGGCTCCGTGAATTCGACCTCAACGACTCGACCTACCGCGTCTACGGCCTGGTGCGCGGGATCGTGCACAAGGAGGACAAGACGCGCGTGGGGGTGATGTTCTTCGGCAAGTACCCGCCGCGGGGCTTCCACGAACGGCCGGGGGCGCGTTACCTCCTCCCCTCGGACAGCGTGGCCGGGATGCCGGTGCCCCCCGAGCTTCGGCAGCCCGTCCTCCAGCCCCCGCCGCCAGCGGCCACTGCGCCCTCGCCCCCAGCGGCAACCCCGGCGGCGCTCCCTCCGGCGATGGCCGCCCAACCCTCGCCCTCGGCCTCCGGACAGATCCACGACCCGATGGCGCCGGCCCTCCACGACCGGCGGTCGACCCCCCGGGTGAGCCTCTTCGTGAACTTCACGCTCCAGCTGGTGGACGAATGGGGGACGGTGCTCCAGGAGGAGTTGACGGTGGCGGACAACCTGAGCCGGGGCGGCGCCCACGTCATGACCTCGCTGGAGTTCGCCAAGAATGACGTCATCCTGCTCGAGGAGTCGGGCGGGGGCTTCGCGACCCGCGCCGAGGTCCGGGGGGTCAAGCGGGGCCGCGACGGAATCATCCGCCTCCATCTCCGGTTCCTCGACGGCCAGACTCCGGACCGCCTGCTGGGGATCAAGGGTTGACGGCCGGCTACCTCTCGCTCGCCACCCGGAACTGGTAGCGACCGGAGCCGACCTCGTAGACGACGCGGTCTCCTTCGACCCCGACGAGGTTGACCGACGCGGCTTTCGCCGCCACCACCGCACGCCCGCCGCCTACCTCGGCGACGGCGTCCGGCCGGGGCGCGGGAACGTAGACCCTTCCGGTCGCGTTGGCGGGCACGGTCACGTCGAGCTCGAGCCCGGCGGCGGTGCGGCGCCAGCTCGCGGCGACGGGCCCCCGCACGCTGTCGTAGGAGGCCGACACCCGATCGAGCCCGGTCCGCGGGATCTCGGGCTTGAACTCGATCGTCCCGTAGCCGGGCGTGGCCGCGCGGATGCCGGCGAGGTCTTCGTAGAGCCACTCCACGATCGATCCGAAGAAGTGGTGGTTGCGTGAACGAGTGGTGG
>Ga0209640_10006519_pt1 | contig 10218 bp, 9 predicted proteins | sample RifCSP10_1_FD_184018 | JGI IMG/M metagenome (GOLD analysis project Ga0209640, IMG submission 184018) | Soil microbial communities from Rifle, Colorado - Rifle CSP2_sed 10_1 (SPAdes) (version 2) | ecosystem: Environmental > Terrestrial > Deep subsurface > Rock core/Sediment | place: Rifle... | reverse complement strand
AAGGTGGCCGTCGGAAAGCCGGGTGCCGAGACTCCGCTCGGGCTCTTCTACGTCACGTGGAAGTTCAACCCCTCGGTCGACCCCGAGTGGGCGATCCTCGGCGCGTACGCGTTCGAGACCAGCGCCTACTCGAAGCTCACCGACTGGCCGGGCGGAGGCATCGTCGGGATGCACGGCACGCCGTGGCCGTGGCTCCTCGGGCAGGCTGTCTCCCACGGGTGCATTCGGGTCCACAACGACAGCATCGAGTTCCTGCGCAACCGCGTTCCGCTTGGGACGCCGGTCAAGATCGTCCGCTAAGAACGGGGATCCGCGAGTCCGCGTCGAACCCTTCGGGGTGCTCGAGGTGAATGAGCCTCCGCCGCCGCCCGCGCAACGCGTCGGCGGAATCGTCGACGGCATCGACCGGTTCTTTCCACTCGCCTGGGTCGGCTTCTACCTCCTGCTTCCAGTCAGTGGTTGGGCGAGCGTCATGTTCGACTCCTGGTTCGATCAGAAGCGCGATCTCGAGGCGCTGCGCTCGGTGCTGGCCGACGGACGCGCCGACGCGATCGCCGACAGTCTCATCGGACCTGCGTACATCGCGACCGCGGCGTGGCTCCACTCGGTAGTCGGTTTGAGTCCGGAGGATGCGCTCGTCTGGCTCACGCGAGGCTCATACGTCCTCGGGGTTGCGGCAGGCATGGTGATCGTGCGCGTCGCGGTTCGAAGGCTCGTCGCGACTCCTCCGCTGGCGTCGATCGCAACGCAGCTCCTGTTCGTCTCTCTCGTGTTCGCCGCGGGGACATGGCACTGGTCGGACGTGCCGTGGAGTCACTTCTTCGCGGCGTTTCTTGCTGTATCGCTATACGCGCTCCGCTACGCGCCTGAACGTGCGACCGTCGTTCAGGCATGCGCGGTCGGAGCCGTCCTCGCACTCCTCGCACTCACGCGGAGCTTCGAGCTCGTGGCCCTCGTCGCGGCGTGGGCAATCGGCGTTGTCGTCCTCGCTGCTCTGCGTCTCTCGGGCACCAGAATCTGGCAGGCGCGCCACATCGTGACTGCGTTCGGCGCCTTCGCAGCAACGGTCGCCGTGGTCTACCTCACGACAGGGAAGCGAGATCTCTTCTTCCTCTACTCGAACCACCTCGACCGGCAGTCGGGCAACGTCCTCGCCGCGGAGGTGGCGGAGACGCCGACGTTCAGCCTCTCGCTCGTCCCGGCGAAGCTCGTGCAGCTCTTCGTGGAGCCGTGTTACTACTCGATGTGCTCCGTGTCGGACTATGCGGGTGGAGCGAGCCCACTGCCGCGAGAGCTCGCCGGCGCGGCGGGAAACGAGCGACTGTGGCGACTGCCGCTGGCCATCCAGCTTCCGGCACTTGTGTTGCTACCGCTGTGTGTCATCGCGGTGCTCGCACTCGTCGTCTGGTTCTCGCGGAGAAAGGCGACCGGGACGTCGAGTGCTCGGGAGCTGAGGTTGCTCTTCGAGATGACAGTCGCAGCATCGGGAATCGTTCTCGGCTACGCGGCGAGCACGCTTACCGGATCGAGCCATCTCCGGTACGGGTTCGCGCGTGATTTCCTCTTGCCCGCACTTCTCACGAGTGTGGTCTCCGTCAGTCTCGTCACTGCCGGCATGTGGCTCGTCCTCTCGCGACTGCAACGTCGCGGTGGGCTATCTGCCGAATTCAAGTTCGTGATACTCAGCGTCGTCGTGGCTGCGGGCACCGTCACCGCTGCCACCGTTGCGCGGTCACACGGTCTGCCTCGTATCGAGAGCAGACAGCTGGGACCGGTGTCGTACGCGGCCCGCTGCTCAGGCGACACATGTCACATCGCGATCACGGCGAAGACGCGCGCTGGGGCGCCGATCTCGATCCCGGAAGCATCGACGTTGACCTTCGGTTGTGGCAGCTCCAGACCTCAGTTGTCGACCTACGCATCGAGACCGACCGAGGGCGTGCGTCTACCGACGACGTGTCGCGATCCGCGGCTCGTCGCCGCGTGGCCGACAGTCATGGGGCTTCCGCCCGGGAGCTACGAGCTCAGCTTCGTCGATGTCGTGAACCTTGCGCCCGGCACCTGAGCGCTACGAGCCTGACGAAGCGACGAACGCGTAGGGCAGAACTGATTCGCTCGCGAGCGCGCGGTACGCGCCGGACTTGGCGGGGGCTGAGGCGAGGTTGCGCAACGTGTAGCCGCCGTCGAGGAAGCGGTGGCCCGCAACGAACGGCCGCCACGAGCCGCCGCCGCCGTACGAGACCGAGACGCGCTCGAATCGGAAGCCGAAGCCATTGCATGCTGCCTCGCCGCCGTTCCAGGTCTCTGCCGTTGCGATCGGCGCCCAACGGCCGGACGACTGGCGGAGGTGAACGGGCTCGGCGACGGCGTGGTCGTCGACCCAGATCCGCCACCAGCCCGGTCGCTGCGACATCTCGAGGACGGCGATCCGGTGGCTCCGGCCAACCGGCACGCCTTGCTCGATGAGGATGAACTCCGGGTCGCGGCCTTCACGAGTCACCTCTGCGTAGATGAACGGATCCATTCCAGGCATCGAGGCGATGCCGGCCTGGATCCATGCGTCCTGACCACCCGCGCCTTGGCCCGGGCCTCCGACGCCGACCCATCCGGCCACGTGGCCGGCCTTCACACTCAGGTCGCGTGTGACCGTCAGAGTCGCCCGGACTCCGTGACCACGGTAGGTCGCCTGGTGTCCGGCATACGCATATCCATTGGTGCCGAGCCCATCGCCGCACGCTCGTCCGGCGGTTGCAGTTGTGGAGGCGCCCACGAGCGCCGCGACTGCGATCGCGCCGACGAGACCAGCGAAGAGATGCCGCACCCGCACTCCGAGGTCGTCGGCGCTGCTGCGCGCCCGAGCCATCCCTCGTTCTTGCGATCAGGTCCCAAGAGAGACGGGCGCCCGGCCCAGGCCTTTCTCCGCGCCCGCCTACAATGCGGCGCGATGGCGACGACCGAGGACCGCGGCGCGGCCGACTCGGTCGGCGCCTGGCGCGAAACGGTTTACGACCGCGTGCCGGAGCGCTCTGACGAGCTCTTCTCGACGATCTCAGGGATCGAGAACGAGCCGCTCCACACTCCTGAGACCGGGGATGTCGACTACGCCCGTGACCTCGGGTACCCGGGCGAGTACCCATTCACTCGCGGCGTCTACCCCTCGATGTACCGCGGGCGGCTCTGGACGATGCGGCAGTTCGCGGGCTTCGGCACAGCGAAGGAGACGAACGAGCGCTTCCGCTACCTGCTCGACCACGGCCAGACAGGGCTCTCGACCGCGTTCGACATGCCGACTCTCATGGGCTACGACTCGGATCACCCGCGCGCGCTCGGCGAGGTCGGCCGCGAGGGCGTTGCCGTCGACTCGCTCGACGACATGGAGACACTCTTCGCCGGGATCCCACTCGGCGACGTCTCCACCTCGATGACGATCAACTCACCGGCGGCGATCGTGCTCGCCTACTACGTCTGCGTCGGCGAGGAGCAAGGCGTTCCGCGCGACCGGCTTCGGGGCACCGCGCAGACGGACATCCTCAAGGAGTACATCGCCCAGAAGGAATGGATCTTCCCGCCGGAGCCATCGATGCGGCTCGTGGTGGACATGATCGAGTTCTGCACGCGCGAGATGCCGCTCTTCCACCCGATCTCGATCTCCGGGTACCACATTCGCGAGGCGGGATCGACGGCCGCACAGGAGCTCGCCTTCACCTTGGCAGACGGGTTCGCGTACGTCGAAGCCGCCGTCGAGCGAGGGCTCGGCGTCGACGACTTTGCCCCCAGGCTCTCCTTCTTCTTCAACGCCCACCTCGACTTCTTCGAGGAGGTCGCGAAGTACCGGGCAGCCAGGAGGATCTGGGCTCGCGAGATGCGGGATCGGTTCGGCTCACGGAGCGAGCGCTCGCTCCTCATGCGCTTCCACACGCAGACTGCCGGCGTCTCGCTCACGGCGCAGCAGCCCGAGGTGAACATCGTGCGCACGGCGCTCGAAGCCATGGCGGCCGTACTCGGCGGGACGCAGAGCCTGCACACGAACTCATTCGACGAGGCGCTCGCTCTTCCGACCGAGGAAGCTGCGCGCCTGGCGCTCCGGACGCAACAGGTGATCGCCCACGAGTCGGGCGTGGTGAACACGATCGACCCGCTCGGCGGCTCGTACTACGTCGAGCACTTGACGTCGACTCTCGAGGCGCAGGCGTACGAGTACTTCGACCGGATCGAACGGCTCGGCGGCGTCGTCGCAGCGATCACCGAGAACTTCTTCCAGCGGGAGATCGCCGAGGCGTCGTTCCGCTACCAGCAGGAGGTCGAGTCGGGGAAGCGCGTGGTTGTGGGCGTCAATCGCTACCTGCTCGATGACGAGCAGCCGATCCCGATTCTGAAGATCGATCCAGCCCTCGAGCAGAAGCAGGTCGAGCGTCTGGCCGCGGTTCGGGGACGGCGCGACTCGGCGGTCGTAGAGTCGCGGCTGGCTGCTATCAAGGACGCGGCGGCGACGGACGGCGTCAACCTCATGCCGCCGATCATCGACGCGGCGCGTGACTACGTGACGCTCGGCGAGATGTGCGACGCCCTTCGCGAGGTGTGGGGCGTGTGGCGAGAGACGCCCGTCTTCTAGCCGCGGTCGAGGACCCGCTGGTACACGGCTTCGAACCGCTCGGCGACCTTGTCCCAGGTCATGGAATCGCGGATGAGCGCGCGCCCGGCGCTGCCCATGCGCGCGCGCATCCCGGGATCGCGCGCCAGCGTGGTGATCGCCTCGGCCAGCGCCTCTGCGTCTTTCTCGTCGACCAGCAGCCCGGTCTCGCCGGGGCGAACGAGCTCCGGCAGACCTCCGACCCGGGTCGCCACGAGCGGCTTCCCTGCGGCCATCGCCTCGAGAGCGACGTTCGGCAGCCCGTCGGCGTAGCCCTCGTAGTGGACCGACGGTACGACGACCAGGTCTGCGGCCACCAGGTATACGGAAATCTCGTCACGGTCGACCATGCCCGTGAAGATCACAGTCTCGGCGACGCCGAGGGATCGTGCTCGCGCGGTCAGCTGTTCGCGCCGATCGCCGTCCCCGACGATGAGCAGGCGGAGCTCGGGATGCGCCGCGCGCGCCTTCGCGTGCGCTTCAACGAGGTACTCGAAGCCCTTGACCGGGATGAGCCTCCCGATCCCTGCGACGACGGTGTGCTGAGGCCCAATCCCGAGACGCTCTCGAAGGCTTTCGACGGCGACCGGGTCGGCCTCGAGCGCCTGAACGTCCGCTCCGTACGGAATCAGCTCTCGCAAACCTCCCGCACCAAATGCGCGCGCGCGCTCGAGCAGGTCGCCACTAGGCGCAGTAACGGCTGCGGTGCGAGAAAACGTCCAGCGCGTCGCACGACCGATGGCGTGCGAGCGCTCGGAGACCGCCATGTCGGAGCCATGTAGCGTCACGACCAGAGGAAGGCTCTGTCGGGCGGCCGCAATAGCGCCGATCGGGCCGTTCGGAACCACCCAGTGCGCGTGCACGAGGTCGAAGTGCTCTCGCCCAAGGACCGAGCGCGCCGCACGCAGCGCTGAAACAACGACTAGCGGTGCCAGTGCGTACAACGAGCGCCTGATCGTGACTCCCTCTTGCAGCGACTCCGAGTACCCCCAGGGTGTCCACGTCCGGACCGGTGAATAGCGGTACGGGTGGTAGTGGACGTTCCCCTCCGCGAGGGGTCTCCGCCAGGCGCGGCTCTCGGGAAGAAGCAGATGCACCGTGTGTCCGCGCGCCGCGACGTGCCGGACGATCGATTCGACGAAGGGCGCGGTGGGGTCGCCCTCGTACCGAGGGTACGACGATGTGAGTGCGAGGACTTTCACGCGCTGTGGTCAGCGCAAGACTTCGTCGACGTACTGCGCGATCCGCTCGCGCTCGTCCATGCGCTCCTCGTGCTGTGAGGTCACGAGCTCTGAGATCAGACCGAGCGAGACGAGCTGGATCCCGACGACGACGAGGAGCACGCCGAGCGTCAGGAGCGGCCTCGTTCCAATGCCCTCGCCCCAGAGCTTCAGCATCGAGAGGTAGACCAGGATCACGAAACCTACGGCGCCCATGAGGACTCCCAGCCCGCCGAACAGGTGTAGCGGTCGATATCGGTAGCGACCCATGAACGTAACGCTGAGCAAATCGAACAACCCGCGGAGGTACCGCTCCGGGCCGTAGCGGGACCGACCGTGCTGGCGCGGCCGATGGTTGACAGGGATCTCCGCGATGCGGTAGCCGCGGTAGGAGGCGAGGATCGGTATGAACCGGTGGAGCTCTCCGTAGAGGCGCATCCCTTGCAGCACCTCGGCCCGGTATGCCTTCAAGCCGCAGTTGACGTCGTGAAGACGCACACCGGACACGATGGCTGCCAACCAGTTGAAGACACGCGAGAAGACACGGCGCGTGACCGGGTCGTTCCGCCGCGTCTTCCAGCCCGAGACGAGATCGAAGCCCTCGTCGAGCTTGGCGAGTAGATGCGGGATCTCCGCAGGGTCGTCCTGGAGATCGGCGTCGATCGTCACGATGAGGTCACCGCGGGCCTCGAGAAACCCCGCCTGGAGCGCAGCGGCCTTCCCGAAGTTCCGGCGGAGATGGACGACGACGACGTTTGTCGTCTCCGAGTGGAGCCGGTCGAGTAACGCGAGGCTTCCGTCGGTCGACCCGTCGTCGACGAAGACGACTTCCCATGGCTCGCTCTTGGAATCGAGAGCTGTTGCGATCTCGCGGTAGAGAGCCTCGAGTGAGTGCTCTTCGTTCAGCAGAGGGACGACGACGGAGATCACGCTAGGAGGGTATCGGCCTCCCAGGTCAGCGTCTCCAGGTCGATCAGCTAGACGTCGAGCTCGAGGCCGTCGTACGCGAGCTCGTACTCATCCGGTGTCGGGAGCTCGCTCGGCCGGTGCGTCACGAGCAGTCGCTTCGCTCCGGACGCCTCGAACGCTTCGACCGCTTCCTCGAGCGAGAGGTGTCCTCGAGGCTGACCGTCCAGCTCGCCCCGGAGCAGCGTCGCCTCGCACACGAACAGGTCGGCTTCGCGGGCAGTCTCGACAAGCTCCTGCGCCGGTGCGGAGTCGCCCGAGTACGCGAGCACTGCGCCGTTCGACTGCACCCTGAACGCGTACGTCTGAAGTGTGTAGTGCGGGACTCTTGTCGCCGTAACCGAAATCGGGCCGATCCGGAACGGCGTGGCAGGCTCGTACTCACTCAAATGAAACGTTCTCTCGAACATGTCCGGGAAGCCGAGTCGCTCGCCGAGTGCGGCCAGATATGCGGCGCCGCCGGGCTGCACCCATAGCTCCGGCCTCGGGACGGGACCGTTGGATGCGAGGTAGAAGCTTCCCCAAACCCATGGAACGAGGTCGCCCCAGTGGTCGAGGTGGAAGTGGGTGATCGCGATCGCGTCGACGTCCGGCCACGGCGCCGACTGCCTCAGGCGGCCGAGCACACCGGGTCCACAGTCCAGCAGCACGCGACTGCCGTCGGCCTCCAGCATGTAGCCGGAGTGCGCGCTTCCGGGGTTAGGCCACGCCGGCGACGAGCCGATGACGTTCAGGCGCACCGCGGTATTCTGCCGATGTGCCGGGAAGGATCCGAGTGGTGATCGCAAAACCCGGCCTCGACGGCCATGACCGCGGCGCGAAGATCATCGCGAGAGCGTTACGGGATGCGGGAATGGAGGTCATCTACACGGGCCTCCACCAGACCCCGGAGCAGATCGTCGAGACTGCGATCCAGGAGGACGCGGACGCCGTCGGCATATCGATTCTGTCGGGCGCGCACATGACCCTCGTGCCGAGGATCGTTGACGGGCTCCGCGACAGCGGCGCCGATGACGTCCTCGTGGTCGTCGGGGGGACCATCCCGCCGGACGACGCCGAGGAGCTCAAGACGAAAGGCGTCGCCGAAGTCTTCGGGCCGGGAGCGACAACGAGTGACGTCGTCGACTTCCTGCGCGGCGCCGTCAGCGTCTGAGCCGGAGCTAAACCGGGTGGCTACGCGCCCCAGTGCTGCGGATAGTCGCTGAGGCGGCGCTTGAGTCCACTCGGCAAGCGTCGATGCCGCCGCCCGAGCTGAAGGCCCACGAACTTGGCGATCTCGTAAACAGCCGTGTATGGGATCCAGCGCCGCTGCCTCGTCGTCCAAAGCCAAGCGAGCTCGCGCCTCGCATACCGGACACCCGCACGCCTGAGCGCTGTTTTTGACGAGCGACGATCGCCCACGTACGACCTTTCAGCGGAGACGCCTGAGTCGAAGAACCTCCGCATCGCGCCGCCGACGGAGTACGAGTGCGAGTGATGGACTATCGCTCTGGGCTCGTAGACGATCGTCATCCCGGCGAGGAGCACTCGCCGAGACCACTCCTGGTCTTCGCTCATGATGATGTCGTCTGCGAATCGAAACCGCTCCCACACGTGTCGCCGAATCGCGGAGTTGACGTTCGAGAAGAGCGTCGCCTCGAAGCTCAGGTCCTGCTCATTCGCGAGGCGCTGAGCTCGCGGGATCGGGCCGTACAGGAAGTCGAGGAAGAACTTCTCCGGCGGGCGGGCGTCCGCATGCGGAAGCTGTCGACCATAGACACCCGCGATTGAAGCGTCCGATCTCAAAGGCGACGTGAGCAGCGCAAGCCAGTGCTCGTCGGCCGCATACGCGTCCTGGCTCGTGAAGACGAGGATCTCGCCACGCGCGAGTTCCGCCCCGACGTTCCGCGTTCGGCCGTGGTGGAACTCGGTCGGAGCGATCGAATGAACGTGCGCGCCGTAGCTCGCCGCTCGGCGCGGACTCCCGTCGGTCGAGCCCGAATCGATGACGACGATCTCGACCTCCTCGTCGACTGACTGCCGCGAGATCGCCTCGAGACATCGCGTCAGGTCGGCACCACCGTTCTTGGTCGGGATGACGACCGAGATCATTCGAGCTTCGGCATGGCGGCGGCGTTAGGTCGGGTCGGTTCGACGGAGCGGCATCGTCAGCAGCGCGAGGAAGAAGGCGCCAAACGCCACCTGGAGTCCGAGGCCCAGGACTGTGACCAGAAGCGCAGTCTCGTACACCCTGCCAAGTACGCCGAAGCCGTTTGAAGCCCATTCGACCGCGACTGCGGTAAGGCCCGCGACGGCCAGAAGTATCAGCCCGCCTCCGATCAAGAGGCCGTGTTCTAGCCGTAAGTGCCCCCCGAGCCGCTCGAGCAACGGGTCGCGCTCTCCGATTCGCACCCGCGCGTATGTCCGCGCAAACACGCCGAGCTGGATCACCTGGCCGCCAATCAGGGTCAACGCAACGAAACCGAGCATCGTGTGGATCTGCCACGTCCGACCGAAGATGTCGGTTGGGCCTGTCGCGAGAGCGAGCATGCCGATCACGCCGAGCACGAGCAGGATGCTTCCGGGCACCAAGTACAGCCAGCTTGGGCTGTATAGGAGCATGAAGCGGACGTGGCGCCATGCGTCCCCGAAGCGATTCAGCTTCGACTCGCCGACGCGAGGGTAGTAGTCGATGGGGATCTCGCTCACGGTGAGCCCTCGCCGGTAAGCCTTGAACACCATTTCCGAAGCGAACTCCATCCCGGTCGAATGCAAGTCGAGGACCGGAAGCGCCTCCCGCCGAAGTGCGCGCATCCCGCAGTGCGCGTCCGAGACTTTCACGCCGAAGAGCAGGTTCAGGAGCCCCGTCAGGACTGGGTTGCCCACGAACCGGTTCAGGAAAGGCATCGCGTCGCCGTGGATCGTGCCGTTGAAGCGCGACCCGATCACGAGGTCGTCGCCCTGCTCGAGCCGATCCACGAACGGCGCCAAGTCCTGCAGCGGGTAAGTGTCGTCGGCGTCCCCCATCACGAGGTACTCGCCCTGCGCGGCGGCGAGACCCGCCAGGTACGCGTTTCCGTAACCGCGGCGCTCCTCGGAGACGACCCGCGCTCCTCGGGCGGCAGCGACCGCAGCTGAGTCGTCCGAAGATCCGTTGTCGACGACCACAACCTCTCCCGAGCGGCCCGAGCGGCGGATCCCCTCGAACGCGTGGTCGACGACGGTCCCGACGGCCGCCTCCTCGTTCAGGCACGGGATGATCACCGAGACCTCAGAGGGCGTCGTCATCGACCTCGAAGCTAGCAGGGACACGTGTCAGAGCATCCGCGGAGCCTTCGCGTTGCGAGCGCCCCGGTCCTCGGTTGGCGACCTCGCCTCGTGCGACCAAGCCCGTCCCGATACCTCTGGCCGAGAATGGTCGCT
>Ga0209640_10006518_pt1 | contig 10218 bp, 10 predicted proteins | sample RifCSP10_1_FD_184018 | JGI IMG/M metagenome (GOLD analysis project Ga0209640, IMG submission 184018) | Soil microbial communities from Rifle, Colorado - Rifle CSP2_sed 10_1 (SPAdes) (version 2) | ecosystem: Environmental > Terrestrial > Deep subsurface > Rock core/Sediment | place: Rifle... | reverse complement strand
ATGGCCACCGGTCGAGCTGATGTCCAGGATGCGGGTGTCGATTTCCATGCGCGTGGCCATGGCCGAGACGCGCTGGACCAGTTCGGTGAAACCAGCATTGATCGTGCCCTTGTAGCGAAGCCTGACCACGCCCGACGCCTGGCAGTTCGCAAGCGCGTCCACCAGGCTGAAGAATTCCAGCGAGGTGATGGCGGCGCCGTCGCCCTGCTTGTCGTAGTCGTAGTCGCAGCTGATCGATGCCTCGCCCGACTCGAGCTTCGCTGCGGGCCAGTAGGTTTCCTGCAGGAAGTCCGTCCTGGGATTGGCCGACGGGACCCTGAGCGCGTCGCGGTCGACCGAGTGGTTGCCAAGGGTCACCGCCTCGGCCCGCCCGCGTGCGTCCGGGGAGTTGGCTGGTTGTTGCCGGCAGCCGCACTGCACGACGCACAGCGCAACCAGCAGCAACCAATTCGACATCGACCACCCAATCATCGCTCTCATTCTTCTGGAATTCGGTTGCTCATCGTGTACTGGACTAACGCAGTCGTCGGCGCGTTTCGGCAACAGCGATACCCCATCATTGACCCGGGGCGATGAACGCTGGCCGACATCCACCTCAACTGCGGGCGCCGGGCGCCGACGGTTCCACCGGGTTGCCCTGTCGTCAGGCGGCGGGCAACGGATGCGGCCACGCATTCACGATCTTGCAGAACAGGTCCGCGGTCCGCTCGACGTCGTATACGGCTGAATGCGCCTCGTCGCTGTTCCACTCAAAGCCCGCTGCCTGTACCGCGCGGGCGAGCACGGTCTGGCCGTAGGCGACACCGGCCAGGGTCACCGTGTCGAACACGCTGAACGGGTGGAAGGGGTTGCGCTTGTGGCCGCTGCGGGCGACCGCGGCGTTGAGGAAGTTCAGGTCGAAATGGGCGTTGTGCCCGACCAGGATCGCGCGCTGGCAGCCGTGGCGCTTGCATGCCTCGCGCACCGGCGCGAACACGCTTTCCAGCGCCGGGCGCTCGGCCTGGGCGCCACGGAACGGGTGGTCGATGATGATGCCGGTGACTTCCAGCGACTTGGGACAGATCTCGGTACCCGGCGCCGGCGTCACGTGGGCGCTGGTGGTGATGCCCCGGACGATCAGGCCGTTGTCGTCGATGTCCAGCGGCAGCACCGCGATTTCCAGCAGCGCATGGCGATTCCAGTCGAAACCGCCAGTCTCGACGTCGACCACCACCGGCAGGTAGCCGCGGAAGCGGCTGGCCATGCGGCGCGGATCATGGGCGGTGGCAAGGGCGAGGCGGGTTTCGGTGTCATGCATCGCAAAAGCCTAACAGAGCGGCCTGCGATGTCTGCGGTTGGACAGCGGGGAAAGCGGGGGCTGCGAGCGCTTGCCGCGGTGGGACGGGCTTGCTGTGACGCGCCACGCCGATTTCCGGGTTGGGCGATTTCCCCGCTTGGTCGCGCACAGGGGCTGCGCTGCCACGCGTCGGCCTCAAGCAGGTGGACTCCTGCTCCTGCGCGGGGCAAGCAGGACGCCGCTGGCGAGCATCTGCTCAAGCAGTGCTGCCCCACTTTCGATAAAGGTGGCCGGGTCGGGGGCCGCAGCCTCCTGTGCAAGGGCCTGCAATTGCTCGCGACCGCTGAGCTCTGGCGACTCCGCCAGGCGTTGCAGCAGGCGGAATGCCAGCGGACTCAACTCGGAGAACCGGACCGTGCCGTCGCGCTCGCGCCGCAACAGCAGCAGCGTGGGCACGTCGGGTGGAGATGCGGGCGCGTAGCGGGGGCTGAGTTGGTGCACCGGCCACCGGTAGGCGACAGGCCACGCCAACGGTGACAGCACAGGGGTTCCATCCAGCAGGGCCCGTCGCCGATCCGACCCCGGCTCGCCGCCTGGCTCAGGGTCGACATCGTCGTTGCTGGCCTCTGAAATCTGCAGGGCAAGCTCGACCCACTCGTAATGCGCGAGTTCCGCCAGATATGGCGGGTCGCTCTCGGCATGCTCGCCCCGCGCCTGCACGAAGGCGAGGAACTCCTGGGCGATTTCCGGGAACAGCGGCGTCTGGCAACGGTGGTCGCGGTAGAACGCGCGCACCAGGAGCTTCCACCCGGCGTCGCCGAGCAGCGTGCGGATCACCGGGAAGTTGCCGGCCAACAGGGCGTCGATGTTGTTGAACAACAGGTCGCGGTAGATCGCCAGGCGGCGTTCCTCGATGCCGGCGGGCGCGGCATGTGCATCGGGGTCGCGCAGGTGGCGGGTCAGTGCGAACTGCTGCTCGCGCAGCCGATCCGGCGCCGGGGGCAATGCCGTTCCGTCGCGGCCGGGAGCGCAGTCGCGGCGAAGTGGCACGTCGGCGAGTTCGTCAGGCGGGCGCATGGTGGAGGCCGCGCGTGGGGTTCGCTTGCAGGATCCGGCGTACGGTGGCGAGTTCGGCCACCAGGTCCGCGTACGGCGGGAAATTGAAGTCGCGTTCGAGTACGGTCGGCCGAGGTCCGAAACGACGGCAGGCATCGGCAAGCAACGACCACACCGCATCCTTCACCGGGGCGCCGTGGGTATCGATCTTGAGGTCTTCGGCTTCGTCGTAATGGCCGGCGACATGGACATAGGCGATGCGCTCGCCGGGCAGGCTTGCGAGGAAGTCGAGCGGGTCGTAGCGATGGTTGATCGCATTGACATGGACATTGTTGACGTCGAGCAGGAGGTCGCAGTCGGCCTCCGCCAGCACGGCGTTGATGAATTCGACTTCGCCCAGCGCCCGCTGGTCCCGGTCGGGCGGCGGGGCGGCGTAGTAGGAAACGTTCTCGACCGCGATGCGACGGCCCAGGACGTCCTGGACCCGGCGGATGCGCGCGGCCACGTGATGGACGGCTTCGTCGGTGAACGGGATCGGCAGGAGGTCGTAAAGGTGGCCGTCGTCGCTGCAGTAGCTCAGGTGCTCGCTGTACAGCGGCACGCGGTGGAGGTCGAGAAATCCCCGTACCCGCCGCAGGAACGTCTCATCCAGTGGTGAGCATCCACCCAGTGACAGCGACAGGCCATGGCAGACCAGCGGATGGCGGGCGCTGAGTGACTCCAGCGCCTCGCCCAGGGCGCCGCCCACGCCAATCCAGTTCTCCGGGGCGCATTCCAGGAAATCGAAATCGCCCGGCCCGGCCTCCCGCAACGAGCCCAGCAGGGCTCGCCGCAGGCCCAGGCCGACGGCGTCGGCAGCAAGGCCGAGGCCGCTCATGCGGTCAACGCGACGTGCTCGGGGTCAGGCCGCCCCACCACACTTGCCTTCGCCGCACTTGCCTTCCATGTCGGCCTTCTCGACTTTCTTGGTGCTTGCACCACACTTGCCTTCGCCACACTTTCCTTCCATGCCGGCCTTCCCGGTTTTCGCGCCGGCCTGGTGGTGAAGCTTCAGCTCGGCCGCGCTGATGAAACCATCCTGGTCCGGATCATGGGCGGCGAACTTGCTGCTATCGCCGCCGTGCGCGGCCGCGAACTCGGCCTGCGAGATGCGGTTGTCCTTGTCGGTGTCCATCTTGGACATGCCGCACTTGCCCTCGGCGGCCTTGGTCGCTTCGCCGGCGCTGAGCAGGTAGCCCTGGGCGAGGTCGGTCATCGCGAATGCGGAGCCCGACAGGCCCATTCCACCGACGAGGAGGGCGGTGACAGCCAGTGAAACGGTCTTGCTGGATTGCTTCGACATGGGTAGTGCTCCTGAAGGATTGAACCGGGGCGGTGCCCGCGGTGGTCGACTTTGAAGGGTGCCGGGACGATCCACGGGGATGGTCGTGATCAATCCGCCAGCGCGCAAGTCCCTGCGCCATCCCTTCGTCATTGGACAGCGGCGCGGCTGAGCCCACCGTGACCGTCGACAACCCGTCGCAGTCCTCAGGGCGTGGAAGCGGTATTGGTGCCATCGCGCTTCTCGCGCGGCGGCAGCTGCTCATCGCCTTTTTCCAGGAACCAGATGTTCTCGGCGATGTTGGTGGCGTGGTCGCCGATGCGCTCGATGTTCTTGGCCATGAACAGCAGATGGGTGCACCCGGTGATGCTGCGCGCGTCCTCCATCATGTAGGTCAGCAGTTCACGGAACAGGCTCGTGTAGGCGCTGTCGATGTCGATGTCGCTGGCGCGAACTCGCTTGGCGGCTTCGATATCGCCGTCGCGGTACGCGGCAAGCACGTCGCGGACCTGTTTTACCGCCAGCGTGCCGATCGCGTGCAGGCCGGCGATGTGGGGCAATGCGGGCGAGAGGTTCAGCGCCAGCGAGCGCTTGGCGACATTGGCGGCATAGTCGCCAATGCGCTCGATGTCGGCGGCGATGCGGATCGCCGCAAGGATCTGCCGCAGGTCGCGCGCCATCGGGCCGCGCAACGCCAGCTTCATCACGTCGTGGCTGATCTCCTGCTCCAGCGCGTCGATGGCCTCGTCGTTGGCGATGATCCGCTCGGCTGCCTTGTCGTCGCGCCGCTGCACCACGTCGAGCGCCGCTTCCAACTGGGAAGCGGCCATCTCGCCCATGCGCAGGGTTTCGTTGAGCAGGCGGCGCTGCTCGTCGTCGTAGCTCTTCACGATGTGATCGGTCATTTGCGTGTCCTGTGGCTTTGCTTTCCTTCTCCCGGTTGCGGGACAAGGTGCGGGCAAGTCATCCGAAGCGGCCGGTGATGTAGTCCTCGGTCTGCTTCTTGACCGGGTTGGAGAAGATCGTCTCGGTGGTGCCGTGCTCGATCAGGTCGCCGAGGTACATGAAGGCGGTGAAATCCGACACGCGCGCCGCCTGTTGCATGTTGTGGGTGACGATCGCGATCGTGTAGTCCTTCTTCAGGTCCTCGATCAGCTGTTCGATGCGGCTGGTGGAGATCGGATCGAGCGCCGAGGTCGGCTCGTCCAGCAGCAGCACGTCCGGCTTCAGCGCCACCGCGCGGGCGATGCACAGGCGCTGCTGCTGGCCACCCGACAATCCCAGCGCACTCTTGCCGAGCTTGTCCTTGACCTCGTCCCACAGGGCGGCTTGCCGAAGTGCAAGTTCCACGCGGGCGGTCATGTCGGCCTTGGACAGGCTTTCGTGGTGGCGGATGGCGTAGGCGACGTTCTCGAAGATCGTCATCGGGAACGGCACCGGCTTCTGGAACACCATGCCGACCTTGCTGCGCAGGCGGTTGATCGGGTACTTCGGATCGAGGATGTTCTCGCCGTCCAGCAGGACCTCGCCGGTGGCGGTCATCTTCGGGTACAGCGCATAGATGCGGTTGAAAACGCGCAGCAGCGTGGATTTCCCGCAACCCGACGGACCGATCAACGCCGTGACGCGCTTCTCCGGGATCTCCAGGTCGATGCTCTGCAACGCCCGGAACTTGTCGTAGTAGAAGTCGAGGCCACGGGCGGCGAGTTTGAGGGGCGCGCCTTCGGCCAGCGCGGCAACGTGGCGCGCCGGCGTGGCGACAGTGATGTGGGCGTCATTCATGGCCGGGGTCCGGGCAACAGCGGTGATCGAGAGGTCAGTCATGGGAGATCTTGTTTCGAAGGACGATGACGCGTGCCAGCAGGCTGATGCCCAGCACGAACACGGTAAGCATGAAGGCGCCAGCCCAGGCCAGCTCCTGCCAGCTCTCGTAGGGACTCATCGCGTACTGGAAGATCACCACCGGTACGTTGGCCATCGGCGCCATGATGTTGGTGGTCCAGTACTGGTTGTTGAGCGCTGTGAACAGCAAGGGTGCGGTCTCACCGGAGATCCGCGCCAGCGCGAGCAGGATGCCGGTGACGATCCCAGGCAGCGCCGAGCGGTACAGCACCTGCATGGTCACCTTCCACTGCGGCACGCCGAGCGAGAGCGCGGCTTCGCGCATCTGCGAGGGCACCAGCTGCAGCATCTCGTCGGTCGTGCGCACCACTACCGGCAGCACGATGAAGGCCAGCGCGATGCCGCCTGCCAGTGCCGAGAAATGGCCCATCTGCGCAACGACCAGGGTGTAGACGAACAGGCCGAGCACGATCGATGGTGCCGACAGCAGGATGTCGTTGACGAAACGCACGGTCTCGCCGAGCCAGCTCTTGCGCGAGTATTCGGCCAGGAACGTGCCGGCCAGCACTCCGATCGGCGCGCCGATCACGATGCCCAGCAGGCTCAGTACCGCGCTGCCGTAGAAGGCATTGAGCATGCCGCCCGCATCCCCCGGTGGTGGAGTCATCTGGGTGAACAGCGCGAGGTTGAGTGAGCCCAGGCCTTTCGTGAGGGTGGTCCACATGATCCACACCAGCCAGAACAGGCCAAACAGCGTGGCCAGGATCGCCAACGTTTGCGCGATGAGGTTCCGGGCGCGTCGCCGTGCGTACAGCGAGAAAGTCATCAGTTGCCCTCCTTCCTGGCGAGCTGGCGCAGCATCAGCCGGGCGATGGTCAGCACCACGAACGTCACCAGGAACAGCACGAAGCCCAGCGCGATAAGCGACGAGAGGTACATCGGCGAATCGGCCTCGGTGAACTCGTTGGCGATGGTGGCGGCGATCGAGTTGCCCGGCTCCAGCAGCGAGGTGGTGAGGAAATGCGCATTGCCGAGCACGAACGTCACCGCCATCGTCTCGCCCAGAGCGCGGCCCAGGCCCAGGAAGATGCCGCCGATCACGGCGGAGCGGGTGTAGGGAAGCACCACGTCCCAGACGACCTCGGTCGTGGTCGCGCCCAGCGCATACGCGGACTCCTTGAGCGGCGTCGGCACGGTCAGGAACACGTCGCGCATCACCGAGGCGATGAACGGGATCACCATGATCGCCAGCACCAGCCCCGCCGTCCCCATGCCCAGGCCCAGCGGCGGGCCGGAGAACAGCGCGCCGGCGAGCGGCATCTGGCCGAGGTTGGCATCCACCCACGGGTAGACGTGCTCGGCCAGGAACGGCACCAGCACGAACAGGCCCCACATGCCGTAGATGATCGACGGGATGCCGGCGAGAAGTTCGATCGCGGAGCCGACCGGGCCGCGCAGCCACTTTGGCGCGATCTCGGTCAGGAACATGGCGATGCCGAAGCTGATCGGCACCGCGATGATCATCGCGATGACGGCGGTGACGATGGTGCCGTAGATCGGCACCAGCGCGCCGAAGTCCTGCATCACCGGGTCCCAGGCGTCGCGCCACAGGAACTCGATACCGAATTTCTGGAACGCGGCGCGTCCGCCCCACAACATCGACAGCGCTGCGGCTGCGAGCGAAACCAGCACCAGCACGCCGGCACCGGTGACCAGCCAGCGGAAGCCGCGATCGGCGCGGGCGTCGAGAATGTCGCGCTTGCCTGCTACGGCGGAGGGAAAAATCGTGGCGTTCATCGGTGATCAGGCAATCGCGAAGAGAGTGGATCCATCGGCAGTGGCGACCGCAATCGCCCTTGCTTCAAGCGAAAACGCGACACGGACGGGAACAGCTCCGTGTCGCGGGTCGTTTCGATTTTCAGCGTTGCCTACCGCTTGATCTCAGCGGCCCAGTACGCCTCGACCTGGTCGACCAGCGGCTTTGGCAGCGGGACGTAGTGCAGTTCGGCGGCCTGTGGCTGGCCGTTCTCCAACGCCCACTTGAAGAAGTCGAGCGCGTGCTGGGAACGCTTCGCATCCTTGGGTTGCTTGTACATCAGGATGAAGTTGGTCGCCGCCACCGGCCACGAACCGGCCCCAGGCGCGTTGGTGATCACCAGGCTGAAATCCTTGGCGCTGGTCCAGTCGGCGCTGGCCGCCGCGGCCTGGAACGATTCGGCGCTGGGCTGCACCCAGTTGCCGTCGGCGTTCTGCATCGAGGCGTACGACATGCCGGTCTGGGTGGCATAGGCCAGTTCGACGTAGCCGATCGAACCCTTGATCTGCTTGACGTAGGCGGCGACGCCCTCGTTGCCCTTGCCGCCGATACCGGCCGGCCAGTTGACCGAAGTACCTTCACCGACCTTGGCCCGCCACTGCGGGCTGACCTTTGCCAGGTAGTTCACCCAGTTGAACGTGGTACCCGAACCGTCGGAGCGGTGCACGACGTTGATCTTCAGGTCCGGCAGCGCCATCCCCGGGTTCAGCGTGGCGATCGCCGGATCGTTCCACTTGGTGATCTTGCCCAGGAAGATGTCCGCGATCACCGGGCCGGTCAGCCGCAGCTTGCCGGGTTCGACGCTGTCGAGGTTGATCACCGGCACCACGCCGCCGATCGCCGACGGGAACTGCGCCAGGCCTGCCTCGGCCAGTTCTTCCGGCGACAGCGGCTTGTCGGTGCTGCCGAAGTCGACCGTGGCGGCCTTGATCTGCGCGATGCCACCGCCTGAACCGATCGACTGGTAGTTGATGCGGGCGCCTGTGGCCTTGTTGTAGTCGTTCGACCACTTTGACAGCAGGGGGTAGATGAACGTCGCACCGGCACCGGTGATCTGGGCGCTGACCTTGTCGCCGGCCGGGGCCCCGGTCGTCGGCGTGGACGCAGAGCCGTCGGCGCCCGGGAGCGGTGCCTCGGCGCCGGGCTTGCACGCGGCCACCGCCAGGGTGATGGCGAGGGAAAGGGTGGCGAGGCGGACCGGCGAGAGCTTCATGCGCTGACTCCATCAGGAAAATGTTGCCGAGCGGGTAGGCCGGCAGTGGCGCCATGAAATGATATTTTTGTTACAGCCCGATGACATGGGGCGATTCCCAAAGCGATGGGGGGCCCCGCCACAGGAAAGCGGGCCCGAAGGCCCGCCGTTTGCACCTGACACGGGAGGCCCCTTCAGAACTTGAGGTTCGCGGTCCAGTACGCCTCGATCTGATTGACCAGCGGAGCGGGCAGCGGCACGTAGTCGAGCGATTTGGCTTGCGGGCCGCCGTTGGCATAGGCCCAGCGGAAGAACTCCTTGGCGCTCCTGGAGCGAGCGGCATCCTTGGGCTGCTTGTACATCAGGATGAAGTTGGTGGCGGCGATCGGCCATGCGTTCTCACCGGCGGCGTTGGTCATGACCAGGTAGAAGTCCTTGGACTTGGCCCAGTCTGCGCTGGCGGCCGCGGCCTGGAAGGTCTCGTCGCTCGGGTTGACGTAGTTGCCGGCGGCGTTCCTGAGGCGCGAGTAGGCCATCTTGTTCTGCAGCGCATACGACAGTTCGACGTAGCCGATGCCGCCCTTGACCTGCTTCACGTAGGCGGCGACGCCCTCGTTGCCCTTGCCGCCGATGCCGGCCGGCCACTTCACCGAGGTGCCTTCGCCCACCTTGGTCTTCCATTCCGGGCTGACCTTGGACAGGTAGTTGACGAAGTTGAAGGTGGTGCCGGAACCGTCGGAACGATGCACGACCGTGATCTTCATGTCCGGAAGCGCGATGCCGCCGTTCAATGCGGCGATGCGCGGATCGTTCCACTTGCTGATCTTGCCCAGGAAGATGTCGGCGAGCACGTCACCGTCGAGCTTCATGGCACCAGCCTTCAAACCGGCGATGTTGATGACCGGGACCACGCCGCCGATCGCCGACGGGAACTGCGCGAGTCCGTACTTGGCGAGCTCTTCGGGCTTGAGCGGGGCATCGGACGAGCCGAAGTCCACGGTCCTGGCCTTGATCTGGGCAATGCCGCCACCCGATCCGATCGACTGGTAGTTGATCTTGTTGCCGGTGGCGACGTTGTAGTCGGCCGACCACTTCGACAGCAGCGGGTAGATGAAGGTGGCGCCGGCACCGGTGATGTCGGCAGCCTGCGCGTTGACGGTGAATGCCGAAGCGAGCGCAACGGCGGCGACGCGAAGTTTGAGGGACTTGAACACGGTTGGCTCCTGGGGAATGACGATACGGGCGTGGCCCGCCCGGGGTGCATTCCATAACGGTTGCGTTACATTCGCGCGTCGACGACGTGTCGCTTTGGTGACAGGGCGGCGGGTCGCTGACGACAAGCGTGGGAGGGAGGCAACATATGGGGAGCGCGCGCTGGTAGCGGGCGGCTCGATCGGCTCGATCGGCGGCCAGGTCCGGGACGCCGGGATCGTCATGTGACAAGAGCGATCGACTCGTCACGGTCGCAGGTGGTGAGGTGAGGTCCGTTCGGCCGGGCCAACTGCTTTTTGCACATGGGGCGTTGCGGCGCACTGTCACATTCAAGTCACAAAAATCCCATGTGACTGTCAGATTTGTTTAGCACTCTATGCGGCGTCTTCACGGGAATTTAATCCTGCCCGGAAGTAGTCGGTGCGCCCCACGGCCGCGCCATCAAAAGCTATCCATCCAAAACGGAGTTCGACCATGCGTTCCTCCATCCTGACCGTCGCCAT
>Ga0209640_10006516_pt1 | contig 10221 bp, 13 predicted proteins | sample RifCSP10_1_FD_184018 | JGI IMG/M metagenome (GOLD analysis project Ga0209640, IMG submission 184018) | Soil microbial communities from Rifle, Colorado - Rifle CSP2_sed 10_1 (SPAdes) (version 2) | ecosystem: Environmental > Terrestrial > Deep subsurface > Rock core/Sediment | place: Rifle... | reverse complement strand
GAGCCGATGGCGTAGCCCTTGGTGACCGCCTTGGTGGTGTTGCCCACCGCGTCCAGCGGATCGGTGATGTCGCGCACCGATTCGGGCAGGTCGGCCATCTGGGCGATGCCGCCGGCGTTGTCCGTGATCGGACCGTAGGCGTCGAGCGCGACGATGATCCCCGCCATCGAAAGCATCGAGGTGGCGGCGATCGCGATGCCGTACAGGCCCGCAAGGGCGTAGGACGCGTAGATCGCCACGCACACCGCGAGCACCGGCCAGGCGGTGGATTTCATCGACACGCCCAGGCCGGCGATGATGTTGGTCGCGTGGCCCGTAATGGAGGCTTCGGCCACGTGCCGCACAGGCTTGTATCGGGTACCGGTGTAGAACTCGGTGATCCAGACCAGGAAACCGGTGAGCGCCATGCCGACCACGGCCGTGCCCCAGAGGTGGCCGACCGTGATCATCTTCTGCTGCCCGCCGATGTCGAACGGTACTTTGGCGACGATGTCGCCCATCATGATTTGCGTGATCGGCCAGAACGCGATCAGCGCGATGCCGCCGGCCACGATCAGGCCTTTGTAGAGCGCCGGCATGACGTTCTTGTCGCCGGGCTTGGCCTTGACGAACCAGGTGCCGACGATCGAGGCGATGATCGCGAAGCCGCCGATCGCGAGCGGATAGACCACCGCGTTCGCGCTCTCGGTCTTCACCATCAGGGCGCCGAGCAGCATGGTGGCGATAATGGTTACCGCGTAGGTCTCGAACAGGTCCGCGGCCATGCCGGCGCAGTCGCCGACATTGTCGCCGACGTTGTCGGCGATCACCGCGGGGTTGCGCGGGTCGTCCTCGGGGATGCCGGCTTCCACCTTGCCGACGAGGTCGGCGCCGACATCCGCCCCTTTGGTGAAGATGCCGCCGCCCAGCCGCGCGAAGATCGAAATCAGGGAGCCGCCGAACCCCAGCCCGATCAGCGGCTGGATGATGTGCGCGAGGCTGGTCTTGTCGTGCGCATTGGCGTACAGAATCGCGAAGTAGCCGGCAACCCCGAGCAGCGCGAGACCCACCACCAGCATGCCGGTGATCGCGCCGCCGCGAAATGCGACGTTGAGCGCCTCATTGAGGCCGGTCCGCGCGGCCTCGGCGGTGCGAACGTTGGCCCGCACCGAGACGTTCATGCCGATGTAGCCGGTCGCCCCGGAAAGCACCGCGCCGATCACGAAACCGGCCGCCGTGTAGCCGTCCAGGAAAAAGCCGATCAGCGCCGTCAGCACGAGGCCGACCATGCCGATCGTCATGTACTGGCGATTGAGGTAGGCGCCGGCGCCTTCGCGCACCGCAGCGGCGATCTCGCGCATGCGCGCATTGCCCTCCGGCTGCGCGAGGATCCACTGGATCGAAACAACGCCGTACAGAATTGCGATCGCGGCGCAGGCGAGCGCGAAGATGACGCCTCCGGACATGCTGATCCCCCCTGAAAAGAGGAAGGAATTTTATCAGGACAATGCGGCGATCGCGCGGTCGCGGATGGCCTCCACGCCGCCCTGGCCCGAGATCTTGCGGAATTTGGGCGCGGCAGCGGCGGCGGCCCAGCGGACGTAGAACTCCTCCAGCGGCCGGGTCTGCGATTGGTAGACATCCAATCGCTTGCGCACCGTCTCCTCGCGGTCGTCGTCGCGCTGCACCAGCAGCTCGCCTGTCACGTCGTCCCGGCCCTCCACCTTCGGCGGGTTGAATTTCACGTGGTAGGTGCGGCCCGAAGCGAGGTGCGCGCGCCGGCCGCTCATGCGGGCGATGATGTCCTCGGGCGGCACGTCGATTTCAAGCACGTAGTCGATCGCCACGCCTGCGTCCCGCAGCGCTTCGGCCTGCGCGATGGTGCGCGGGAAACCGTCGAAGAGATACCCGATCGCACAATCGGGCCGCGTCAGGCGTTCCTTGACCAGGCCGATGATGATGTCGTCCGACACCAGCGAGCCCGCATCCATGACCTTCTTGGCCGCGAGGCCGAGCGGCGTGCCCGCCTTGACCGCCGCGCGCAGCATGTCGCCGGTGGAAATCTGCGGAATGCCGAAGTGTTTGGTGAGATACGTCGCCTGCGTACCCTTGCCTGCACCAGGCGGGCCGAGGAGAATCATTCGCATTTTTTCGTTCCTCCGCTCAAGCGAGCATTTTACGCACGACTTCGAGGTCCTGCGGCGTATCGACCCCGGGCGGGATCGCCGCCTCGCTGACGGCGACCGCGATGCGGTAGCCGTGCCACAAGGCGCGCAACTGCTCGAGGGCTTCGGTTCGCTCCAGCGGGCTTGGTTTCATTGAGGAAAAATCCTTCAGGAACCGCGCCCGGTAGGCATAGATCCCCGCATGCCGATACCAGATTGCGCCGGGCTCACGCGGTGAAATCGGACCGTGCTCGCGCTGATAGGGAATCTTCGAGCGTGAAAAATAAAGCGCGTAGCCCGCCGCATCGAGAACCACTTTCACCACGTTTGGATTCGCAAGCGCGGCCTGATCGTGAATCGGGTGGGCGGCCGTGGACACGCTCGCCTCGCCGCTGCGCTCGAGCGCCGCAGCGACCTCCTCGATCAGGCGGGGATCGATCAGAGGCTCGTCACCCTGGACGTTGACCACGATCTCCTCTGGCGCCAGGCCGAGCGCCATCGCCGCCTCGGCGACGCGGTCGGTGCCCGACGGATGCGCGGCGCGCGTCATCAGGCTACGGTAGCCCGCCTGCTCGACGGCCCTGAGGATGCGTTCGTCATCGGTGGCGACCGCCACGCTGCGCGCACCACTCGCCCGCGCGCGCTCGCAAACGTGGACCACCATGGGCTTGCCGCACAGGTCCGCGAGCGGCTTGCCGGGAAATCGGGTCGAGGCGTAGCGCGCCGGGATGATGACGTGAAACCGCAGATCCCCCCGGGTCAGGCGACCTCCTCTTCGGGCGGAAGCTTGCGAGCGTCCTCCTCCAGCATCACCGGAATGCCGTCCCTGACCGGGAATCCGAGGCGGTCGGCCTTGCAGATGAGTTCGGCGGCCTCCTGGCGGTGCAGCAGCGGACCCTTGCAGATCGGACAAACCAGGATTTCAAGCAGCTTTGGATCCACTCAGTTTCTCCAGCAGCCATCGGCCGAACGCGGGATCGAGCGAGGCGTTCACCGGAAACACCCAGTGGTTCGCCTGAGCGAAGCGCTTGCATTTTACCGCGTCCTTTTCGGTCATCACGACCGGCGACTCGTCGCCGAAGTCGAGATCGCGGGCTTGGAACGGATGGTGATCGGGGAACGGATGCGGAACGGGCTTGAGGCCGAAGCGCGCGAGCTGCAGGAAAAAGCGCTTCGGCTCGCCGATACCCGCAACCGCGTGCACCTTCTGGCCGGCGAAGCTTTTCGCCGGCCGCACCTCCCGCGCGTCCACAATGCGAACCAGGTTGCCGCCTTCGAGCGTCATTTGATACCCCTTCAGGCCCGAAGCCCCGTGCGTCACCACGGCGCTGACGGAGCGCAGGCGGGAGGCGGGCTCGCGCAGCGGCCCGGCAGGCAGCAGAAAGCCGTTGCCGAAACCGCGCCCGTCAACCACGCAAATCTCGATATCGCGCGCAAGCGCGTAGTGCTGCAGGCCGTCGTCGGTCACGATCACATCGCATTCCGGGTGGTGCTCGCGCAGTGCGCGGCAGGCGGCGCTGCGCTCGGGCGCAACCCAGACCGGGCAGCCGCTGCGGCGCGCGAGCAGGATCGGCTCATCGCCGACTTGCGCCGGATCGGAGGCAATGTTCGCCTCGCGCGGCTCGCCGCCCTTGGCCGCCATCGAGCCGCCGTACCCGCGTGAGACGATCCCGGGCTTCCAGCGGTGCTCCTTGAGCAGCTCGACGATCCACAGGACGAGCGGCGTCTTGCCGCTGCCGCCGGCAACCAGGTTGCCGACCACGATCACCGGAATCCCGGCTTTGTGGCTCCCGAACAGATGAAGCTTGAAAAAAAGACGCCTGAAAAAAACCGCGATTCCGAACGCGAGGCTCGCCGGCCACAGCAGCCAGGCGACGGCGCCGCGGCGGCTCCAGTGCTTCACTACTTGGCCGACTGCGTGGTGAAGGTGATCTGCGACAGGCCGGCGAGGCGCGAGGCCTCCATCACCCGGATCACCGACTGGTGGGTCGCGACGGCGTCGGCGCTGATGATCACCACCGGCTCGCGCAGGCCGGCGCCCGCCCGGCGCAGCTCGCCCGCGAGCTGCTCGATGCTCGCGAACTCCACCGGCAGCTTGTTGATCACGTACTGGCCCTTCGCGTTCACCAGCACGCTCACCTCGCCCGGGCGCTCGAGCTGCTTCTCGGCGTCGGCGGTGGGCAGGTTGATCTGCAGTTCGGTGTACTTCGAGTAGGTGGTGGTGATCATGAGGAAGATCAGGATCACCATCATGACGTCGATCAGGGGCACGAGGTTGATCTCGGGCTCCTCCTTGTAGCGGCCGCGCTGGAAATTCATCGCCGCAGCTACTGCTTGGAAGCCTGGTAGCCCTCGCGCTCGCCGTGCACGATGTCGATCAGTTTCGAGGCCGCCTGCTCCATCTGCACCACGAAGCCATCGATCTTGTTCTTGAAGTGGCGATAGAAGATCAGCGAGGGAATCGAGATCGCGATGCCGGCCGCGGTGTTGTAGAGCGCGACCGAGATGCCATGGGCAAGCTGCTGCGGGTTGGTGCCGCCCGGGGCCTGGGAGCCGAAAATCTCGATCATGCCCACCACCGTGCCGAACAGGCCCAGCAGCGGCGCGGCGGTGGCGATGGTGCCAAGCGTCGTGAGGAAGCGCTCCAGGTTGTGCGCCGTGGCGCGCCCCGCCTCCTCGATCGCCTCCTTCATCACGTGCCGGGGGCTTTTCTCGTTCCTCAGGCCCGCCGCCAGCACTTCGCCCAGCGGCGAGTCCTTGGCGAGCTTGTCGAGGATGTCCGCGGTCAATCCCTGGCGGGCGTAGACCGAGGTCACCTGATCCAGCAGGGTCGGGGGGACGATCGTCGCTTCGCGCAACGAAACCGAGCGCTCGATGATCAGGGCGACCGCGATGATTGAAGCCAGCAGCAGCGGCCAGATCGGCCAGCCTGCGGCCTGGATGATGGCAAACAAGTTGTTATCCTTTGAAACGAAAACGCATTTTTGTGCGCGCACTTTAGCCAAAACGCGGCGCAGCAGCAACTTCACCAGCGGCTCGGTCCGTCGTCCCGAAGCCGATATCCACAAAAGATGTGGATAAGTTTGTGGATTATCGCCGAACCGCGATTCCCGTCAGCCTAGCGATGCTCCGGAAGATGGTTGCGACTAAATTTTCAGCAGTCCTTTCAACATTTGAAACAGCGCATTACGTATAAGAATCGGCCTCCGTAGGGATTCCTTGCGGGATCCCGCGGCGGGCCGGTACGGATGTGGATTAGTGTAGTCTGGATGCCCCCATGGAGCTTGACTTTTCGCCTGGCGGCGCGCCGGTGCTGAGCGTCTCGCAGCTGGTCCGCAGCGCCCGCGACCTGCTCGAGCGGCGCTTCCCGCTGCAATGGGTCGCGGGCGAAATCTCGAACCTGCGCCCGGCTTCCTCGGGGCACCTGTATTTCACGATCAAGGACGAGGCGGCGCAGGTCGATTGCGCCATGTTCCGAAGCCGCGCCGCGGCGCTGGACTGGGAGCCGGCCGACGGCCTGCGGGTCGAGGTCCGCGCCCGGGTGACGCTCTACGAGCCCCGCGGGCGTTTCCAGCTGAATGTGGAAGCGATGCGCCGCGCCGGGCTCGGTCCGCTTTACGAACGCTTCCTCAAGCTCAAGGACCGGCTCGGGCGCGAAGGCCTGTTCGATCCGGAGCGCAAGCGCCCGATCCCGGAGCATCCCCGGCAGATCGGCGTCGTGACCTCGCTTGCCGCGGCGGCCCTGCGCGACGTCCTGACGACATTGCGGCGCCGCAACCCTTCGATCCCGGTCATCGTCTATCCCGCGCCGGTGCAAGGCGACGGCGCGGCGGCGAAGCTGGCGCAGGCTCTGGCAAACGCCAGTGCACGCGCCGAGTGCGATGTTCTGCTGCTGGTGCGCGGCGGCGGCTCGATCGAGGACCTGTGGCAGTTCAATGAGGAAGTGCTCGCTCGCGCGATCCGCGCCGCCGGCATCCCGGTGGTGGTCGGCGTCGGACACGAAACCGACTTCACCATCGCCGATTTCGCCGCCGATGAGCGGGCGCCGACGCCCACCGCGGCGGCCGAACTGGTCAGTCCGTTGCTCGAAGCCCTTCGCGCGCGCATCGCGCAGACTGTGCTGCGGATCTCGAGAGAGACCGCCAGAAAGATCGAGTACGCGATGCAGGCGGTGGACGCGCTCTCGCGCCGCCTGGTCCATCCCGCCGGGCGGCTGCACAGCCTGCGCCAGCACCTTGCGCACCTCGCCGCGCGCCTGGCCGCGGCGACCGCGCAGCAGCTCGGTGAAATCCGCCGGCGGCTGGACATCGCGCGCGCCCAGCTCGAGAGCCTGGGTCATGATGCGGTACTCGCGCGCGGCTACAGCCTCACTTTGAACTCGCGCAGGCAGATCCTGCGCGACGCGTCCGCGGTCACCTTGGGCGAGCGCATCGTCACCACCCTCGCCAGGGGGGAGATCGAAAGCGAAGTGAAGAAGAAGGGCTAGCCGCCTTGCGCAAGGCGCGCATCTGCAGCTTCGCCCCGATCGCCGACCGGAACGCGCGCGTCCTGATCCTCGGCAGCATGCCGGGACGGGCATCGCTGGAGGCCGGCCGGTACTATGCCCACCGCCAGAATGCCTTCTGGCGCATCGCGTCGGAACTGCTTCGCATCGATCCGGACGCGTCCTACGCATCCCGGGTGAAGGCCCTGAAATCGGCGCGCATCGCGCTCTGGGACGTGCTGCATTCCTGCGTTCGGCGGGGAAGTCTTGATTCCATGATCCAGAACAAGAGCGAGATCGCCAACGACTTCCGCGCATTCTTTCGCACCCACCGCAGGATCACCCATGTATTCTTCAACGGTATGAAAGCCGAAGCAAGCTTCAGGCAGCATGTGCTTGCCGGGATGGAGGTCCCGCTGCACTACACACGCCTGCCCTCCAGCAGCCCGGCGCATGCATCGGTGCCATTGCGGCGCAAACTCGCCGCGTGGCGCGCAATACTGACGGGGGAGCAACGACCATGACGGCGGCTGCAAATATCGCGATCGGATTCGTCGCCTTGCTGCACGCGTATTTCCTCGTCCTCGAGATGTTTCTCTGGGACAAGCCGTTCGGCATGCGCATCTTCAGGCTGACGCCCGAGTTCGCCGCGGCGTCGAAGGCGCTGGCGGCGAATCAGGGACTGTACAACGGCTTTCTGGTCGCCGGGCTGGTGTGGGGCCTCGCCCTGGGCGCGGCGGGAATCCACGTCAAGCTGTTCTTTCTCGCCTGCGTCGTCATTGCCGGGCTGTTCGGCGGCGCCACGGTGAACCGCAACATCCTGTTCGTGCAGGCGGTCCCGGGCATCATCGCGCTCGCCCTCCTGCTGGCGACGTGACGCAGGCGGGAACCGTCTCGCGCCGGTAGCGCTACCCGGTCGAATACCCGGTCTGGCGACTAGCGCGCGCCGAGCAGGCGCGAGGTGCGCGCGATGTCCTTCTTCTTCACCCAGAACACCATGCCGTAGCGGCGCTTGCCCGCGGTCACTGCGCTGAGCGAGACCAGGTTGATCTTCGCCGCCGCGAGCCGGCCGAGCACGCCGGTAAGCGCGCCGACGCGATCGTCGCCGCGCGCGAGGAACACGGTCTTGCGCTTGGAAACGCGCAGCCCGGCCTTCTTCGCCGCCTGGCGGAATTTGACGCTGTTCTCGGGAATGAAGTCCACCTGGGCGCCGCCGCCGCTCGGAAAGCCGGTGAAGGCGAGCAGGTTCACTCCCGCGGCCTTCATGGCACCAAGCAGCTTCGCGCCGGCGCCCGGTCGCTGCGAGACGTTCATCGTGTAGTAGTCGGCCTTGCGGATGCTTGCCATGGTTTCTCCTTGAGAATCCTGCCAGCCTATAATTCTCCGCCTATTGGACGAGGATGGCACTAGTGCGATGGGAAACCGGCTATCGAAAATCGCCACCCGCACCGGCGACAAGGGCGAAACCGGCCTTGGCGACGGCAGCCGGGTGGCCAAGGACGCTGCGCGCATCCGGGCGCTCGGCGACATCGACGAACTGAATTCGAGCATCGGCGTGCTGCTCGCCGAAAAGATGCCCGCGGCGCTGCGCCAGGCGCTGCTGCAAGTGCAGCACGACCTGTTCGACCTCGGCGGCGAGGTCTGCATTCCCGGCCACGCCATGATCAGCGAGGCCCAGGTGCTGCGGTTGGACGCGCTGCTCGAGACATTCAACAAGCGATTACCCCCGCTCAGGGAATTCATCCTGCCGGGCGGCACCCGGGCCGCGGCACTCGCGCATCTCTCGCGCACCGTCTGCCGGCGCGCCGAGAGGAGCCTGGTCGCGCTCGGCCGCGCCGAGCCGGTCGGCGAGCGGGCGCGCCAGTACCTGAACCGGCTCTCGGACCTGCTGTTCGTGCTCGGGCGCACGCTCAACCGCGCCGGCAAGCGCGGCGACGTGCTGTGGCGCCACGAGCGCAGGAAAAAATCCTGAAGCGGCGGAGCGCGCGAGGCGGCTAGAATCCCCCATGCTCGCCATGCCGCGACAGATCCGTGCGCTCCTGTTCGACGTGTTCGGCACGGTCGTCGACTGGCGCGGCTCGATCATCCGCGAATGCAGCGCGCTCGGCCGCCGGAGAAGACTCGCCGCCGACTGGCCCGCGTTCGCCGACGCCTGGCGCGCCGGGTACCGGCCGGCGATGGCGCGCGTGCGCTCGGGCGAGCTGCCGTGGATGACGATCGATCAGCTGCATCGCATGATCCTCGATGAGCTGCTGGTGCGCTTCGAAATCGAAGGGCTCACCGAGGACGAGATCGACCATCTCAACCGCGCCTGGCACCGGCTCGACCCGTGGCCCGAGGCGCGGCGCGGGCTCGCGCTGCTCAAGCGCCGGCGTATCATCGCGACGCTCTCGAACGGCAACATGGCGCTGCTGGTCAACCTGGCCAAGTACGCCCGCCTGCCCTGGGATTGCGTGCTTTCAGCGGAGCTTTTCCGCCACTACAAGCCGGATCCGCAGGCCTACCTCGGCGCGGCGGCGATGCTCGGCTTCGAACCTTCCGAGGTCATGATGGTCGCCGCGCACAAGGACGATCTGCGCGCGGCGCAGGCCTGCGGCCTCGCCACGGCGTTCGTGCGCCGGCCGCGCGAACAGGGACCGAAGGTGAAGCTGGATGTTGCGCCCGAACCGGCATTCGATTTCAATGCCAGGGATTTCGTCGATCTGGCGAGGAAGATGGTCCGGTGAGCGCGCGCGCCTCCGCCACGGGCAAGGCCACCCGCCACCGGGTGCTGATCGTGGACGACGAGGAGTCGATGCGCCTGATACTGGCGAGGATCCTCGCCAACGTGCTCAAGATCGAGGTGACGCTCGCCGGCACCTGCGAGCAGGCGCTGCGCCTGGCGGGCAATTACGCCTACGACGCGATCCTGCTCGACCTGCTGATGCCGGGGGTCGGCGGCTTCGAGGTGCTGAAGCAGATCCGCCGCGCCTCGCCCAACGTCGCGACGCCGGTGATCATCGTTTCGGTGCTCTCGGACCAGGCAAGCAGGGACCGCTGCATGAAACTGGGCGCCAGCGCCTACGTCGTCAAGCCGGTTGAGCGCAATTCGCTGGTCGCGACGGTGAAAGCGCAGATCGCCGGACGCGGCAAGCCCAAGCAAACCAGGAAATAGGCAAGCCGGCTTTCGCTCCCGGAGGCTGGACGAGCCCGGTGCGGGCCATCCGTGCGTCAGCGGCAATCGCTGCAACGGCCTCGCGCCTACTTTTCCTCGACGAAGACCTCTTCGCGCTTCCTGCGCAGCGCGGGCATCGCGATGATCACCAGCAGCGCGATCGCGGCGAGCAGGAAACCCATGCTGATCGGCTTCGACGGGCTGATGAAGACAAACGGGTCGCCGCGCGACAGCAGCATCGCGCGCCGCAGGTTCTCCTCCATCAGCGGCCCGAGGATGAAGCCGAGGATCAGCGGCGCCGGCTCGCAGCCGAGCTTGACGCAGACGTAGCCGAGCAGGCCGAAGATCGCCATCAGGAAGCAGTCGAAGGGCTGGTTGGAGATGCTGAACACCCCGATCGCCATGAACAGCAGGATCGAGGGGTAGAGGATCCGGTACGG
>Ga0209640_10006515_pt1 | contig 10223 bp, 9 predicted proteins | sample RifCSP10_1_FD_184018 | JGI IMG/M metagenome (GOLD analysis project Ga0209640, IMG submission 184018) | Soil microbial communities from Rifle, Colorado - Rifle CSP2_sed 10_1 (SPAdes) (version 2) | ecosystem: Environmental > Terrestrial > Deep subsurface > Rock core/Sediment | place: Rifle... | reverse complement strand
CGTCGAGATCCTGTTCCGCACCGCCGAAATCCTCCGCCGCCGCAAGTTTGAAATGTCCGCCTGGCTCTGCTATGAGACCGGCAAGACCTGGCCCGAAGCCGATGCCGATACCGCCGAGCTGATTGATTTCTGCGAGTTCTATGGCCGCGAGATGCTTCGTCTGGCCGGCCCGCAGCCCGTCACTCCCAATCCCGGTGAGAAAAACTACCTTGTCTACATCCCGCTCGGCGTGGGTGTGGTGATTCCCCCGTGGAATTTTGCTGCCGCCATCATGGGCGGCATGACGTCGGCCGCACTCGTCACCGGCAACACCGTCGTCCTCAAGCCTTCGAGCGACTCGCCCACCATCGCCTACAAGTTCGTCGAAATGCTTTACGAAGCAGGCCTGCCTCGCCAGGCGCTCCAGTTTTGTCCCTGCTCGGGTGGCAGCGTGGGCGACGTCCTCGTTGCCCACCCCAAGACGCGCTTCATCGCCTTCACCGGCTCGAAGGAAGTGGGCCTGCGCATTGGCGAACTAGCCGCCAAACCCCAGCCCGGCCAGATCTGGATCAAGCGAACGATTCTTGAAATGGGCGGCAAGGACGCCATCGTCGTGGACGAAGAAGCCGACCTCGATACAGCCGTGGAGGGCGTCGCTCAGGCGGCCTTCGGCTACCAGGGGCAGAAATGCTCGGCCTGCTCGCGAGCCATCGTGGCGGAGAAAATCTACGACGTGTTTCTCGAAAAACTGAAGGAGCGCGTCAAGAAAATTACAGTCGGTCCGGCCGAGGATCCCTCCAACTACATGGGCCCGGTCATCAACAAATCATCCATGCAGTCGATCCTGGACTACATTGAAGTGGGGAAGAAAGAAGGACGCCTGCTCACCGGCGGCGGCATAGTCAAAGTGCCCAGCACCGAGGGCTTCTATCTCGAGCCCACCGTCATTGCCGACATCAAACCGAAGGCTCGGATCGAGCAGGAAGAGATTTTCGGCCCCGTCCTGGCCGTCATCAAGGCAAAGGACTACGACCACGCCCTCGAAATCGCCAACGATACCGAGTTCGGCCTCACCGGCGCGGTCTATACAAAGAACCCGAAGAAGCTCGAGCGCGCCGCGCAGGACTTTCACGTCGGCAATCTCTACCTCAACCGCAAGTGTACTGGCGCCAAAGTCGGCGCGCACCCCTTCGGTGGCTTCAACATGTCCGGCACGGACTCCAAGGCTGGCGGGCGGGATTACCTGCTGCTCTTCACCCAGGCCAAATCGGTCGCCGAGCAGATTACGAAGTAGCCGTGCTAGTCCATCGCCGGCTCAGTCGGTACACGGGGTAGCTCACCGCCAGCAGCACCACCGCCCACACGCTGTTTCGTGGGTCGCCCGCAACTGCGGAAACAAGAAAAACAACCGACCCAATCAGCGCCACCCCCGTCGTCCAGGGATGCCCCCAGACGCGGTAGGGTCTCGCAGCTTCAGGCTCTCGTTTCCGTAGGATAAAAACCGAAAGAAACGACATCGCGTACTGGGCGACGAAGAAGAAGGCCATCACTGCGATCAGCTTCTGGAACGCATTCAGCAGCACGATTAAGAGCACCGCAACTGCGGCGCTCGCAAATAGGGCCACTGTCGGCGTTCCGCCCGGATTCACCCGCGCCGCGTAGCTGGTGAACAGACCGTCGCGGCTCATCGCAAACAGCACGCGCGTGGCCATCATATGATACGCGTTAATCCCGCTCATCATCGAGGCCACCATGACCGCGCGAATGATCGTATCGCCCCGCGCGCCAAACAGCAGCTCCGCCGCCGCTCCCAGCGCGAAGTTGTTCCCCGCGATTCGCCCGATGGGCAGAACATAAACCAGAGCCGCGTTCAGTAGCACGTAAATTCCCATCACCGAAAGCACGCCGCCGAAAAGCGCCCGCGGGATGTTGCGCCCGGGGTTCCTGACTTCCTCGGAGAAGTAGATTGGAGCCGCCCATCCATCGTAGGTATAGACCACCGCTTGCAGCGCCAGCAGCAGCCCTAGCAACAGTGAGAACTCAGGCTGCACAACAGCTGCAGTCTCTTGCGCCCGCGCCTGTCCGCCAAAGATGAAGCAGGCCAGCACCAGAGCCACGAACGCGACCGCCTTGATCAGGCTGGTAATCTCCTGCGTGCGGCTGCCCCATTTCAGCCCGTGCCACTGGAGGACGGCGAAGCCAATCGCAACCAACGAGGCCAGCGCGACTCTGTGTCCTTGAAAGGCGGGGACGAGCACCTCCAGGTACTCCCCGATGACAAACGCCACCGTCGAGGTCGTGCCGCAGGTGGAAAGCCAGTCGCTCCATCCCACGATGAATCCGGCATAGGGCCCCAGCGCTCGACGGGCGAACACGTATTGGCCGCCCGAGCGAGGGATCATTGTCCCCAACTCGGCCAGGCAGTTCGCGCCCAGCAGTGCGTAGAGCCCGCCGATCACCCAGACCGCCACGAAGAGCCACGCACTCGGCAGCCACGTGGCGATATCTCCGGGGGCGCGCACGATGCCGGCAGCGATGGTGTTCCCGATGGCAACGGCCAGACCGAAGCCGACGCCGAGAATACTCAGCAGCCGCCCGCGGCTGCGCGCATCCGGTGTGCCTGATTCGACGATTGGAGACAAGAATCCTTCGCTGTGGAAAGAGTGAAAAGCCGCGCCATCATAGTGGAGCGTTCTGGGCTTTTCAATCCCCGGCCCGGGAGCGCCTCAATTGAAGGGGAGAGTCTGGGGAAGAGAACTGGGGTGAGCGATGGGATTCGAACCCACGACCCTCGGATCCACAATCCGATGCTCTACCGACTGAGCTACGCTCACCGCAGGCCCAAAATCATAGCATAACCACGGGACGTGAAAAAGCGGCTTGCCGGTGCGCTCCGAGGATGGCATGGACGAACAGAATCTCCCGATCGGCCGGGAATGGCGATCACCAGCGCCGAAAAGGAGTGACTTTTCCCATTCGCCCGCCCCGCTTGCCGGGAGGGGCCTCCGACCGGAACTGCCGGGATTGGACGTATTGACGCGCATACTCGGCCCACGGGCCTTGCGGCTCATACTGCAAATAGCGCGAAAGATGGAGCCGCGCGGCTTCTGTTTCTCCCCGTTTCTGGTAGGCCAGCGCAAGATTCAGGTGAGCATCGGCCAGGTGCGGGGCGAGTTGGATGGCGCGGTGTAGCCGCTCGATTGACGCTTCGGTGTCGCCGAGCTGTTCCAGCACACATCCCAGGTTGAACTGCACCAGTGGGTGATTCGGCTCCAACCCCGCCGCCTGCAAGTATTCCTCCCTGGCCTCCTCCATCTGCCTGAGCTGGAAGAGCGCCGTTCCCAGGTTGATGTGTGCTTCCACCCAGTCCGGCGCCAGATCGATCACCCGCCGGTAGGCCCGTTCGGCTTCGCCGAGTGTGTCTGGCGAAGTGTCGCAGGCCATCCCAATCTCAAACCATTCCTCGGCCGTGCGCGACGACAATTCCTTTACGCGTCCGCTCAGCCGGTCCGTATCGAAATTGAGGATGAACTGCCCGCTCAGCGGCTCAACCGGCTGGCCGTCGAGTTCGGGTGGCATCACCACTACTTGGCGCCCATGCGTTACCAGGCGCAGAGAGGCAAGACGCCCGGGAGCCGCCCGCAGCTGCTCGCCCAGTGCATCAATGGCGCGCCGCAGTCGCCTGACCGGGATACCCCGTGAGGTCAGTTGCTTGATGGTCTCGATGGCCGCCAGGTCGGTAAAGCTGTAGAAGCGTTCACCCCAGCGGGGTCGCGGTTCAAGCAGGCCCAGGCGTGTCCAGTAGTCCAGTTGGCGCCGGGTGATCCCCGCGATCCGTCCGACTTCGCTTCGGGTGTAGCGTTGTTCCAAGGCGGCAGGTCTCGCTCTCGGCCCGAATTTCTCGCCCGATTATGCACCCTTCCATCCATTCCTGCGAGAGAGAAAATGGTTTCGTGGCGGTGCCGCTTGATGTTACTCGGCAGGCACGTCGCGCTTGCGTCGCAGCAGTGGCTTGCTAGACTGTCTCGGACCGGTAAACGCCCCCGACCATGCAGCCCCATGCCTCCGAACGCCGCCACCTGGAACACCAGGTCACTTATGCGCGACCAATTTTTTTGCTTCTGGCACTGGTGGATCTGCTCGAGCTCAAGCCCCTTCTGGGCGAGCGGCGAGCGGTGCTCTTCGTTGCCATCTACCTGGGCCTTGCCCTCGCGCTCGTGGTGGCGCAGAGTTTCCGCCGGGGCAGCGACCTCAATCTCCCCATCTATGTTGACCTCGTTCTTCTCGTGGTGTTCTTGCTGATCACTCCTTCGGTCATGGCCTTCTGGTGCTTGTTCCTGTTGGTAGCTTTTTCCGCGGGTATCCACTGGGGCCTGCGTCGTTCTGTTTTGCTGGCCGCGGGGGTAACCCTGGCTCTCTTGGCGCGCACGATCTATCACCGGCCGTTCGATTGGTCGGAGATGTTCTCGTGGGCCGCACTGGCGATGGGCACTTTCGGCGCTGGCGCTGGCATTTCCTTTCTGGGCGACCGGAATCGGCGTCATGCCGCCGAACATGAGTTTCTGGCGCGCACGACCGGAATGCTGCATGTCGAGCGAGGCCTGGCAGAGTCCTTGCGCCTGGTCTTACAGAATCTTGCTCGGGCTTTCGCCTCTCAATCCGCACTGTTGGTCTTTCGCGACTCGGATCTGGAGCGCATTTTTGTCTGGAAGGTGAGCCGCGAAGACAGCAGTCGCATCGTTCCCGAGAGCCTCCCCATTACTCGCGGCGATGGCTACTGGCTCGATCGCATGGACACCAGCATCTGCTGGAACAGCCTGGAGGGCGCCGGAGAAGGCTTCGCCTGGAACCGCCAGGACGGCCGTCGGCTGGCCGATGTGCCCCGTCTGCCCGGCCCCGCACGGAAGGAGCTCAGTCCGCGCTCCGTACTTTCGGCCAGTTTCGATTTTGCCGGCCTGCCGGTGGGACGTGTTCTTCTGATGAATGGCCGGCAGAGATACATGCCGCAGGACTTGCGCTGGCTCGAGCGCATCCTCCGCCATCTGGGCCCGTCCCTGGAAAACCTCTTTCTCCTGCGCCACCTGAGATCTCGAGCCATCGAAGCCGAGCGCAGCCGCATCTCCCGCGACCTCCACGACGGCATCCTGCAAACGCTGTTGAGCGTGGAAATCCAGCTCGACGTCCTCCGTCGGCAGCTGCCCCAGTCGCCCGAGCAGGCCTCCGGGAGCCTGGCCGCGCTCCAGCAAACCGTCAAGAACGAGAGCGAAGAACTGCGGCGCTTTGTCACCGACCTGCGTCCCCTTCGCGTTCAGAGCGCCGACCTGGTGGACCTGATGCGCGGGTTTGCAGAACGCTTCCGCAACGAGGCCGGAATGGCGCTTGACCTGCTCCTTGACAATGCCAGCCTGCAGGTACCCGACCGCATCTGCCGCGACCTCTTCCAGATTTACCGAGAAGCACTCAACAACATAAAAAAACATGCGCGTGCCACCCACGTCGTGGTAAAACTATGGCAAAATGAGAGCCGGGTTGTCCTCGTCGTGGACGACAACGGTGAAGGTTTCAGTTTTGCGGGTCGGTTCGTGGGGGAGGAGCTGGACCGCTTGCGGTTAGGTCCAATTTCCATTAAGGAACGCACGCGGAGCGTGGGGGGAATCTTGACGGTGGAGTCCAACCCGGGTCATGGCGCGCGGCTCACGGTAGAGGTGCCGCTGGCCTGATGGCCAAGAGCAAACAGCCGATCCGTATCCTCGTGGCCGATGACCACGCCATCTTCCGCGACGGTCTGCGCAAATTGCTGACTGCCGACGATAACATCACCATTGTTGGCGAAGCTTCTGATGGCAATGAGTGCATCAAGCTGATCAGCAAGCTGAAACCCGATATTGTGCTCCTCGATCTTCGCATGCCCGATAAGGATGGCCTCGCCGTGCTGGAAGAGGTGAATTTCGATACCTTGCCCACTCGCGTCATTGTCCTGACCGCCGCCGAGGACGACCGCGACGTCATTCGCGCCATGCGGCTGGGGGCGCGCGGTGTGGTCCTGAAGCAGTCAGCCAGCGACCTGCTGCTGAAGAGCATCTACAAAGTCCATGGCGGCGAAATCTGGCTCGACAACCGCATGACCGCGGAGGTCATGAAGGCCTTTTCCAAGTCCTCCGAATCGGGCCCGCGCCGCGAGAAGCCCTTGCTCAGCGATCGCGAAAAAGAGATCGTCCAACTGGTTGCCCAGGGCTATCGCAACAAGGAAATCGGCGAGAAGCTCTTTATCAGCGAGCAGACTGTCAAGAATCACCTGCATAACATCTTCGACAAGCTGGGCGTCTCGGACCGCCTCGAGCTGGCCCTCTACGCCATCCATCACCGGCTCATCGATCAGGCCTGATTGGGTTTAGTCCCGGCTTTTCCTCAATTCTACCCAGTACACTGGTACCACTCCGAATGGCCAGATTTTGGCCCCTTTGCACTATTGAGAGGATCGTGCCCTGCCTCTATTCTGGACACGTCATACAGGAGGCATGCCCTTGTCCGATACCGAGCGTCGGTTATCCCAGAGGTTTCGCATCAAGTTGCCGCTCGTCGTTCGCTGGACCACCGGGTCGGCGGTAGGTGAGGCGGCCACGGAATCCAGGGATGTCAGCTCTCGCGGCGTCCATTTTTCTTTGCCCAAAGAGGTCAAGCAGGGCTCGCCCTTAGAAATCCTTCTGACCCTGCCCCACGAGATCACCCTGGCCGGTCCGGTCCGCGTACGCTGTCTTGGCCGGGTGCAGCGCTCCCAGGTCGACGATACTGGCAAAGTGGCGGTGGTAGCCGCTATTGAGCGTTACGAGTTCCTGCGCGGCGACGAACACGCTGCGTAGAACGGTTCTTGCCCTCAACCTGCGGAGGTGGGCAGGAAAAACCGGGGTGCCCGGGTCCCTCAGCCTGGCGTCCCGGTTCTTTTTTAGCGGGATTTCTTGTCAAAGTCCTCGGGCAAAGACCGGTGCCCGTGATAGATGGCTAACACGATGATTTGCTCTGTTTCCACGCGATAGATCACCCGGTAGTTACGCCAGAAAAGCTCCCTTAGTTGTGGTTCCGCGTATTCCGGTACCACGCGCCCGCTGAGTGGAAAAGCTGCGGCTTGCTCAATGCAATTGAGGATTCGGGAAACTGTCAATGCGGCGAAATGGGGCGAGTCTTTGGCGATAAAGGCAGCAATCTGGCCCAGACTCTCAAGGGCCAGCTCCGACCAGACTATTCTTGCAGCCACTTCGCCAGCCGCCTCTTGGCCTCTGCGTGGCTGATCAATCTTCCGGCAGCCAGGTCGGCCAGGCCGCCATCAACGATCTTCTTGAAGTAAAGCTTCTCAATTACATCATCAACATCGACAGTCTCTGGAAGGTTTCGAATCAGATCCAGGATGCGCTCTTTTTCAGTCATACGTCCTCGGAAAATCGGCGATGATCCAAGGTATTCGCACAAATCTTAGCATAGGAACAAGGATCCTATCTTTTCATCGTGGTTCCAAATGCGCGGGAGTGGAACTCCAGCGAAGCGGGCATGTGTTGCGCGATGTACGTGAAATCGTGCCCGCCTGGGTAGATGTGGAACTCATGCGCGATGCCGCGCGCCTTCAATTCCTGATTCAGCTTCCGGGCTCCTGCGTCAAAGCCGTAGTGGTCCTCGCTCCCGCAGTCAAAATAGATTCTCAGACTGGCTAGCCCAGGAGCCTGCCGGGCCAGCGTCAGCGGGTTCATCCGGTCAAAATAAGTCGCCTCGGGAGGCGAACCGAAAACCCCTCCAAGCAATCCTGCCGTGCGTCCCCCGCCCGGTGCGCCAGAAAGACTGACTCTCGGCATTTGCGCCATCACTGCGGCGCTATGTGCGCTGACCGACCCAAACAACTGCGGGTACACAAATGCAAAGCGCAGTGCCCCGTATCCACCCATCGAAAAACCGGTGATTCCCCGTGTTGAGCGGCTGGCACGTGTCCGGTAATTCCTGTCAATCAAGGGCAGAAATTCCCGGATGAAGAAATCCTGGTAGCGCTCGCGCCCGTCTTGTGAATTCACATAGAAGCTGCGGCCACCGTCCGGGGCGGCAATCAGGAACTCGCCGATTCGTCCCTGCTCGCGCAGGTTTTCCACCAGGCTCCACCCGCCGAAATTCACCAGCGACTGCTCGTTGTCGCCCAGACCGTGCAGGTAGTAAAGGACGGGATACCGCCGCACCTTTTCCGTGTCATAGCTCGGGGGCAGCAGTACACAGTAGCGGACCGGCCGGCCCAAAATCTGGCTGGCCATCGCTCGGCACTCGATCCGCCCCGCCGCGCGCGCCACCGGCACAACGGCAAGAGCGAAGAGCACAACGCTGCTGAAAAAAAGAATAAAGCGTTTTGCCTTACTCATAGCGAAGGGCTTGGACAGGGTCGAGCTTGGCCGCGCGCGAAGCGGGATAGAGGCCGGCTGCAAGGCTCACCAACAACGCAAAGGCCATCGCTCCCAGCACCAGCCACCAGGGCACAGACCAGATCGTTTGCGGTGGGAGTTCCTGCCGTTTCAGGTAGATGTTGATCCCAAAATTGATGATGCGTCCGATCGCCCATCCCAACCCAACGCCCAGCGCACCGCCGATCAGCCCCATCGCTCCCGCCTCAGCAAAGAAAAGCTGCTTGACGTCGCGGTCGGCCGCTCCCAGTGCTTTCAAGATGCCGATTTCTCGTCGCCGCTCGAGGATGGCCATCACCAACGTATTGATGATGCCCAGCGAGGCCACCGCCAGCGCCAGACTGCCAAATGCGCCCAGGAAGCTGTCCAGGACGGCAAAGGCCAGTCGCAGCCCCTTCGCCATGTCGTGCAGCGAAAATGTCTGAAAGCCCAGCTTCTTGATGGACTCCTGCACCGCCGGCACCCGCGCCGCGCTGTCCACCCGCACGGAGAGGCTCAGGTATTCAGGCCTCCCTGAGCTGCGCATCGCCTGCCTCAGGTCTGAAAATTGCACCAAGCTCAGCTTCTGAGCCAGTTGCAAAGGGATGAACACGCGGCTGCGCCCCATGCCCCCGAATCCGGATCCGGGTTCAGTCTCGACGATCCCCACGATGCGCAGCTTCTTTTCGCGAGGGATCACGGAGAAGCCCCAGTTCACACCTCCATCACCCGTCGGGCTGGCGGCCGCAGTGCCCGGCGAAGCCGCCAGCGGCTGTCTCTCGGCATACCGCAGCACCAGGTCCTTGCCGAGCAGAGACGTTGGCTCTTTCTCGAGGTCGCGGGCAAACTCGATTTGCAGAATCGTCTCGTCTGCGTCCGGGCTGGTGAAAAACGCGCCCTTGATTCCGTCAAAAGCTTCTCTCTGCCGCGCCGAATCCGGCAGGCCAGCGACGGTCGTCATCCTTGGCGCTTCCTGATAACGCAACTCGGCGGGGAATCGGATCTCGGGGTACACCTCTTGCACATGTGCAAGGCCGGCGATTTCGTTCCGGGCGGCTTCATCCAGAGGGCGAATCTGTTCCGGTGCTACCTCGGCCTTGCGCGGCCGGCCCATTTCGCCGATGCCTCGCCGCGAGGTGACGAAGATGGTGTCGAATAGTCCCGTACGCTCGAGCCGTCCGCTCAGTAGCTCCTGCAGACCCACCCCGAGCGAGAGCATGGCCACCAGCGACGCTACCCCCACGGCGATGCCCAGCGTCGTCAGAACATTGCGCAGCATGGCCTCGCGCAGATTGCGACCGGCGAGCTCGGCCAGGTCAACGAACTTCATTGCGGCGCACTCCCGTTGAGCAGCTTCCCATCGGCGAGGAAGATCTGTCGCTGCGCGTACCGCTCGGCCAGCGGCCGCTCATGCGTCACCATCACCACCGTCATCCCGAGCGACTGGTTGATCTCCGCAATCAGGTTCAGGATTTCCTCACCGGTGCGACTGTCCAGGTTTCCGGTGGGTTCATCGGCCAGCAGGATGGTCGGACGGTTCACCAGCGCGCGGGCGATGGCGGCGCGTTGCTGTTCGCCACCGGAAAGCTCGCTCGGCCGGTGGTGGTTGCGCGCACCCAGTCGCACCCGCTCCAGAGCTTCGTGTACGCGCCCCGGCCGTTCACTGCGGTCCACTTCGGCCAGGCGGAGGGGTAATTCAATATTTTCCGCCAGCGTCATCCGCGGCAGCAGGTTGAATGCTTGGAAGACCATCCCGACCGTCTGGCTGCGGTGCCGGGCCAGTTCCGCAGGGGTCATCTTGGCCAGGTCGCGCCCGTGGGCATAGATCGCGCCGGA
>Ga0209640_10006514_pt1 | contig 10223 bp, 13 predicted proteins | sample RifCSP10_1_FD_184018 | JGI IMG/M metagenome (GOLD analysis project Ga0209640, IMG submission 184018) | Soil microbial communities from Rifle, Colorado - Rifle CSP2_sed 10_1 (SPAdes) (version 2) | ecosystem: Environmental > Terrestrial > Deep subsurface > Rock core/Sediment | place: Rifle... | reverse complement strand
GCAAATCCTGCACGGTTCGCAGGTCTGCGCCACCCTCCAGGAGATGGGTGGCAAAACTGTGACGAAGTGCGTGCGGAAAGGTAGCGACCCTTTTCCTGACCACTCGGCGGATCCCTCTTGAATCTAGCCGACCACCCTTCATTCCGACCCAGAGCCCATTCCCGGCGTCGGTTCCAGCCAGCCGGGACCTGCCTTCCTGCAGATAACGGCGCACCGACTCCTGGGCGGGCCGCCCGATCGGAATCCGTCGGGTTTTGCGGCCCTTGCCGACCACGGTGACCATGTCGCCGCCCATGTCGTCCACGGTGAGCGAAGCCAGTTCGGCGATGCGGAGACCGGTCGCGTACAAGGTGTCGATCAGTGCCCTGTCCCGCAGCCCTTCCGGAGTGCCCAGGTCGATCGACTCGATGGCATGGACCACGGTCCGGGTGGGAAGAGCGTGTGGAAGAGGTCGGTCGAGCCGGGGCCGGGAGACTCCCTCGAAGGGGTTGGCCGTTGTCGATCCCCGTCGGCCCGCGTCGTTGTAAAACGAGCGCACCGCCGACGACTTCCGGGTCATCGACCGCTTTGAGTAGCCGGCGGCCGCCATAAACGCAAGATAGCGACGGGCGTGTTGACGTTCGACATCGGCAACCGACCGCAGACCTTCCTCATGGCAATAGGCGAAGAACTGGGCCAGATCCCGCCGGTAAGCGTCGATCGTGTGTGGTGAGAGGTCGCGCTGGTCACGCGCCCGACCGAGAAAATCGTCGACCGACGCCGTAACCCACTCCGGCAGTTCGGGTAATCGCACCCGCGTGATGCTATTGAAACTGCTGGCCGTGGGCGGGGAACATCGTCAAACGAAGGTCTCGAACGTGAGAACTCTGGATCTCACCGCGATCCGGGGACGACCACATCGCCCGAGCGCCGCGCCTCACCTGTGATCTCCATACGTGCCAGCCGGGCCATTGCCTGGGTCGGTGTGCATCCCCAGAACTCCGGGAGTTGGTCGATGGCGAGGCCGGTGAGTGGCAAATCGACGCCAAAGCCCCGCCTCGGGGCGGGGGCCCCGAGCACGAGGCTCAGCTCGGCGATCAAGTCATCGACCCCTAAGACCGGGTGAGCCCCATCGCGGATGAGCCGGTTGCACCCCATCGAAGCCGGCCGGTCGACATCGCCGGGGACGGCAAAGACCGGCCTCCCCATCTCGGCAGCGAGACGCGCGGTTATCAGGGCGCCACCAGTCTCCCCAGCCTCCACCACCACCACCGCCGAGGCGATGGCTGCAATCAGCCGATTGCGGGCTGGGAACCGCCAGCGATCGGGTGGGGTGCCGGGCGGGTACTCAGACATGATCGCTCCCCGACCGGCGACGATCCGCCGATAGAGGTCGGCGTTCTCAGACGGGTAGATCACATCGATGCCTGACCCGAGGACCGCCACCGCCTCGCCTCCCTCGGACAACGTGCCGCGGTGAGCGGCAGCATCGATGCCCCGAGCCAGACCACTGACAGTGGTCCACCCCGCCCCGGCCAATGCCCGCCCGAAAGCCTCGGCAAGCGTCAATCCGTAGCGGGTGCACTTGCGCGTGCCGACGACAGCAACGGCCGGCGCGGTGCTGGTCTCGCCCAGGACAAATATGGCGGGTGGCTTCTCCAGATCCCCCAGGCCTTCGGGATAGCTCGGGTGCTCCGGCAACACCAGTTTGTGATCAGTCATCACGCCACTCGCCGCGAAGTCCGATCGCCTCGGCCATGTGTGACTCCTCTACCCGCTCGACACCTTCGAGGTCGGCGATGGTTCGCGCCACCCGTCGTACCCGGTCGGCCCCCCGCGCGGTCAGGAGAGCGCTGCCGAGCGCCGCCGCGACGATCGCCGTTGCCTCGGTCGACTCGCGGGTCACCGCCGTCCGGATCGCCAGTTCCCGGTTGCTCACGCCTCGCTCCAGTTGTGCTGACCGGGCTATCTCGACCCGCTCGGCCACCTTCGCGCTTGGCTCTCCCTCCGGGCCCGAATACTCGCCCTCTTCGACCCGACCCACACGGACGATCAAGTCGAACCTGTCGAGCAACGGCCCCGATACCCGCGCCCGATATCGCCCTCGCAGGGCCGGTCGGCAGTCGCAAGGACGCCTCCGGTCCCCGTGGAAACCGCAAGGGCACGGATTGGTGGCCGCCAGGAGCTGGAATGAAGCCGGGAAATCGACTGCCGTGCCCCGTCGTGCCACCGACACGATGCCCTCTTCGAGAGGCTGGCGGAGGGTGTCGAGATGACTTCTCGGGAACTCAGCCAGCTCGTCGAGGAAGAGCACCCCACGGTGAGCCAGCGAGACCTCGCCCGGTACCGGATTGCCGCTCCCACCTCCGACCAGCGCCGCTTTGGACGCGGTGTGATGGGGAGCCCGGAACGGCGGCTGTCGATCGAGACCGCGGCGACGCGCGGCAGCAGCCCACAACATCGCGCTCTCGACCGCCTCACTCACCGTGAGACGGGGCAGGATCCCGATCATCCGTCGGGCGAGCATGGTCTTTCCGGATCCGGGAGGGCCATGCAACAAGAGATGATGTCCACCGGCCGCCGCCACCTCCAGCGCACGCCTCGCCATTGCCTGGCCTCGGATATCGGCGAGGTCGGGGCCTCGCTCAGCCGGCGGCGGCTCCCCTGGCAAAGCAGGCTCTCGCAGTTCGAGACCGTCTCTGAACATCTCCACGGCCTCGGCCAGACTGGCAACGCCGAACACCCTCGCTCCCGGAATCGAGGCCGCCTCTCCGGCCACCGCTGAGGCCACCAGGCAGGGAACCTGTCCCCGGGCGCTCAGCACACCGGCGCCGAGGGCGTTGGACCCGGCCCGCACCCCGCCATCGAGTGCCAGCTCTCCAACCACGACCGCCTCTTTCAGATCGGGGATCTCCCGACAAGCGGCGAGGACCCCGAGAGCAATCGGAAGGTCGTAGTCGGTACCGCCCTTTGGCAGGTCGGCCGGAGCGAGATTCACCGTTACCGTCCGGTTCGGAAAACGGATCCCCGCCGAGGCGACCGCGGCCCGAACCCGATCCTTGGCCTCGCGGACCGCGGTGTCGGGCAGACCCGACAGTTTGAAGGCTTCCTGCTGTCGCCCGACATGGGCCTCGACGCGGACCGGTCGCGCCTCTCCCCCGACGAGTGCCACCGACGTCGCCGCTGCATACATGGTGGTGAAAGTACGGAGCGGTCACACCGGTTTCCAGGGGTGTGACGGCCACCCGGAATCGGAACTAACCAAAAAGCGAGGGCTACCGTGCACTGACCCCCTCACTTCGAGTCGATTGCGATGAGCTACGACACCCCACCACCAACCCATACTCCACAGCCGACCGGTCGGCGTAAGCGGAGTCGCTACACCCGCGGACAACGTTGGTTCATCCGGATCCTGCTGCTGTTGCTGTTGGGGGCGGCCGCACTTCTCGGATTGGCCGTGCTCGCCGACTTCCAGATGGGCGATGCCGGTGACCTGACGGCTCTCGCCGACGGAAACGGCGTCTACCTCATAGTCGGCAGTGACAGTCGGGAAAACCTGCCCGACGACCTCGGGGGCAAGTTCGGGGACTTTGCGGGAGAACGGGCCGACGTGATCATCCTTGCCCAGGTCGCCGAGGGACGTCGCCAGCTGCTCTCCATACCACGCGACCTCAAAGTCGACCTGGCCGATCACGGCACCAACAAGATCAACGCGGCGTACGCTTTTGGGGGGCCCAACCTTCTGGTGGATGCGGTGGCCGATGCGACGGGCATTCGGGCCAACCACTATCTGGAGGTCGAGTTCGGTGGCTTCGCCGGGATCGTGGACGCCCTGGGCGGGATCGAGCTCGACTTCCCCTACCCGGCACGCGACGGCAAGTCCGGGCTCGCCGTGGAGGCCGGGACACAGACCGTGGACGGCGCCACCGCCCTCGCCTACGCCCGTTCCCGCAGCTACGAAGAGTTGAAAGACGGAAGTTGGGTCGCTCAAGGGGGCGGCGACATCGCACGGGCCGCCCGCCAGCGGGAAGTGCTCACCGAGATCATGAGCGAGGCGTCATCGGTCTCGGGTCTGGTCCGCAGCCCTTGGGTGTTGGGGGCGGTGGGCTCTCATCTGACTGCCGATTCCGATCTCAATCTGATCACCCTCGCCGGCACCGGGTGGTCCATGCGCTCTGCAGGTGAGACCGACTCCGTCACCCTTCCGGTCAGCGGTCTCGAAGAAGGTGGCGTCTCCTATCTGGTTCGCGACGAGCCTGCAGCCACCGAGGTGCTGGACGCATTCTCGGCCCGACGCCGCCTGCCCGCGCCCTAGCATCGGCCTCGTGCCCGACCCTTTTCTCGAAGCCGCCGTCGATGAGGCCGGATTGGGCCTCGCCGAAGGTGGGATTCCGATTGGCTCGATTCTGGTCCTCGATGACCAGATCGTGGGACGCGGGCACAACCGTCGGGTTCAGAAGGCAAGTGCCATCCTCCATGGCGAGATGGACGCGCTGGAAAACGCTGGTCGTCTGATCGCCGCCGAGTACCGGCGCTCGCTTCTCTACACCACCCTCTCCCCCTGTCACATGTGCACCGGCGCCATCCTGCTCTATGGGATCCCCACGGTTGTGATCGGTGAGAACCGGACATTCCAGGGCCCCGAAGACCTTCTTCTTCAGAGCGGCGTCGAGGTCGTCGTGGTGGACGATCAGCGTTGTTTCGACATGATGACCGGTTTCATCCAGGCCCGGCCCGAGCTGTGGAACGAGGACATCGGCGAGGGGTGAGCGAGCCGGGCTATCGGCCTTTCCACTCCGGGTCACGTTTCTCCAGGAAAGCCATCAGTCCTTCGGTGGCGTCCTCGGTGCCCAGGGCTATCGACTGGGCCTCGCCTTCCCAGGCGAGCGCGTCGGCAAGACCCACCTGGAAGGCAGCGTTGAGAGTCTGCTTGGCGAACATCTGAGCCACCGGGGCGCCAGCCAGGAACCCGTCGGCGATCTCGGTGACGCGCGACTCGAGGGTGTCGGCGGTGACGACCTCGGTGATCAACCCGATGCGCAGCGCTTCGTCGGCGGGGACGATCCGACCCGACAATGCGATCTCTTTCGCTCGTTGCAGACCGACGATGCGGGGCAACAGCCATGACCCGCCGAAGTCGACCGTCAGCCCGCGTCTGACGAAGATCTCGGAGAATCGGGCGCGGTCGGTCGCAATCACAACGTCACAGCCCAGGGCGAGATTGAGACCAGCGCCCACCGCCACGCCGTCGACCGCGGCGATGGTCGGTTTGGTGAGACGATGAAGGGCCAGGGCGGCAGCGCCAACGATCTTCATCCGGGCGTGACGATCCTCCACCGACTGCATGCTGTCGATCCGCGACGGGTCGAGATCCGCCCCGGCACAGAACTCACCACCCGCTCCGGTGACAACCAAGACCCGCTGCTCTGATGCCTCGAACGCATCGAACGCATCGGTCAGCGCAGCCCAGCCGTCGAACGGGATGGCGTTCTTGCGTTCAGGTCGGTCGACGGTCAGCCGGCGGATCCGACCCCGATCCTCGGTGATCAGCCAGGTCACCTCGATGACGGTAGACGCGGTCGACCAGGGTTACCGTGGCTGCGATGGGCTTCAACCCGTTCCGTGATCACGAGAGAAGCATCGCCGACATCGTCGCGATGGCCCTGGCTCTGGTGGCGATCCTCGCAGTCCTGGCATGGGCGATCTTCTCGGGGTGACCGTCACCCCGGTTCAGCCGTATGCGGCGCGTAAGGAGTACATCTGTCCCGGGTGTCAACTGAGCATCCCACCCGGGACCTTTCACCTGGTCGTGGTGCCCGACGATGAGCCTGACCTGCGTCGCCACTGGCATCAGGGTTGCTGGCACAAGGAGATGCGTCGCCGGTTCGGGGCCGCTCACGCGTCGCGGCGGTGAAGCCCCCACCATGTCAGGAAGAAACCGAGGGCGGTCCAGGCGAGCATGATGATCACGGCGTGCCACAGCGCCAGCGACGATCCCCCGAAGATCTCGCCGAACTCACCGGGGATCTCCACCTGGAACATCGCCGTTGTCGCCGCGGAGAGCGAAATGTTCTGGTACGGGCGCCACAGGATGACCAGCGAGTCGACGAAGTAGAAGGCCAAGGCGGCCCCAATCGCAGGCCCCACCGAGCGGAGCATTGCCACTGCGCCCAGCCCGATCGCGGTCCAGGCGAGTTCGATCAAGCCCACCTTCCACACCAGTCCCAACCAGTCGGTGACGGTGAGGCCACCTTCACCTGAGGCGGCGATGGCGGTGATCGCTGCCCAACCGGCGATGCCAAGGGTGACCGCCAGCCAGGCAGCCACGGCAAGGACGACGAAGCGGGCGGTGATCTGCGGAATGCGACGCGAGTCACGGCTCAGGGCCGTGGCCCAAACCGTGCTTCCGAACTCACTACCCAGCATCACAACGGCGAGGATCAGGGGGAACCAGGTCTGACCGGCCACCTGCTGGGCTCCGAAGAGATAGGCCGCGGGTTTGTCGATGATGGGAAGTCCGCCCTCGGCTGCCGCCTCCGGAGCGACCTGGGGGAAGACGAGGAAGGCCATCGCCAGCAAGCCCACCAGGGCAGCGAGGATGAGGACCATGACGAGGTAGAGCCGGCGTCGGCTCAGCTTCAGGTACTCGGCGTGAAGCAGGCTCAAGCCCCCGACTCCCCTGTGATACCGAGGAACACCGACTCCAGGGTGGAGCGTGCCGGGCTCACTTCGCTGGGATAGATGCCCGCCCCGGCCAGGACCTTGACGATCCGACTCCCATCGACCTCCTCGACGACCAGGGTCTCCCCGTCGTCGCGCACCTCCATTCCCGCCGCGGCGAGCGTGGCTCGCGCCGCGCCAGGGTCGGCCACCACGACTCTGGTGGCGGCGCCAGCCAACATCTCCTCCAGAGGTCCCTGAGTGACCAGCTTGCCCCGGTCGATCACCACGACGTAGTCGGCGAGAGCCTCGATGTCGGCCAGGTCGTGACTGGAGACCACGACTGTCTGGCCTTCGTCGGCGATATCTCGCAGCCGCGCCCGGAAAGCTCGCTGCCCGGCAGGGTCGAGACCGTCCAGGGGCTCATCGAGCAGTAGGAGGTCGGGGTCGCCGATCAAAGCTGCCGCCAGGGCAAGCCGTTGGCGCATCCCCTTCGAGTACTCGCCGACCTTCCTGGTCGCGTCGTCCTCGAGCTCGACGAACTCGAGCAGCTCCTTGATGCGTTCGTGGCCAAAGCCGAGCTGGTCCGCCGCCACCTGAAGATTGACCGTGCCGCTCAGCGCCCGAATCAGCCCCGGTTCCTCGATGATGGCACCGACCTTCTTGGTGACCAGGTTCAGGCCGCGGGGTATCTCGTGGTCGAGGACTTGGATTCGGCCCGAGTCGGGTCGGGTGAGCCCGAGCAGGGAACGGAATGTGGTGGTCTTGCCGGCGCCGTTGGGGCCGAGGAACCCGGTGATCGCCCCCGATGGCACCTGGAAGTCGAGTCCGTCGAGGGCGACGGTGCGTCGGTAATGCTTGACCAAGCCCTCGACTCTGATCGCCGGGTCGCCCAGATTCATGTTCTAGAACGGTATGGAGACATGGTCTTCTGAGTCAATCACAACCCGGAACCCAATGGACCACGGCCCCATCCGAGCCGATCCCGACTCCGACGAAGTCGACTCTGCCGGCGCCGATCCGGGCTGCGAGCTTTGCCACCTGGCGTCGCTTGAGGGGGTCGACGGCATCGATGGGATCGCCCTCGCCTGTTGTGGTTCGCACCTCGATGGCGACTCTGGTCATCCCGTCGACCGCGAGAAGATCGAGCTCACCACGACCTACCTCGACGTTGGCCGCCACCACGGCCATCCCATGATCCGTCAGGAAACGGGCTGCGATGCGCTCGCCAGCTCTCCCGATCCGGGCCCGATCGCTCAGATCGAGATCTCGCGCTGCTCCAGCTCTTCTACGTTGACGTCGCGAAACGTCAGCACCTTCACGTGCTCGAGGAACCGAGCCGGTCGGAACATGTCCCAAACCCATGCGTCTTTCATCTCTACTTCGAAGAAGACCGAACCGTTTGCCTCTCGTACCTCGAGGTTCACATCGTTGGCCAGGTAGAACCTTCGCTCCGTCTCAACCACGTACCGAAACATGGGGAGGACGTCGTGGTACTCCTTGTAGATCTTGAGCTCAACCTCGGATTCGTACCGTTCCAGGTCCTCTTCCATCTTCTCCTCTTCAGACGTGACGCCAAGCGATCTTATGCACGCCTCGTTGGTTAATACTTAACAAAACGCTGGGACATTTCTCAGAATCCGCCGAAGCGCGAGAGAGGCCATATGGTGACGAAAGCCTGACCGACCAGGTCCTCCAAGGGGATGGGCCCGAATCGGCGGCTGTCGAAAGAGGCGTTTCGGTTGTCGCCCATCACGAAGACCTCTTCGTCGCCGAGAGTGATCGCCGGCTCGTCGGGCATGAAGACATCCTCCAGATACTCCTCTTCGAGGGGTGTCCCGTTGACCACCACGTGGTTGTCCTTGACCTCGATCGTGTCTCCGGGCAGGCCAATGACGCGTTTGATCAGGTCGTCACGTCCCCGGGTCCGGATTCCAACAGCCTCGAGAACCGAACGGATGACAGCCTCGGGGATCGACTCCTCGAGGTCCTCTTCACGCGGATCTCGGAAGACGACTACATCGCCTCTTTGCGGCTCGCCCCATTTGTAGGCCAGCTTGTTGACCATCACCCGGTCGTTGACCTCGATCGCCGGCAACATCGACTCTGATGGGATCCAGAAGGGTTGGATGAGAAAGGTCTTGATCACCACCGCGATGACGAGGGCGGTCAGGAGCAGACCAGGAAGCTCGGCGATGAACGAGCGTCGTGGCTCTTCAGGTGTCTCAGGAACCTGTTCTTGCTCGTCCACGGAGTCCTGAATCGGAGAGGTCAGTCGCGCAACTCCTTGATGCGAGCCGACTTCCCGACCCGGTCACGAAGGTAGTACAGCTTGGAGCGACGCACGTCTCCGCGTCTGATCACCTCGATTTTGGAGATGATCGGAGCGTGGAGGGGAAACACCCGTTCCACGCCGACACCGAAACTCATCTTGCGGACCGTGAACGAGGCACGGGCCCCGGCGCCGTTGCGAGCGATCACGAGGCCCTCGAATATCTGGACGCGCTCACGGCCACCCTCGACCACACGGACATGGACCTTGACCGTGTCTCCAGACCGAAACTCGGGAATGTCATCGCGCACGTGCGCGCTTTCAACAAGGTGAAGATCGTTCATGGAGGACTCCTAGAGCGGGTCGGGAGAAGCCTTGGTTCCCGGGCCAGGCGAAATTGTATCAGGTCTCGGGATTCTCGCCATCTCGGATCAGATCCGGCCGTCGCTCCCTGGTGCGCCGCAAACGCTGCTCCAGTCTCCACTTCTCGATGAGGCCATGGTTGCCCGAAAGCAGGATCTCGGGCACCTCCCATCCCCTGAAGTCGGCCGGCCTGGTGTACACCGGCTCCTCGAGCAGACCGTCGCGAAACGACTCGCTCTCGGTCGATCGCGGATTGCCCACCACGCCTGGGAGGAGACGGGCCATCCCCTCGATGCAGAGGGCTGCCGCCACGTCGCCGCCAGCGAGGACGAAATCCCCGACGGAGACCTCTTCGTCGATGAAGTGGTCGACCACCCGCTGGTCGACACCTTCGAAGCGCCCGCAGACAAAGGTGATCTCGGGGAGATCGGCCCAACGGTCCAGGGTGTCCTGGGTGAGGGCGGCGCCAACCGGGGTGAACAGCACCCGACGAGTCCCGGCGAGCGGCTCGAGGGCGGAGGCGAGCGGCTCGACCATCATCACCATGCCCGGGCCCCCGCCGAATGGTGCATCGTCCAACTGACGGTGGCTTCCGATGCCATGGTCACGAAGGTCGATCAGATTCACCTCCAGGGCCCCGGCCTCGATCCCGCGCGCCACGATGGAGACGGCGAGCGGTCCCTCGAAATAGTCGGGGAACATGGTGACTACGTTGACGCGCATCGGGCCAGGGTAGAAGTGCCACCGTCCGGGGGCACATGGGTCGACAAGGACGTAGTAAGAAGGGACCGTGTCCTCCCCGATGTTCCCCAGTCTGGACGTCTCCAGGTGGGAGGAGGTACTACCCCCACATGGGGAGAAACGGTGGTTGCGGCGCCCCCCTCCCCCCTCCGGGGTACTCCCCCCTTCGGGGGGAGAAACGCGCCGGTGGCCGACTTTCGATCGGGGT
>Ga0209640_10006513_pt1 | contig 10224 bp, 7 predicted proteins | sample RifCSP10_1_FD_184018 | JGI IMG/M metagenome (GOLD analysis project Ga0209640, IMG submission 184018) | Soil microbial communities from Rifle, Colorado - Rifle CSP2_sed 10_1 (SPAdes) (version 2) | ecosystem: Environmental > Terrestrial > Deep subsurface > Rock core/Sediment | place: Rifle... | reverse complement strand
CCCGCCTGCCTGCAAATACAGATCCCGCGCCGGGACAGCACATCCGGCCGTGCATGAACGTGGCCAGTCGTCATAGCGGTGCCATTGGTTGGCGCCGGTCTCATACGCCAGCACGCGCGGCGTGTCGGGTCTGGGCGCGTCCTTGAGATAGTGATCCAGGAACGGCTGCATGACGTTTCGCCGGAACCAGCCGGCCGTATCGCCTTCGAACTGCATCGGTCCGAGGGCGCGCGCTTCGCGCCGTCCCTGGCCGTGATTCCAGGGTCCGAGGATCAGGTGCACAAATCGGCCTTCGGGATCTTTTGGTGCCAGGACCTTGTACAAGGCGGGCCCGCCGTAGATGTCTTCCTGGTCGAAGAGCCCGGCGACGATCATCATCGGCACCGTGAGCGGCTCCCTGGCCAGGAGCTTGTCCACCGCCTGATCCTGCCAGTACGCGTCGTAGCTCGTGTGCGTGGAAACGGCCCGCCAGAAGCCGAGCTGTTCGAGTCCGCGCGATGCCGCCATGGCGCCCGCATTCCCCGCCTTGAGAAAGCTTTCGTAGGTGTCGTATTCCCCGGACCACCACTTTTCCTTGTTCTCGCGCGTGGCTTCCTGATCGTAGGTGTAGTCCAGCATTCCGTCTTGCCGAAATGCGCCGTTGTGAAACCAGTCATCGCCCATCCAGCCGTCGACCATCGGCGCGAACGGGACAGCCACCTTGAGCGCCGGGTGCGGGCGCACCGTGGACATCACCGTGGTGTAGCCCTCGTAGGATCCGCCGATGGTGCCGACGCGGCCGTTGCTCTCGGGCACGTTCTTGATCAGCCAGTCGATGGTGTCGTAGGTGTCGGTCGCGTGGTCGTTATCCGTCGGATTCAGCGGCCCCTTGAGCGGCCGGTTCATGACGTAGTCGCCTTCGGAGCCGTATTTTCCGCGGACATCCTGGTACACGATGATGTATCCGGCCGCGACGGACGTGTCGTTCATCTGCGGCACGGCAGCAGCGAGGTGCGGACTGTTGAAGCGCAATACGCGTGCGGAGGCGTTGTAGGGCGTGCGGGTCAGCAGGATTGGCGCGTGCGTTGCGCCCTTGGGCACGAGGATGAAGGTCTTCAACTTCACGCCGTCGCGCATCGGGATCATTTCTTCGCGCTTGACGTAGTCGAAGGTGTCGGTCTTCGGCTTGAAGGTCGTGGGCGTATCGCTTGGCAGGGTTGCGACGGGTTCGTCAGCGAGAGCGCCACCGCCGATCAACAGCGTCAGCACCAACAGGTGGACGATTCGATTGCGCTTCCAGAACATCAACATGCTGCATCTCCCGGGCAACGGCCCGCGCCAGGGGCACGGTGCCTTCATTGAATCAATAGTCGCTGCCACGCATGAAATTCAGCCGGCCGTAATCTGAAACGCGCGATATTCCCTTCATGCAGGTTCGCAAGTTCAGAAACTGCCACCGTCACGAAGCGCCCCAGGTCTTGCATCGGGACAAGTTTCCTTGCCAACGGCCTCACGTGCTCGACGGTCGGCATCGCATTGCCGCGAACAGCCTAGCCTACGACCTCCGCCAATTCGGTTCGATACTTCAGGCGAAATGGATCGGGTTCTGGCAGTGAATCCCTGACCGTCTTTTAGCGCCGGCACGAGCGTTCATAGGCCCAGGCAAAAATGCATTGAATCCTTCCGTCAAGCCGTATTCTTCGCCTTCAATTGAGCGGCTTTCTGGCCGCTCTCTATTGCTGCCGTGCGCGCTTGGCGGCCCTTTTCACCCGATAGCGAGCTTTGGCTTCGGCGATCGACTTCCGCGGGGCACGTACCGCGACGCCTTCCGCAATGATCGTTGTCAGGAGCATGTTGGCGCTGACGCCCTCGGCGGCGGCGGTCGACATTACGCGATGATGCAGCGAACGAGGCATGCGCAGCACGAATTTTGCGGGGTCGTCGTCATCGTTGGCGCTAGGTGACGGAACTGCGCGACCCATCTCCTGCCAAGCCTCGATCCATTCATGAAAGACTTCTCGACCGTTTGCGATGGCTTCCTCGTACGTTTCGCCATCCGACGTGCAGCCCGGGAGGTCAGGAAAGGCAATGAGAATGCCGCCGCCCTCTTCTTCAGTCAGTGGCCGCATTTCGAAACGATAGTCTTCAAAGCGTGGCTTGTTCATTCTGCCCCTGTAGCCTCATCGATCAGATGGCTACCTTTGCCCTGCTGAACGTTCAAGCCGAAGCGCTGCGCGACCACGCATAAGTCATCAATGCGCCAATCGCGGGGATTTCAACGCATCTGGTCGAACAGCTTGGCAGCGTTGCTCACCCAGCGATGATGTTGCCGGTGATATTACTCTCGTCGCGTGATTTTGTCGCCCGATCGGGCAAGAATGCGGATCAATGCGCCCTCCCCGCGTCCGCTCGCTCGTCTTCGCGATGCTGTTCGCCTTCGCGTTCACGGGCTATGTCCAGCGCTCGAGCGTCGCGATCGCCGCCGAGCGGATGATGCCGGAGCTGGGCGGGGCGCGACTGGTTTCCTAGCCACCGCGGAACTCGAACCTACCGCTTTGCGTGCAGGCGCTTCACGTTGCCAGCACGCGGCTTGACCGGAGGCGTCGCGTCCGTGTGCAGCGTCATCAGTGCCTCCATCAGGTCCTCTTCTGCGCTCGAGCAGACGCCAAGGACCAGGGCTTCCTCGCAGCCTTCAGGCACCACATAGGCGTGGCCCATGGTGCTGTCGATATAGATCGACTCACCCACCTGCAATACGATCGGCTCGTAGAACTCCGTGTGGATCTCCACCGGCCCTTCGAGGATATAGATGTATTCCTCGCCCGGATGGCGGACCAGGTCGCCAAACTCCTTGACACTCTTGGCCCGTATCCGCGTCACGGTCGGCACCATGCGCTTCCGGCGCAGCTCGGGGCACATGTAGAAGTAATCGTAATTGGGCGTGTTCACGCGGATCGCGTTTTCGATCCGGCCGATCGAGCGGCGCGCGGTGATCGGCGCCTCCAGCCCGTCGTCCGGTTCGCTGAACAAGTCAGACATGCGCAGATTCAGGCGCTGGCTCAACTGCATCAGCTTGTCGTAGGTCAGGGTCAGGCGGTCATGTTCCACCTTGGCAAGCGTGGAAAAAGGTATCCCTGTGCGCTCGCTCATCTCCCTGAGCGTCCATTTGTTCCGCTGACGCAATCCGCGCAGCAGGCTTCCCAATGTGGGCCGGCGAGATTTCGCGGTGGTCAGGTTCCTTCTCCCATTGCATGCAGCGTGCGCGGTCTCTCAGGTCGCAATTTTCGCAGGCCGCCGGATTGCGTTTCAGCTTTTTTGACGTCTTTCTCCAGATGGGCCTATTATGGCCTCATCAGGATAACCCACCAAGGATCGCGTATGCGTGTCGCTTCCCTCGTCGCGGCGCCATTTTGCGCCCTCGCCCTGCTTGGCCCTGCGCATGCGCAGGAGTCCGCAACTTCAACCGCCCCGCAGCTGACACGCGAAGACGCCGAGGCCTGGCTCGACGGCTTCATGCCATACGCGCTCCATCGCGGCGACGTCGCAGGCGCGGTGGTCGTCGTGGTCAAGGACGGCCAGGTCCTGCTGCAGAAGGGGTATGGATACTCCGATGTCGCGAAGCGGACGCCGGTGATCCCGGATCGCACTCTGTTCCGCCCGGGCTCGGTTTCGAAGCTCCTGACCTGGACCGGCGTGATGCAGCAGGTCGAGCGCGGCAGGCTCGACCTGGACACCGATATCAACAAGTACCTGGATTTCGAGATTCCGCCGGGACCGGCGGGCGAACCGATCCGGGTGCGCGATCTCCTGACCCACACGGCCGGTTTCGAGGAATCGGTCAAGGAACTGATCTTTGAAAACCCGGAGCGGCTGGTGCCGAACGGCGAGGTGCTGAAGCGCTGGATTCCCGAACGTATTTACAAGGCTGGCACCATGCCTGCCTATTCGAATTACGGCGCGTCCCTCGCCGGCTACCTGGTTGAACGCACATCCGGCATGAGCTTCGACGAATACATCGAGCAGAACATCTTCGCACCGCTTGGCATGGCGCATTCGAGCTTCCGCCAGCCCCTGCCAGAGGCACTGAAGTCAGGCATGGCGCAGGGATATGAAAATGCCTCGGGGGAACCGAAGGCCTACGAGCTCATTTCGTTGCCGCCCGCAGGTTCGCTGGCCTCGACCGGCGCCGACATGGCGCGCTTCATGATCGCGCACCTGCAGAATGGCGCCTACGGCGACGCGCGCATCCTGTCCGCCGAAACGGCACAAAAGATGCACGGCACGGCGCTGACAGTGATCCCGCACCTCAACCGCATGCTGCTCGGCTTTTACGAGACCAACACCAACGGCAGGCGCGCCATCGCGCACGGCGGCGACACGCAATACTTCCACAGCGACCTGCAGCTTTTCATCGACGACGGCGTCGGCTATTTCATTTCAGTCAACAGCGCTGGCAAGGAAGGCGCCGCTGGCGTGATCCGCGCGGCGATGTTCCGCGAATTCAGCGACCGCTACCTGCCGGGCCCGGGACCCGAAGGCCAGGTCGACGAGGCGACCGCAAAGGAACATGCGCGCCTGATCTCGGGCACCTACATCCTTTCCCGGCGGGCGGAATCAAACTTCGTGAGTGTGATCAACCTGACGAGTCCGTTCAAGATCGTGACCAACGAGGACGGCACGATATCGCTGCCGCTGTTGCACGGGCTGAACGGCGAACCGAAGAAGTGGCATGAAGTCGCCCCGTTCGTCTGGGGCGAGGTGGACGGCAAGGAATTGCTCGCGGCCGAAGTGGTCGATGGGCGCGTGACGCGCTTCAGTGGGGACCTCCTGTCGCCCTTCATGACGTTCGAGCGCGCGCCTGTCGCGAAGGCCGGCGCCTGGATCGTGCCATCCGCCGCCGCAAGCCTGGTAGCACTCCTGCTCACCGTGATCTTGTGGCCGATCGCTGCGCTGGTGCGCCGCCATTACCGCCAGAAACTGCCGTTCGCGGGCACCGAGGCCAGTGCCTATCGCTGGATGCGCATCGGATCGCTTGCGACGCTGCTCGCCTTCGCCGCCTGGGGCGGCACGGTAATCATGATGTTCGAGGACCTGTCGCTGCTATCGCCGCGCTTCGACCTCTGGATCCGGGTGATGCACGTCCTGGGATCGATTGCGGTCTTCGCCGGCCTCGCGCTCGCGCTCTGGCACCTGTGGGTTGTCTGGCAGGCCAGGCGCCGCTGGCTCGGCAAGATCTGGAGCGTCGTGCTGGCGGCGAGTTGCGCCGTATGCGCCTGGATCGCGATCGCCTATCACCTGGTCGGCTTCAGCGTGAATTACTGATGGCACTCGCGGCGCGCAGGCGCCAGGCGCTCGATGTCTCGCAGGAGGCGCTGACGCTGTCGGCGCCCTTCACGATCACGGGTTACACGTTCACCGAGGTGGCTGTGGTCGTCGCCCGCCTGCTCGACGGCGACATCGCCGGCGAAGGCGAAGCCGCCGGCGTCTATTACCTGGGCGACGACGCCGCGCACATGCTGGCGGCGATCGAATCCGTGCGCGCAGACATCGAGGCCGGTGCAGACCGCGAGGAACTGGGCCGGCTGCTGCCGCCCGGTGGCGCGCGAAACGCGCTCGATTGCGCCGCATGGGACCTGGAAGCGAAACGCGCGCGGCGCCCGGTCTGGAGTCTTGCCGGACTCGAACACCCGCATCCGCTCACGACCACGTTCACGATCAGTGCCGATGAGCCCGGTGTCATGGCGGACAAGGCGATCCACTACGCGCAGGCCAGGGCGCTCAAGCTGAAACTCACGGGCCAGCCGGTGCTCGACGCCGAGCGCGTGCGTGCCGTGCGCAAGGCCCGGCCGGATGTCTGGCTCGGCGTGGACGCCAACCAGGGATTTGTCCCCGACAGTCTCGAGGCGCTGATGCCAGCGCTCGTCGCCGCCAGGGTGAAACTCCTGGAGCAGCCATTCAAGCGCGGGCGCGAAGCGGATCTCGAAGGATTGCGCATCTCGATTCCCGTCGCGGCCGACGAAAGCGTCCTGTGTCTGACGGACATCGAGGGGCTCGTCGGCCGCTTCGACGTCGTCAACATCAAGCTCGACAAATGCGGCGGCCTGACGGAAGGCCTCGCGATGGCCGCGGAAGCCCGCCGCCTCGACCTCGGCGTGATGGTCGGCAACATGGTGGGAACGAGCCTGGCGATGGCGCCCGCCTATGTCCTCGGGCAGCTCTGCGACTTCGTGGATCTCGACGGCACGCTCTTCATCACGCGCGACCGGACCCCATCGATCGTCTTCGAGAACGGCCGCGCGTCCTATCCGGACCGCGGCTGGGGCAGCCCTGCGTGACGGTAGCAGTTGGCGCTGCGCCGAAGTCCTGGTTCGGCCAGCCTCCGGGACTGACGATCCTCTTCCTGACCGAGATGTGGGAGAAGTTCTCCTTCTACGGCATGCGCGCGCTGCTCGTCTATTACATGACGAAGCAGCTGCTGATCGCGCAGGGCGATGCCTCGCTGATCTACGGCTTTTACACGGCATTCGTCTACCTGACGCCGATCGCCGGCGGCATCGTCTCCGATCGCTGGCTCGGGCGGCGCCGTTCCGTGATCATCGGTGCTTCGGTGATGGCGGCCGGCCATTTCATGATGACCTTCGAGCCGCTGTTCTACGCCGCCCTCGCCAGCATCGCGCTCGGCAACGGCCTCTTCTTGCCGAGCCTGCCCAGCCAGATCGGCGCCCTGTACGCGCCCGAGGATCCGCGCCGCGTCCGCTCTTACAACATCTACTACGTCGGCGTAAATCTCGGCGGGTTCCTGGCGCCACTGGTCTGCGGAACGCTCGGCGAGCTCTACGGCTGGCATTACGGTTTCGCCGCGGCCGGCATCGGCATGTTGTCCGGCCTCGCGATCTACGTTGCTGGCGGACGCCATCTCCCGGCGGATCTTCCGCGCGCCCAGCAAGCGGCCGTGAGCACCGCGGCGCAGACCGACCGGTGGCGGCTCTTCCTGCTGCTCGGCGCCATCGTCTGCGCCGTCATCGTCTTCCGCGGAGCCTACGAGCAGGTCGGCAACACGGTTGCCTTGTGGGCTGACCGGGGCGTCGACCGCGCGATCGAACCGGACCTCTCGATTCCGATGACCTGGTTCCAGTCGCTGAATCCCTTGCTGGTGTTCGCGCTGACGCCGCTCCTGCTTGCGTGGTGGTCGAGGCTCGCGCTGCGCGGCCGGGAACCGGCGCCGCTTCGGAAGATGGCCCTGGGCGCGGGCGGCGTCGCCGTATCCTACCTGATGCTCGCACTGGTCACGATATTCGGCACCGGGCCGGCGAGCTGGCTCTGGCTGGTCGCGTTCTTCGTGGTGCTGACCGCAGGGGAACTCTTCATCCTGCCCGTGGGCCTCGGCCTGTTTGCGCGCCTGGCGCCCGCCGGCATGGCGGCGACCACGATCGCCGCGTGGTTTCTTGCGGCCTTCGCCGGCAACCTGCTCGCGGGCGCGCTCGGCACGCTGTGGAGCCGGCTGAGCGCCAGCCTGTTCTTCATCGTGATGGCGGCCGTCGCCGCGCTGTCCGGGCTCGCGCTGCTGACGCTCTCGATGCGCCGCCTGCGCGCCCTGGATTGACAATTCTCCCATTGGGATTAGTATCGCCTGAACGGGATAACTTTCCCCGAAAGAGGCCTGATGGCGCGCTTTGAGGCTTGTCGCACGACGCGCCGGCGCCTGCTCCAGGGAGCGGCGGGTTCCGTCGCGGTATTCGCCGGTTTCCCGATGCTGAACTTCGGTTCGTATCAGGCGCTCGCCGACAGCCCGAAGAAATATTCTGCCCGCGCCCTGAAGCTCATCCAGCAGTCGCTCGTGATCGACATGCTGGCGCCGCTCAAGATCGATTTTCGTCCCGAGGCATTCTCCGACCCGTTGACCGAAGCCGAGATCGCCGCCTTCCGGACCTGCGGCATCAACGCATTTCACCATTCGATTGGCACGGGCGGTCCCGGCGTCCAGGCCGAGACGCTCGAATACCTCGCGGGCTGGCAGGGTTTCGTGGGCCGCAATTCTGCCCTCTTCTCACTCGTCGACCGGGCGGCCGACCTCGACCAGGCGAAGGCGGCGGGCAAGATCGCGGTGATGATCGGCGTGCAGAACTCCGACCATTTCCAGGCGCCCGCCGACGTGAAAAAATACCTCCAACTCGGCCAGCGCTGTTCGCAACTCACCTACAACAGCCAGAACTTCATCGGCACCGGCGGCACCGACCGCGTGGACGGCGGGATCAGCGACTTCGGCGCTTCGATCATCGCGGCAATGAACGAGACCCGCATGCTGGTGGACGTCTCCCATTGCGGGGACAAGACGACGCTCGATGCGATCGAGATCTCGAGCGTCCCGATCGCCATCACACATTCCAATTGCCGCGCACTGAACAACCATCCGCGGCTCAAGACCGACGAAGCCATCCGCAAGCTCGCTGCGAAGGGCGGCGTGATGGGCATCACCGGCGTCCGGAACTTTGTGTCGGACAAGGAACCGACGAACATCGAAAACATCATCGATCACATCGACTACGTGGTGAAGCTGGTCGGCATCGAGCACGTCGGTATCGGCTCCGATTCCGACCTGAACGGCTACGACGACATGCGGGCCGACCAGCGCGAGAAACTGCTCGCCATGTACAAGGCGAGCTATGCCTTCCGCGAAAAGCTCGACACCGAGGGCTTCGACCATCCGCAGAAGATGTTCGACCTGACAGAGTCATTGATCCGCCGCGGCTACAGCGACACCGGCATCCAGGCGGTCCTGGGCGGCAATTTCCGGCGGCTACTGGGCACCATCTGGCCCTGAGCGCCATATCGACAACTTGAGGGGGACGACGAACATGGGCAAGCACACCGGACACGCGGTCCCGATGATTTCGGCCGCAATCGCGCTGATCCTCGCCGCAGCGGCCGCACAGGCACAGGAGACGGCGCCGGCGTCCGACCGGGCGAAAAAGCCAATCCTCGGCGAGGTCATCGTCACCGCGCAGAAGCGCGTCGAGGCACTCGCGGACATTCCGATGTCGATCACGGTCGTTTCCGGCGAGGCGCTGGAACGGCAGCAAGCCGACAATTTCCAGGACCTCGTGTCCCTGGTGCCGGGCCTCAGCATCAACTCGAACACGCGCGGCGTCACGCGCATCTCGCTGCGCGGCATCAATACCGGCGGCGTGGCATCCACGGTCGGCGTCTACGTCAATGACGTGCCGTTCGGCTCGAGCAGCGGCCTGGCCAACGGCGCGATCCTGTCCGGCGACTTCGACACCTTCGACCTCGCCCGGATCGAGGTACTGCGCGGGCCGCAGGGCACGCTGTACGGCGCGAGCTCGCTCGGCGGCGTGCTCAAGTACGTGGCCAATTCGCCTTCGACCGCGGGGTTCGAGGCGAGGATCCAGGGCACGATCGAGGATGTCTCGGGCGGCGACCTGGGCCAGTCGCTGGCAGGCGTGCTCAACGTACCGCTCTCCGACGGGGTTGCGATCCGCGCCAGCGGTTTCTACCGCTCCGACGAAGGCTTCATCGATTCGATCGGCAACAACCCGATCCCCAGCTTCCAGAACCCGGCGGTCAACATCGTCGACGGGTCCCGCGTGGAAAAGAACCTCAACGGGCTCGAGACTTACGGCGGCCGACTGTCGGCACTGTTCCAGCCCTCGGACAGTTTCTCGGTCGATCTGACGGCCTTGTTCCAGAAAATCGAGAGCGACAGCTCGGATGCGTTCGAGGCCGACCCCGTAACCTTCAGTCCGCTGTACGGCGGCCTGGTCGCGTCCCGCTACCATCCCGAGTTCACGGAGATCGATTACCGGGTCTATAGCGCGACGGTCGACTGGGACTTCGGCCCGGCCACGCTCCAGTCGGTGACCAGCTACGGCGAATTCGAGGAGGACTTCCAGCGCGACTACGCGATCCGCCTCAGCCTGTCGCAGTTGCTGACCTTGATCTTCAGCGACCCGGTGACGGCGCAGCCGCCGCTCTCGGCGATCCTCCAGCAGATCACGGCCACCGAGAAGTTCACGCAGGAGTTCCGCATCGTATCCCGGCAGGACCAGCCTTTCGAATGGCTGGTTGGCGTCTATTACACGGAAGAGGACTCGGGCATCAACCCGCAGACCATCTCTGCGGTCAGCGCGGGCACGGAGACACCCGCGCCGGGATTCCCGACGCTCGCGAATGCGCAGCTCGTTTCCACGTTCGAGGAAATGGCGCTGTTCGCGAATACGACCTGGC
>Ga0209640_10006512_pt1 | contig 10226 bp, 10 predicted proteins | sample RifCSP10_1_FD_184018 | JGI IMG/M metagenome (GOLD analysis project Ga0209640, IMG submission 184018) | Soil microbial communities from Rifle, Colorado - Rifle CSP2_sed 10_1 (SPAdes) (version 2) | ecosystem: Environmental > Terrestrial > Deep subsurface > Rock core/Sediment | place: Rifle... | reverse complement strand
GGGCCCCCGCAGTCCCAATGACGCCCCGCCACGGTCCGCGGCCTGGGGGAGTGCGGGGGCCATTTCTGGGCCCCCGCAGTTGAAGGGAAGCAAGGGTTGCGGGCCCTGCTAGCGATCATCCTCGTCGCCACGGGCTGCGCGACGGCGACGGGGCGCATCGAGAACGGCGTGTTCCACTCGGCGAAGGGCTATCGCGTGACGCTGCCGCCCAGCGGGTGGCGGGTGGATCCCGGCCCGCGGGCCGACCTCGCGCTCCAGAGCGAGGCGACGCCGGGGGGCATGCTGGTGGACGCCACCTGCGGCGGCCGCGAGGCGGCGCGGCCGCTCGACGTGCTCGCGCGGCACCTCACGTTCGGGCTCACGCGGCGGGACGTGCTGGAGAACGGGACCGCCACCGTGGGCGGCCGGGAGGCGGCCCACTCGGTGGTCCGCGGCCGGGCGGACGGCCGCGACGTCACGGTGGAGGCCATCGTGATGCGCGCCGTGCCGTGCGTGCACGACTTCCTCTACGTGGCCCCGAGCGAGGCCTTCGCGGCGGGGCGGCCCGCGTTCCGGACCCTGGTCGAGAGCTTCGCGCTGGAGCCGCGGCGATGATCATGACGAAGGATCTCCGGCAGCACCTGCGGGAGACCGCCATCTGGTACGGCGGCCTCGGGCTGCTCACCGCGCAGGTGGCCCGCAACCTCACCCTGCCGCCCTCCTACCTCTGGCTGGTCGCCCGCGAGATCGACATCATCGGGGTGCACTCCCTCGTGGTCGCCCTCACCGCCGCGCTCTTCACCGGCATGGTCCTGGCCCTGCAGACCTCGGTGAACATGGCCCGGTTCGGCGCCGAGAACTACGTGGGCCCGGTGGTGGCCCTGTCCATCCTGCGCGAGCTGGGCCCGGTGCTCACCGCCATCCTGGTGGGCGGCAAGGTGGCCTCGGGCATCACCGCCGAGCTGGGCTCGATGAAGGTCACCGAGCAGATCGACGCCCTCCGCGCGCTCGGCGTCAACTACGTCAAGAAGCTCATCGTGCCCCGGCTCATGGCCGCGCTGCTCGTCTTCCCGCTCGTCACGATCCTCGCGGACGGGATGGGCCTGTTCGGGGGTATGCTGATCGCCGTGTTCGATCGCAACGTCGACGCGTATCTGTACTGGAACACCATCGCCTACTGGGTCGTGCTGAAGGACTTCCTGACCGGGCTCGGCAAGAGCGTGGTCTTCGGCGCGCTCGTCACCCTGATCGGCTGCTACAACGGCCTGGTCACCGAGGGCGGCACCGAGGGGCTCGGCCGCTCCACCACCGCCACCGTGGTGCAGGTGGCGATGGGCGTGATCATCTCGGACTTCTTCATCACCCGGCTCTTCCTCTTCATGTACTGGTGAGGTGATGACGCCCGCGCCGCCGCTCGTCGAGGTCCGGAAGGTCTGGAAGTCGTTCGGGGACAAGCAGGTCCTGCGCGGGGTGAGCCTGGCCCTGCCCAAGGGGACGATCCTCGCGGTGATGGGCGGCAGCGGCACCGGCAAGACCGTGCTCCTGCGCATCGCCTCCGGGCTCGCCCGCCCGGACGCGGGGGAGGTCCACCTCTTCGGCACCCGCATCGACCGCATGCGGGAGGAGGCGATGCTCCCGCTGCGGCGCCGCACCGGCTTCGTGTTCCAGGGCGCGGCCCTGTTCGACTCGCTCTCGGTCTTCGAGAACGTGGCCTATCCGCTGCGCGAGCACACCCGGATGTCGCTGCGGGAGATCACCGAGCGGGTGCACCACTTCCTCGGGCTGGTGGGGCTGCCGGGCACCGACGATCTGCTGCCCGCCGAGCTGAGCGGCGGCATGCGCAAGCGGGTGGGCATCGCGCGCGCGCTGGTCGTGGAGCCCGAGGTGGTCTTCTTCGACGAGCCGACCGCCGGGCTCGATCCCACCAACGCCAAGCTGGTGGCCCAGCTCATCGCCCAGCTCCGCACCGGGGTGTGCGACACCGCCATCGTGGTCACCCACGACGTGGAGTTCGCCGAGCTGGTGGCCGACCAGATGGCGATCCTGATGCACGGGCAGTTCGCCGACCAGGGGACGCCCGCCGAGATCCACCGCTCCGCCAATCCGGACGTGCGCCGGTTCCTGGCCGGCGACCTGCGGGTGAGCTGAGCCGTGGCCGACCCCCGTCTCGCCCTGCAGATCCGCATCGGCGCCTTCATCCTGTCCGGGCTGCTCGTATTCTTCGCGATCATCTACCTGCTCGGCGCCCAGGGCCGCTACTTCGAGCGCAAGTACGACCTGGTGGCCGAGTTCACCGAGGTGGGCGGGCTCATCGAGGGCGCCACCGTGCGCCTGGCCGGCGTGCAGATCGGCCGCGTCACCGCGGTCGAGCTGCCCGAGCAGCCGGGCGGCAAGGTGCGGGTCACGCTCACGATCGCGCGCCGCTTCTCGGAGCGGGTGCGCCGCGACTCGGAGGCCAAGATCTCGACCCAGGGCCTGCTCGGCGACAAGATCGTGGAGATCAGCATGGGCACCACCGCGGCCCCCGCGCTCAAGCCCGGCGAGATCCTGGCGACCCGGGAGTCGGTCGAGCTGCAGCAGATGTTCAAGGCGGGGGCGGAGACGCTCCAGACCGTCCGAGAGCTGGCCGGGAGCCTCAAGGCCACCGCCGAGCGGGTGGACCGCATCGCCAAGGAGGTCGAGACCGGCAAGGGCCTGGTCCATGCCCTGATCTATGACGAGCCGCAGGCCTTGACCCGGCTGAACGCGATCCTGACCCGCACCCAGGAGCTCCTGGCCCGGGCCGAGCAGGGCGACCACGCGGTGGGCGTGCTGCTCTCGCCGGAGAGCGGCAAGTCCGTCCGCGCGCTGCTCGCCGCGATGGACGCGATCGGCCGGACCGCGGAGAAGCTCGAAGCGCGCGACAACCTGCTCTCGGCCCTGCTCCACGATCCGCAGTACAAGACCGTCGCCGATGACCTCCGCGACATCGCGCACAACTTCCGCGATGTCTCCGAGCGGGTGGCCCAGGGCCAGGGCCTGCTCGGCCAGCTCACCCGCGACGGCCGGGACGGCTCGCTCGGCGAGGCCACCGCCGACTTCCGCGCCGCGATGGCCAACCTGCGCGCGGTCACCGACCGGCTCAAGCAGGGCGAGGGCACGGTGGGCGCGCTGCTGGAAGACCCGACCGTGTACGAGAACCTCGTGCAGTTCCTCGAGGGCGCGCGGCGGAGCTTCCTGCTGCGGACCCTGATCCGCTCCACGATCGGCGCGGGCGCCTCGACGAACTCGGCCGGCGGCGGGAGGCCCTGATGGCGCGCGACCGGTCCACCTACCGCTGCCAGGAGTGCGGGCTCGCCGCGGCCAAGCCCGGCACCTGCCCGGACTGCGCGCGGACCGGGACCTACGTGCAGCTCGTGGAGGAGTGGGTCGCGCCCGCGCGGGGCCCCGCGCGGGCCGGGGTCAGCGCGAGCCGCCCCCAGCCGATCGGCGACATCCGGGTGGACGGCGGCGGCCAGCGGGTCTCGAGCGGGATGGCCGAGCTCGACCGGGTGCTGGGCGGCGGGGTGGTCACCGGCTCGCTGGTGCTGATCGGCGGGGATCCGGGCATCGGCAAGTCCACGCTCCTGCTGCAGGTGAGCCGCCTGCTCGCCGAGCGGGCGGGCCCGGTGCTCTACGTCTCGGGCGAGGAGTCGGCCGGCCAGGTCAAGCTGAGGGCCGATCGGCTCGGCCCCTCCCCGGCGGGCCTGTACTTCGTGGCCGAGACCGATCTGCAGGTGGTCGAGGCGCACGTCGGGGCGATCCAGCCCCGGATCCTGGTCGTGGACTCGATCCAGACCGTCTACCTGCGCGGGCTCGAGTCGGCCCCGGGTAGCGTGAGCCAGGTGCGCGAGTGCGGGGCGCGGCTCATGGCCCTGGCCAAGGGGCGAGGGATCGCCACCTTCCTGGTCGGCCACGTCACCAAGGAAGGCGCCATCGCCGGGCCCCGGGTGCTCGAGCACCTGGTGGACACGGTCCTCTACTTCGAAGGGGAGCAGCACCACGCCTACCGGGTGCTGCGGGGAGTCAAGAACCGCTTCGGGTCGACCAATGAGATCGGGGTCTTCGAGATGGGGGAGCGGGGTCTGACCGAGGTCCGGAACCCCTCGGGCTTCTTCCTGGCCGAGCGCCCCAAGGACGCCGCCGGCTCGGTGGTGGTGGCCAGCCTGGAGGGGACCCGCCCCCTCCTGGTCGAGATCCAGGCCCTGGTGACCCCGGCCGGTTTCGGCACCCCGCGCCGTACTGTGCTGGGAGCCGACTACAATCGCGTATGCTTGCTGCTGGCGGTGCTGGAGAAGCGGGTGGGGTTCCCCCTGCAGTCGCAGGACGCGTTCGTCAACGTCGCTGGAGGCGCGCGGGTAGCCGAGCCCGCGGCCGATCTGGGATTGGTGCTCGCGGCGGCCTCGAGCTATCTCGACCGCCCGCTACGGAGCGACCTGGTGGTGGTGGGCGAGGTCGGACTGGCCGGGGAGGTGCGCGCGGTGACCGGACTCGAGGCACGACTCAAGGAGGCGGCCGCGCTGGGCTTCACGGGAGCCGTGGTGCCTCAGAGCTGCCTGACGGGCCGGGGCGGCCATCCGCTGGACGTGCAGGGCGTGGGATCGGTGGACGAGGCGGTGAAAGTCCTGCTGGGGCCGTGAGCGCGCGATGCAGATAGGCCTGCTCATCGTCCGGGCCCTGGTGCTGATGGCGGCCACCGCCGCCGGCTTCGCGCTGGCGCACGCGCTCGGCCTGCACCCCCCCAACAACTTCTTCCTCGGCGGCGCCGGCTTCCTGGCCGGGGTGCTCGTCGTCCTGCTCGAGTGGCAGGCCCGGCGCATCCCGGTGGACCGGCTCTTCTGGGGGGCCACCGGGGCCATGCTGGGGGTCGTGCTCGGCCTCGGCCTGGGGACCGCGGTCGAGGCGGTGGTGCCCGGGGCGGGCGCGCTCGGGCGCGGGCTCTTCGCGCTGCTGCTGGGCTACCTGGGCGCGATGGTGACCCTGGCGAAGCGCGACGACCTGGAAGACATGTCGGTCAAGCTCTTCCCCAAGACCGCGGTGCGCCAGGAGGGCGACAAGATCCTCGACACCTCCGTCATCATCGACGGGCGCATCGTGGACGTCTGCCAGACCGGGTTCCTGGCCGGCACCCTCCTGGTGCCGCAGTTCGTGCTGCGCGAGCTGCAGCAGATCGCGGACTCCGGCGACGCGCTCAAGCGCAATCGCGGCAAGCGCGGCTTCGACGTGCTGCAGCGCCTGCAGCGCGTGCCGCGGGTCACCGTGCGCATCGACGAGGTGGACTTCCCCCAGGTGCGGGAGGTCGACCGCAAGCTCATCGAGCTGGCGCGGGCCACCGGCGGCAAGATCGTCACCAACGACTACAACCTGAACCGGGTCGCGGAGCTCTCGGGGGTGGCGGTGCTCAACATCAACGAGCTGGCCAACGCGCTCAAGCCGGTGGTGCTTCCCGGCGAGCCGCTGCACGTGCACATCGTCAAGGAAGGCAAGGAGGCCAACCAGGGCGTGGCCTACCTGGACGACGGCACCATGGTGGTGGTGGAGCACGGCAAGCGGCTCATCGGCCAGACGGTGGACGTGACCGTGACCACGATCTACCAGACCGCGGCCGGCCGCATGATCTTCGCCCGCCAGCGGGACGAGGAGAGCGCAGCGCGGTGACCTACGCCATCGTGCCGGCGGGGGGCCTGGGCGCGCGCATGGGCTCCCGCCGGCCCAAGCAATACCTCCGCCTCGGGCGCGTGCCGATCCTCGTCGCCACCCTGCGGGCCCTCGGCCGCACGCACGGTCTCGCCGGCATCGTGGTGGCGGTGCCGGAGGCGCACGTCGATGCCACCCGGCGCTTGCTCGCGCGCCTGCGCGTGCCGAAGATCCTCGAGGTGGTGGCGGGCGGCGCCGACCGGCAGGAGTCGGTGTGGCGGGCGCTGCAGCGGATCCCCGAGAGCGCCGAGCGTGTCGTGGTGCACGACGCGGTGCGCCCCTTCATCACCGGGGCGCTGGTGGAGCGGGTGCTGGCGGCGGCGGCGGCCGGCGCGGCCTCCTGCGGCATTCCGGTGCGGGAGACGGTGAAGCGGGTGAAGGACGGCACGATCGAAGCCACCATCTCCCGCCAGGGGCTCTGGCTCACCCAGACCCCGCAGGCCTTCACGCGCGCGCTACTCTGGGAGGCCCACGACAAGGCGCGGCGGGACGGCTTCGCGGGGACCGACGACGCGGTGCTGGTGGAGCGGCTGGGGACGACGGTGGCGATGGTGCCGGGGCTCGGGCAGAATCTCAAGATCACGACACCGGAGGATCTCCAGACGGCCCGGGCCTGGGCCGCGCCCCGTCGCCGGGCATGACCGTATTCCGGTCCGGGCTGGGCTTCGACCTGCACCCGCTGGTCGAGGGGCGGCCCCTGGTGCTGGGGGGCGTGACGGTGCCGGCCGCGCGGGGACTGGGGGGGCATTCGGATGCCGACGTGCTCACGCACGCGGTTTGCGAGGCGTTGCTGGGCTCGCTCGCCCTGGGGGATCTGGGGCGGCTGTTCCCGGATACCGATCCGCGCTACAAGGGAGCCTCGAGCCTCGGTCTGCTGCGGTCGGTCATGGAGCTGATCGCGACCAAGGGAGCGCGCGTGGTGAACGTGGACGTCACCGTGATCTGCCAGGCGCCGCGCCTGGCCTCTTTCCTGCCCGAGATGGCCAAGCAGCTCGCCGCCACCATGGCGCTCGGGCCCGACCGGGTGAGCGTGAAGGCCAAGAGCCCGGAGCACCTGGGGCTCCTCGGCCGCGAGGAGGGCATCGCCTCGCTGGCGGTGGTCAGCGTGGAGACCGCCTGATGGCCACGCGCGTCTTCAACACGCTCACGCGCCGCAAGGAGGATCTGGCCCCGCTCCATCCGGGCGAGGTTCGGATGTACGTCTGCGGCGTCACCGTCTACGACCTGAGCCACATCGGCCACGGCCGGAGCGGCATCGTGTTCGACGTGATGCGCCGCTATCTCAAGCACCGCGGGTACGCGGTGAAGTTCGTGAAGAACTTCACCGACATCGACGACAAGATCATCCGGAAGGCGAACCAGGAGGGCGTGTCGGCCCAGGAGATCTCGGAGCGCTACATCGAAGAGTACCGGACCGACATGGCGTCGCTCGGGGTCGCGCCCGCCGACGTCGAGCCCAAGGCCACCGAGCACGTGCCGCAGATGATCGCGCTCATCGAGCGGCTGATCGCCAAGGGTGTGGCCTACCCGGTGGAGGGCGACGTGTACTTCGAGGTGCGGCGCTTCCCCGCCTACGGCAAGCTCTCCGGCAAGAACCTGGAGGAGCTGCAGGCGGGCGCGCGGGTCGAGGTGGACGAGCGCAAGCGCGACCCCATGGACTTCGCGCTCTGGAAGGCGACCAAGCCGGGCGAGCCCTCGTGGAAGAGCCCGTGGGGGCAGGGCCGGCCGGGCTGGCACATCGAGTGCTCGGCGATGGCCATGCACTACCTGGGCGAGATGCTCGACGTCCACGGCGGCGGCGAGGACCTGGTCTTCCCGCACCACGAGAACGAGATCGCCCAGTCGGAGGCGGCGACCGGCAAGCCCTTCGCGCGCCACTGGCTGCACAACGGCTTCGTGAACCTGGGCGCCGAGAAGATGTCCAAGTCGCTCGGCAACACGCTCACGATCAAGGACCTGGTGCGCCGGCACGACCCCGAAGCGCTGCGCCTCTATCTGCTGGGCACCCACTATCGCCATCCCGTCGAGTTCGGGGACGAGCGCATCGTCGAGGCCGGGCGCGCGCTCGCCCGCCTGCGGGCGCTCAAGGACGAGGCCGACCGGCTCGCCTCACGCGGGACCCCGGCGCCGGGGCCGGACATCGGGCTCTTCGACGAGGTCGCGGCGCACCGCGCCCGCTTCGAGGCGGCGATGGACGACGACTTCAACACGCCGCAGGCCCTGGGCGTGCTGTTCGATCTGGCCAGGGTCCTGCACGCAGCGCGGGACCAGGTGGCGCAGGGGACCGCCGGGGCGGGGGCGTTCCTGCTGGGGGTGGGCGAGCTCGTGATGCTGGCGCGGGTGATGGGCCTGCTCGAGAGCGCGCGCAAGGCGGCCGCCGTCGATCCCCAGCTCAAGGCCAAGATCGAGTCGCTCGTCTACCTGCGGCAGGAGGCGCGGCGCCAGCGCGACTTCGGCGAGGCCGACCGGCTCCGGGAGGAGCTCGCGCGTCTCGGGGTCATCCTCGAGGACACCCGGGACGGGACGACCTGGAAGCTTCCGTCGTGACCCGCGAGCTGCCCGAGGAGGGTGCGCCGCTCTTCGGCCGCAACCCCGTGCTGGAGCTGCTCCGGACGGGGAGCCGCCGCGTGGAGGAGATCGCGATCATCTCGGAGGGACGGGGGCCCGCGCTGCTCGAGCTGCTGAATCTCGCCAAGCGCCAGGGCGTGAAGATCTCCTACCGCACCCGCGACCAGCTCACGGCCATGGCCGGCGATGTCCACCACCAGGGAGTGGTGGCCCGGGTCGCCGGCGCCAGCTACGCCTCGCTGGGCGATCTGCTCGGGATCCCGGCGGGCCGGGGGGAAGCGCCGTTCTTCCTCGCCCTGGACCAGGTGCAGGACCCTCGGAACCTGGGTGCCGTGCTCCGGACCGCGGAGGCGACCGGGGTTCACGGCGTGGTCGTGCCCAAGCATCATGCGGCCGGGCTCACCGGCGCGGCGGCGAAGTCCGCCATGGGGGCGGCCGAGCTCGTCCCGGTGGCCCGGGAGACGAACCTGGTGCATGCGCTGGAAACCCTGAAGAAAGAAGGCGTCTGGACGGTCGGAGCCGCGCCGTCCGGGGGCAAGGCCCCTTGGGAGATAGACCTGACCGGCCCCCTCTGCCTGGTGCTGGGTGGGGAAGGGGAGGGGCTCCGGCCCCTAGTCGCGCGGACGTGCGACTTCCTGGTGAGCCTACCGATGCGTGGACGCCTGAGCTCCCTGAACGTTTCGGCTGCCGCGGCCGTCTTGTGCTACGAGGTGGTCCGCCAGCGGGGCCGGAGAGAAAGGTCTTGACAGAAAACCCTTGACTTGATGGGGGTCTAACCCTAAAGTGAGCGTTTGCGACTGCTGGCGTAGCTCAGGGGTAGAGCAACTGCCTTGTAAGCAGTGGGTCGGGGGTTCAAATCCTCCCGCCAGCGCCAGTATTATCGAGGGGTTGCGATCAAAAGGGGAGCGGGGAGATACCCAAGTGGCCAAAGGGGGCAGACTGTAAATCTGCTGGCGAACGCCTTCGGAGGTTCAAATCCTCCTCTCCCCACCACTTGCGCCATAGACATCGAGCACGGCAGGACCACGGGCGGGAATAGCTCAGCGGTAGAGCGCCAGCCTTCCAAGCTGGGGGTCGCGGGTTCGAATCCCGTTTCCCGCTCCACCCGTGGCGTCGTGACCGCCAACTGGACGGGGCTCGGCATTCAGGCCCATGTAGCTCAGTCGGCAGAGCGCGTCCTTGGTAAGGACGAGGTCTCCGGTTCAATCCCGGACATGGGCTCCATCATCACCGATCGGTAGAGACGAGGGAGGTCCCCCGGATGGCCAAGCAGAAATTTGATCGGACGAAGCCGCACGTGAACATCGGGACGATTGGGCACATCGATCACGGCAAGACGACGTTGACGTCGGCGATCACGAAGGTGCTGCACACGAAGTTCAATGCGGTGGCGGTGCGGGACTTTGGGACGATCGACAATGCGCCGGAGGAGCGGGAGCGGGGGATCACGATCGCGGTGTCGCACGTGGAGTACGAGACGGCGAACCGGCACTACGCGCACATCGACTGCCCGGGGCACGCGGACTACATCAAGAACATGATCACGGGGGCGGCGCAGATGGACGGGGCGATCCTGGTGGTCGCCGCGAACGATGGGCCGATGCCGCAGACGCGGGAGCACGTGTTGCTGGCGCGGCAGGTGAACGTGCCGCACCTGGTGGTGTTCATGAACAAGGTCGACATGGTGGACGACCCGGAGATCCTGGATCTGGTGGAGCTGGAGGTGCGGGAGCTGCTGAAGAAGTATCAGTTCCCGGGGGACGACATTCCGGTGATTCGGGGGTCGGCGCTGCAGGCGATGGAGAAGCCGGAGGACGCGAAGGCGGCGGAGAGCATCTGGAAGCTGATGGAGGCGGTGGACAGCTACATTCCGACGCCGCCGCGGCCGGTGGACAAGCCGTTTCTGATGCCGATCGAGGACATTTTCACGATCACGGGGCGGGGGACGGTGGTGACGGGGCGGG
>Ga0209640_10006511_pt1 | contig 10226 bp, 6 predicted proteins | sample RifCSP10_1_FD_184018 | JGI IMG/M metagenome (GOLD analysis project Ga0209640, IMG submission 184018) | Soil microbial communities from Rifle, Colorado - Rifle CSP2_sed 10_1 (SPAdes) (version 2) | ecosystem: Environmental > Terrestrial > Deep subsurface > Rock core/Sediment | place: Rifle... | reverse complement strand
GAGTTCCTGGAACAGGACGCGGTAGGCGTAGATCGAGAGAGTCTCGGTGGTGTTCGCAGGTCCGCCGCCAGTGAGCACATAGATGGCGTCGAACACGCGCAGCGCGTCGATGGTGCGGAACACGGCCGCGACCAGGATCACGGGCGCAAGCAGCGGCAGCGTGATGCGCCGGAACACGGTCCAGGCGCCCGCGCCGTCCACGGCCGCGGCGCGCGCCAGTTCGCGCGGGATGCCCTGCAGGCCGGCGAGCAGCAGAAGCGCCACGAACGGCGTGGATTTCCACACGTCCATCGCGATCGCCGCATGCAGCGCGAGCGCCGGGTCGCCGAGCCAGTTGACCGGCCGGCCGGCGAGATAGCTGAGCAGCCCGATTTCCGGGTGGTACATCCATTCCCAGATGCGCGCCGAAACTACGCTCGGGATCGCCCAGGGAACGAGCACTGCGCCGTAGACGAGCGCGCGCACGCGCCCGGCACGTTCGAGCAGCAGCGCGAAGCCGAGCCCGAGCGCGAGTTCGACCGCGACGGAGACGGCGGCGAAATACAGCGTGTTGCCGAGCGCGTTCCAGAAACGCTCGTCCGCGGCGAGCCGCAGGTAGTGGTCCAGCCCCGCGAACCGCGCAGGGCGAAACAGGGCGCGCTGCTGCAGGCTCAGCCAGAGCACGTAGAGCATCGGCAGCGCGGTCACCGCCGCGAGCAGGAGCAGGGCGGGCGACATCAGCACCCACGGTTCGAGGCGCGCGGCGCGCAGTCTCACCCCGCCTCCAACGCGCGGTGCCGCCGGGCAATGGCGGCGAGCGCCGCCTCGGGAGCGCGCCGGCCGCAAAGCACCGCGCTGAATTCCGACTGCAGGACCTGCGACACGGCAACGTAGTATGGCGATACGGGACGCGGCCGCGCCGCATCGAGCAGGGCGCCGAGCGAGCCGAGAAACGGCCGCGCCGCGGTGAGTTCGGCGTCGGCGTAAAGGGAGCGTCGCGGGGGGCTGTAGCCGTAGGCAAGCGCAAGCGCCTTTTGCGCCGGCGCGGCGGCGAGAAATGCCGCGAGCCGTTCCGCGAGCGCGGCGCGCCGCGAAAATGCGTTGACGCCGAGATGCCAGCCGCCAAGCGTTGCCGCCGATGCGTGGCCCGCGCTGTGGGGCAGCGCGCAAACGCCGACCCGGCCGCGAACCGCCGAACCGGCGCCTTCGAGCAGGCTCCACGCGTAGGGCCAGTTGCGCAGGAACAGCGCGCGCCCGCGGCCGAACAGCACGCGCGACGGTTCCTCGGTGAGCGTGGTCACGAAGGGCGGCGAAACGCCGGCGGTCACCAGCCGGCGCATGAACGCGAGGCCGCGCGCGGCGGCCTCGGATCCGGCGCCGAGGTCGCCGCCGTGGCTCCAGATGAATTCGAGCGCGTTGCAGACCAGGCCCTCGTACTGCTTTCCCTGCCAGAGGAAGCCGTGCAGCGCGGGCTGCCCGGCGCGCACTCGATGGATCGCATCCTGAAGGGCCACCCAGGTGCGCGGCGGCGCGAGCCCCTGCGCCGCGAGCAGGTCGGCGCGGTAGTACAGCAGCCCGGCGTCGACGAACCAGGGCAGCGCATAGCGGCGCCCGCGCCAGCTCACGCTCGCAAGCGGCGCCTCGAACAGGTCGTGCTCGTCGCCATGGGTCACGAGATGGCTCAGGTCGCGCAGCCAGCCCGCCTGGGCGAACTCGGCGACCCAGATCGTATCGAGCGCGAGCACATCGAACTCGCGCGTCTGCGCCGAGAGGTTGATCGCGTAATACAGGTGCTGCTCGTCGCTCGAAGCGGGCAGCGTCTCGCGTCGCACGCGCGCGCCCTGCGCCCGCTCGAACTCGCCGACGAGCGCGTCGAGCGGCTGCGGATCGCCGAAAAGCTTCGGGTGCCGGAAGACGAGGGCATCGGCCTGCTGCTCGCGGATGCGGCAGGCACCGGCCAGAGCGGCGAGCGGCAGCGCGGCGAGCGCGCGGAGCGCGCGGCGCCGGCGAGCGAGCGCGCCTGCGCGCGTCAGCGTCATTCTCATGACGGCGCAGCGGCCGCGGCGCCGATCAGGCCGAGCCGCTCGTTGGTCACGACGTGCACCGGACAGGCGCGCGCCTGTCCGGCGAACGCGCCCTTGGCGTTGAACGCGGCGAGGAAACCGCCGGTGCGCAGTCGCGGCAGGATTCGCGGCGCGATGCCGCCGGCGACGTAAACGCCGCCGCGCGCGAGCACCGCCAGCGCGTAGTCGCCCGCAGCGGCGCCGTAGCAGGCGATGAACAGGTCGAGCGCCGCGAGCGCGATCGCGAGGGCGGCATCCTCCGCGTCCGGCGCGAGGGTTGCCACCGCCGATGGCGTGGCGCCGGTGTCGCGCAGGAACGCGTAGATGCGCGCAAGGCCCGGGCCCGAGATCGCGTGCTCGAGCTCGACGCGGCCGAGCGCTCGCCGCAGATGGCGCCAGAGTCTATCCTCGAGCTCGTCGGCCGGCGCAAAGGCGGCGGCCCGCGGCGCGCCCGCCTGCAGGGTGGCGAGATCGTCCGCGCCGAGCGCGGCGAGGCCGTGCACGCTCGCCTCGAAATCGTTGAGCATGCGCACCGCGGGAATACCGAGATCGCGCGCGTCGATCTGCCACGCAAGATTGGTCAGCTCGGCTCGCGTGGCCGAGACCGGCCCGGCGACGCCCAAGCAGGCGCGCGCGATCCGCGGCGGGGCGCCGAGGGCGGCGTGCGCATCGGCGCGAAACCGCTCCAGCAGCGCGGCGAACGAAGCGAACTCGCGGCAGGCGTAGCGGCGCTCGAAGCGCGGCGCCTCCTCGCCGTACAGGGCAAGCAGCGCCTTGGTGCCCCCGATGTCGGCCGCAAGGAGCATGGGTGCGACTGCTCCCGCGCTCGCTCACTCGTACATGTTGGTGTCGCCGCGCACCGGCGCGATCGGCATCACGACAATGCCCGATCCGGTGACGTGGTAGCGCGCGCGGTCGGCATCGGCGTTGAATCCGATGCGCTCGCCCGACGCGACCACGTTATAGCGGTCAATGATCGCGCGCCGCACGCGTGCGCCGCGCCTCAGCACGCAGTAATCCATGACGATCGAGTCTTCGAGTTCGACGTCTTCCTCGAGCAGCACTTCGCGACGCACGATCGAGTTGCGCACCGTCGCGCCGCGGACCAGCGAGCCGGCGCCGAGGTGGCTGTTCTCGATGTCGGCGCGCTGCACGTTGGCCGCCGGCCCGTGATAGGCGCTTGAAAGGATCGGCCAGCGCGGGTTGAACAGGTGCAGCTTCGGCTCGGCGCCGAGCGTGTCCATGTTCGCGGCGTAGTAGGCGTCGAGGGCGCCGACATCGCGCCAGTACGCAGGCTCTTCGTGCGGCCGGATCCCCGGCACGCGATTGGACGCGAAGTCATAGGCGCACACGCGGTGCGGGCCGATCAGACGCGGCAGCACGTGGCGTCCGAAGTCCTTCTCACCCAGCGTGCGCGCCGCCTCGAGCTCCGTGGCGAGGACGCCGGCGTTGAACAGGTAGTTGCCCATCGAGGCGTAGGCGCGATCGGCGTCGTTCGGCATGGCCGGCGGATCGGACGGTTTCTCGAGAAAGCCGCGGATGCGGCCGTCGGCGCCGCAATCGATGACGCCGAACCCCGAGGCGCTCGCGCGCGGCACGGGAAGCGCAGCCACCGTCACTTCGGCGTCGCGTTCGCGGTGGAACTCGATCATCTGCCGCACGTCCATGCGGTAGATGTGATCGGCGCCGAACACGGCGACCAGCGTCGGACGGTCCACCGCGAGCCGGTGCAGGTTCTGGTACACCGCGTCGGAGGTGCCGGCGAAGGACGCGGCGCCTTCGTGCATCTGCGGCGGCATCACGGTGACGAACTGACCGGGGATGTTGGAGGCGCCCATCCAGGTGCGGCGCACGTGCTCGATCAGCGACTGCGATTTGTACTGCACCAGCAGGTAGATCGCGAGGATTCCCGAGTTGAACAGGTTCGAGAGCACGAAATCCACGATCCGGTAGCGGCTGCCGAAGGGCACCGCGGGCTTGGAGCGCTCCGCCGTGAGCGGATGCAACCGCGTACCCTCGCCGCCTGCGAGCACCATCGCCAGCACGCGTTCGTCGCTCATGTCGGGTCCCTCGGGCCGCGACGCGGCCACCAGCGCTCCAGCAGCTCGGCGGCCCAGCGCTGACCGCCCAGGCCGAAAGCGAGCGCGAGCGCGAACACCACGCCCGCGAGCACGATGAGAAAACTCTGGCGCACGATCTCGCCGCCGATGCGCACCTGATCGAGCGCGATCAGGACGACGAAACCGATGATCGCGTACTGCGCCAGCTTGCCGAGCAGCTCGCCGTCCTGGATGCCGACGTTGCGGCAGTAGGTGCTGACCGTGCCGCCGACGAAGCGCGCGAAATAGGCGCCGAAGGCGAGAATCAGCAGGGCGACGATCACCCGGGGCACGAACAGCACGACCTCGCGCAGCAGGTCGGTGATGTAGGTGAGCCCGAGGCTGTTGAACCCGATCACGAGCGCGGCCAGGATCACGAGCCAGTACGCCAGCGCGGCGATGATGCCGGTCGTGTCGGTCTCGATGCCGCCCTGCTTGAGAAAGCCGTCCATGCCGGCGCGCTCGGTGAGGACGTGAAAATTCACCGCGTGCATCCCCTTGCGCGCCCCGACCCGCACGACCTTGGCGAGCAGCCAGCCGCCGATCAGCACCAGCGCGGCGAGCGCCAGGCGCGGCACGAACTGGCCTACCTGAAGCAGCAGCGCCCGCAGCGGTTCGAGGAGCAAGTCGAGGTTTTCCATGAGCACCTCCGCGATCGTTCATTCTCCTGCCAGGGCCAGGACGCCGAGCAGCGGGATGCGCGTCCACGCCGGCCGGTTGCAAATCTCGTAACGCAGTTCGTACAGCGCCTTTTCCAGCTCGAACAGCGCGCCCAGGCGCAGCGCGTCGGCGCTTGCCGCGTACAGGCCGCTGTCGCGGGTGCCCTCGGTCCACGCGGCGAGAAAGGCGCCGCGCGCCGCGCTCTCCCAGGCGGCCGCGAGCGACGCCAGCGCTGCGTCCTCCTCCCCCGAGGGGCAGGCGCGCGCCAGCGCGCTCCAGCGCGCGTAGTTGAACGAGCGCAGCATCCCGGCGACGTCGCGCAGCGGCGAATGCTTGCGCCGCCGCTCCGCGAACGGGCGTTCCGGCTCGCCCTCGAAGTCGATGAGGATGAAATCGTTGCTCGCCAGCAGCACCTGCCCGAGATGGTAATCGCCGTGGTAGCGGGTCTTGAGCATCCCGGGCGCCGGCGCGGCGGCCTGCGCGACGCGCGCCAGCAGCCGTTCGCGCCGGGCGAGCAGGCGTTCCGCGGCATCGCGGCAAGGCGCGGGAAGCTGGTTGCGCCGCAGATCGAGCAGTTCGAGCGTCGCCAGCGCCTGATCGCGCGCGCTCCGCCCCCACTGCGCGAAATCCGCCTCGGCGGCCGGCTCCGGATCAAACGCCGGGTCGCCGGTGCGCCGCGCCAGGGCGCAATGCAGTTCCGCCGTTCGCGTGCCGAGGACCTGGAGCAGCGCGAGGTAGGCGCCGTGAACGTCGTTCGCCGGCGCCGCGGCGGCGGCGCGCCGCTCCTCCAGATGGCGCACCACGTAGTCGAGCGTGTACGTCCAGCCGTCGCCCTGGTTGGCGACGTATCCCTGCAGCAGCGCAAGCGTCGCAGCCGAGCCGTCCGCGCCGACGTATTCGAGCGCGCCGGCCAGCGGCACGCAACGGTCGAACCGTGCCACCGACGTGAGATACCGTCCCATTTCCAGCTCCGGATTGATCCCGGGCCGGATGCGGCGGTAGGCCTTCAGGAACAGCCGCTCGCCGAGCGCTACCGTGGTGTTGGTGCTCAGCGCCTGCGTGCGGCCGACTACCAGCGACGCGCTGTCGGCGCCCGCAAGGCGCGTGAACTCCGGGGTCGGCGTGAATCGCAACTCTCCCCGCGCGGTCTGCAGACTGCGTCCGGCGCCGATCGAATCGATGAGCGCGCGGCAGAAGTTCGCATCGGCGAACGCGTCGCCCATGACGCCGACATTGGCCTGCTGGCGCACCCTGGCGACGGTGAGCGGCGCGAGCGCGCGCACCAGCTCCTCCTCGCGTTCTTCCCAGGCGAGCGCGAGCGGCACGAAATAGGTCGCCGGCTCGGCGGGCCCCTCGAGCTCGAACAGCGCCAGCAGCCAGCTGCGCTCTCGCACGGTCCACAGCGCGTGGTCGGCGAGCGCGGCGCGCCGGATGGCCTCGTTCTTGGCCGCGTACCAGCGCTGCACCTCGAGGAAGCGCGGCAGCACGTCGTGCTCGAGCAGCTTGCGCGTCTCCTGCGCCATGCCGATGCGCCACGGCACGACCCGGTCGCGGAAGAAGCTGGTCCAGCCGTCGAACAGCACGAGCACCGGCAGGTCATCGCGCGCCAGGCGCTCTTCGTGCCAGCGCGGTACCTCGATTTCCCCCGGCAGCGCCAGCCGGAACCAGTAGAAGCCGTGTGCCGGCAGGGTGAGCAGGTAGGGCAGCTCGCCAATCGGCGGAAACGCGGTGCGACCCATCAGTTCCATCGGCACGCAGCCGCGGAAGCGGGCGAGGTCCAGTTCCACCGGCTGCGCCGAGCGCCCCAGGTTGGCGACGCACAGGATCACCTCGTCGCCCAGTTCGCGCAGGTAGGCGAGCACCTTGCGGTTGCCCGGCTTGAGCATCACCAGCCGGCCGCGGCCGAAGGCGCCGCTCGTCTTGCGCATCGCGAGCATGCGCCGCATCCAGTTCAGCAGCGAGCCGGGCTCGCGCAGTTGCGCCTCGACGTTCACGGCCTGGTAGCCGTACACCGGATCCTGGTTCGCCGGCAGGTACAGACGCTGCGGATCGGCGCGCGAGAAGCCCGCGTTGCGGTCCGGGCTCCACTGCATCGGCGTTCGCACGCCGTTGCGGTCGCCGAGGTAGATGTTGTCGCCCATGCCGATCTCGTCGCCGTAGTAGATGATCGGCGAGCCCGGCATCGAGAGCAGCAGGCTGTTCATCAGCTTGATGCGCTCGACATCGTTCTCCAGCAGTGGCGCGAGGCGCCGGCGGATGCCCAGATTGATGCGCGCACGCGGGTCGGCGGCGTACATGCGGTACATGTAATCGCGTTCGCGATTGGTCACCATCTCGAGCGTGAGTTCGTCGTGGTTCCGGAGGAAGATGGTCCACTGGCAGTTCTCCGGAATCGGCGGGGTCTGCTGCATGATCTCCGCCACGGGATGGCGGTCCTCCTGCGCGATCGCCATGTACATGCGCGGCATCAGCGGAAAGTGGTACGCCATGTGGCATTCGTCGCCGTCGCCGAAGTACTCGCGCACGTCCTCCGGCCACTGGTTGGCCTCGGCGAGCAGCACGCGGTCGCCGTAGTGCCGGTCGAGCAGCGCGCGTAGTCGCTTGATCACCTCGTGCGTCTCCGGCAGGTTCTCGTTCGAGGTGCCCTCGCGCTCGACGAGGTAGGGAACCGCGTCCAGGCGGAAGCCGTCGACGCCGATGTCGAGCCAGAAGCGCATGGCGCGGAACACCGCCTTCAGCACGCGCGGGTTGTCGAAATTGAGGTCCGGCTGGTGGCTGAAGAAGCGGTGCCAGTAATTGGCCTGCGCCACCGGGTCCCAGGTCCAGTTCGAGGATTCGGTGTCGGTGAAGATGATGCGCGTGCCGGCGTAGCGGTTCGGATCGTCGCTCCAGACGTAGTAGCCGCGCTTCGCCGAGCCGCGCGGCGCGCGCCGCGCGGCCTGAAACCAGGGATGCGCGTCCGAGGTGTGGTTCACGACCAGCTCGGTGATCACGCGCAGAGCGCGGCGATGCGCCTCGCGCACGAAGTGGCGGAAGTCGCTGCGCGTGCCGTACTGCGGATGCACGTTGTGGTAGTCGGCGACGTCGTAGCCGTCGTCCTTCATCGGCGAGGGGTAGAACGGCAGCAGCCAGATCGTGTTGACGCCGAGGTCGCGGACGTAATCGAGTTTCGCGGTGAGCCCGGCGAAATCGCCGATGCCGTCGTCGTTCGAATCGAGGAACGCCTTGACGTGAAGCTGGTAGATGACCGCGTCCTGGTACCAGTACGCGGCGCCGGTCGTCCGGGGTGCCTGCAGCGCGGCCTTGGCGGCGTCAGCGGGGTCCATGCGGGCTCACAGGAAGTAGTCGAAATCCTGCTCGCGGTGCACGCGCGCGCGAACGCGGAACACGTGCGCCGGGACGCGCCGCGGATCGAGCCGTACGAAATTGCGCCGCCCCTGCCACAGGAAGCGCGCGCCCGTCAGCAGCTCGTGCATCTGGTACTGCGCGCCGGGCTCGATGCCGAGCGCATCGAGATCGAGATCGACCCAGCCGGTGTGCGTGTGGTGCGGGTCGAGATTGACCACCGCGACGACCGCGTTGTCCTGCTGCGGCGCGATCTTCGCGTAGCAGATGAGCTGCTCGTTGTCGGTGTCGAAGAAGCGCAGTCCCGTGTCCGAGCGCAGCGCGGGATTTTCGCGCCGGATGCGGTTCACGAGCGCGACGAAGGCGCGCAGGCCGTCGGGCCGCTCGAGATCCCAGTCCCGCAGCTGGTATTTCTCGGAATCGAGATACTCCTCGCCGCCGGGCTCGCGCGGCAGGCGCTCGCACAGTTCGAACGCCGGGCCGTAGATGCCGTAGCTGGCGGCCAGCGTCGCCGCGAGCACGAGCCGAGCCATGAACATCGGCCGCCCGCCGTACTGCAGCACCTCGGTCAGGATGTCGGGCGTGTTGGGCCAGAGGTTGGGGCGAAAATATTCGCGTCCCGGACCGTGCGCCAGCTCGGTGAAGTATTCGACCAGTTCGCGGCGCGTGTTGCGCCAGGCGAAATAGGTGTAGGACTGGGTGAAGCCGAGCTTGGCGAGCCGGCGCATCAGCTTCGGGCGCGTGAAGGCCTCGGCCAGAAAGATGATCTCCGGATGCTCGCGCTTCAGCTCGGCGATCGTCCATTCCCAGAATCCGAGCGCCTTGGTATGCGGGTTGTCGACGCGGAACACGCGCACCCCTTCGCCGATCCAGAAGTCGAGCACGCTCGTCAGCTCGTCCCACAGCGCGCGCCAGTCGTCGCTCTCGAAGTGGAACGGGTAGATATCCTCGTATTTCTTGGGCGGGTTCTCCGCGTACTGCACGCTGCCATCCGGGCGCCGGCGGAACCACGCCGGGTGCTCCTTCACGTAGGGGTGGTCGGGCGCGCACTGGAATGCGATGTCCAGCGCAAGCTCGATGCCGAGGCTGCGCGCGCGCGCGACCAGGCGCCGGAAATCCTCCAGCGTGCCGAGCTGCGGATGCAGCGCCTTGTGCCCGCCCTCGCGCGCGCCGATCGCCCACGGACTGCCGACGTCCTCGGGCCGCGCGCGCAGGTCGTTATTCCGCCCCTTGCGCATCTCGCGCCCGATCGGGTGGATCGGCGGCAGGTACAGCACGTCGAAGCCGAGTTCGGCGACGTAATCGAGCCGCGCTTCCACATCGCGCAGGGTGCCGTGGCGCCCGGACTCGGGCGAGGCCGAGCGCGGGAACATCTCGTACCAGGCCGAGCAGCGCGCGAGCACCGGGTCGGCGACCAGCGGCAGTTCCGTGTGCCAGTGCGCCGCAAGGCTGCGGTCGGGAACCTGCGCCGCGAGCGCGGCGCAGGCCTCGTCGAGCGCGAGCGCGCGCAGTCGCTCGACATCGCGTTCCTCGCGCAGCCGCTGCGCCCACCCGCTCAGGCCGCGCCGCGCGCGGCCGGGCGCGCGCGCGGCGATCCCGGCGACGAGCGCCGCGCCCGCGAGCGCGGCGAGGCGCAGATCCTCGGCATCGGTGCGGCGCGCGAAATCGGCGCGCCAGGTGAGGAAATGATCCACCCAGGCGGTGACGGTGTAGCGGTAGCGCCCGAGCGCCTCCAGCGGAAACGACGCCCGCCACCGGTCGTTGCCGAGCGGCTCCATCTCGACTTCGCGCCATCGTTTTTCGCTCTCGGGACGCCAGCGCAGCATCACGCGCAACTGGTCGTGCCCGTCGCCGAAGCAGTCGGCCTCCACCGTCATGCGATCGCCCACGCAGCGCTTGACGGCAAAACGGCCATCATCGACGCAGGGGTGCACGGCGTCGATCACAGCGCGCACGCGGCCGTCGGCGGGCGCCTCGCGCCGGCGCGGCTCAGCCACGCGCATCGCTCCGGAAGTACAGCGCGGAGAGCGCCGGCAGCGTCACGGTGAGCGAATGCGGCCGGCCATGCGCGGCGACCGGC